>Ga0307505_10002391_pt1 | contig 13150 bp, 19 predicted proteins | sample 23_S_MG_FD_202183 | JGI IMG/M metagenome (GOLD analysis project Ga0307505, IMG submission 202183) | Soil microbial communities from Populus trichocarpa stands in riparian zone in the Pacific Northwest, United States - 23_S | ecosystem: Environmental > Terrestrial > Soil > Riparian zone > Trees...
CGCCCATTGGCCAACGCTCGCAACGAAAATTCCCCCGGCTCCGCCATCCGCGCACCTTCTGCCAGACAGATATCGATCACCTGCCGCAACAGCACGGGTGAGCCATGGCAGCTTATCTCGATCACGTCCTCCCCCGTGAACGAATGCGGGCCCTTGAAATAAGTTACGATCGCCTCATCGATCGCCTCGCCATCGGCATCTTTTACCGTGACAAGATGCCCATGCCGCGGCTCGTACCCGGTCTTTCGTCCGGTTAAGCCGATCGCCATCGACAGCGCTTCGCCGCCGCTCAACCGGATCACACCGATCCCGCTTCGACCGGTCGGAGTTGCAAGTGCGACGATAGTTTCTGGCATATTAAGGGATATATTTGTCTATCTCGTCGTGAAAGAAAAGAATGAAGCGCATTCTCAAAGCAGTCTTTCTCGGTGAATTCAGTTGGGGAAGAGTGATCCGCTCGTTGACCCTTATTCCTGTCGCGGTTTGTCTCGGGCTGCTACTTATCGCGACCTTTCTCCCGGACCGCGCGATCTTTCGGCCTCAACCCTCGTCATACCGTGACACGGCGGATGTCATCAAGATCAGAACCGCTGACGGCGAAACGATCTCGGCAAGATTCTACGAGAACCAAAATGCGGCGTACACGATCCTCTTCAGCCACGGAAATGCCGAAGACATCGGGACGAACGATCCGTTTGCCGGGGGGCTTCGCGACCTCGGCTTCAACGTCCTCGCTTATGATTATCGTGGATACGGAACGAGCGAGGGTTCGCCGAGCGAAGAAAATGCGTATGCGGATATCGATGCGGCGTTCGATTACCTCGTCGTGAATAAGGGCATTTCGGCTGACCGGATGATCCTTCACGGCCGATCTCTCGGTGGTGCGGTTGCCGCCGACCTTGCAACGCGGAAAAAGGTGGCGGGACTTATTTTGGAAAGCACCTTCACAACCGCTTTCCGCGTCGTCACTCGATATCCGATTATTCCTTTCGACAGGTTCAAGAGCATCGACAAGATCGGCGCGGTGCGTTGCCCGGTTCTCGTCATTCACGGCAGCGATGACTGGACGATCCCGGTCTATCACGGCGAACGGCTGTTCGAAGCTGCGAACGAACCCAAAACGGCATTGTGGGTCGAACGCGCGGGTCACAACGATCTGTTCTATAAAGACCAGCAACGATACCTGAGCACGATCGCGGAATTTGCGAATAGCCTCGAACGACTCGACCTTATTTCAAACTAACTTGCAGCCGCCGTTCCCGACCCATTCCGACGGACTCGGTGTTCAGATCCTCTTCCTTCTGAAGTGTCATGTGGATGATGCGGCGTTCGGTGGAATTTAGCACGCCAAACGTGAATGCCCGGCCGTTCTTGCGGACCTGATCGGCAGCAAAGCGTGCCATTGCCTGGAGTTCGTTGCGGCGCGTTAAGCGGTAGCCATCAGCATCGACGACAAACCGGTGTTCACGGTCAAGCTCTCGGCCGTAGATCTGGAAGAGCACAACTTCAAACGCATCCAAAAGCTCACCGTTCTCTGCTCGTGCAAGGTGTGCATCCTCGCCCTGAAGATCAAGGTGGCAGCCTTCATCGGTCCACTCGGCGTCGACCGTCATCTCGAACTTCATATCCGAGACCAGCCCGGTCAAGAATTCTTTTGCGTTTTCACAAGTTGGATTCATATGTCTAAGCAAGAGAGAGTGACGCCTTTAGGCGTTCTCCCGCAGAACGGCTAAAGCCGTCACTCTTACGAAGCCTTCAGCTTCTGTTTCCCTTTCACCTTCTTGGCATTCTCAGGGACATTATCAACCACGGCAGTCGGCGGCTCATCGGTCTTGTTCATCCGATTGATCAGCATCTGCTGGCCAAAGCTGACGACGTTACCGAACAGCCAATATATCAGCAATCCGGCCGGAGCCGTCCACATCACCCACAGCATCATCGCCGGCATCAGATAGGTCATCATCTTCTGCTGCATCTGCTGTTCGGGTGAAACGGCCGGGGCAGTCGGCGTAAACTTCATGGCCAGGATCATCGAACCCGCAAACGCGAATTCGAGGAAATGCCACGGGTCGGCGGCTGATAGATCAGGGAGCCAAAGAAACGTGGCCTGCCGAGCATCTACCGCGATCGTGATCGCCGTATAGAAAGCGATCAGCAGCGGGAACTGCAGCAGCATCGGCAAACAGCCGCCGATCGGCAAGGCGTCCTTCGTCAGCTTTAGCTGCTCCATCTGCAGGGCACGCATCCGCGGATCGTCCGTCGGGACGCCCTTCTTCTGCATGTCCTTCATCTTGTCCTGCAGCTCCTTCATTTTCGGAGCGTTCCCGGCCGCCTTCTTGAAGGACTTCGACTGCTTCCACCTCAGCGGGAACAGCAGCGAATAGAACAGGAACGTGAACACGATGATCGCAACGCCGTAATTCTTCGTCAGGCCGTTGAAGAAATCGAGGGCGTAAAGGATCGGGATCGACAGCGGCTTCGTCAGCCAACGCAGCCACCAGTAATTGCTGAAGTTGATCAGGTTGACGATCGAGACCGCTCGTCCGTCAGCGCCTTTCAAATTTCCATTCGGCCCGCTGAAAAGATAATCCCCGCTCAATTCGCTGAGCAAGAAATAATCCTTCGGGCCGGTGAAAACTTTCGTCGCCGCGCCGTCGGTTGGGACTGGCATATAAGCCGTCACCAAATGCCGCGTCTCCGTCGTCTTTTCGCTGCGGAGCACCCAATTGAAGATACTGTCGTAAACCGGTTCGATATTGACGTCATACTTCGACGCTCGATACTCGGTTGACCGGACCGGTGTTGCCGGGATCGCCGCCATCGCAAAATAGGCGTCGCTCAGCCCGACCCAATCGATCGTTCCGGTATCGGAAAGGGTCGATTTGCCACTTGCATCGTAGGTGAATGAATAGTTACCCCAATGCCGGGTGATATCGCCGTCGACCGACGCGACCGCCTCGGATTCCGTGTGATAGAAGCTGTGAAAGTTGATCGCGTGGTCGCCGATGCTCGCACCGATCGCGAGTTTTGTGTTAGGGATCGGCTGGCCGTTCTGTCGAAGATCAACGCCCAGATCCGACATGTAGCTGTCGGCTCGGAACACGAACGACTTTTTGACCGTCACGCCCTTGTCGAGCGTCAGCGTCAGGTCGATCGTCCGTTCCTCACCGACGGCTAACGAGATCGTTTCCTCCGCCGCCGAGATCAAATAATTCCGTCCGTTCAGGTCGGCATTCAGGACCTGATCTTCCGTCTCAAGCCGAAACGGAAACTCCCGCTGCTCAGCGGCTTTCTCCGCGATGAGTTGAAGAGGCTTCTGGCTCGTCTCGTTCGAACCGTCCGCGTAGATCTCTCGATCGCCATGCGGCGACCTGTTCCGCAAGATCACCCAACTCGTCGCGAGTGCTCCTTTCGAATCGAGCTTCACCTCGTAAAGGGGCGATTTGATCGTGATCGTACGGGCCGGATTCGCATCCGCCACAACCAGTGCGGCCGGCTCATGAACAGCCTGCGGTGCTTGCGCGGTCGGCACCGGAGCAGGCTGAGCAGTATTGGCATTCGCCGCAACTTCCGTATTCGAATTATTCGCGGGCGGTTTCGTCGGCGAGTAAAAGTAAGACCAGGCAAACAACACGACCATCGACGCAACCGCCGCGATCAAGAAACGAGCCTGGCCCTGATTATTTTGTTCCACTATTTATCCAATTTCAGATCTCAAATCTCTGCTAACGCAATCTTTTCGGCTTATCAAATCTCAAATTTCAAATCTCAGATCTGCTGAGTGATCGTTTCGGTTTTTATCAAATTTCAAATCTCAGATCTGCTATTTCGATATCTAACCGACAGGATCGTGCCCGCCCTTACAGAACGGCTGACAGCGGAGCAGGCGCTTCAATCCCATCCATGTACCTTTCAAAGCGCCGTATTTCTCGACGGCCTGCCTCGTGTATTCCGAACAGCTTGGCTCAAACCGGCACGCGGGCGGCAAGAACGGCGAAACAGCCGCCTTATACACACCCAGCAGATCCAGAACCAAAAACTTCATATTCGCGAACCAACTATTGCCACAGCGGCAGTTTGAACTCTTTACGACTCGCGCGTCGGAACGGTTCCCTTCGCGACCTTGCCCACGATCTCGCGAAACTCCGCTAGCGGCTTCTCGAGCTTTGCCTGGAGCACGCTTCTGCGAGCATTCAATACCCAATCGTACTTCGTCGAAACATTATTCAGCTCGGCCTTACTCAGTCTGAACGTCTCTCGCAGCAGCCGCTTCGCACGATTTCGGTCATGCGCCTTGCCGATCGCCTTCTTCGTCGCCGTTATCCCGACTCGCTGCAGCCCTCTGTCGTTGGGCAAAAGAAAGACCGTCATAAAACGGCCTTCGATGCGAAAACCCTGTTCGTAAACACGAAGAAACTCGGCGCGCTTAGCGAGCCGAGCTTCTTTCGGTAATACAAAACTTAATAGTGCTGAACCGTCAGACGCTTGCGGCCCTTGGCGCGGCGGCGCTTCAGGACGGCGCGGCCGTTCTTGGTCGCCATCCTTGAGCGAAAGCCGTGCTTCTTTGCGCGTCGGCGGTTGTTCGGTTGAAACGTTCTCTTCGGCATAATTGCTCTCCATCGAATTCACTCGACGAGTGAAAACTTAGAGTTTACGAGAAAATCGCCGCCTGTGTCAAAGCAAAATCTCACGTTTTTGGCGCATTTTTACTGGGTTTCGCTTAGGTTATACTGGCCGCACTATGGACAAAAAGATCATCGCCCCCGACGAATGGAACGAATACCTCGCCGATTTCTCAACTCGCAATCAAGGCCGCCGAGCCCGGTTCGAAGCATTTAGCCGTGGCGGCGTCGCGGAAGAGGATGAAGAGGCCGTGTTCGAGAGCGTTGCGATCGCCGGCGATGTCGTCACCGTAAACCGAACCGTCCGCGCTGACGATAAGAACGCTCCCATCTCCGACCAGGTCACCGGCGTCCACGGCATCGCCGTTCAACTCGATACCGATGGCAGCGACAACACCATGGAATTTATGGACACCAACGGCGACCTGACCGTGCTGCATTTCGAATCGATGGTTGACGGCGAGAGCTAACTTCCCACTTACGACTTATCACTTATTTCGGAGTAGGCGGTCCGTCGCCCCGCGATGCTTAGCCGGCCCGAAACGATCCTTCTAATGGCCTCGACGTACGCACGATGCTCCTGCTCTAAGATTCTTTCAGAAAGCGTATCAGCCGTATCGTCGTCTTTGACCTCAACAACTCTCTGCAAAATTATCGGCCCCGCATCCAGGTCCTCATTCACAAAATGAACCGTGCAGCCCGAAATCTTAACGCCATGATCGATCGCCTGCTGCTGGACATCCAGGCCCGGAAAACTAGGAAGTAGGCTCGGATGAATGTTGACGATCCGGTTTGGAAATGCCCTGACAAAATCAGGTGATAGCAGCCGCATATAACCGGCAAGGCAAACGAACTCGACATCGCGTTCCTTGAGAGCGGCTATGATCTCCGCATCATGCTCCGCCCGTTTCCGGCCATTCTTTTCAATGACAAGGGTCTCGACCCCAAGCTCCTCAGCCTTTGGCAAGCCCGCCGCATCCGGCTGATCGCTGATCACAATCGCAACCGTCGAATCCGGTATCTCGCCCGACGCTACCGCATCGACCAACGCCACCATATTCGACCCGCGGCCGGAGATAAGAATGCCAATTTTCATGTATCGATTTTTGTCCAATTTTGCTTCACGCGCGTTGTGATGTCTAATCTAGAAAATTTGTTCGAGGAGCCACTATCTATAATGAGGTCTTTTCAGCAGTTCACGTTTGCTTTGGCCGCCGCAGTCGTTTTTCTCGGCCTTTCGGATGTTTGCGCTCAACCGGCGCGATTTCCAACAGTTCCGATCCTCGGCTCGCACGTGCGAACGCTTCATTCAAAGGACACGGGCCGGACCTATGACCTCTTCATCCGCCCGGCAAACCCGGACTCGATCAAAGACGGAAAGGTCGTACCGGTGCTTTACGGCATGGACGGCCAATGGGATTTCAAGCTTTACGAATCCGCTTTCGGCGGGCTGAAATATGACGGATTCTTGCCCGATATGGTCCTCGTAGGGATCACCTATTCCGGTGCGGATCCGGATTATGGCAAGCTGCGGGAAATGGATCTGACTCCCATTCCCTTCGATCGTCCGGGCCAAGGCGATGCTCCGAAATTCCTGTCGTTCCTGAAGAAAGATGTGTTTCCGATGATCGAAAGGGAGTACAAGGCCGACCCGGCAAATCGAGTGCTCTCAGGCAGTTCTCTCGGCGGCCTGTTCACGCTGTGGACGCTGTTTACCGAACCCGATCTGTTTACTGGCTATATCGCGTCCGCACCTTACGTTCCATACGCCAACAACCACCTTTTCAATTACGAAGCGAAATTCTTCGAAAAGAACAAGTCCCTCGCAAAGCGCCTCTATATCACGGTCGGCGGCGAAGAAGACCTAGAAAAGCCAGTGCTCGATTTCATCAAGGTCATCGATCAACGCGCGTACAAAGGCCTCACGTTTGAAAGCCGCGTGATCGTGGGCGAGGGGCACGCAAGCAACAAACCCGAATCCTACAACCGAGGACTCCGATTCATCTTCGCGAAAAAATAGTTTGCGATCGGATCAATAGAACTTGAGCGTCTCGAACGAATTGGCGTCGAAGATGATCTCCGAAAGCTTCGGGTCCTGGACGTAGTTGATCGTCGTCAGCCGCGTGAACTCTTGTACCTTTGTGAAGCCGATCTGAAATCCCGCAAGCGTGCTCTCGGCGATCATCCAATTTCGTTTGTCCCACTTAAAATCGAGGCCGTTGTCATTCGGATAGTTTCCCTGCGGAACGGCGACCGTGATATGCCGCGGGCAGTAAAGCAGGATGTATTCTTCGTTGATCTGCTCGAGCAGCGAAGCAAGCAGGATCGTCTTGTTGCTGCAGTCGCCATTGCGAGTCATCAGCGTTTCGCTCGCACGTTTGAGCTTCTCGACCGGTGCGACTGCTTCGGTGTAGCTGTACTCTATCTCGTTCGAAACAAAATCGACAAGCCGCTGAATTCGAGCCTCACGATTGTCGCCGATGTCTTTTAGGAGTTCGTCCGTAAGGCGTTTAAGCGTCGGCTCCCCAGGCTTTGCAACCATGATGCCGTGATTCGCGAAAACGTATTGCGGTTCGTTGCTCCGAGTCGGGGCTTTAGTGATGATCCGCCCGCCATAAAGCTGCGAACTGTTTGAAAAGTTACGAAGCTCATCGAGGCTCGCCGTGTAATTAAAGCCGCTGTACGGAAAAGTCACCGTCTGATTCGTATCGAGCCGGAAGTTGTCGGTGGTGGTCTTAAAGAACCTGGATGCGGCCGGGTTAATGCGAAGCTTGTAATCGTCCAACTCGATGATCCCGTTCGCATTCTTACCAAAATCGACCTTGCTGACATCGATGATGTGCTTATCGAGAAAGGCCTTAAACTCGGCTTCGTCCGTTTCCGGAAACGTAAAATACGCTTCCTTCTCACGCCAGCGATATTTCTCAAGCCGGCCCTTACCCAATAACTGCTCGCGAAACTCCTGCCCCGAAAAACTCGGCTGCGCCAGCATAAAAACCATGCTCTCACGGATCTCAGCAGAAGCGATCACCGCCGGATCAGGCGGTATCGGCGACGTGTACCAATACAGCCCGTACCCAACTCCCCCGAGCACCAGAAACGCCAGCACCGCAACTATCGCGATAGTATAGTTCGGACCCTTTTTACTTTCGTCGTCAAATAGGCTTGATGACATAATGGGAAAAACTACGGAATCGGGAGGATCGACTTCTCCTGATCATCTCCAAATGCATGAATTATCTTCTCAGAGTTCAACAACAATGAGACAACGTCAGCAGTCCGACAGTTGCCTAGTCTGATCCAAATCACTTTAGGCGGGTGTCCGAGAAGCACACTTCTCTGCTCGAAGTCGTCATCCTTCGTAACGATAACGAAATCGTTTGCCTCGGCATAATGCCAAATATCTCTATCTGTTGATGCTTCCGGAAGAACGGCGGTCAAGTGACAACTATCTGGAAACGCCTCCTCGATCTGTTTGACCAATTTCCGCGATAGATTCTGATCAAGCAGCAATTTCATATTGCGAGGCAACAGCTAATTGGCGTTCCCGATTCGCGGCAAAGGCAAGGCAGGCGAGAATGTCTTCGTGAGTTAGTTCCGGAAAATCCGAAAGAATTTCTTCCTCGGTCATTCCACCGGCCAAATATTCAAGAACGTCCTGAACCGTGATCCGCATTCCCCGAATGCACGGCTTGCCGCTTCGCTTGCCGGGCTCAATGGTTATGATGTCTCGGTAGTCCATTCTGAGATTTTACCATTTATCCACTTCCCGCTGAACGGGTTGACTGCAATCATTCTTTGAGCAAAGCAACAAACCGACCTGATTCTATTGTTACAGGCCTTATCTCGACGGGCTGCTCTCTGAAATTCGCAGGAACCTCCGTCTCACTCCAAGAATGACACTCAAGCGTAAGTTCTCCGCCTTCAAGAAAGACGACAAAACCGCACGTTATGTCGTGGTATTCACCAATTACAAGCGGAAGGTCGCAAACTTGTCTTTGCTTCGGAAGAAGCTCATTGCGAACCGACAAGAAATATCCGCATCCGGTGTAATCATAACTAATGAATTCCGCCTCATTTTGGATCTTTTCTACCCCCTCATCAGAGAACGAATCCTTTAGCAGAATACTCAGGACAGCTTTCTCGAAGTCCTTGAAGACGTGCATTTTTCCTGCCTCACACCGAATCGACAATGGAGACCGATCCGTCGCCAACCACAATTTGGCCGATACGACCGCACGAGGCAATTGACTCCTGAATGGTAGTTGCGTTGCCTCGAGAACAGACGACCACAATGCCGATCCCCATATTGAAGGTTCGGAACATCTCCTTGTCAGAAACATTGCCGAGTTTCTGCATCAAGCCAAACACCGGCAGCTCCGGCCAGGAGCCGCGGTTGATCTCGACAGAGACGCCTTCTGGAAGAATGCGCGGGATGTTTTCTAGGAATCCCCCGCCCGTAATATGGGCGAGGCCTTTGATCTTGCCCGAATCGAGTAGCGGTCCGAGTTGAGGGAGGAAGCTTTGGTGGGTTGCGAGGAGCGCTTCACCCACTGTTGAACCAAGCTCCTCCACGACTGTATCTACTTTGTAGTTACCAACCTCAAAGAAAAGCTTCCGGGCAAGCGAGTAGCCATTGGTCTGAAGGCCGTTCGAGGGAATTCCGAGGACGACATCGCCCGGTTCGATCGACTTTCCATCGATAACCTTCGTCTTGTCGACCACTCCGACGATAAATCCGGCCAGGTCGTACTCACCCGGTGGATAGAAATCGGGCATTTCGGCCGTTTCGCCGCCCAAAAGAACGCATCCGTTCTCTCGACAAGCTCTCGCCATGCCCTCAACCACCGAGGCTGTCACATCCGGCTCAAGTTTCCCGGTCGCAAAGTAGTCTAAAAAGAACAACGGTCGGGCACCCTGGACGAGAATGTCGTTGACACAGTGATTCACCAGGTCCGCACCGACCGTATTGTGAATGCCGGTCTCGAAAGCCAGCTTGAGTTTTGTGCCAACGCCATCTGCCGACGCAACCAAGATCGGCTCCGCCATATCCGGGAACGCCCCGGCAAACATCCCCCCAAAGCTGCCTATCTCGGTCAGCGTCCGTTCGTTGAACGTCGAGCGAGCATATTCGCGTATCTTCGCGACCGCCCGGTTAGCATTATCTATTGAAACGCCTGCATCGGCGTATGAGATCGATTGGGTCATTATGTTATGGCTCGCTCACATGGGCGCCGCCATGTTTAAGAAGATTCCTATCGAAAGTAACTAGTTTGTTCTCCCAAACCTTTGCCTCGATCGCAGCATAGCAATCAACGATCGAAAGTGACGGCCGCGACTCATAAAGGTCGAGCACTTCACGAAAGAGAGTCGAATTTGACGTCAAATTCGGCAACGCAAGCAACCCCCGCATCGAAAGCGAGACCATCTCTCTTGGGGCAGCGTAAAACTTTTCAAGGACGAATACTGTTTCAGTGACCACGACATCGGTCACATAACCATCGTCGGCTGAAACGGCTGAAATCGCCGATGCGGTTTGATTAGGAACGTCTCGGAGAAGGAACCGGAGAATTACGTTAGTATCGAGACTTTTCACTTCCGATACTTCCGACGGTACGCCGCGATCCTGGCTTCATCAATAGCTTTCTTTAGTGCCTTCCCTTCTAAACCGAGTTTCTCCTTCGGAATGCTGGCAACAAGGCGCTCTCGAACCACTTCAAATTCTTCTAGCGTAAGCCCCGGGTCGAGGACTATTTTATTATCCTCACTGACAGAAACCTGAACTTGCCTGCCCTGCTGAATACCTAGGCGCTTACGAATTGAAGAGGGAATCGTTACCGTACCTTTGCTGGTGACTGTCGTCGAGTAGCCCATGTATTACATATTACGAAACGTATTACGTTTTGTCGATTTCTTTCGCTATGACCGAAATCCCGAATTCTGCCATAAGCGCCTCACTAAACTCGTTTTCCGAATCAATAGGCTGTTCAGTCCTATCGCCGCCGCTCGTAAGAATTAAATTTGAATCGGTTAGTGTCTTCCTTCCGTCTTCCGTCATGATCGAGCAAAGCTTGCCTTTCGTAAAATGTGATTCGGGCGAATACTGCTGAAAGTCGCACATCTCGGTGAACTCCGAAAGATCGCGAGCAATGTCTTTGAAGATGTACTCGCTCTTCCATACGTCGCCGTCACGTTTCGCGACTTCAAAGTAATCATCATCAAAACACCTGATGATAAAGGTGCCCGTTTGATCCGCCTGCTCGATCTCGAGAACGAACGTCAACGGCTCAGCCGCAAAATCCCCGAAGCCGACGTCTGCGAGATACTCCTCATCGCCGATCGTAACGATGATCGCTGCGTGATCGTATTCTCGTCCATGTGACCCTCCCTTCGAAACGCGAGCCGAGATCAGCCGCGTCTCGAATCCAAGTTCGCGAAGCAATTCATTGAACAGTCCATTCAGCTCGTAACAGAACCCGCCTCGGCGTTTCTCAACGATCTTCTCGTAGAAACGGTCAAGATCGAGCACGATCCGCCGTTTCCAGTGAATATCAAGATTCTCGAATGGAACTGTCAGAAGATGCGAACGCTGCAACCGCCGAAGCGATTTCGCGTCAGCGGAAAGTTCCTTGGCGGCGAGTCCGATGCGGTCGAGATAGGCTTGGACGTTCATCGCTTAGCCACCCTCCACACGATGCCTTTCACGTTCGCACAGGTCGGCCCGCCATCCTGGCCGACTCCCGGCATAGTCGTTTCCAGCAAAAGATCTTTTCCTTGAATGACCTTCTCAACCTGCTCACGCGTTATCGTCATCAGCGAAAGCTTCGCCCGACGGCCCCAGCAAATGTGATGCTCTCCGGCATAGGTACCTGAGTTCACATAAACAAATCGGGCGTCCTTCGGACCCTGGGCGAAACGCCCGAGAAAATTCGGTGATCCGGAACTAAGGTCGACGGTTATTGGAAACTCGAACACAAACGCGGCGGCAGAAGATGTTAGCGGAGGCAAAAGCTTGTCCTTACCGTCCTGCACCAGCATTGCGACACCGGCTAGCGGATCAGAGACGATTACTCGCATCTTAATTTCGTTTCTCATTCCATTTTGTCGAGAGAAGCGACGAACGCCTTCAACTCCCTCAGCCAAATCTCACGCTTCACAGAATCACTACTGCCCTTCCCTCGAAAATACAGTCCCTCACCAGAGTGGTTCCGTGCATGACAGCCGTAGCTCTGTTCTATTGGCAGCGTCTGAAGATCGTCGATGCCCCCAAAATCTATCCATAGATTCGGCTCCTTGTCTCCCCGCTTGAACTCCCAACTCGCAGAAATGTATAAGTCGTCCGACGGTTGCTCGGCGACAAATCGCCAGCCGGATCGCTCGATCGCATTTCTAAGTTCGTTGAGATGCCACTCCGCCATCTGGATTACTCTCCGAACTCTCGATTATAGTAATCAGTAGACGGAACAGAAACTTGACCGGCAAAGTCTCGGCAATCTAGGCGTTTCGTGTACTAATAGAATCATGAGCTTCACACTACACGACATGAGTTCGGAGAACTTCGAATTCAGCGCGAACGTATGGAATTGGAAGGCGATACTTGAGGTGATCAAGGACCTCGACGTCTTTAGCGAGGGCAAGGTCCGTCAGATGGGATACAACGCGATGGGCGTAAAGGTCGACATCGAGGACGCGCATCTGATCGGCGCGAAACTCCGCGACCAGGTCTTGCCCAAGCTTGCGCCGAACAAACGTATGTTCGCCGACGGAACCGTTACTGATGAACCCGACGACGGAACGATCTATAAGGACGAAGACGAGCAGTGGAAGAACTACAGCGTCTCGCATGATTGGGTGAAAGACTTTTCCGACTTCTGCCTGCGGTCAAAAGGATTTCAGATATTTTGATGTAGAGCCTTTTCCTAACGCGGATCTTCCGGATAAGAACAATTTCGCACTGATCCGCCCTTATCCGCCACATCAGCCCGATCCGCGTTCAATTCTTTGAATGGAATTCCTCAACGACATCGCAAACGCAATCTCGCCCTGGTTCAAGTACATCTGGGTGCAGATCGGTTTGCTTGTCGCTTTCGCGACCTTTCATGGTTACGCCGGGGCCTGGCTTGCAGTGCGAATGCTCTTTCGGCCGCGAAAGCCGTTCAAGCTTCTCGGCATCACGCTGTTTCCACAGGGCATGATCCCGCGCCATCAGGACCGTTTGGCGAACGCGATCGGAAAGGCCGTCGGCGAAGAGCTCGTTTCGCAAGAGACGATCATGGAGCAGCTCGTCGGGAAGGATTTCCTGCGAACCAAGATCCGCGGCGTTATCGATTCCTACACGCAGGACGTACTCGCGCAAAACTATCCGTCACTGATCGAAACGCTTCCTAAGAATCTCAGAGGCCCGGTGCTGGACGCGATCACGTCGCTGCAGTTCACCGTCGCCGATTACATAGAAAAGACACTTAGCAACGAAGAGACCCAAGCGGCGATCAGCAGCTTCGTTGAGCGCCGCGTGGATGAGGTGTTGG
>Ga0307505_10002392_pt1 | contig 13144 bp, 12 predicted proteins | sample 23_S_MG_FD_202183 | JGI IMG/M metagenome (GOLD analysis project Ga0307505, IMG submission 202183) | Soil microbial communities from Populus trichocarpa stands in riparian zone in the Pacific Northwest, United States - 23_S | ecosystem: Environmental > Terrestrial > Soil > Riparian zone > Trees...
AGTTGAACTGCATTCGCATGTAGCGGTTCCAGTACCAGTTCAAGCCCGCGGTCAGGGCGTTCATCGTACCGCCGCGCACCGGCCCGCTGTCGAGGTTGGTGTAGGAGTAGCGAATTCCCCACTCCCAGGATCCCCACGTTCGCTTCCTGATGGAGAAGGGCCGGTCAGGCAGGACCTGATCGAAGACCCCGCTTCGGTAATTGTAGGGCCGGTGCTCGCCGGTCAGGAACTGGTTGAGCTGCAGATAAAGTCCCGGAAAGTCGACGGAGCCCGCCCCGCCGCCGCTGGCGTGGGTGTGAATGTACTCGGCCTGGCCCGACAGAGATCCTCGCACGAATGCGACCTCGGTGCCGATCGCGAAGGCATGGGCGGCGTCAACCGGACCGGTGTCGATCGCGATGGGCGCGAGGAAGCTCTCGGGGCGCGACTGATAGCGTACGAGGTCTCCGGTCGCGAAAAGATAGCTGCCGCTGATGCCGACGTGCAGCAGCGACGTCCGTCCGGGGCTTTCGTCCTGGAGCGGTACCCAGGTCGCGCGCCCCACCGTGCGCGCAAAGTCCTCGCTCGCGTCGCCGACTTCCCCTTGCTGCCCGCGACCGAACAAACCGAGCGCCCAGGTGATCCGCTTCTCCTTCCATTGGTTGGCGAACTGTCCGCCGGCGAGTTGCCCCGCGGAGAAGGCCTGCACTGCCGATGCGGCCTCCATCAAGCCGATGTCGCGGCTGTTCATCTTCGACTCGAAGGAAAAGGGCGCCGTGTACTGGCCGATCTTGAATGTGCCCAGGTATGGGATCTCGTTGACGGCGAGGAACGCCTGGTCGACATAGAAGTCGTTCCTGAGCGCGCCCATCTCGACGTTGAAGTCGATCGGGTAGAGGAAATTGAAGAAGGTCCCCCGCACGATGAGGAAGGAGCGACGGATGTCGATGTCGTCGTCGAGCTGTTGCAGTCCGTCCCCTTCCACGTACGCGGCCGCGTCGACGTGAAGCTTGAAGCCGATCTCGCCCACCAGCAGAGGATCGCGCGTGAGCTTTGGGCCGATCAGATGGCCGTCCTCATGCACCTTGATCTGCCCGAGCAATCGGTACTTGATCCCCTGGTTCCAGTAGGCCTCGAAGAAGACCTGGTCGCGCTCGGGCCCGGCGAACTCTGGCTTCTCCAGCACCGTTGTCGGCGATGTTGCCTCGGAATCACCGGGCGGAAGGGCGTGAGAGACAGTCGGCGGCTGGGCCAGAACCGAGGTGGCGGTCACCAGGACGGCGGTCGCGGCGGCGGTCATCCAGGCGCGGCGCACGGGCGTGACCCGCCGCGTCGTCACGCGAGTTCGAGGCAGCATAGCGAAGCGTCCCTACCATCTGACGGGTTCGGCGTCATGTGCGACGGAGGGACGGGGGGTCGACATGGTCGTGCGCGCGCAACTACCGGACCCGCCGACGCGAGCATCGTCGCGCTCTCAGCGGTCGTTTTGGGCGATGGCCTGCGACAACTCGGTCAGCGCCCTGCGCTGCGCTTCGTCGAGATCGCGTCCGACGGCGCGAATGTCGTAGTGACGCGAGCGCTCGAAGTGGGCGCCGCTGCCGCGCGGCACGATGTCGACGACCAACGTCCGGCGCGACGCGTCACTGAGGGTGACCTGCACCTGCCCGGGACAGGTCCGAAGCTCGCCGATGCGCCAGCCCCCGGCGAACGGATCGGCGAGGCTCAGCGGGTGGACGAGTCGGGCGAAACGCTCCCGAAACGCCTCGCTGGCGCTCTGCAGCGCGCCGGCCGCGCCGTCGCCACGGGTGCCCGCGTCGCGCGCGCGGTAGCTCTTCCAGATCTGTTCCGCGTCGAGCTGTGGCCAGTTTGAGCCGGCTGCCTCGAACTGTTCGAGCAGGGTGCGGAACAGCCGCACCATGTCGCGATTCTGATTGCGCTCGGCCAGCTCGGTCGCCAGCGCGGCGAAATGGGCGACGTCGTCGTTGACGAAGCGCCAGGGGCGCGAAGGATAGTACCCGTAGCGGCGCGACGCGTCGTCGCCGGTCGACGCGAACTCGTCCGCGAGCAGGCCGTCGCGCTCGGCTAGATAGTACAGCGCGGTGTCCGGATAGAGTCGCGCGCGCGACAGCAGAATGCTGCCGCGCAGTCGATCGAAGTTGGTGCGTTCGATTCCCGCGAGATTGGCGCGCAGATCGGCCATCGTCGTCCACGGCGAGAACAGGATGAAGCCGAACGACGCGTGGCCGAGGTCGAAGGCGTCGCCGTACTCTTCCTTCCAGCGCCACAACGTCTGGAGAAACTCGATGTTGGTCTCGACGGCGATGCCCTTGTTGAAGCGGTCGAGCTCGGGCTGGGAGAAGTTTTCGATGCCGACGAGAAACGGCGCGATGCGCACGCCGATCCGCTGCGCCGCTTGCAGAGCGCGGTCGAAGCGAGCGGCGTTTCGCAAGAACCACTCGGCGCGCGTCTCCAGGAGGATGGTGAAGCCGGAGAGTCCCTCGGTCTCACAGCGCTCGACGACCTCGGTGAGATACCCGAACGGGTTCTGGTCCTTCAGGACCAGTAGGGCGAGTTCCGGCGCTTGCTCTCGCACGTAGCGGATCTGCTCGAACACGGACGCGGCGGTGTCGGTGTTGGGGTGGCCCTCGTACGTATTCCCCGTCGTGCAAAACGCGCAACCGCGTCCATAGCGCTCGGGAATCGCGGCGCCCGCGTAGAGCGGGTTCTCCCGCGCGTCCTGTTGATACGGGCAGCCGCCGTTGCCGGTGACGGAGAACGTGCGGGTTGCCGGCAACATCTCCGGATTGACCACGACCGGTCGCAGGTTGGGCGCGTATGGGAAGGCGCGCGGTGTAACGGGCTCGGCCGGTAGAGCCTCGCGCCAGCCACCGTTCGCGGCGTCGCGCAAGAGCGCTCCCTGCGGCGCGACGTCGCGCTGGCCGCGCAGCCATTCGACCAACGGTCCGAGCATCTGGCGCGGCTCGCCGTTGCAGAAGACGTCGGCGGGCGCCGAGTCGAGCAGTTCGTGTTCGCCGCGCAGGCCGATGAACGTCTTGCCGGGCAAACGCCTGCGCAGGCCTTCGATCAGGCTCGGGCTCCAGACGCGTTCGTAGACGATGGGATCGTAACCGCGCAGGACTTCCGCCAGACGCTCCTCGACGGCGACGTCGCCGCTGTCGCCGACCATCACGGCGAGCGCGAGGTCGTTGGTGATTCCCTCGCGGCGCAGTTCCCCCGAGAGCAATGCCAGCTCGCGGTCGTCGAGAAAGGACCGATCGCTGTGGCTGTGGAAGCTGAGGATCGCCACCGGCGAATCCGGTGAGCACCGGGGCTCGTACATGAAAAAACCTATAGACCAGGGGCGCGGCTAAGCCCAGCTTGATTCGCGGCGGTGTTTGGAACCGCCGGGCAACACGGATAAACACGCGTGGGGAGATTGGAGAAATGATGCGGAGCGGCCGTGTGAACGGCGCCAGGCGATCGCGTCGATCGTCCGAGCCGCCCCAGCGGTGCGGGGATTGGCACGGGCGGGAGATCGGGGTCGGACGCTGATGGTGGACGAGATTCCGGATCGCGCTCCCGTCGACCCGCTCGATATCGTCCTGGTGGGAGCCGGGGAGCGCGCGCGCGGTTGGCTCGAGCCGCTGCGGCGCTCGGCCCGGTTGCGGCTGGTTGCGACGGTGGCGCGGAGCGACGAGTCCGCCGCGCCGGACGTGGTGCTACATCGCTCACTCGATGCGGGGCTGGCCGCTCATCCCGACGCCGTCTTCGCGGTGGCGCTGCCGCCGCGCGCCGGCACTGCGGCAGCCCTGCGGTTGGCCGCGGTGGGGCGGAACGCGATCGTCGAAGCGCCGTTGCACGATGGTCTGGTCGAATCCCGGCTCCCTCCCGAGGCCGCCGCGGTGCGCGTTGCCCACGGGTGGGTGACGCTGGCCGGCCGGCTGATGGTCGGCAAGGTCTTGCAGCGGCTCGATGGCGGTCGGCTGTCCATCGAGATCGCCGGCTTGCCGGAGTCGCCGCGGGGCGAGGTCGCGGAATGCCTGGTGCATGCGCTCGCCTTGCTGCGTTCGCTGTTGCCCGCCGCGGCCGTCGTCGCGGCCGAACAACGTCCCGGCGAACTGGATGTCGAGCTCGCCGACGGCGGATGGACGGCGTCGCTGCGCGTTCGTCCACACGGCAGGCGTCTGGTCGTCCGCGTCGACGGCGCGGCCGGCCCGGTGGTCTGGTCGTGGCAGGACGACCGCGAGAGCGTGATGCGCGGAGACAGGGCGTTGTTGGCCCCGCGCCCCAGCCCGAGCGCGGCGGTGCGGGCCTTGGCGCAGCTCCTACCCGGTGCGTCCGGCGGCGACGGGCTGGCGGAGGCGGCGGCGGTTCTGCGCCTGGCGCGCGACGTTCGGGAGCGCTGCGCGACGCCGTTGCCGCCGAGCGGCCGGCCGTTGCGGCAGTCGGCGTCGATCGCCACGCGCAGGCCCGACGATCTGCTCGGCCGGCTGGGGCTGGCCGGCGAGGTTCCCGACGCTGGATCTCCTCCCGCGGTCATCGCGCCCGCGCTGCCGCCGGAGCCGTTCGAGCTGTGGGCGTTTCGCGCCGGCATCAAGCCGGTGGTGTTCCTCACCGTCCACCCGCGCGACGTCGAGACGACGCTCCTCCACTTCGGCGATGCGCATCACGAACGGCGCGAGCGTCGGGTGAGCGTCGGGTCGCAGGACCGTTGGACGGATCGTCGCGACGAGGGCGACCAGCGCGTCGAGTTGTATATCGCGCGCGATCCGGAGTTGGCCAGGCGAGCCGCCCATCTGCAGGCGGAGGGCGATCCCACGGCGGCGCTGCGAGAGATCGGCGGACTCGTCGGTTATCCCGCGTGCTGCATCGCCGCCTTCGCGGCCCAGGACGACCGGGCCAACAACAGTCTCAACCGCTATTACAGCCAGGCGCGAACGGTCGCCGTGGCCGCGGCGACTGCCGTGCCGTGGCCTTGGGAACTCAACAATCTGCACACGATGATCGCGCCGTTCTATCCGTGCTCCTATCGCTGTGGGGCGGCGCTGGCCTGGGCGCGAACTTCCCTCGACGAGATGCGCAACGCGCATCCGATGGCTTTCGATGAGTTGCGCAGCGCGCTGCGACAGCCTGTGCTGTACTTCGACCACGATCACCAGATCGTCTTCGACGGTCGGGTCGCCGGAGACCAGATCGAATACCAGGGCGTGACGTTGGGCGTGCCGGCTTCGCCGCGATTCGCGGCGTTGGCGGCGGTGGTCGCCGACGGCAATCGACTGGTGTTGGGCGACGAGACTCTGATCGTGGAACGCGACGGTCGATGCCTTCTGCGACTGTCGCGCACCGATCCAGGACTCGGCTTCGTCGCGCCGTTTGGCTCAGAGGATTCAGGAGTGTCCGCCAGCCGCAAGTTGCGCGGGTCAGTCGAGTAGCGCTTCCGCCCATGCCTCGAGGTGCGCGGCGTCGTTGAGCCCGCGCAACTTGCCCGCGCCGTCGTCCTCGATCGCGATACTCGTGATCGAGGTGTTCATGACGAACAGTCCCGCCAACGTCTCGATCGGGATGCCGACCAGGCCCGAGATGGCGCCGCGAATCGCACCGCCGTGGGTCACGACTGCGATACGCTGGCCGCCGTGAGCCGCGGCGATCTCTCGCGCCGCCCGGCTCATCCGCGCCGCCGTCTCGTCGTAGGACTCACCGCCCGGGAAAGGGACGCGGTGCCAACCATCGCCGAACAGCGCCGGGTGGCGCTCCCGGAGGTCGTGTTTGGTCAGACCCGTAGCGGAGCCGACGTCGATCTCGCGCAGGTCGATGCGCGGTCTGGCGACGACCCCCAGGAGGGTCTCGAGCGGTTCAGCCGTTTGGCGCGCGCGGGCGAGATCCGACGTGTAGATGGCGCTGATTCCGTAGCCCGCGAGGCGACGTGCGACACGGCCGGATTGCCACCGGCCCGTCTCGTCCAGATCCGTGTCGGAGTGGCCCTGAAAGCGCTTGGCCGTATTTTGCGCGGTTTGCCCGTGGCGGATGAAGTAGATGAGGCAGGGCGCTGTGGTCAGGGACGAGGGGCGAGGGGCGACGGGCGAGGGGCTTTGGAAGGGCGCGGTCATCGGAAGAGGACTTTGGCTAGTTCAGAGCGGTACTGCTCGGTCAGTTCGTGTTCGCCCCCGAGCAACTCGAAGATTTCGAGCATCGCCTTGCGGCCGGCGTCGTCGTCGAATGTTCGGTCGCGCTTCACGATCTCGAGGTAGTGGCCGAGAGCTTCGCCGTAGTGCGTGCCCGCGGCGAGTTCCTGCGCGAGCGCGAAGCGGGCGCCGTGGTCGTCCGGATCGCGGTTCAGTCGTTCTCTGAGATCATTCTCATCGCCGCCGACGGCGGTTCGCACGCGGATCGCGGCGGCGAGTCGGTCGGCCAGTGGCCTCTGCGGCGTGCCGGGCGCGACGCGGTCGAGGAACTCGAGCGCTTCGTCGTGACGCGCCCCGCGCTGGGCGAGCTCGGCGAGTGCCAGCAGTGCGGCGTCGCATCGCGGGTCGGCGGCGAGCGCTTCGTGGAGGCGATCTTCTGCCGCCGCGGTGTCGCCGCCTGCGCTCAGCTGAGACGCCTGCGCGACCAACTCCTCGGCGGGAGAGGGCAGCAACCGGTCGAGGAACTGTCGGATCGCGCTTTCCGGCTGGGCGCCGAGAAAACTCGCGATCGCCTTCCCGTGGCGGAAGCCGATCACCATCGGGATGCTGCGAACACTGAAAGCCGCGGCGAGCTTGGGGCTGCGATCGATGTCCACCTTGGCCAGTGCGAACCGGCCTCCGTACTCCGTCGCGAGACGGTCGAGCACGGGGCCGAGGGTCTGGCACGGTCCGCACCACTCCGCCCAGAAATCCACGAGGACCGGGGTATGCTTCGAGCGCTCGAGAACGGCGATCTCGAAGTCGGCGTCGCCGGCGGAGAAGATCAGTGCGGTCGGCTCGGAGGACATGCACCATCCGCCCTACCGCACCTTGCCCGATGAGAAAAGAACGGGGCTCGAATCAGCCGCGTTTGAGCCGTTCGAGCTGGCGTCGCTCGCGCTTGTTCGGCCGGCCGCTCGCAGGCTGCGTGTAGCGCCAGCCGTCGACCACGGTGGCGGTCGGCGGCGGCGGTGGCGGTGGCGTTAGATCCTCGTAGAGTGTTTGCGCCACGGGGGCCGGCCCGCGTTGATCGGCGATCGCCAGAACCTTCCACCGCTTGTCGGTCAGGCCGGCGCGGAAAACGACGATGTCACCGACCCGTACGAGCTTGTGGGGCTTGGCGCCGGATTCGTTGACGGAAACCTTTCCCCCGGTGCAGGCCTCTGCCGCGATCGAACGCGTCTTGTACGCTCGCGCGGCCCAGAGCCATTTGTCGATCCGCAGTGCGGTGCCGGAGTCGGATTCGGGCATTTCGATCTGCGTATAGCGGATGGTCGATTCGAACAAAACGGCTGTGGTACCGGCGGGAGGGGCCCAGGGGGGGTGGGCCTCCTCCCGCCGCGTCACGCTGCACGAGGCAGCGCTTGATCTCGTTCTGGATCGGTTGGCTCCGCGCGGCTGTCGCTGCGATCCACCACGCTTTCGAAGGCGATGGTCAGCGCCAGCGCGGTCGCGGCAAGCACGATCGCGAGATAGATCGCGATTGCCGCGCCCAGCTGGATGCTGATCAGGACATCGGTCGGGATCGGTTGGATCAACTGAAGCAGGTACATGGATCACCTCGGGTACTCCTGTCCGGAGGGCTCGAGGCGACCCGAGTCCTCCCGCTTACGCTGCCACCCGCACTCCCTGGGCGGCGTCCTGTTGATTGGGATTGGCCTGCGTCTCGACTTCGGCTCCGTCCAGGAACCATTCCATCGGACGCCCCGTGTAACGGGAGATCCGGAACAGGACCTCGGTCGAGGGGATGCGGCCGTTCATGTAGTTGTAGATGGCCGAAAGGCTCACGCCGATGTCGTAGGCGAAAGCCTTCGGCTCGTCGGCTACGACCTCCCTGAGTCGGTCTGCCACCACACTGGCGTTGAGCTGTGTCATTTCTGCTTCCTCCGTTTGACGTTTCGTTTACCGTTTGGTGACCCCCGGCCGGATGGTTCACCTGCCCAGGTCTGCGCCCTGGCCGCAGACCCAAAAAAAAGGGCCACCGGTTTACCCGGTGGCCCTTTTTCCTCTTTTCGAGAAGGAGAGATTCGTTAGTTGCGATCTCCCCTGAAAGGACCACCGGTTCCCCTTACCGGGCGAATCTTCGTGCAGGCCACGGCCGACACGAGGGCGCCCGGCGTCATCACCGGCGTCGACCACGCAAAGTGTTGCGGGGCCGCGTGATTCACGATGTCGGTGACGATTCGCATGGGTTGACGCTCCAGAAAGTCCTTCAGAATGATGGGAGAGTTTTTACACATAGTCGTCCGGCCGATGCAAGTAGGAGTTTCTCACGAGCGTGGAAGAGACGGGTTCGGGGCGGCAGCCCACGCCTGTTTTTCAACGCGCCGCTGGGGTGTAGAGTCCCGCGCGATCTCGGTGGACGACGGAGGCAGAGCCGGTGATGGACAGAGTACGTGTGGGGCTGCTGTACGGCGGCCGGTCGGGAGAGCATGAGGTGTCGGTGCGGTCGGCGCGTTCGGTCGCGGCGGAAATCGACCGCGATCGATACGAACTGACGCCGATCGGAGTTGACCGCGGCGGCCGGTGGTACTGGCTGGGGTCCGGCGATCTGCCGACAGCCGCGGCGGTCGTCGCGGGGCAGGGGCCCGAGGTCGTTCCGGCGCACGGCGATGCCGGCGTGTGCCGCGTTCTAGACGCCGGCAGCGGTGCCGAGTTTGGTCGCGTGGACGTTTTCTTCCCCGTGTTGCACGGCCCGCATGGCGAGGACGGCGCGCTGCAGGGACTGTGCGAGGTACTCGGCGTGCCGTGCGTCGGCGCCGGCGTGATCGGCTCCGCGCTCGGCATGGACAAGGATGTCCACAAACGGCTCCTGCGTGAGGCGGGGCTGCCCGTGGTTCCTTTCGAGGTTGTGCGTCTGCATCAGTGGCGCGCTTCGCCCGACGCGGTGGCTGAGCGCTTGTCGCGGCTCGGATCGGCTGTTTTCGTCAAACCCGCCAACCTGGGTTCATCGGTCGGAATCTCAAAAGTGCGCGACCGCGGCCAGTTGGGGCCCGCTCTGGAAGCCGCGTTTCGCTACGATCGCAAGGCCGTGGTCGAGCGCGCGATCGACGCGCGCGAGATCGAATGCGCGGTTCTCGGCAACGACGCGCCAAGGGTGTCGGTACCCGGCGAGATCGTGCCCGGCGAAGACTTCTACTCGTACGATGACAAGTATGCCGCCGCGAGCAAGGCGGAGCTTCTCATCCCGGCGCCGCTGACGGATCAGCAACAGCAGCGCGTGCGCGACCTCGCCCTGCATGCCTTCCAGGTGTTGGAGCTGCGCGGGATGGCGCGGGTCGATTTCTTCCTCGACCGTTCGTCGGGGGAGTTCTACTTGAACGAGCCGAACACATTGCCCGGCTTCACTTCGATCAGCATGTACCCGAAGCTGTGGGAGGCCAGCGGGATTCCCTACAGCGAGCTCATCTCGGAGTTGATCGAACTGGCAGTTCAGGAATACGCGACCCGACCAGCCGGCTGATCAACCCCGTTGGGAATGGTTAGTTCACACCGCTCAATCGCTGGTAGGTGGTGTCATCGTCGAGCGGCTCGGAACCGAAGACGTTGCGCAGCCCTTCGCGCGACACGATGTACTGGAAGGGTCTTCCGACGAGCCACTCCGCGGCGAAGCCGAGCGGGTGGATCAAGTGGTAGGCCAGCCGCAGCGGATGCATGATCGCGTCGTCGTACGTGTCGTTCACCGCTCTTGGGTCGTGTGCCGCGGCGGGCGACCCAACGCAAAGGGTTGCCGCAACCAAACCTGCCGCCAGTACCTTTTTCATCACCGCGTCTCCTGATCTGCGGCCGGACCGTTGCGGTCGCGCAGCCGCTCTGCCGAATTACGCCCGAAGCTTACCCCTCGCATCGGGAGGAGACAACGCCGAATTGAGGCGAAATCCGATCAGGGAAGCTTGTCGGCCGGTGCGTCCTCCCGACCGGCGGTGGGAAAAGTAGCGGGCGTCCGCACATGCCGTGCACGACCCTGTGCGCCAGATCCGGTCGACCGGGACACCGTGGCGAGCCAGGATCCGCATATTGGCCAGTCGCAGGTCGAGTTGTCCGCGGTGGCCCGAGGGTTGCCACGCGTCCGGCATGGCACCCCACTTCCGGGTGAGTTCGTCGCCGATCTCGGCGGTGACCTCGTAGCAACAGCCGTCGATCGCCGGGCCGAGCGCCACCAGCCATTCCTCCGCCGGGATGCCGAAGGCTTCGCGGGCAGTGGCCAGAGCGGCGGCGGCGATTCCGGCCACGGTGCCGCGCCAGCCGGCGTGCAGCGCCATCGCCACGCGATGCGCGGGGGCGACCAGCAGGATCGGGACGCAATCGGCGGTCATCACGACCAGGCCGACCCCGGGCTCTCGTGTGACCAACCCATCGCACTCGCCGGCGCGCGAGCGGACGTCGCCTCTGGCGGTGACGATACGCACGGTCGCGCCGTGGACTTGATCCATCTGCACGAGTCGGATCGCGCCCAGACTCCGACCGAGATCGCTCCAGTTGCGACCCACGTCGTCGATGTCGTCGCCGACCTTCTCCGACAGATTCAGAGACGCCCACGGGCCACGGCTGTGACCGCCGCGCCGACCGTAGAATCCGTGCACGAGTCCGGGGACGGCGTCCAGCGCGGCGTCCCGTTCTACCGGGATGCCGTCGGACGTCTCACGATCGCTTGACCGTTCGGCCATTTAGCGGTCCGTTGAAAAACAGGCGCGAGAGCGAAAGACCCTTTGCAGCCCGCGCCCTGCTTTTCACCGGGCTGCTAGCTTTCGATCGGCCGGGGCCACTCCTTCGAAAGGCTCCCCCTTCGGTCCCGTTCGCTTCCCTGCGTGTCGCTTTATCGTGCGCAGGGTGTCGGGATTGACCCACGGAACGCCGAAGACGCAAGGCTTTGCTTGGCCATCGTCGTCGAGCGTCTGGTGGCTCGGGTAGCCTTGTCGCGAAAAACTGGACACCATGCGCTTCGCCATTGCTCGTCTCCTGCGCGCTGACGGTAGACCAATCGGCCGGCACTGCCAACCGGAGGGAGCGCCATCGAATTGAAGTGAGGATACCCGGCTGATACAGAACGCGGGTTGCACGGCGGTCGGCTGTTTGTCGTCGGCGCCGACCCGGGTCGGTTCGAGTTGGCCCGGCCAGGAAGCGGAATGGATTACAAGCAGACACTGAACCTGCCGAAGACGGACTTCCCCATGCGCGCCAATCTGGCGGAGCGCGAGCCGGTGGTGCTCGAGCGCTGGCGGGAGGAAGGCCTCTATCGCAGACTTCTCGAACAAAACGCCGCGGGGGCTCGTTATGTGCTCCACGACGGACCGCCGTATGCGAACGGCGACGTCCACCTCGGCACGGCGCTGAACAAGATCGTCAAGGACGTGATCGTCAAGCGCCACCTGATGGCGGGCGACTACGCGCCGTACGTCCCAGGTTGGGACTGTCACGGCATGCCGATCGAGCACCAGGTGTTGCGCAAGCTCGGCAACAAGGCGCGGGCGATGCCACAGATCGAGATCCGCCGTCTGTGCCGCGAGTTTGCCGACAAGTACTTCAACATCCAGCGCGAACAGTTCCAGCGGCTGGGCATTCTCGGCGACTGGGAGAACCCCTACCTGACGATGTCGCCGGAATACGAGACCGGCATCGTGCGCACCTTCCGCAAACTGGTCGAGGGAGACTACATCTACCGCGGGTTGCGTCCGGTGCACTGGTGTCCGACCTGCGGCACCGCCCTCGCCGAAGCGGAAGTCGAGTACGCCGACCATTCGTCGCCGTCGATCTACGTTCGGTTCCGTTTCCAGGGCAGCGCTGAACAAGCGGCGGCGATGGCGCGCGACGCGAAAGATGCGCCGCTGCTGGCGGCGGCGGGTGAGCGCCTCTCGGCCGTGATCTGGACGACGACGCCGTGGACGCTGCCGGCCAACCTCGCCGTCTGCTTGAACCCGCATCTGGATTACGTGGCCGTCGAGGTCGCGGGCGAGTACTTGATCGTCGCCCACCGCCTGGCGGACACCGTACTCGAGGCGGTCGGTCTCTCCGCCGAAGGCGCGCGCAAGATTCCGGTGGACCTGACCGCGCTCGACGGCACGGACGTGTTCCGACACCCTTTCCTCGCTCGCCCGTCGCGTCTGATCTTCGGCAGCCACGTCACCGCCGACGTCGGCACCGGCTGCGTGCACACCGCGCCGGGGCATGGGTACGACGATTTCCAGGTTGCACAGCAGTACGGCATCGAGGTGCTCACGCCGGTCGATGCGCACGGGCGTTTCACGTCCGAGGGCGGCGTGTACGAGGGCCGCAAGGTCTTCGAAACCAACGACGATGTCGTCACGCAGTTGCGATCGGTGGGGGCCTTGCTCCACACCGAAAAGTATTCCCATCAGTATCCCCACTGTTGGCGCTGTAAGAACGCGCTCATCTTCCGCGCCACCGAGCAGTGGTTCCTGCGCGTCGACCAGTCCGAACTGCGCCAGGCGGCGCTGCGCGAGATCGATCGGGTGCGCTGGGTGCCGAAGTGGGGTCGGGACCGCATCTACAACATGATGGAGACGCGCCCCGACTGGTGCCTGTCTCGACAGCGCGCGTGGGGCGTTCCGATCCCGGCGTTCCGCTGTGACTCGTGCGGCGTGCACCACGCCGAGCCGGTGGTGATTCAACACGTCGAAGCGCTCTTCGCCGAGCGCGGCTCCGATGTCTGGTACGAGTTGCCGGCGTCTGAGCTACTACCGCCGGGTTATGCCTGCGCGTGCGGCGGAACGTCTTTCACCCCGGACGAGAACATCCTCGACGTCTGGTTCGACTCGGGCTGTTCGCATGCCGCGGTTCTCGAGCCGCGCAACCTCGGTGTCCCTGCCGACTTGTATGTGGAAGCGGTCGACCAGCACCGCGGTTGGTTCCAGGTATCGCTGATCACGGCGGTGGCGACGCGCGGCGAGGCGCCCTACCGCTCGGTGCTGACGCACGGACTGATCCTCGACGCCGGCAAGAAGAAGATGTCGAAGTCCCTCGGCAACGCGATCGCTCCCGAGGAG
>Ga0307505_10002393_pt1 | contig 13133 bp, 12 predicted proteins | sample 23_S_MG_FD_202183 | JGI IMG/M metagenome (GOLD analysis project Ga0307505, IMG submission 202183) | Soil microbial communities from Populus trichocarpa stands in riparian zone in the Pacific Northwest, United States - 23_S | ecosystem: Environmental > Terrestrial > Soil > Riparian zone > Trees...
TCCTTGATCGCATCGGTCACATGCGGAATAACCTGGACGGTGCCGCCGAGGAAATCCCCGCGCCGCTCCTTGGCGATGATGTCCTGATAAATGCGCCCCGTGGTAATGTTGTCCTGCTTGTTGGCAGGCCTGCCGGTGAAACGCTCGTAATGCCCGAGGTCGAGATCGGTTTCCGCCCCGTCATCGGTCACGAAGACTTCCCCGTGCTGGTATGGGCTCATGGTGCCCGGATCGACATTGAGATAGGGGTCGAGCTTGCGCAGGCGCACGCTGTAGCCACGCGCCTGCAGGAGTGCGCCAAGGGCCGCTGAGGCCAAGCCTTTGCCAAGGGAAGAAACCACGCCGCCGGTAATAAAAATGTATCGCGCCATGGGAGTTCAACCTACTCGCTTGCAAATATGATTCGTAGCCTGAAAAGCGGGCTTTTTCAGATTATTGTTAAAAACCGTGAAACAATTACTGTGAAACAGGGACCTGCGGTGTGGCGGGCGCTGCGGGCAATTGCGGCAATACACTGCCCCCGGTGCCCTCAGTTGCCGGAGCCGGACCCGTGGCGGGTGCAGCGCCGTCAAAAAGCGAGCCGCCCGAGCCACTGCCACGGACGGCGATCAGCGTTAAACCGATGGAAGTAATAAAGAAACACACAGCAAGAATAGCCGTAGTCCGCGTCAGTGCATTGCCAACGCCCCGCGCCGAAAACAGGTTGCCACCGCCGCCTCCACCGCTGCCAATGCCCAGCGCCCCGCCTTCCGAGCGTTGCAACAGCACCGCCCCTATGAGGGCCAGGGCGACAATGAGATGGATGACCAGAAGAACCGTTTGCATGGTGGAGCGGACCTATTTCAATTTCGGGGGCGGTTTAGCGCCTATATGGCCCTAAAGCAACCCGCTTCAAACGCGTGCAATTCCCGTCGAAACAGCCACGTCTCAGCGCCCGTAGAGATAGTTTGGCAGCCACATGCCAATGGCAGGGAACATGTAGAAAAGCACCATGGCAAGAATCACAATGGCGATAAACGGCATCACGCCCGCGAAGATGTCATTGATGTTCACGTGTTTTGGCGCCACGCCCTTCAGGTAGAAGGGCGCCATGGCCACCGGTGGCGACAGGAACGAAGTTTGAATATTGAGAGCAATGAGGATGCCGAAAAACAGTGGGTCAATCCCGAAATGGTCCAGCAAGGGCAGGAAAATGGGGACAAAGATCACGATGATTTCCGTCCATTCCAGCGGCCAGCCAAGAATGAAAATAATGATCTGCGTGACAATCAGGAACATGAGCGGCGAAAGATCAAGGCCAACCACGAAGTCCTTGATCACGGCATCTCCGCCAAGGATGGCAAAGACGGCCGAGAACGTGAAGGAGCCGACAAACAGCCAGCACACCATGGCCGAGGTGCGCGCCGTCAGGAAAACTGACTCTTTAAGCTTCTCGAATGTCAGCGAGCGGTAGGCGGCAGCCAGGACAAGTGAGCCAAGGGCGCCAATGGCGGCAGCTTCCGATGGCGTTGCGAGGCCCAGCATGATGGCTCCAAGCACGGAAAAAATAAGCAGCGCGAGAGGCAGGAAGGAGGTCAGCAGTTCACGGACAATGGTGAAAAATGGCACATTGCGTTCGCTCATGGGAAGTGGCGGCGCCAGCGCTGGATTGATCATTACGCGAATGATCACATAAGCCATGTACATGCCGGCAAGCATCAGGCCGGGAAATAGGGCTCCGGCATAGAGCTGCACTGGTGAAACACCTGCCGTCGCACCGTAGAGAATGAGCATGATGCTTGGCGGGATAAGAATGCCGAGACAACCTCCCGCGCAGACCACCCCGGCTGAAAGACGCACATCGTAGCCTTGCTTGAGCATGGCTGGGAAGGCAAGGAGCCCCATCAGCGTCACCACAGCGCCGACAATGCCTGTGGCGGTGGCAAACAGGGCGCAGGTTAACAACGTGGCCAAGGCCAGTGAGCCTGGCAGGATACCGGCCGCAAGCTGGATGGAGCGGAATAGCCGGTCTAAGATATTGGCGCGTTCAACGATGTAGCCCATGAAGACAAATAGCGGCACCGAAATCAGGACATCATTGGTCATCACCGACCAAGTGCGCTGGACCAACAGTGACATGACCGGTTCCCAGTTGCCGTCGAAGGCCAGCCAGGCAAATCCGACGCCCATGGCAATGAGCGTGAAGGCAATCGGAAAGCCGAGCATGATAAGCCCGACAAACAGAATAAGCATGAATACGCCAAGTTGCGGGTCGGTCATGATTTGACCTCGGCATCGGCATGTTGCTCGAGAATGATTTTTTCAAGTTCCTCGACATCGTGCAACCGTTTCGGCCAGACGCCCGTGCGCAGGCAGACGAGGCAGCGGACCACTTCCACAACCCCCTGCAGCAGCAGGAATATGCCGGTTACGGGGATGAGTGTCTTGTAGTGATAGATGGGCGGCCCGGCAGGGCTGTAGGCTGAATGCTCGTGATTGACCCAGGATTGCGCTGCAAAACCATAGCCTGAATAAATGAAGGCTATGATGCCCGGGAAGAAGAACAGGAAATAGAGAACCAGGTCCATCCCCGCCTGGGTCTTGGGCTGCCATGAACGGTAGAGAAAGTCGCCGCGGACGTGGGCATTGCGCGAAAGCGCATACGCCCCTGCCATGATGAAAAGGGCGCCATAAAGGAAAGAGCTGGCATCGAAAGCCCACTCGGTGGGCGCACCCAGCACATAGCGCGAAAACACTTCGTAGCTGACCGCGAATGTCAGCAGCAGAATGCACCAGGCAAAGACATGCCCGATGAAGGTACTCACTTGATCCACCGGGATTAGCAGGCGTTGCAGCCGGGCGCTCCAGGCTTCGCCCGCTATGCGGGGTTTGAGATGGAGCGCGAAACTCCCGATCACAGCGACAACCCCTGACCAAAACACCAGAGGCGAATAAGCGGTGGAGCCCTTCTCCGCATGTGCGGCAGAAAGAAGATCACAGGTGCCACCGAAAAACATAAGGCAGTGAAAACTGTTGGCTGGCCGCAGGCCCTTGGAGGCAACCATCCGGCCCACCTCCCCATAGGCGTAAAGCGACCAGCAAATCGCCACAATGACCAGCGCCACGCCGGCAGCAAAAAGAATGAACGGCAGCCGCTCACTCTTCATCGCGCATTATTTCTTTGCTTGCTCACAAAAGTGCCCCTCCATCCCGCACCCAGTGCCACCTTCCCCCTGTCCGGGGGAAGGTGAATAATGCCAGCCTAGGCTTTGAAGAAGTGATCAAAGGCCATATTCTGCTCGACTTCAAGCTCGAACTGGGCGCCGACAACGCGCTTGACCCAGGCCCTTTGGCTTTCCACCACTTTGGCGAAGAAGGGTTCCGCGGACTGCGCCGCAAGGACCTTATCCCAAGCCGCGAGTTGGGCCTGCAGAACTGAATCAGGCGTCTTGACTACCTTGACACCGGCCTCCTTCAGGGCCGCGAGATCGTTGGAGTAGCGGTCCATGGCTTTCCAACTCATGTCGGCTGAGGCCGCTTCGGCCGCATACTTGATGACCGCCTGAAGCTCAGGGGCCAGCGCGTCGTACTTCGCCTTATTGAAGATGATCTCGAAGCTCTCCGCCGACTGATGATAGCTTTGCACCATGTAATCCTTCGAAACGTCGGCAAAACCCAGAAGCATGTCGGACGAAGGATTGTTGAACTCGGCCGCATCGAGCAGGCCACGGTCCATGGCGGGAACGATCTCGCCACCACCCATGATGGTCACCGCAGCGCCCATCTCCTTGAAGAGATCGGCCGAGAGGCCGACAGTGCGGTACTTGATGCCCTTGAGATCGTCGACCGAAGTCACTTCCTTCTTGAACCAGCCAAGCGGCTGGGTCGGCATCGGACCCGTCAGGAAACCGACAAGGTCGAGGCCGAGCACTTGCTGCACCAACTCGTCATAAAGCGCCTGGCCACCGCCATACTTCATCCAGCCAAGCATCTGATTGGCGCGCCAGCCCCAGGCAGGCGGTGTACCGAACAGCGAAAATGCCTTGTGCTTGCCATACCAATAGGCGGTCACGCCATGACCGCCATCGAGCGTTCCGGCGAGCACGGCGTCCTGTACTTCGAAGGCCTTGGCGACTGAGCCCGCGGCCAACAGCTCAAGTTTCAATCTTCCGCCTGCCATCTCGTTGACGCGTGCAACGAAGTCCGCCGCATTTTCGTGAAATATGTCCTTTGCCGGCCACGTGCTTTGAAACTTGAAGGTCACGGCGTCTTGCGCGCGCGCCACATTTGGCATGGCAAGTGTCGCGGCACCGGCCGCTGCGGCAACGGCACCGGTCTTGAGGAAGGCGCGGCGTGAATTAACATCGGTAATTTTGCGGGTTTTGGTCATCTCATATCTCCCATTGTGGACATCACTGACGGATGTACTTGCGGGGAGATTGGCCGATAATGACCGGTTATACAAGTCAAACGAAGGTCGTAGTCACGCCAAATTGATGGCTAGGGTTTTCCCCCTTCATAACGGTAGCGGAAGGTGCAGCACGGAGCCCCGCCCATGATGGTTTGATTCCGCTCAAGCTTGATATTGGGGTCATAGCCCTCGCAGAAAGTGCCATCCCTGTTGCACGACATGAGGTGGCCTATCTTGCCGAGCCCCATTTCCCTGTAGGTCTCCGCATATTTGCAGCGCGTGACATCGAAGTTGAAAACCCTGTCAGTTGCCTCGTGCACCGTCACTTCGAGGGCCCCGTCAGCCGTCCACAATTCGTAGAGCTTGATGAAATCCGCCATGGAGGTCACCCCGCCAGGAGCCTTCCTGGCAAATTCCTTGCCCTCGGCGATGGCGGCCTTTCGAATGGCCGAATCCAGGATTGCCGTTGCTTTTTCCTCGCCAACCTGTTCCACCATCTCCGCAAAGATCGGCCCGACGACCTGGGCCTGCAGCTTGCGCTTAACTATGGTTGGAATTTCGGCCAAGGGCACCCCTCACATATAGGCTTTGATGATCCCGATGAAATCCGCGGCCTTCAGGCTTGCGCCACCCACAAGCGCGCCATTCACGTTGGCCGCACCCATCAGCTCTGCCGCATTTGAAGGCTTTACCGAGCCGCCGTAGAGGATGCGAACCCCTGCCCCGTCATCGCCCAGCAACTTGCCAAGATCGCTTCGGATATGGCTGTGAACCTCCGCCACCTCGGCAACGGTGGGCGTAAGCCCCGTTCCAATCGCCCAGACCGGCTCATAGGCAATGACCGTATTGGCGGCAGTCGCTCCCTCGGGTACCGAGCCCTTCAGTTGCCCAGACACGACCCCAAGCGTCTTTCCGCCCTTGCGCTGGTCGAGTGTCTCGCCAATGCAGATGATGGAAATCAGCCCTGCCCCGTGGCCGGCCTTTGCCTTCCTGGCAACCATCTCGTCCGTTTCCGCATGGTTGGCACGGCGCTCCGAATGACCCACAATCACGCTGGTGCAGCCCGCATCTTTCAACATTTCGGCCGAAACATCCCCCGTATGCGCACCACTCGCATTCCAATGGCAGTCCTGGCCGCCCACCCTGATCCGCGACCCCTTCATCACCGATTTGACCCGCCGAATGAGTGTTGCCGGGGGGCACACCAGCACCTCGCATTTCAGCTTGACGTCGCGCAACATGCCCGCAAGAAGGCGCGGTTCTTTTAGCATGGCGGTCGTGCCATTCATCTTCCAATTGCCCGCCACCAGCGGGCGCGGCCCCGAATTCGCCATTTTAACCACTCCAAGACCTTGACTCCATTGCCTCTTAGCAGAGCAATCTCTTGCTTGCGAGAGCCAAGGCACCTACCTATTATGCGGAATTTATGATTTGGCTGAAGCCAGCCCCTGAAAGGACGTCCGATGCTAGAAATGTTCCGCAACGCAGGTAAATCCTGGGTGGCAAAAATCCTGCTGATGCTCTTGGCAGGAAGCTTCGGCGTTTGGGGCATCCAGGACATTTTCGGCGGCTTCAATGCCACGGCCCTTGCCACCGTCGGCAACCAGGAGATTTCAAGCCAGCAATACAGCGACTCATACCGGCAGGCCATGCAGCGACTGGCCCAGCAGACAGGGCAGAACCTGACGGCTGAGGATGCGCGCAGCATGGGTATTGACCGGTCTATCCTGAGCAACTTGATCCAGTCGGCGGCAATTGATGCGCAAGCGGCAAAGCTCAACCTCAGCATTTCCAGCAAGTTGATTGCCGAGGAAACCACCGGCAATCCGGCATTTCAGAGTAACGGCAAGTTTGATCCGCTGCTCTTTGCCCGCCTCTTACAGCAGAATGGTTTGAACGAGGAAATGTATGTGGCCAGCGAAAGCCGAAACCGGGCGCGATCTGCCATAACGGATGCCGTTGATCGTGGCTTTACCCCGCCCAAGACGCTTGTCGAAGCCCTGTATCGCTATCGCAACGAGCAACGCGATGCGAAATATTTTACCATCAAGGCGGGTGAGACGGATGTTGCGGCGCCAGATGACGAAGAGTTGAAAAAACAATACGAGGCAACGCCTGCGGCATACACCGCTCCCGAATTCCGCAGCATTGCCGTGATGAAAGTGGAGCCTGCCGACATGGCTCCCAAGATTGCCGTTGCACCGGAAGCCCTTTCGGCGGGCTATGAGAAGTATAAGCGCGACTACTACTCGCCGGAAAAGCGAACCATTCTGCAAATTTCATTTCCAACCATCGATGAAGCGAAAAAAGCCAGGGACCGCATCTCAGCTGGTGAGGATTTCCTGGCCATCGCCAGGGAGCGCGGCGCCAGCGATGCCGACATTACCTTTGCCGACAGGTCAAAGGCGGAATTCCTCGACAAGGCTGTTGCCGACGCCGCATTCAGCCTGAAGCAGGACGAAGTCAGCGAAGTAATATCAGGAAGCCTCGTAACGGCCCTGCTCAAGGCCACAAAGATCACTCCGGAAAAACAGCCTTCCCTGGATGAAGTCAAGGCCGAACTCACCATGCGCCTGCAGGCCGAACGCGCCGTGGATGAAATCCAATCCATTTACGATGCGGTCGAAGATGCCCGTGCCGCGCAGACCAAATTTGAGGATATAGCCACGGCCCAGGGCATACCCTTCATTCTTGTACCCGCCGTCAGTGCAACGGGTCTCGGCCCCGACGGCAAGGAAGTGAATTTTCCGGGAAAACCAGAAGTCTTGAAAGCAGCCTTCGCGAGCGATGTGGGTGTTGAAAACGATGCTCTCACGCCACACGACAGCTATTTCTGGTATGAGGTGCGCGAAGTCATTCCCTCGGCGCTAAAGCCGTTCGACACGGTCAAGCCTCAGGTCGCCAGTGACGTGACCGCGCGTAAAATCCGTGAATTACTGACCGAGCGGGCGACTGGCCTGGTCAAGAAGCTGGATGATGGTGCAACCCTTGATCAACTCGCCACCGAGGCAGGCGCCGAGATAAGGACCGCCCAAGGCTTGCGAAGGAACGAAGCCTATCCGGAATTTGATGTGCCTGCCGTAACGGCCCTGTTCAGCGTTCTGGATAATGAGTTTGCCTGGAGCCTGGAAGGCGACGGCAAAACCGCGAGGATCATGCAGTCCCAGCCGGTCATGGCTGAGCCTTATGACAGCAACTCGGTCCAGGCAAAGGAACTGGCGCAAAGCGTCAAGGAAGCAGCCTCCAAGGATTTGCTGACGGCATACTTGACCGCACTCCAGGGACAAATTGGCGTCTCAATCAACAGTGCACTCTGGCAACAGGTTTCAGGAAGTCCCAACGCTGCCCCCTGACAACCTTATCCAGAGTAACGTAAATGCCGATATTCCCCGACTACGATCACTTCGCCGCCGCCTACGAAAAGGGCGAGGCGCAAATCGTCTCAACCCGCCTTGTGGCCGATCTCGAAACTCCCGTCTCAGCCATGCTGAAGCTTACCCGCAGCGCCAGGTATTCATTTCTGCTTGAATCGGTCGAGGGCGGCGCAGTGCGTGGGCGCTATTCCATCATCGGGATGAACCCCGACATGATCTGGAAAGTTGCAGGCAGCGAGGCGTCGATCAACCGCAAGGCCCTCCACAACCCGGATGGTCCCTTTGAGCCGGCCCGCCTGGCCCCGCTTGAATCCCTCCGCGCCCTGCTTGCCGAAAGCCGCATTCCGCTCGGCCCCGATGCGCCGCCCATGGCGGCAGGCATCTTCGGTTACATCGGCTACGACATGGTACGCCTGATGGAAGACCTGCCTGAACCAAACCCCGATACGCTGAGTCTGCCCGACGCCATGATGATCCGCCCGACCGTGATGGCAATCTTTGATAGCGTGCGCGACGAGGTGACCGTCACCTCGCCGGTTTATTTTGAAAAAGGCGTGTCAACGAAGGCCGCCTATGCGCGGGCCCAGGAGCGAATTTCAGAAGTTGTCGATGCGTTGGACCGTCCCCTGGACCATCTGACCTCCCAGGACGTTGAAACCCCGCCAATATTGGCCGCGGCGTCAAATACGACGCCGCAGGAATATGCCGGCATGATTGCCAGGGCCAAAGATTACATTACAGCCGGCGACATCTTCCAGGTCGTTTTGTCCCAACGCTTCGAGGCAGACTTCGCCTTGCCGCCCTTTGCGCTTTATCGCTCCCTGCGCCGCGTGAACCCGTCGCCCTTCCTCTATTACCTCGACTTCGACCAGTTTGCGGTCATAGGCTCCAGTCCGGAAATTCTCGTTCGCGTGCGCGATGGCAAGGTTTCAATCAGGCCCATCGCGGGGACCCGAAAGCGGGGTGAAACACCGTCTGAGGATCGGGCGCTGGCGGCGGAGCTGCTGGCTGATCCGAAGGAGCGTGCCGAACACCTGATGCTGCTCGATCTTGGCCGCAATGATGTGGGCCGGGTTGCGGAGATTGGCTCCATCAGGGTGACAGACCAGTTCATCATCGAAAACTACAGCCACGTCATGCACATCGTTTCGAACGTCGAAGGCACCTTGTCCAAAAAATATGACGTGATTGACGCCCTTTGCGCCGGCTTTCCGGCCGGCACCGTTTCCGGCGCCCCCAAGGTGCGCGCCATGGAAATCATCGACGAGCTGGAAAAACACAAGCGCGGTGTCTACGGCGGCTGCGTCGGCTATTTCTCCGCCGACGGTGAAATGGACACCTGCATTGTGCTGCGCACCGCTATCGTCAAGGACGGCAAAATGTATGTGCAGGCCGGCGCCGGCATCGTGGCCGACAGCGTGCCGGAAAATGAACATCAGGAATGCGTGAACAAGGCCAAGGCCCTGTTCCGCGCCGCCGATGAGGCGGTGCGCTTTGCCGGCCGCGCCGGGAGGGCCCAATGATCATCCTTATCGATAACTATGATAGTTTCACCTACAACCTGTTCCATTACCTGGGTGATTTGGGTGTTGAAACCCTGGTCCACCGCAATGACAAGATCAGCGTTGGCCAGGTCATCTCGGCAAAGCCACAGGCCATTGTGCTTTCGCCCGGACCCAAAACTCCTAACGAAGCCGGAATTTGCCTTGAGCTGATTGAAAAAGCCTCGGCCACCATTCCTATCTTTGGCGTCTGCCTCGGCCTCCAGGCCATCGGCCAGGCCTTTGGCGGCAAGGTGGTCCGCGCCCCGCAACTGATGCATGGCAAGCTCTCAACCGTCCATCATGGCGGCAAGGGCGTTTTCCAGGGCATACCCAACGATTTCGAAGCCACCCGTTATCATTCGCTTGTGGTGGAAAAAGCGGGTCTCCCCGACTGTTTCGAAATCACCGCTGAAACCGATGGACTGGTCATGGGCCTGCAGCATAAAACCCTCAATGTGCATGGCGTGCAGTTTCACCCGGAAAGCATAGCCTCGCAGCATGGCCATGCCCTGCTCAACAATTTCCTCGGATTGGCAAAGGTGCGCTGATGTCAGATCTCAAACCGATCATCGCCAAGGCAGCCGACGGCAAACCCCTCACCCGCGCTGAGGCCCGGATGGCATTCGGCATCATGATGTCGGGGGATGCCACGCCGTCGCAAATCGCCGGCCTTCTCATGGCGCTAAGGGTGCGTGGCGAAAGTGTCGAAGAAATCACCGGCGCCGTGGAAATCATGCGCGAAAAAATGGTCCGCGTGAGCGCCCCAGCCAACGCCATCGATATTGTCGGAACCGGCGGGGATGCCTCCGGCTCCTATAACATCTCGACGTGCGCCGCCATTGTGGCGGCCGGCGCCGGCCTGAAAGTGGCCAAGCACGGCAATCGCGCCCTGTCTTCCAAATCAGGTGCGGCGGACGTTCTCATGGCCCTTGGCGTGAAGATTGATCTTCCGCCTGAAAAGATCAGTGAATGCATTGTCGAGGCTGGCGTCGGTTTCATGTTCGCCCCGGCCCACCATTCCTCCATGAAGTATGTGGGCCCAACCCGCGTCGAACTCGGGACCCGCACCATTTTCAATCTGCTCGGCCCGCTGTCCAATCCCGCAGGCGTAAAGAAACAGGTTACCGGCGTGTTTTCAAAGGCTTGGGTCGAACCGCTTGCCCATGTCCTGAAGAACCTGGGAAGTGAAGCCTGCTGGGTCTGCCATGGCGAAGGCGGCATTGACGAGATCGTGCCAACCGGCACCAACTGGATTTCAGAATTGAAAAACGGGAAGATTGCCAGCTTTGAAATCACGCCTGAAATGGCCGGCCTCAAGCGCTCCAGCCTTGCCGACCTCAAAGGTGGCGAAGCCAGCCAGAACGCTGCAGCCTTGCGCGGAGTCCTGCAGGGTGAAAAGTCCGCCTTCCGCGATGCAGTTGTCATGACCACCAGCGCCGCTCTCCTCATTGACGGCAAGGTCAAGGCCTATGCCGATGGCGTCCGTTTGGCTGAACAGGCCATCGACAGTGGCGCCGCGCTCAAGGCCCACGATAAGTTGATCCAGGTTTCAAATTCCTGATGGCAACTATCCTGGACAGGATTGCCGCCTACAAGCGCGAGGAAGTGGCCAAGGCCCGGCACGCCTTGCCCCATGGCCAGCTTGAATCACTCGCCAAACATGCCCCAACCGTGCGCGGTTTTCACGCTGCGCTTCAGAACAAGAAAGCTGCGGGTCATTGGGCGCTGATCGCTGAAATCAAGAAGGCCAGCCCGTCCAAGGGCCTGATCCGCGAGCAATTCAATCCACCCCAACTTGCCAAGGCGTATGAGGAAGGCGGAGCCGCGTGCCTTTCCGTGCTTACTGATGCGCCATCATTTCAGGGCGCCCCGGAATTTTTGACATTGGCCCGGGCCGCTTGCTCGCTTCCTGCATTGCGCAAGGATTTCATGCTTGACCCTTATCAGGTATTGGAAGCCAGGGCCTTGGGGGCGGACTGCATTCTGCTGATCATGGCCATGATCGATGATGGCCTCGCCCGTGAACTTGAAGCCGCGGCCCAGGACTGGAACCTCGATGTTCTGGTCGAGGTCCACGACCAGCTTGAACTCGACCGCGCCTTGAAACTGTCTTCGCCGCTCATAGGCATCAACAACCGCAACCTCCATACTTTTGAGACTGCCCTCGAGACAACCCTCATGCTTGCCCCTCACATTCCAAAGGACCGCATGATCATAAGCGAAAGCGGGCTGTTCAAACCCCAGGATTTGGCCAGGCTTTCGGGCGTGGGGGTAAACACCTTCCTCATCGGTGAGAGCCTCATGCGGCAGGATGATGTGGCCGCCGCAACCCGTGCTATACTCGCAAAACCATGAACAGGCTCACCCATCTCGACGCTGCCGGAAACGCCCATATGGTGGACGTATCCGACAAGCACGTGACCTCGCGCTCGGCCACCGCCAAGGCGCGAGTCACCATGTTGCCGGAAACTCTCGCGCTCATTCTGGACGGAACCGCAAAAAAGGGCGATGTCCTTGCCACCGCCCGCATTGCCGGGATCATGGCTGCCAAGAAAACCCACGAACTCATACCGCTCTGCCATCCGCTGCTCATCACCAAGGTATCCGTTGATTTCGTGGCCGATGAAAAAAATAGCTCCATCGAAGTCAGTGCCACCGTCAGGGTTGAGGGAAAAACCGGCGTCGAAATGGAAGCCTTCACCGCCTGCTCCGTTGCCGCTTTGACCCTTTACGACATGTGCAAGGCCGTAGACCGCGGCATGAAAATCACCGACCTCCGTCTCACCGAAAAATCCGGCGGCAAGTCCGGCACCTTTACGGCAGAATAGCCCATGGCTCTGCTGCCAGTCGAAGGGGCCCGCGCCCGTATTCTTGCTGGTGTGAACCCGCTGGCGCCGGAAAATGTCCCCCTTGCGCAGGCATTGGGCCGTGTATTGGTGAAACCCTTAACCGCCAAACGCGACCAGCCACCGTTCAATTCCTCTGCCATGGATGGTTACGCGGTGCGTTCCGAAGATACTACAACGGAGATCACAGTTATCGGCACCTCTGCTGCCGGCCATGCGTTCAAAGGCAAATTGAAATCAGGCGAGGCTATCCGTATTTTTACCGGTGCGCCTGTGCCGGCAACAGCTGACGCTGTTGTCATTCAGGAAAACACCGCCGCAAGCGGCAAAACCGTCACCATTTTGCAACCCGTCCGTGCGCGCCAGAACATCCGCCCTCAAGGTTTGGATTTCAAGAAAGGCGAAGTCCTGCTCCCTGCCGCCATTCGTTTGAATGCAAGAGATATTGGCCTCGCCGCCGCGATGAATTGCGATATCCTCAGTGTACGGAAAAAGCCGGTCGTGGCGGTCATTGCCACCGGCGATGAACTCGTGCTGCCAGGAAAGAAGCCGCGCCCCGATCAGATCGTATCTTCCAACAGCCATGCCCTCTCCGCCATGGCCGAATGCCTGGGCGCAAACGTCATCAACTGCGGCATTGTCCGTGACGATCTCAAAGCCACTGAGCGCGCCATTCTCAAAATGTCCAGGGCGGATGTCATTGTAACCACCGGCGGCGCTTCCGTGGGCGATCATGATTTTGTCCAGGAGGCTTTAAAAAACACCGGCGTCAAGATCGACTTCTGGAAAATAGCCTTGCGCCCGGGAAAGCCTTTCATGTATGGCCGCAAGGGCAGGCAGCAGGTTCTGGGCCTTCCGGGAAATCCGGTTTCCGCCCTTGTTTGCGCCAGGCTGTTTCTGAAACCCCTGCTCGATTGCCTGCAAGGCCTGCCGGTCGAAGAAACCGTGGTCATGGCTCGCTTGGGCGCCGCCATGCGGG
>Ga0307505_10002394_pt1 | contig 13128 bp, 8 predicted proteins | sample 23_S_MG_FD_202183 | JGI IMG/M metagenome (GOLD analysis project Ga0307505, IMG submission 202183) | Soil microbial communities from Populus trichocarpa stands in riparian zone in the Pacific Northwest, United States - 23_S | ecosystem: Environmental > Terrestrial > Soil > Riparian zone > Trees...
GCGAGCACCGCCGGCATCCGCCCGGCTACGTCGGCGAGAAGTTGCAGGCGCCGGCTCGAGGTGGCGTTCGCGCCGGCGCGGAGCAGCGGAGATAGCGCGGCGCCGGCGAGCGCCGCCGCGACAGCGCACGCGCGGCGGGGCAGGGAGGCGCGGACCGGTGCAACGGCGTCCTCCGCGGCGCGAAGCGGCACCGAGAAGTCCTCCACGCTCGCCTTGCCGATCACCCGGTCGTGCCCCGCAGCCAGGATCTTGAGCTGGACGGGAAGGTCGGCCAGCCGGCGCATGTGGCCGAGAATGGTCGTGTTCGACAGGCTCTCGGCGGCGAAAACAACGTCGTCGATGTTGTGCAGCCGCACCAGGTCGCGCAGCTGGCGCGGCGGGCCAAGGTGGGGAGTGCCGTCGGCCGCGCCGGCGTCCTCCTCGGTAACGTGGCCCACGACGTTCACCGCCGGCCGTGGCCGGTCCGCCACGAGGCGATGGAGCCGATCGGCCTCCGCCGCGGACCCGACGACGGCCGCGCGGCGGGTGGTGCGGCGCGGGCTCACCCGGCGCACTGCCAGGAGCGCGACGGCAGCGAGGCCGCCGCCGAAAACGAAGGTCCGCCGCGCAGGCGCCAGTTCGGGCGCCAGGTACGCGACGCCGAGGCCGACGACCACGGCGGCGAACAGGCCTACCAATGCGGGTCGAAGGGCGGTACTCGCGCCTCGCGCGTATCCGCCCGCGGCGAGGATGCCCAGCACGACGACTGCCGCCGCCGCCAGCGCCTCCGGGACCGCCGCCGCCTCGCCCCCGAGGACGGCGCCGGCGGCGAAGGCTGCCGCCGCGAGGACAAGGTCGGCGGCCGGCGCCACGGCGCGGCGCCCGAGTCGAAATGCCGCCGAGGCAACCGCCCGCGCGACGATGGCGCCGTTGAGCCCGAGCGCGAGGACACGCAACGAGAGCTGGCGGAACGGGTGGCCTTCGACCTCCGGCCGGAAGTGCTTCTCCGCAAAGCGGAGCATCGCGCCGTAGAACAGGCGCACATATCGCAGCTCGCCCTTCTTGGTGCTCTCGCCCTTGTAGTGGATTATCTGCGTCTCGGGGGTGTAGTAGATCCGCCACCCCGCTTGCTGGATCCTGAAGCACCAGTCCAGGTCCTCGCCGTACATGAAGAAGGCCTCGTCGAGGAGCCCCGCGCCGGCGCGATCGGCGCCGCCGTGAATGGCCTCGGCGCGCACAATCATGCAAGAGCCCGACAGCGCGTCTACCTCGCAAACCTCGTCCCGCGGCAGGAACGTCAGGTTGTAGCGGCCGAAGACTGAGCTGTGGGGAAAGAGCCGCGAGAGGCCCGTTAGCCGGTAGAGCGCTACCGACGGTGTCGGGAACGCACGGCGGCTCTCGGGCGCGAACGAGCCGTCCGGGTTGAGAATGCGGCATCCGGCCGCGCCCGCCTCCGGGTGGGCGTCCATGAACGCGACCAGCGTACGCAGCGTGTCCTCCTGAACCAGGGTGTCCGGGTTCAGAACGAGCACGTGCCGCCCGCGGGCGACGCCGATAGCCTGGTTGTTGGCCTGGGCGAAGCCAACGTTTTCGCGGTTCTCTATGAGCCGCACCTCGGGGAAGTGCTCGCGCACCATGGCCGCTGAGCCGTCGGCCGAGTCGTTGTCTACGACGATCACCTCCGCGGTGATGCCCGCGCCGGCGCGACGCAGCGACTCCAGCGCCTGCGCCAGGAACTCGCGGACGTTGTACGTCACCACGACGACCGTCAAGTCGACCTGGTAGAGCCCGACGGCCGGGGGGCTGAGCGTGGATGTGCTGGGGGCCAGGGAGGTGTGGCGGGTGCCGGAACCCGGCGAGTATAAGCCGGGCGCGCTGGCCTACGACGGCCTCGTACGGGCGACCCCAACCTAGTTTCCGGCGCCCTTCCCGCTCCCGATGTCCGCCGCACGCGCGCTCCTGCGCGAGGTCCGTCCCACGATTGCGCTCGCCGCGCCGCTTGCGCTCGCGCAGCTCGCGCAGATGACGATGAGCTTCGTGGACGTGGTAATGATCGGCCGGCTCGGGCCCGGCGCGATGGCAGGCACGGTTCTGGGCTCGTCGATCTTCTTCGCCCTGGCGATCATCTGCCTCGGGGTCGTGTCTGCGGTCAACCCGACGGTGGCCAACGCCGTGGGCGCCGGCGACGAGCCGGCGGCGTCGCGCGCGACGCGCCAGGGGCTCTGGCTCGCAGCCGCGTTGGGCGTTCTGCTGTTCGTGCTATTCCAGTTTGCCGAGCCGGCGCTGCTCGCGACCGGACAGACCGCTTCGTCGGCGGCACTCGCGGCCGACTATCTCCAGGCGATCCGCTGGGGGATCGTGCCGCACCTTTGCTTCGTGGCGCTGCGGGGGCTCTGCGAGGGCATAAGCCGGCCGCGGGCCGTCCTCGCGGCCACCGCGGCGGCGGCGCTGGCGAACGCCGGCCTGAACTGGGTGCTCATCTTCGGCAACCTGGGCGCGCCGGCGCTCGGCGTCGTGGGCGCCGGGTACGCGTCCGCCATCGCTATGGCGACGATGGCTCTGAGTCTGGGCCTGTACGTCCACTTCGCGCCGGCCACCAGGCGCTTCGCCGTGTTCCAGCCGCGTCGGCCGGATCCCGCGGCGCTTAAGTCACTGTTCCGGCTCGGCTGGCCGATCGGGATCGCCTTCGGTCTCGAGGCCGGCCTGTTCGCGGCCGCGACCTTGTTGATCGGCCGCTTCGGCGAGGTCGCGCTGGCGTCGCACCAGGTGGCGATCAACGCCGCGAGCGTGACGTTCATGGTGCCGATGGGGATTGGTCTCGCCGCATCGGTGCGGGTGGGCCACGCCGCGGGGCGAGGCGACCGTACCGGCGCGGCCCTCGCCGGATGGGCCGCTGTGGCGCTCGCGACGGCGTTCATGGCGTGCGCGGCGCTCCTGTTCTGGCTGCGGCCCGAGTGGGTCGTGTGGATCTACACCGGTCACGCGGCGACGCCGGAGGTGGTCCGGATGGCGGGCCTCCTCCTCGGTGTAGCCGCGGCGTTCCAGATTTTCGACGGCGTGCAGGTGTCGCTTGCCGGCGCCCTGCGGGGGCTAAAGGACACGCGCGGCCCGATGGTCATCTCGGCCATCGCCTACTGGCTGATAGGGATGGGGACGGCGGTTGCGCTGGGCTTCGCCCTCGACGGCGGCGCCCTCGGGATCTGGTGGGGCCTCACCGCCGGCCTCGCCGCGGCGGCGCTCATGCTCGCCTTTCGCTTCCAGCGCCGGGCTGCGCTCGCGCCGGAAGGGATGCCTGCCTGACGCAGGGGCGGCCACGCTCGCACCCGCCCGGCCTTTCAACTGATATTCTAGGCCCCCGGTAGAGGCTTACGGCATAAGTTCGAGCGCCTCCGCTCTACGAGCGTCCGGGCAGCCCCTCTCGTCGTCGTCGCGATGCCCCAGATCTTCTCCCCGAGCGCGAACAGGCTGCCGCTGATCACGCTCGCTGGCGTCGGCATCGTCGGGCTGGCCGTCGTGCTGGGCGCCTGGTACTGGATGTCGCCGGAGTACTACGAGGTGGGCTACAGCCCGGAGCAGCCGGTGCCGTACAGCCACAGGCTCCACGCCGGGCAGCTCGGGATGGACTGCCGCTACTGTCACAGCCAGGTCGAGCAGAGCCCGCACGCCAACATCCCGCCCACACAGACGTGCATGAACTGCCACTCACAGGTCCTGACGGCCTCCGAGCGGCTGCTGCCGATTCGCGAGTCCTGGGCGACGGGCCAGCCGGTGGAGTGGGTCAATGTGCACCACATGCCGGATTATGCGCGATTTCCGCACAACACGCATTTGAATGTCGGTGGCGGGCTGGCGGTCGGCTGCGAGACGTGCCACGGCCGCGTGGACCAGATGGAGGTGGTTCAGGTCGTGAAGCCGCTCTCGATGGGCTGGTGCCTGAGCTGCCATCGCGATCCGGCGCCCAACCTTCGACCGGTGGCTGCCGTGACCGAGATGGGCTTCGACGAGAGGATGCGCGAAGACGAAGACGCCTACGCGGACTATGTCGCGCAGAACACGAGCATCATCCAGTCCGCGGAGGCGGCGATCCTGCCCCCGCAGAACTGCTCGGCGTGCCACTACTGAGCCATCATAGGTCCGTCATCAGCCATCAGCGATCCGTGATGGCTGCGATGGTTGACAGCCGATAGCGGATAGCTGACAGCTAACACCCGATGATCCAACTCGACGTCCTCCCCGCGTCCGAAGTGGCCGCGGAACGCGCAGCGGGGCCCTTCGCAAGGGCGCGCGCCTGGCGCAGCGGTGACGACCGCGAGGGCACGCCGGCCGCGGCCGCGCTGCGCGCCTCCGAGTTCTTGCCGGGTGCGGTCGACGACGCCGGCGCCGACGGTCCTAACCGGCGCGAGTTCCTGAAGGTCATGGGGGCGTCGATGGCTATGGCCGGCCTCGCCGGCTGCCGACGCCCGGTCGAGCAGGTCCTGCCCTACGTCCGCAAGCCGCAGGACGTGATCGAGGGGACGCCGAACTACTTCGCGACCGGTTTCCCGTTCCGCGGGGTACTGGAGCCGCTGCTCGTCGAAAGTCACGAGGGGCGCCCGACGAAGGTCGAGGGCAACCCTGAACATCCGGTCAGCCGTGGGGCGAGCAGCATCTGGGCACAGGCGTCGTTGTTGGGGCTCTACGATCCGGACCGTTCCCGCTTCGTACGGCGCGTCGGCGAACAAACCGACTGGTCCGCTTTCGCCACGCATGCCCGCGGCCTGGCGGCCCGCGGCGCCGAGCTGGGCCCCGTGACCGTCGTCCTCGCCGGGCCGTCCTCGTCGCCGACAGCGGCCCGGATGCGCCGGCAGTTCGAAGCCCGCTTCCCGGGCGTCCGGTGGATCACGCTGCACCCCCACGGAGACGACCCGGCGGCAGTCGCCCTCGGCGGCGCGCGGCCTCTGGCACGCCTCTCCGGCGCCGACGTGATCGTGTCGTTCGACGCGGACTTTCTCTCGGACGGCCCCGACGCGCAGTGGAACAGCCGCGAGTACGCGGCCAGCCGGCGCGTGGATGAGCGCGGCTCGATGAGCCGGCTCTACGTGGCCGAGAGCACCATGACCGCCACGGGCGGAATGGCTGATCACCGCAAGCGCCTTCGCGCGGTCGATGTCCCGTTCCTCGCAGCCGCCGTCACGACCGCCATCGAGGGTTCCGCGCCGGCCGGCGCGGCAGCGGCCTTCGCCGGCGACCCCTGGGTGCATGCCATCGCGGAGGACGTCCGCGCCGCCCTCGGGCGCTGCGCCTTCTTCGCCGGGCCTACGCAGCCGCCGCACGTGCACGCCATGGTGGCGTCGCTGAATGCGCGCTTCGGCCAGGACGTCGTGGAGTACCTGAACACGGGCGCAACGCCAGCCGAGCCGGCGCTGACACAGCTGGCGACGGCCGTTGCCGATATGGCCAGCGGCCGCGTGCGCCTGCTGATGGCGCTCGGAACGAACCCCGTCTACGACTTGCCCGCCGAACTGAACTTCGCGGAAGCGATGGGGCAGGTGCCGGAGTCGATTCACGTGGGCCTCCATCGCGATGAGACCGCGGCCCTCGCGGGCTGGCATGTCCCCGCCGCGCATTACCTCGAGGCCTGGGGCGACGGCCGCGCGCTCGACGGCACCCTCTCGATCATCCAGCCACTTATCGCGCCCCTCTACGCGGCGGCGCATTCGGAGATCGAGGTGCTGAACGCCCTCGCCGGTGCGCCGGCCACCGCGGGCTACGACCTGGTGCGGCAGACGATTCAGTCGGAGTTCGGTGGGCAGGTGGGCGGCGGGTCGTTCGAGGAGGGCTGGCGTACGGCGCTCCACGACGGCTTCGTCCCCGGAACTGCCTATCCCGCCGGCGCCGCGCCGGCGGCCGCGCCGGCGCTGGCGGACCTGCAGCCCGTCCCCGGCGATGCGTACGAGCTGGTCTTCAGGACGTGTCCCAAGGTGTACGACGGCGCCTACGCCAACAACGCCTGGATGCAAGAGGTGCCGGAGATGGTGACCAAGGTGACGTGGGACAACGTCGCCCTGGTCAGCCCCGCGACCGCTGAGGCACTCGGGCTGCGCTCGAGCCTCAACGGAATGTGGCATGAGGTGGATCGCCTGCGGATCACCCTGGGGGGGCGCAGTGTGGAGTTGCCCGCGTGGATCCAACCGGGTCATCCAGACAACTCGGTGTCCGTTTCCCTCGGCTACGGGCGCGAGCTCGAGTCGGATCGCGAGGTGTCCGACCGGGGCCTACTGCAGCGGCTCTTCGACAAGGACATCGACATCTACCGCCCGGGGCCTGTGGCCAACGGCGTCGGCGTGAACGTCGGTCCCCTCCGTGCCCTCGCGTCGCCGGCCGTCGCCGCCGGCGTCGGACTGGAGCGCGTAGCCGACGCCTATCGCGTCGCGACCACGCAGGACCACGGCTCCATGGAGGGTCGCGCCATCGTGCGCATGGCCACCCTCGACGAGTACCGCGCGCACCCGGGCTTCGCCCAGCGGGAGGAGGAGTACATCGACGGCATTCCGTGGCAGCAGTATCCCCCGCTCTGGGGCGAGGAAAACAATCCGGATTCGCGCCCCGCGATGACCGAGGCGATGTACGCCGAGAACCAGTGGGGCATGACGATCGACCTCAACGCGTGCTCCGGATGCAACGCGTGCGTGGTCGCCTGCCAGAGCGAGAACAACATCCCCGTGGTCGGCAAGGACCAGGTCTCGCGCGGCCGCGAAATGCACTGGCTGCGCATCGACCGCTATTACCTCGGCGAAGAGGCCGACCCGTCGGGGATGGTTACGCAGGTGATGATCTGCCAGCACTGCGAGAACGCCCCCTGCGAGAGCGTATGCCCGGTGGCTGCGACAAGCCACTCGCCGGACGGGATCAACGAGATGACGTACAACCGGTGCATCGGCACGCGGTACTGCGCCAACAACTGCCCATACAAGGTCCGCCGGTACAACTTCTACAACTGGACGAAAGCCCTCCCTCTGGAGGTCCGGATGGCGCAGCAGCCCGACGTGACGGTTCGCTTCCGCGGCGTCATGGAGAAGTGCACGTTCTGCGTCCAGCGCGTCCGCACGGCCCAGCAGTACGCCCACGTGGGCGGCACGACCCTCGCCGACGGCGACGTTCAGACGGCCTGCCAGCAGTCGTGCCCGACGGACGCGATCGTGTTCGGCGACCTGCGTGATTCGTCCAGCCGGGTCTCGCGGCTGCGCCAGAACCCTCGCGCGTACCCGTTGCTCGGCGAGCTGTCGACGCGGCCGCGCGTGAACTACCTCGCGCGGCTCCGCAACCCCAGCCCGCGGCTCGCCGCCCTGGAGGCGCCGGCCGGCGCCGCTGCCTGAGCCCACCCCACGCCCCGTGGCCCATCCCACCGCCCTCGCCCGCGAACACGGCGCCGCGCCCTATAGCCGCGGCCCGGTTCCGGACGCCCCGACGCTGGAGGACGCGCCGCTCGTGCGGGGCAACCTCTCGTTCCACGACATCACCGAGCTCGTGGCGGGGCACACGGAGAAGAAGACCCCACTCGGCTGGTTCTTCGCCTTCTCGCTCGCGCTCCTGGGCCTCGGAATCCTGGGCCTCGCGCTGACGGTCCTCATCTGGAACGGGCCGGGCGTGTGGGGCCTCAACAACCCCGTCGGCTGGGGCTGGGCGATCGTCAACTTCGTCTTCTGGGTCGGTATCGGCCACGCCGGGACGCTCATCTCCGCCATACTCTTCCTCTTCAGGCAGAAGTGGCGGACGAGTATCAACCGCGCGGCGGAGGCGATGACTCTGTTCGCCGTGGCCTGCGCGCTCCTCTTCCCGACTGTGCACGTCGGCCGCGTCTGGGTCATCTACTGGACGCTGCCTCTCCCGAACCAGATGTCGATGTGGCCGCAGTTCAAGAGCCCGTTGCTCTGGGACGTCTTCGCAGTCAGCATCTACGGGACAGTGTCACTGCTCTTCTGGTACGTCGGCCTGATTCCAGACCTCGCGACCATTCGCGACCGCGCTGTCGCGCAGGGCAGGGAGGTGCGCGCGAAGGTGCTGGGCGTCCTCGCGCTGGGATGGACCGGCGCCAACAGTCACTGGCGCCACTACGAGCGGGCCTACCTCATCCTCGCCGGACTGGCGACGCCGCTCGTGCTCTCGGTGCACTCGGTTGTCTCGTTCGACTTCGCCGTATCGATCGTTCCGGGCTGGCACACGTCCATCTTCCCGCCATACTTCGTCGCCGGCGCCATCTTCTCGGGCTTCGCAATGGTCGTGACCCTCCTCGTGGTCGCGCGGAAGATCTACGGACTGCAGAACCTGATCACGCTCGACCACCTCGAGAAGATGAACATCATCATCCTCGTGACGGGGACGATGGTGGGGTTCGCCTACATCACGGAGTTCTTCATCGCCTGGTATAGCCAGGTGCCATACGAGATGTACGCCTTCATGAACCGCGCGACCGGGCCATATGCCTGGGCGTACTGGATCATGATGTCGTGCAACCTGATCTTCCCGCAGCTCTTCTGGGTCAAGAAGTTCCGCCGCAGCATCCCCCTCATGTTCGCGATCTCGATCACGACCAACATCGGGATGTGGTTCGAGCGGTTCGTCATCACCGTTACCAGCCTCCACCGGGACTACCTGCCGTCGTCGTGGGATTACTACTCGCCGACCATCTGGGACATCCTCACGCTCGTCGGGTCCTTCGGACTGTTCTTCACGCTGTTCCTCCTCTTCCTGCGGTTCGTCCCCATGGTCGCGATCGCCGAGGTCAAGGGCACGCTGCCCCAGGCGGACCCGCATTTTTACGGTCACGGTGACGGACACGGCGCCGGCCACGACGTTGCGCCGGCGGTCGTCGCCGACCGCGAGGGCGCCTGAGCCGCAAATCGCTATGCCCGCAGCAGCACGCACCGAGCGCATCGACCCCCACGTCGGGCTCCTCGCCGAGTTCTCCGACCCCGGCGCGCTGCTCCACGCCGTTGAGCAACTGCGCCGCGACGGATTCACACGGCTCGACACGTTCTCGCCCTTCCCCGTTCACGGCATGGATCGCGCCCTGGGGCTCGGACCAAGCCTGCTGGGCTACCTCGTGTTCATAGGCGGTGCCGTCGGGCTGAGCGCCGGCTACCTCCTCCAGTGGTGGACCAGCGAGGTCGACTACTCGATCAACATCTCGAACAAGCCGTTCTTCGCAATCGAGCCAAGCATCCCGATCATCTTCGAGCTGACGGTGCTCTTCTCGGCCGCGACGGCCGTGATCGGGATGCTCATGCTGAACGGCCTCCCGCGGCCCTACAACCCCCTCTTCAACTCAGAGCGCATCGGCCGCGCTACCGACGACGCCTTCTTCCTGCACGTCGGCGCCGGCGACGCCGGCCGCGACGACGCCGCGATCGCCGACGCCCTCTTCGCGGCCGGCGCCCTCGCCGTCGAGCGCGTCGACCACGACGGTGCGCGCGCCTTCGAGCGCGGCGCACCTGCATCCTGACCGCCGGCCGGCGCCTTCATGACGACTCTCCGCCTTCAACCGGCATTCGTTGCCCTCGCGCTCGCAGTGGTGGCCCTGGCGGGCTGCCGCGGTTCGACCTCGACGCGACAGCCCATCCACCCGAACCTCAACATGGACTTCCAGGAGAGGTTCGAGGAGCAGGAGGCCAACCCCTTCTTCGCCGACGGCGCCGCCATGCGGCTCCCCGTTGCCGGGACGGTCGCGCGGGGGCGCCTGCGGACTACGGCCAACGCTCCCGAGCAGATGGGGCGGAGCGCCGGCGGCAGCTACGTGGCGCGAATCCCGGCGCCGGTGACCCTCGAGCTCATTCAGCGAGGACGCCAGCGCTATGACATCTTCTGCGCCGTGTGCCACGGCGACGCCGGCGACGGTCGCGGCGTCGTGATGGTAGGCAACGCCGGCCAGGGCTACGGCTTCACGCCGGCGCCCACGTACCACTCCGACTACCTCCGCGGCGTACCCGACGGCTACCTCTTCGAGGTCGTCACGAACGGCGTCCGCACGATGCCGTCGTACGCCCAGCAGGTGCCGGCCGCGGATCGCTGGGCCATCGTCGCCTACATGAGGGCGCTACAGCGCTCGCAGGCCGCGCCGGCCGGCGACGTCCCCGTGACGGAGCGTCAGCGGCTCGCACCGACGACCCCGCCCGACGCGGCGCCGGCCGCGCCCGACACGACCGCCGCTGCGCCGGCCGCGCCCTGACGCGCCCAACGACTCTCATGGCCAACCCGCTCACAGTCCTGCTCGACCCCGCCGCCCCGTCGCGCGACGGCGCGCCGGAGGCCTACCTGCTGAGGGACGACGCCCGGGGCTGGCTTGTGCCCCTGGGTCTCGGCCTCGCGCTGGCCGCCGTTTCGTTCCTCGGGCTTGCCGCAGATCCCACGCGCTTCTACTACTCGTGGCTCGTGGGTTGGGTCTTCTGCCTGTCGATCTGCATCGGGTGCCTCTTCTTCGTGATGATCCAGCACCTGACCAAGGCCCGCTGGAGCACGACGCTGAGGCGCATCCCGGAGCTGTTCGCGGCCAACTTCCCGCTACTCGCCATTCTCGGCATACCGGTCCTCTTCGGGATCCACGACCTCTACCACTGGAGCCACGCCGACTTGTACGAGATCGGCGGGTCACACTTCGACCGCATCCTGGCCGGCAAGGCTGGCTACTTCTTCTGGCCCGGCGAGGCCGGCGGGACGCCCGCGTTCTGGCTGCTGCGAGTCGCGGCGTACTTCATCCTGTGGAGCTACCTCGGGCACCGGTTGCTCGCCCTCTCGGTCCGCAGCGACCAGGCGCCCGACCGTGCCCACACGCTAGCCGCGCGGCGCGTCAGCGCGTGGGGTCTGCCCCTCGCGGCGGTCGCGACGGCGTTCGCGTCGTACGACCTGGTGATGAGCCTCGACCCGCACTGGTTCTCGACCATCTTCCCGGTGTACTTCTGGGCGGGCGGTTGGTGGGCCGCGCTGGCGACGATCACGCTGGTCGCACTTATCTGGAGGCGATCGGGGCTTCTGCTCGAGGAGATCACCACCGAGCACCTGCAGGACATGGCCAAGTTCATGTTCGCGTTCACGGTGTTCTGGACCTACATCGCATTCAGCCAGTACATGCTCTACTGGTACGGCAACCTCCCCGAAGAAATCCGGTGGTACCAGGTGCGGCTGGGCAACGGCTGGCAGTACCTGTCGGTGGCGCTGCTGGTGGCGCACTTCATCATCCCGTTCCTGCTGCTCCTCCCGCGGGTCACCAAACGCACGCTTCCGGTACTGGCGGTGGCGACGGTGTGGTTCCTGGTGATGCACTGGATGGACCTCGCGTGGCTCGCGTTCCCGACGGTCCCGGCGCCGGCCGGCGCGGAGCACGCTGTCATCGGCGCCGCGCAGATGCTCCCCGCCGCCCTGCAGGTAGCCGGCGAAACGGCCGTGCACGCCGGCGCGGCGCCGGCTGCGCGCTTTGCGTGGACCGACCTGACCCTCGGCGCCGGCCTGTTCCTCACCATGTTCGGCGCGACCATGTGGCGCGCCACGCGGCACGCAGTCACTCCCATGGGCGACCCCTACTTCCGGGAGTCGCTCCGCTTCGAAAACGTCTGAGGCCACGCTTCACCGTCGCCGCACACCTGTTCGGCGGCCGGCGGCTTACCCTTCCACGATGAACGAGCCCGATGCGAACCCCAGCCCGGAGGCGACGCCCGACCCGCACGCGGGCGAGCCGGCGCCCGGCCAAGAGGGCATGCGGCCCGAGGCAGACCCGTCGGTCTCCTGGCCGGGACAGACCGAGCCCGGCGGCCCGATGAAGGGACTCATGACGACGGCCGGTGCCGAGACCGCCGCCCACTTCGGCAACAACCCGCATGCCGCGGCCATTGCGGCCGCCGCCGGCGTCGAGGAGGAGGGGCTCGAATCCGGCCAGCTGTTCGGCCTGATGCTCGCCACCGCGGCTGCGGTGGTGGTGCTCATTATCAGCGTGTACTTCCTGTTCTATTCGCCGCTCCTGCAGGAGACGCTCCGGACTGCGGCGGACGTTCCCGTCGACCGCTACGTCGAACTGCGCGACGCGCGAACCCACGGGGCTTTCCTGCTGGGCGCCTACGGCGCCAACGACGACGGCACCTACCGCATCCCTATCGACGAGGCGATGGCACTCGTCGCCGGCGACTATGCGGGTGGCGCCGGCGCTGACTCGCTCGCGGCGGCGGACGCCGCCGCCGCCCCGGCCGCCAACAATGGCCTCACCTGGCTGACGCTGACCCCCCCGCCGGCCGTCCGCGCCCTCGAGGGGGCCGCATCGCCGGCCCCCGCCCTCGCCGCCGAGCCCGCGGAGGTCGCCGCGGCGGATAGCCTCTGAGCCCGCCGTGCGCTCTCCGCTCCCGTTCGCGCTGATCCTCGCCGGGGCGCTCGCCGCGCCGGCCGGCGCGCAGGTAGTCGGCGTCGTCGACGGCTTCGACACGGAGAGGCCACCGATCGTGCGCGAGTCGGGCGTGGATGAGCGCCTGGGCGCCACGGTGCCTCGCGACGTGGAGCTGGTCGACGCCGAGGGCCGGCGCGTCACCGTTGGCGATCTGCTCGACGCCGATCGCCCCGTGGCGCTCGTCTTCGCGTACCACAGCTGTCCGATGCTTTGTAGCCTCGTGCTCGACGGATTCGCCGCGGCGATCAACGAGAGCGGGCTGGAGCCGGGTCGCGACTATGTGCCCGTGACGGTGTCGTTCGACCCGCGCGATTCGCCGGCCCGGTCGGCCGAGGCGCGCCGGCGCTATGTGGCCCAGGCGGGCCGCGAAGGCGTGGAGGAGAGCTGGCGCTTCCTGACGGGCGAGGTGGGCGAGACGCGCCGGCTGGCCGAGTCCGTGGGATTCGAGTACCTGCGCGACGAACGCACTGGCGAGTACGCCCATCCCGCAGTGCTGGTGTTTCTCGCACCGGATGGGACCGTGACGCGATACCTCTACGGTGCATCCTTCGCGGAGCGCGACTTCCGGCTGGCCGCCGTCGAGGCCGGCCGTGGCCGCGTCGGCAGCACGCTCGACCGGTTTGTCCTAACCTGCTACCGCTACGATCCGAACGCCCGTTCCTACACGCCGTACGCGATGGGCGCTCTGAAGGTGGGCGGCGGCGTCTTCCTAATCGCACTGGTGGGCCTGCTGGTGCCGCTCTGGC
>Ga0307505_10002395_pt1 | contig 13126 bp, 12 predicted proteins | sample 23_S_MG_FD_202183 | JGI IMG/M metagenome (GOLD analysis project Ga0307505, IMG submission 202183) | Soil microbial communities from Populus trichocarpa stands in riparian zone in the Pacific Northwest, United States - 23_S | ecosystem: Environmental > Terrestrial > Soil > Riparian zone > Trees...
CAGGCGCACGAGTTTGGGGCGAAGTTCTTCGCCTGCAGCCAGGCGATGGCGGCGCACGGCGTGAGCGGGGAGATGCTGGTCCCGGAAGTCGCCGGGCACGCCGGTGCCGCCGCGTTTATTGCGCGCGCTCTCGACGCGGACTGGGCGACGCTGACTTACTGACCCCCGGCCGCGCCGCCGGCAGCGCGTCGCCGATCTCGAACACCTGGCCGGTAATGCCGTTGCCGTAGCCGGGCAGCGCCGCCAGGATGTCGCCGAACTCGTCACTGCCCAGCAGCGCGAGGAATTCCTTCAGCGGCGACGCCGCCAGCGCCTCGCGCCGGCAGGCGAGGTAGTAGCGCTCGGTGAGCAGCGGGATGTAGTCCAGCTCGTACTCCGCCGCCGCCGCCTTGATGCCGTAGCCCGCGTCGGCCCGCCCGCCGGCGATGGTGGCCGCCACCGCGAGGTGGGTGAATTCCTCGTTCAGGTAGCCCTCGATGGCGTTGGCGTCGATGCCGGCGCCCGAGAGCAGTTCGTCGAACTCGATGCGGCTGCCCGAGCCCTGCTGGCGGTTGACGAAGCGCACGCCCGGCTGCGCGAGGTCGGCGAGGCTGGCGACCTTCTTCGGGTTGCCGCGCGCGAGCATCAGGCCCTGGGTGCGCGTCGCGAGTCCGATCAGCCGGTGGCGCCGCGGGTGCAGCAGCTGCTTGAACTGCGCCGCGGCTGCTTGCTCGAGGCCCTCGGCGATGTGGAAGCCGGCCAGCGCGCATTGGTCCTTCGACAGCGCGGCGAGCGACTCGAGGCTGCCCTGGAAGCGCACATCCAGCTTGAAGCCGGTGCGCTGCGCGAGCCGGTCGCGCAGTTGGGCGAGGGCGAGGTCGTGGCTGGCGCAGATCGAAAGGCGTAGCGACGCCCCTTCGCCTTCGTGCGACAGGGCGCGCTCGATTTCCTGGCGCACGCTCTCCAGGTCGGGGGTGAGGCGGGCCTGCACCAGCTCCTGCGCCCACAGCAGCTTCCTGCCGAACTCGGTGAGGGTCGCGCCGCGGCCCTGGTGCAGCGCCACCAGCGGCTTGCCCAGGAGCTTTTCCCATTTGCCGGTGAGGCCCCAGACGTAGCGGTAGGACATATCCACCTGCCGCGCCGCCTGCGCGATCGAGCCGGTCTCATGGATCGCATAGAGGACCTGGAACAGCATGGCGTCGAGCGCTGTCCCCTTGCCGGGCTTCGGCTGCCATTCGTACTGCAGACTCAGCTTGATCATGCGTCGAGTTTACGCGATGCGATTTCGGGGCCTGTCGGGGGCAATTATGCACCGACATTCATATTTGGCACCGAAGACCCAGCGTTTAGCATCACCGGACGCCGCCCTTCTGCATGCGGATGCATATGCGGAACCCAAGACGGCAACCATAGGAGGAAGGCCCCTGAACGCCATCGCCGAGGCATTGCTCGGCGCGCTCGGCCTGATCACGGCATGGGACGCGAAGCTCGTCGAAATCGTTGCCCTCAGCCTCAAGGTCAGCCTGAGCGCGGTGCTGTTCGCCACGCTGCTCGCCCTGCCGCTCGGGGCGGCGGTGGCCGTGGCGCGCTTTCCCGGCCGGCATGCGCTGATCGTGCTGCTCAACGCGCTCATGGGCCTGCCGCCCGTGGTGGTGGGCCTCGTCGTCTACCTGCTGCTGTCGCGCGCCGGCCCGCTGGGCGAGTTCGGGCTGCTGTTCACGCCGCCGGCGATGGTGATCGCGCAGACGCTGCTCATCCTGCCGATCATCGCGGCGCTGACGCGCCAGGGCGTCGAGGATGCCTGGATCGAGTACCAGGACCAGCTGCGCTCGCTCGGCGTCTCCGGCGTCCCGGCGGCGCTGACGCTGCTCTGGGACATCCGCTATTCGCTGGTCACCGCGGTGCTGGCGGGCCTCGGGCGGGCGAGCGCCGAAGTCGGCGCGGTGATGATCGTCGGCGGCAACATCGACGGGGTCACGCGCGTGATGACCACCACCATCGCGCTGGAAACCTCCAAGGGCGATCTGCCGCTCGCCCTGAGCCTGGGCATCGTGCTGATCCTCATCGTGCTGCTGCTCAACGCGGCGGCCTTCCTGGTGAAGGAAGCGGCGCAGAGGAAATACGGATGAGCGCGCTCCTTCCGCTGCGCCTGTCCGAGGTGAGCTTCCATGCGGGCGGCCGCACCATCCTCGACCGGGTGAGCGCTGAGATCGTCGCCGGCCCCCGCACGCTGATCCTGGGCGCCAACGGCGCCGGGAAGAGCGTCCTCATGCGCATCTGCCACGGGCTGCTGTCGCCCACCGCCGGCCGGGTCCAATGGAGTGAAGCGGAGACCCCGGGGAAGCCCCGCCGGCAGGCGATGGTGTTCCAGCGCCCGGTGATGCTGCGCCGCTCGGCGCTCGCCAACGTGACCTATGCGCTGAAGGCGGCGCAGGTGCCGCGCGCGGCGCGCCGGACCCGCGCGCTGGCGGCCCTGGACCATGTCGGGCTCGCCTCCCTCGCCGAGCACCCGGCGCGCGTGCTCTCCGGCGGCGAGCAGCAGCGCCTCGCGCTGGCGCGCGCCTGGGCGCTGCGGCCCGAGGTTCTGTTCCTGGACGAGCCGACCGCCAACCTCGATCCCTCGGCGACCCGGGAGGTGGAGGCGATCATCGGCGCCATCCACGCCGCGGGCGCCAAGATCGTGATGACCACCCACAACCTCGGCCAGGCGCGGCGCCTCGCCGACGAGATCCTTTTCATCCACCAGGGGCGGCTCGCGGAGCGCGCGCCGGTGGAAGCGTTTTTCAAGCAACCGGCCTCCGCGGAAGCGGCGGCCTTCATCAAAGGAGAATTGCCATGGACCTGAGAAGAATCCTGCTCGTCATCGCGCTGCTCGTTGCCGCGCCGGCCTGGGCGCAGAAGTTCATCACGGTTGCCTCGACCACCTCCACCGAGCAGTCGGGGCTGTTCAAGCACATGCTGCCGATCTTCGAGGGCAAGGCCGGCATCCAGGTGCGCGTCGTGGCCCTGGGCACCGGCCAGGCGCTCGACATGGGCAAGCGCGGCGACGCCGACGTGGTATTCGTGCACGCCAAGGCGCTGGAGGAGAAGTTCCTCGCCGAGGGCTTCGGCGTGCGGCGCTTCGAGGTGATGTACAACGACTTCGTGCTGGTCGGACCCAAGTCCGACCCGGCCAAGGTCGGCGGCACCAGGGACATCGTCGCGGCGCTGCAGAAAATCAAGGCGGCGAGCGCACCCTTCGCCTCGCGCGGCGACAAGAGCGGCACGCACTTCGCCGAGCTGCAGCTGTGGAAGGCGGCGGGCTTCGACATGGAGAAAGACAAGGGTCCCTGGTACCGCGACACGGGCTCGGGCATGGGGCCGACGCTCAACACGGCATCGGGCATGAACGCCTACGCGCTCACCGACCGCGGCACCTGGCTTTCCTTCAAGAACCGCGGCGAGCTGGTGATTTCCGTGGAGGGCGACGCAAGGTTGTTCAACCAGTACGGCATCATGCTGGTCAACCCGGCCAAGCACCCGCACGTGAAGCAGGACCTCGGCCAGGCCTTCATCGACTGGGTGATTTCCGCCGACGGGCAGAAGGCGATCGCCGACTACAAGATCGGCGGCGAGCAGCTGTTCTTCCCCAATGCGAAGAAGTAGGCGGGAGGACCTATGAAGCTCAGCGCGAGAAACGTCCTCAAGGGCAAGGTGGTGGCGCTGAAGAAGGGCGTCACCACGGCGCACGTGAAGATCGAGATCGGCAGGGGCGCGGTGATCACGTCGTCCATCACCATGGAGGCGGTGAAGGAACTGAAACTCAAGGTCGGCGACCGGGCCGCCGCCATCATCAAGGCGTCCGACGTGATGGTCGGGAAGTAACGCCTCAGGGGAGCCGCGCCACCGCCTCGGCCGCGACCTCCCGCAGTCCTGCGCCGCCCGCGCGGGCGTGCTCGACGATGGCGCGCCGCATGCGCGGCTCCCAGAAGCGCTGCAGGTGGCCGAGCACGCCGGCGACGGCTTCCTCGCGGCTCGGCTGCGTCTCGAAGAACTGCGAGATCTGGTTCGCCATCTTCACCAGGTGCTCGGCGTTGCTCATGCCGCGGCTCCCGCGTAGACCACGTGGCTGCCGCCGCGCGCGAAGCCGATCAGCGTCAGGCCGCACCCGCGCGCCAGGCGGATCGCGAGGCCGGTCGGCGCCGAGATCGCCGCCAGCAGCGGCATGCCCACCGTCGCCGCCTTCTGCACCATCTCGCAGCTCGCGCGGCTGGTGATGACCGCGAAGCCCTCGCCGAACGCACGCTCCTCGAGCGCCATCGCGCCGATCAGCTTGTCGAGCGCGTTGTGCCGGCCGACGTCCTCGCGCACCAGTTCGAGGGCGCCGTCGGGCCGCGCCCAGGCGGCGGCGTGCACCGCCCCGGTGAGCGCGTGCAGGCGCTGGCGCTGCTGCAGGGCGCCGAAGGCGGCGTGGATGGAGGCGGGCGGCACGGCGGCGGCCGCGCCGAGCTTCGGCAGCGGCCGCAGCGCCTGCTCCAGGCTTTCGGTGCCGCACAGCCCGCAGCCGGTGCGCCCGGCGAGGTTGCGCCGGCGGTCCTTGAGGGCGGCAAAGCGCTCCGGCGAGATGCTGATGTTCACTTCGATGCCCGCGGCGACGGCGCCGACCTCGACGTCGCGGATCTCGTGCGCCGAGCGCACGATGCCTTCGCTGAGCGAAAAGCCCAGCGCGAACTCCTCCAGGTCGAGCGGCGTGGCGAGCATCACGACGTGCGAAATGCCGTTGTAGACCAGCGCGACCGGCACTTCCTCGGCGACCGTGTCTTCCACTGCCGACTCGACGCCCGCGCGCCAGCGCCGGCCCGGATAGTTGGCGGTTTCCAGCATCTCAGGCCTTCACCGGCAGGCGCTGCTCGAGCAGGGAGACCTGCTTGTCGGAGAACTTGCGGTAGTTCTTCTGCCATGCCGAGGGTTGCGACACGCGCGTCACCTGCACCGCGGTCACCTTGTACTCCGGGCAGTTGGTCGCCCAGTCGGAGTTGTCGGTGGTGATCACGTTGGCGCCCGATTCCGGGAAGTGGAACGTGGTGTAGACGACGCCCGGCTGCACGCGCTCGGTGATCATCGCGCGCAACACCGTGTCGCCGGCGCGGCTGACGATGCCGCACCAGTCGTCCTGCCGGATGCCGCGCTCCTCTGCGTCGTGCGGATGGATCTCCACGCGGTCCTCGCTGTGCCAGGCGACGTTCTCGGTGCGGCGCGTCTGCGCGCCGACGTTGTACTGCGAGAGGATGCGCCCCGTGGTGAGGATCAGCGGGTAGCGCGCGTTCACCTTCTCGTCGGTCGGCACGTACTCGGTCAGCATGAAGCGGCCGCCGCCGCCGCGCACGAACTTGCCGATGTGCATGGTGGGCGTGCCCTCCGGCGCTTTCTCGTTGCAGGGCCACTGCAGGCTGCCCGCCTTGTCGAGCTTCGCGTAGCTCACGCCGGAAAAGGTCGGCGTCAGGCGCGCGATCTCGTCCATGATCTCGGAGGGGTGCCGGTAGTTCATGGGGTAGCCGAGCGCGTTCGACAGCGCGACCGTGACCTCCCAGTCCGCCTTGCCCGCCAGCGGCCGCATCGCCTTCCTCACGCGCGAGATGCGCCGCTCGGCGTTGGTGAAGGTGCCGTCCTTCTCGAGGAAGGAAGACCCCGGCAGGATGACGTGGGCGTACTTGGCGGTCTCGTTGAGGAAGATGTCCTGCACCACCAGGCACTCCAGCGATTCGAGCGCGTGCGCCACGTGCTGGGTGTTGGGGTCGGATTGCACGATGTCCTCGCCCTGCACGTAGAGGCCCTTGAAGGTCCCCTCGACCGCGGCCTCGAACATGTTCGGGATGCGCAGGCCCGGTTCGGCCTGCAGCGTCACGTTCCATTCGGTCTCGAACAGGCCGCGCACCGTCGAATCGGAGACGTGGCGGTAGCCGGGCAGCTCGTGCGGGAAGGAGCCCATGTCGCAGGCGCCCTGCACGTTGTTCTGGCCGCGCAGCGGATTGACCCCCACGCCCTCGCGGCCGATGTTCCCGGTCAGCATGGCGAGGTTGGCGATGCCCATCACCATGGTCGAGCCCTGGCTGTGCTCGGTGACGCCCAGGCCGTAGTAGATCGCCGCGTTGCCGCCGGTGGCGTAGAGGCGCGCGGCGCCGCGCAGGTCCGCCGCCGGCACGCCGGTGACCGGCTCCATCGCCTCGGGCGAGTTGCGCGGATCGAGGATGAACGCTTTCCACTTGGCGTACTCCTTCGCGTCGCAGCGCTCCGCGATGTAGTCGTCCTTGGCGAGGCCTTCGGCGACGATGGTGTGCGCGAGGGCGTTGATCACCGCCACGTTGGTGCCCGGCAGGAGCTTCAGGAGGTAGTCGGCCTTCACGTGCGGCGTCTCGACGATGTCGATCTTGCGCGGATCGACCACGATCAGCCTCGCGCCCGCGCGCAGGCGCCGCTTCATGCGCGAAGCGAACACCGGGTGGCCGTCGGTCGGGTTGGCGCCGATGATCATGATCACGTCGGCCTGGTCCACCGAGTCGAACTCCTGCGTGCCCGCCGAGGTGCCAAGCGTCTGGCCGAGGCCGTAGCCGGTGGGCGAGTGGCACACGCGCGCGCAGGTGTCGGTGTTGTTGTTGCCGAAGGCGGCGCGCACCAGCTTCTGCACGAGGTAGGTCTCCTCGTTGGTGCAGCGCGAGGAGGTGATGCCGCCGATCGAGTCGCGTCCGTATTTGGCCTGGATGCGCTTGAACTCCGAGGCGGCATGGTTGATCGCTTCTTCCCAGGACACTTCCTGCCAGGGATCGGTGATCTTCCTGCGGATGGCGGGCTTGGCGATGCGGTCCTTGTGGGTGGCGTAGCCCCAGGCGAAGCGGCCCTTGACGCAGGAGTGGCCGTGGTTCGCCTTGCCGTCCTTGTACGGCACCATGCGCACCACGCGCTCGCCCTGCATTTCGGCGCGGAACGAGCAGCCCACGCCGCAGTAGGCGCAGGTGGTGATGATGCTGTGCTCCGGCTGGCCGAACTTGATCACCGACTTTTCCTGCAGCGTCGCGGTCGGGCAGGCCTGCACGCAGGCCCCGCACGAAACGCACTCCGAGCCGAGGAAGCTCTCGTGCGCGCTCGCGGCCACGCGCGATTCGAAGCCGCGGCCCTCGATGGTCAGCGCGAAAGTCCCCTGCACTTCCTCGCAGGCGCGCACGCAGCGGCTGCAGACGATGCACTTGGAGGGATCGTAGGTGAAGTAGGGGTTGGACTCGTCCTTCTTCTGGTTGTGGATGTGGCTCTCGCCCTCGTAGCCGTAGCGCACCTCGCGCAGGCCGACGGCGCCCGCCATGTCCTGCAGTTCGCAGTTGCCGTTGGCCGGGCAGGTGAGGCAATCGAGCGGATGGTCGGAGATGTAGAGCTCCATCACGCCGCGGCGCAGGCCGGAGAGCTTCTCCGACTGGGTGCGCACCTTCATGCCGGGCTCGACCGGCGTCGTGCAGGAGGCCGGATAACCCTTGCGGCCTTCGATCTCGACCAGGCACAGGCGGCAGGAGCCGAAGGGCTCGACACTGTCGGTGGCGCACAGCTTGGGCACTTTCGTGCCGGCGACCATCGCCGCCTGCATCACCGAGGTGCCGGCGGCGACGGTGACCTGCGTGTCGTCGATCTGCAGCGTGACCATCCGGCTGCTTTCGCGCTTCGGAGTACCGTAGTCGGTGTCGAATCTAGACAGCATGGAAGTCCTCCGGGAAATGGTTCAGCGCGCTCAGCACGGGGTAGGGTGTCAGGCCGCCCAGGGCGCAGAGCGACCCGTTGACCATCGTGTCGCACAGGTCGCGCAGCAGAACCGTGTTGGCTGCGCGATCCCGGTTGGCGATGACCTTGTCGATGACCTCCACGCCGCGCGTGGAGCCGATGCGGCAGGGCGTGCACTTGCCGCAGGACTCGATCGCGCAGAATTCCATCGCGTAGCGCGCCATCTTCGCCATGTCGACCGTATCGTCGAACGCGACGATGCCGCCGTGGCCGAGCATGGCGTTGATGCCGGCGAAGGCCTCGTAGTCGAGCGGCGTGTCGAACTGGGATTCCGGCAGGTAGGCGCCCAGGGGCCCGCCCACCTGCACGGCGCGGATCGGCCGGCCGGTGGCCGAGCCGCCGCCGTAGTCGTAGAGCAGCTGGCGCAGGGTCAGGCCGAAGGCCTTTTCCACCAGGCCGCCGTGCTTGATGTTGCCCGCCAATTGGAAGGGCAGGGTGCCGCGCGAGCGGCCCATGCCGAAGTCCTTGTAGTGCCCGGCACCCTGGTCGAGGATGATCGGGACGCTGGCGAGGGAAATCACGTTGTTGATCACCGTCGGCTTGCCGAACAGGCCCTGGATCGCGGGCAGCGGCGGCTTGAAGCGGATCTGGCCGCGCTTGCCCTCCAGGCTCTCCAGCAGCGAGGTCTCCTCGCCGCAGATGTAAGCGCCCGCGCCGCGACGCACCTCCAGGTCGAAGTTCTCCATGTACCCCGCAGCGCGCGCGGCCTCGATCGCCTGGATCAGCGTCGCTTCCGCGTACGGATACTCCGATCGGCAGTAGATGTAGCCCTTGGTCGCGCCGACGGCGAGCCCGGCGATGGTCATGCCCTCGATCAGCACGAACGGATCGCCCTCCATGAGCATGCGATCGGAGAAGGTGCCGGAGTCGCCCTCGTCCGCATTGCAGACGATGTACTTCTGGTCGGCCTTGGTGCCGAGCACCGTTTTCCATTTGATGCCGGTGGGGAAACCGGCGCCGCCGCGCCCGCGCAGGCCCGAGTCCGTCACTGCCTGCACGATGGCCGCCGGCGCCATCGCTTGTGCGTTCTTCAGGCCGCGATACCCGCCGTGCGCGACGTAGTCCTCGAGCGAGACCGGATCCACGAGACCTACGCGCGCGAACGTCAGGCGTTCCTGGTTCCTGAAGTAGGGGATCTCCTCCGTGAGGCCGAGGCGCAGCTGGTGCTCCCCGCCATGCAGGAAGTCGTTCTCGAACAGGCTGGCCGCGTCTTCCGGCACGACCGGGCCATAGGCGATGCGCCCCTCCGGCGTCGTCACCTCGACGAGGGGCTCCAGCCAGAACATGCCGCGCGAGCCGTTGCGCACCAGGCGGATCGAAGCGCCGCGCCTCGCCGCTTCGGCCGCGATCGCGCGCGCCACCGCATCGGCGCCCAGCGACACGGCGCTCGAGTCGCGGGGAACGTAGACGGCGATCACTTGCAGGACGCCACGATGGCGTCGAAGCGCTTCGCGTCCACGCGGCCGTGCAGGTCGTCGTCCACCATCAGCGCGGGCGAGCAGGCGCAGTTGCCCAGGCAGTACACGGCCTCCAGCGTGAACGCGCCGTCCTGCGTCGTGCCGTGGAAATCGACGCCGAGGGATTTCTTCGCGTGCGCGACCAGGCCGTCGGCGCCCATCGCCTGGCAGGCTTCGGCGCGGCAGATGCGCAGCACGTGCCTGCCCGGCGGCGCGGAGCGGAAGTGGTGATAGAAGGTGACGACGCCATGCACCTCGGCGCGAGAGAGGTTCAACGCCTTGGCGATGACCGGCAGCGCGTCCGGCGGCACATGGCCGAGGCTGTCCTGGATGTCGTGCAGCAGGGGCAGGAGGGCGCCGGCGGCACCTTGGTGTCGCGCGATCGAAGCCTCGATCCCGGCGCTATATGTCCTATTGAGCATATTCAACAGATCCCGGGTCCCGAGTAGCCTTGCGCACCGTAGCACACAGGCGTCGCTCGAAAAATATGCGCTTTTCCTCCGAAGAATAGGATCTGAATCGCCTATGTCGAGGATCACCATCCGGCCGGCCTGGACGTTCGTCAGCGACAGCGGGGAAAAAGTCGATCCGCAGCTATTCGGGCTGCTCGCGGCGATCCACGACCTGGGCAAGCTCACCCTGGCGGCGAAGCAGGTGAAGCTCTCCTACCGCTACGCGTGGGCGCTGCTCGGCAAGTGGGAACGCTTCTTCGGCGGCCCGCTCGTCGTCAAGGAGCGCGGCCGGGGCGCGACGCTCGCCCCGCTCGGCGCGAAGCTGCTGTGGGCCGAGCAGCGCAGCGACGCGAACCTGTTCCCGCAGCTGGAGAACATCGCCTCCGAACTCAACCTCGAGATCAACCGCGCCCTGCAGAGCGCGCAGCAGCCGGTGCTCCGGCTGCACGCGAGCCACGGCTACGCCGTGGAAAAGCTGCCGCCGCTCATGCGCCTGCACGGGCACGCCACGCTCGATCTGAAGTACATGGGAAGCGTCGCCGCGGTGACCTCGCTGGCGCGCAACGGCTGCGAGCTGGCGGGCTTTCACGTCCCTTTCGGCGAGCAGGCGGCGAACCTGTGGCGCGAGTACGCGAAGTGGCTCAAGCCGCGCAAGCACGGGATCATCCGCCTCGTCACCCGCACCCAGGGCCTGATGGTGCCGAAGGGCAACCCGCTGCGCATCGCGGCCCTGGCCGACCTGCAGCGTTCCGGGCTGCGCTTCGTCAACCGGCAGCGGGACTCCGGCACGCGCCTGCTGCTCGACGGCCTGCTCGCGCGCCAGTCGCTCGACGCCCGCCGCATCCAGGGATACGACAGCGGCGAATTCACGCATGCCGCGGTGGCGGCGTTCGTGGCGAGCGGCATGGCCGACGTCGGCTTCGGCATCGAGCCGGCGGCGCGCCAGTTCAAGCTCGACTTCATCCCGGTGATCAAGGAGCGCTACATGCTCGCCTGCAGCCTGGAGAGGCTGCGCCACGCGGCGATCCGGGAGCTGATTGCCCTGGTGCAGGGTCCGGAGTTCCGGGATATGGTGCGGCCGGAAGCGGGCTATGCGCTCGACCATCCCGGCAAGCTGGAGAAGGTGCAGCCGTCGATGCGCTGGCTTAGCGAGTAAGCGGGCGCGGCAGCAGCGCGCCCGCGTCGGCCGCCTCGCGCTCTGCCCCCGGCAGCGGCGGCAGGTCGGGAAACGCCTCCCCGATCGCCAGTGTAGTGCCCGCCTGCGTGACGTCGATGCCGGCGAACTTGCCGGCTTCGGCGCGGAACTGCTTGCTCGCCAGCACCTCGCGGATTCGCCGGACGGGCAGGGAAGTCAGGAATTCCTCGCCGCAGACGAGGAAGTAGCGCTCGCTGACGATGGGGACGAAATCCAGGCCGAAACTCCGCGCGCCCTGCTCGACGCCGAAACCCGCGTCGGCGAGGCCGCTCGCGATGCAGGAGGCCACCGCCGAGTGGGTGAACTCGCCGGTGTCATAGCCGGCGATCCGGGCGCTGTCCAGGCCTTCGCCCCTGAGCAGCAGGTCGAGCAGGATGCGCGTGCCCGAGCCGAACTGCCGGTTGACGAAGCGCACGCCGGGTTGGGCGAGGTCGGCCAGGGACTGGATGGATTTCGGGTTGCGCGGCGCCACCATGATCCCCTGGCGCCGCGTCGCCAGGTTGATCAGGATCTGGCGCTGCGGGTCGAGCCACTTGACGTAGTAGCCGAGCACCGCGTGCTGCAGCTCGCCGAGCGGCACATGGAAGCCGGCGAGGTCGCAGCTCCCACCGGCGAGCGAGGCCAGCGCCTCCATGCTGCCGCGGTACTTGAGGTCGACCGGCAGGTTGCGCCGCCCCAGGAAATCGCGCAGCAGCTCGATGGCGTAGCCGTGGCTGGCGTGGATCGTGAGGACCGGCGCCGCCCCCGAGCGCGAGCGCTCGATCTCGGCCTCGAGCTCCGAGGCGAGGCTGTCGAGCAGCGGAGCGATGCGCGCCTTGATGCGCCGGTCCGCAGCGACCAGCTTCTCGCCGAGCTTGCTCAGGGTGGCGCGGCGGCCGCGGGTCATGTCGAGCACCGGCGCGCCAAACTCGTGGCTCGCGCGCCGGATCAGGCCCCAGGCGTAGCGATACGAAACGCCGAGGCGGCTGGCGGCGCCGGCGATACTGTGCTCTTCCTCGATTGCGCGCAGCAGTTCGATCAAGCGCGACAGCGCCTGGCTCGCGTTTGCCGTCTGCAGGAACCAGTGCGGCTTGATGGAAAGCCTGAGCATGGCCGCGTCAGCCCTTTATGTCGCCGTGTTCATACATGGTGAGCAACCCCACTCATATTGTTGCGATCGAGACCCGATGTTACGTTCGCCGCGGACCCAGAACAAGCATCCGATGCGTCCGGGGCGTCTCTTGTCCCTCTTCGAGCCGCGCTAGCAGGCTGTCGAGGACCGTGGCAGGGACGAGGTCGTGATCGTCGTAGCGATCATTCAAGCGCGCAGGCACGGGCCGGTGTTCCAAGGCGGGGGAGACGCGAGCAGATGGCAGTGGAGGAAGCAAGGCCGGACACCTTTCCCAAACTGCTGCTGGGGCATGCACAGCGGCGCGGGGAGCGCCCGGCCATCCGGGAGAAGAGCCGCGGCATCTGGCGCACGACGACGTGGCGCGAGCTCGCCGACGAGGCCGCCGCGCTCGCCTGCGCGCTGGCGGCGCGCGGCCTGAAGCGCGGCGAGCACGTCGCCCTGCTGGGCGAGAACCGGCCGCGCCTGTATGCCGCCATGTCCGCGGCGCAGTGGCTCGGCGCCGTCGTGGTGCCGCTGTACCAGGACGCGAGCGCCGCCGAGATGGCGCCCGCGCTGCAGAGCGCGGAAGCCGCTTTCGTCTTCGCCGAGAACCAGGAGCAGGTCGACAAGCTGCTCGAGATCCTGCCGCGCTGCCCCACGGTGCGCTGCGTGGTCTACGACGACGACCGGGGCATGCGCCACTACATGCAGCGCGAACTCGTGGGCTACGATGCGCTCCTGCGCCAGGGCCGGGAACTCGCCGCCACGAAGCGCGACTGGCTCCAGTCCGAGCTCGTGCGCGGCGCGGGCGCGGACACGGCGTTTCTCTTCTTCACCTCGGGCACCACGGGCCCCGCGAAAGGGGTGGTCCTCGCGTACGCGTCGCTCATCGACCGGGCGCGCGTCGCCGCGCTGGCGGAGCGGCTGGAGGACACCGACGTGGCGATGGCTTACCTGCCGCTCGGCTGGATCGGCCAGAACCTGTTCTGCTACACGCAGCCGATGGTCACCGGCTACTGCATCTGCTGCCCGGAATCCTCCGACACGCTGCTCGCCGACATGCGCGAAATGGGCCCCACCTATTTCCTCGGGCCGCCGCGGGTGCTCGAGGCGCTGCGCGCCCAGGTGACGCTGCGCGTGGAGGACGCCGGCG
>Ga0307505_10002396_pt1 | contig 13122 bp, 13 predicted proteins | sample 23_S_MG_FD_202183 | JGI IMG/M metagenome (GOLD analysis project Ga0307505, IMG submission 202183) | Soil microbial communities from Populus trichocarpa stands in riparian zone in the Pacific Northwest, United States - 23_S | ecosystem: Environmental > Terrestrial > Soil > Riparian zone > Trees...
CGCAGGATTACGAGGCGCTGAAAGCCGCCGGCGCCGAAGCGATCTTCCCGCCGGGCACCGTGATCGCCGAAGCCGCCGAGGAGCTTCTGAAAAAGCTCGCCGCACGCCTTGGCCATCGGCGCGAAGCGGCGGAGTGACCACTATCCCATGATCGTCCATTCCGAAATCAAAGACGTCGATCGTTATCTCGCGAACGGCTATCTCGACGTGCTCGGCATGTCGTCGCGTTTCGCGGCCGCGATTGCGGCGGCGACGATGCGGATACAGTCGGAAGAAGGAATCTCCGGGCATTTCGCCGAGATCGGCACGTTCGAGGGGCGCTTCTTCATCGCGCTCGCCCATGCCCTTCGGCCGGGGGAGCGGGCGATCGGCGTGGATCATTTCGAATGGCCCGACGCCGGCGTCATCGATCGCTTCAAGCGCAACCTTTCCCACTATGGGCCGAAGGACGACCGTTCGAGCGTCCTCAAGGCCGACAGCCGCAAGCTGACACGCGAAACCTTGCTCGGTGGCGCGGGCGGCGGCGTCCGGTTCTTCCATATCGACGGCGAGCATACCGCCGACCATCTCTCCAAGGACCTTGCGCTCGCGCATGGGTCGCTCGACCCGAAGGGTGTCATCTGCCTCGACGACATGCTCCACCCCGGCTACCCGACGCTCGGACTGACCGTCGACGAGTATTTACGGTCGCACCCGGAGATGCGCGTGTTCTGCGTGATCGACCGTGAAGACATCGTCGCGGCGTCGAAGTTCATGATCTGCCGCGCGGAGATGGCCGATTTCTATAAGGAGGCGCTCGGTCGAGCGTTCCAACCTTTCGTCTGGCCTCTCGGGGCGGATTTCCGCAGTTACAGCGCTCTTGTGCTCGCGCCGGAGCCGAAGCTCGCGAAGATCTAGGGGGCCTTGCGATGTTATCGCCGGGCTTGTCCCGGTGATGACATTTGGACAGAAGCCAGCTTCCCGCGCTATTCGATCAATATGAAATCCGCGACTCGCACCGAGACACCAGCTCTCGCCACCCGCCTGAAAAAGGGCGACCGTGCCGCGCTCGCGCAGGCAATCACGCTCGTCGAATCGAAGAAGGCCGAGCACCGGGAGCGTGCGCAGGAGCTCCTGAAGACACTGCTGCCGGCGACCGGCAACGCAGTCCGTATCGGCATCACCGGCGTGCCGGGCGTCGGCAAGTCGACCACGATCGATGCGCTTGGCACCTACCTGACCGGCAAAGATCATCGCGTGGCCGTGCTCGCGGTCGATCCGTCGTCGGTGCGGACCGGCGGCTCGATCCTCGGCGACAAGACACGCATGCAGCGGCTCGCGGCCGACGAACGCGCCTTCATCCGCCCCTCGCCGTCCGCGGGCACGCTCGGCGGTGTCGCAAGCCGTACGCGCGAGACGATGCTCCTGTGCGAGGCCGCGGGTTACGACGTGGTGATCGTGGAGACGGTCGGCGCGGGACAATCGGAAGTCGCGGTCGCGGAAATGACGGACACGTTCGTGGCGTTGATGCTGCCCGGCGCGGGCGACGAATTGCAGGGCATCAAGAAGGGTCTCCTGGAGCTTGCCGACGTCGTTGCGGTCAACAAGGCGGACGGCGACAATCTCGCGCGCGCTAAATCCGCGGCTGGGTCGCTCAAGGGCGCGCTGCATATTCTTGCGAGCAGCGCCGGCACGGACGAACCGCCGGTGCTCACTTATTCCGCGCTTTCCGGGGACGGGATCGAGCGGTTGTGGCAGGCGGCGATCGACCATCGCACGCGCCTGGAGAAGACCGGACGGCTTGCCGAGAAGCGGCGGGCGCAGCAGGTGCGCTGGATGTGGACGCTGATCGAGGACCGCTTCCGCGAAAAGCTGCGCACCGATCCGTCGGTACGCTCGCGCCTGAAGGCGCTCGAGGCGGCCGTTGCGGGCGGCAAGCTGCCGCCGGCGCTCGCGGCCGACGAGATCGCAAACCTCCTCAAGCTCTGATCCATGCTCACAGTTCTCGTTGCGGCTTTCGGTCCGTTTCCCGGCGCTCCGAACAATCCGAGCGCGGATCTTGTGCGTGCGCTCGTAAAACGACGACGTCCGGCCCTCGCCGACATTCGCATCGTGAGCGCAATCATCCCGACGAGTTACGCGGCGGTCGCGGGCGAGTTCACCATGCTCCTGAAGCAGCATGACCCTGACGGCGTGCTGCTGTTCGGCCTCGCCTCGCGCGCGAAATATATGCGCGTCGAGCGCCGCGCGGTGAACGCGGCGACCGCCGTATACCCCGACGTGACGGGCGCGAAACTCCCGACGTGCCGTTTGATCGCCGGCGCGCCCTCCGAACTGCGCACGCTCGCAGCGGTCGAGCGGATGATCCATGCGGCGCGAGCAACCGGCGTCGATACGCGTGCCTCACGCGACGCGGGCCGCTACATCTGCAACGCGGCCCTGTTCACATCGCTTGTGACGGCACGAAATACGGGGCGTCCAAGGCGCGTCGCCTTCGTGCATATTCCGCGCCCGCGCAGAAGTTCCCGCGATCCCCGCCCGCGGATGGCATCGTTAATCCGCGCCGGCGAAGCAGCACTCGTTGCATTCGCGGCTGACCTGCGGCGCGGTTAACGTCCCAGAGTGAAACGTTCGAGCGGCACGGCAATTGAATGGCTGTTCCCGAGTCTTTGGGAGCAAACATGGCGCTTGATCGCCGCTCAGTTCTGGGAATATCGGTAGGCGGTGCTGCCGGCTCGCTTCTCGCGACGCCCGTACGCGCGGCTCCGCAGCCGCTCGGCTCACTCGGTCTCGATGTGACCCATTTTGGGGTTAATCCGGGCGGCAAGGACGACCAGTCGGATGCGCTTCAGCGCGCAATCGATGCCTCGGCCGCGGCACGCGTTCCGCTTTGGCTTCCGGCCGGAAACTATATCGCCGCCGATCTCGTGCTTCCCTCGGGCGCGCAACTCTACGGAATTCGCGGCGCAACCCGGCTTATTCTCGGCAGCGGCGCTTCGATCGTCGCTTCTTCCCGTGCCGACCAGGTCACGCTGCAGGGTATCGTATTCGACGGGCGCTCCCAGTTCCTTCCCGACGGCCGCGGGCTCATCTCGCTGCGCGAGACGCGCGGCGTGCGCATCCTCGACTGTTACGTTCAGGAATCCGGCAGCAACGGCATCGTGCTCGAGGCCTGCGAAGGCGAAGTCGCGCACACCACCGTGATCGGCGCCCGGAACGCCGCAATCTTCGCGAACGACTCGCGCGGGCTTGTGATTTCCCAGAATACGATTCTGAACGCGGGTAACAATGGCATCCTCGTCTGGCGCAGCGCGCCGGGCGACGACGGCACACAGGTACTCGCGAACCGGATCGAGAACATTGCGGCGACAGCCGGCGGCTCGGGTCAGAACGGAAACGGAATCAATGTCTTCCGCGCGGCGAACGTGATCGTCGCGGACAACCGCATCAAGCAGTGTGCTTTTTCCGCCGTGCGCGGCAACTCAGCTTCGAACCTGCATATCCGGGGCAACTCGGTTTCCGATCTCGGAGAGGTCGCGCTCTATGCCGAGTTCGGCTTCGAGGGCGCAGTGATCGCCGGCAACTCCGTCGAGCGGGCCGCGACCGGCATTTCGATCACCAACTTCAACGACGGCGGCCGGCTCGCCGTCTGTCAGGGTAATCTCCTGCGCAACATGTCACGCGGCGATACCAAGATCGGCCAGGGTGTCGGCATCTCCGTCGAGGCCGACGCAGCCGTGACCGGCAATGTCATCGAGGGTGCGCCGCTCGCCGGCATCATCGTCGGCTGGGGACAATACATGCGCGACGTTACGGTGACCGGAAACGTCGTCCGGGTTGCGCCCATCGGGATCGGCGTATCGGTGGCGCCGGGTGCGGGTTCCGCGGTCGTCGCGCACAACATGATCGCCGGATCGACCACAGGTGCGATCGTCGGCATGGACCGCGAGCGCACGATCACCGCGGACCTCGCGCGCGCCGAGGCAACACAGCACGCGCAGATCACCGTGACCGGCAACCGCGTCCGCTAAACGAAAGCGGCGCCCGAAGGCGCCGCTGGTTGAAACGGCAAGCAACCGGTCAGCGATTGCCGACGCCAAACCGCACTTCCTGGACGAAATCATAAATCAGCATCAGGGTCACGATCACCACGATCGTGATCAAGGGCAGAGCCGGCACCCAGATCAGCATGAAGCCGAGGAAGCCGACGAACATTGCTATTCCGACAATTCCAGCAATGAGCGTGTTGGTTGTTGCCATCGTCTTTTCCTCAGTTCGCTTTCGACTTCGATTTTGACTTGCCCTGCCGGCGCGCCGGACCGGCTACATTGTTGACCAGGCTTTGGGCGGTGCGCAAGAGCCGCGCGTCCAGTCCCCGCTTGCCGACGAGCTGTACGCCGATCGGCAGCCCGTTCTGCGATTGCAGGAGCGGCAGTGTTACGGCCGGCGTGCCGAGATAGGTCCAGATCGTATTGAACACCGGATTGCCGGTCGTCTCCGATGAGGGCGCCTCGCCCGTCGCGGCCGGTGTGATAATCGCATCGTACTCGTTGAACAGTTCATCGACGGCCTGGTTCAGCGCGGCGCTTCCAGCGATGGCCGCCGAATAGTCCACCGCCTTGTGCTCGCGGCCGCGCTCGATCAGGGAGCGCAACTGCACGCTGAGCTTGTCGCCGCCCTTCTCGTAGTCGCGGCGCAGATTATGGGCCATCTCCACTTCCATCACGACGCGATGCAGATCGACCGCGCGATCGAACGACGGCGACAACTGGACTTCGGAAACCTGGTCACCGAGCGCAGCAACCAGTTCGGCGAAGGCTTCCTGCGTCACCGCATCGGCCTGATCCCAGACCGGCGACTTCACGAAGGCGTAGCGCGGTGCCAACGGCGGCGCCGAGAGCGCGGTCGCGGCAAGCGGGAGCCGCGCGACTGGCCGCGTGTCCGGGTCCTCCTCATCAAAGCCGATCAGGCTTTCGGTCAGCAGTGCGGCATCCTCGATCGAGCGGGCAAACACGCCGACGTGGTCGAGCGCGCGAGAGAGCAGCAGCGCGCCCGTGCGCGGGATAAGGCCGTGGGATGGCTTGAAGCCGACGACGCCGCAGAACGATGCCGGACGTATCACTGAACCATTGGTCTGGCTGCCGATCGCACCCGGCACCATGAACGCGGCCACGGCGGCGGCGGACCCGCTCGATGATCCGCCCGGCGTGCGTGAAGGATCATGCGGGTTCTTGGTCTTGCCAGGGTAGAAATAGGCGTATTCGGTCGTAACCGTCTTGCCCAGAATGATCGCGCCGTCGGCGCGCAGGCGTGCGACCGCAGCGGCGTCCTGGCGTGGCGTGCGCCCGGCCCAAACCGGCGAGCCGAGTTCGGTGGGCATGTCGCAGGTGTCGAAGATATCCTTGATGCCGAGCGGGACGCCGTGCAGCGGTCCGATCGCGTTGCCCTTCATGCGGTGCATGTCGGCAGCCTGCGCCTGATCCATCGCAAGTTTGCGATCGAGGAAAGCCCAGGCTCCGATATTGGCGTCGACCTCGTCGATCCGCGCCAGGCAATCGCGGACCAGCTCCGCCGAGCTGATCCGCCCTTCCCGGATATGCGACGCGGCCTCTGCGAGGCCCAAGGCGCCGAGACTCATGAATCCTCTTCCACCGTTCCGCTCAGCGTGCCGTGTACAGATAGTCCGGCAGCCAGAGCGCGATCTGCGGGAAGATATACACGAGGATCATGGTCGCAAAAACCATGAACACGAACGGCAGCGCACCGGAGAATATGTCGGTGAGCTTTACATGCGGCGGCGCGACGCCCTTCAGATAGAAGGCCGCCATCGCCACCGGTGGCGTATTGAATGCCGTCTGCGTATTCAGCGCGACGAGGATGCCGAAGAAGATCGGATCCACGCCGAAGTCGTCGAGCAGCGGCAGGAAGATCGGCACGAAGATGATGATGATCTCCGTCCACTCGAGCGGCCAGCCGAGCAGGAAGATGATGACCTGCGTGAGGATCAGGAATTGCGTGGACGACAGGTCGAGCCCGAGGAAGAACTGCTCGATCACCGCCTGCCCGCCGAGATAGGCGAACACAGATGAGAATGTCCACGAACCGATGAACAGGTAACAGACCATCGCCGTTGCACGTGCCGTCAGATAGACGGAGTCGCGCAGCATGGTGAAATTCATCGCGCGATATGCAATCGCAAGCACGATCGCACCAAGCGCCCCGATGCCGGCCGCTTCCGAAGGTGTCGCGAGGCCAAACAGGATCGCGCCGAGCACGCATACGATGAGCAAAGCGAGCGGCAGGAACGAGGTCAGGAGCGCCCAGGCCACCTCAAAGAAAGGAACCTCTGTCTGCTCTTTCGGCAGTTTGGGAGCGAGTGCCGGGTTATGGATGGCTCGGCCGATGATGTAGACGATGTAGAGAAACGTGAGCAGGAAGCCGGGAACAAACGCGGCCGCATAGAGCTTCACAGCCGAAACACCGGCCGTCGCGGCATAGACGATCAACAGAATGCTGGGCGGGATCAGGATGCCGAGGCAACCGCCGGCGCATATGACTCCGGCTGACAGCTTTACGTCGTAGCCCGCTCGCAACATCGCCGGAAAGGCGAGCAACCCCATCAGCGTCACAACCGCGCCGACGATGCCGGTGGCGGTCGCGAACATCGCGCAGGTGACCATCGTGGCGACAGCGAGCGACCCGGGAACGTTCTTCATCGACAGTTGTAACGCACCGAACAGCCGATCGAGAATATTCGCACGCTCGACGAGATACCCCATAAAGAGAAATAACGGGACCGCCACGAGCACGTCGTTCGACATGACCTCGAAGGCTTTCTGCACGAGTAGCGTGAAAACGCGGTTGTGCAGGAAGTCCGACGCGGGATCGTAATAGGCGTAGAAACCGAAACCGACGCCCATCGCGATCAGCGTAAAGGCGATCGGAAATCCAAGCATGATGATGAAGATGAACAATCCCAGCATCAGCATGCCGACTTGCGGGTCAGTCATGATCAAGCCCCCTTCTGACCCGGCTGGGCATCCGCATCGTGCTGGTGAATGCGCTTCTCCTGCAGGATGATGCTTTCTGTTTCTTCAACGTCGTGCAGGCGTTGCGGCCACCTTCCCGTACGGATGCAGGTGATGCACCGGATGATCTCCGCAATGCCCTGCAGGAGGAGGAGACCGCCTGCGACCGGAATGAGCGTTTTCAGCGGGAAAACCGGCACGCCGGCGGGACTGAAGATGCTGACTTCCCTGAAACGGATGGACGACTGCGCATAGGGCCAGCCCGCATATATGAAAGCCAGCACGGCCGGAAGAAAGAAGAGGATGTACAATGTGAGGTCGACGCTCGCCTGCGTGCGCGGCTTCCAAAGGCGATAGACGACATCGCCGCGCACGTGACCGTTGCGCGAAAGCGTATAGGCGCCAGCCATCAGGAAAAGCGCGCCGTAGTTGATGTAGCTGAAGTCGAAAGCCCAGGTCGTCGGCGCGCGTAGCGCGTAGCGGACGAAAACCTCATAGCTGATACCAAGCGTGAGAACGAGGATCAGCCAGGCGAATGCCTTGCCGACCCAGGTGCTGATGGCGTCGATGAAATAGAGAAATCGCGTCATGCGCTGCCGGGGCGCGGTACGACCGCTTGCCCCTCCCCCGAATGTTTGGGCGGCGCATTCGCGCGCCGCCCTATTGCATTTTTTCTTTTTTGCCGAGCGCCGAGATCAGATCTTCAGCACGCCGGGGAAGTGATGATTGAACGCACCCTTGTAGTCGGTCGCATTCATCATGTTGTAGAAGACCACGCGCCGGACCCACTCCTTCTGCGAGTCCATCACCTTCTTCATGTACGGGTCCTTCGCAAGTTCAGCGATCAGTCCGTCCCAAGCCTTGATCTGCGCGTCAAATATGGCTTGCGGCGTGCGGTGCACGTTGACCTTGTCCTTGCTCATCAACTCCTGAAGGTCCTTCGAGTAGTAATCCATCGCCTTCCATTCATTGGCCGACGATGTGGCTTCGGCTGCGTACTGCAGGATCGCCTGCTGCTCGGCCGGAAGTGCGTTGAACTTCGAACGCTTGATCATGACTTCGAAGTACTCGGTCGCCTGGTGATGGCTGCCGAGCATGTAGTTCTTGGCCACGTCCTGGGCGCCGAAGCGGCGATCCGAGGTCGGGTTGTTGAACTCGAAGCCGTCGATAACGCCGCGTTCCATGGCCGGCACGATCTCGCCGCCCGGAAGCTGCGCGACCGAGGCGCCCATCGCCTGGAACAGGTCGGCCGCGAGACCGACGGTGCGGTACTTGAGGCCCTTGATGTCGTTCGCAGAGGTGATCGGCTTCTTGAACCAGCCGAGGGGCTGGGTCGGCATCGGCATGATGAAGAAGCTCTTGATGTCGACCTTCATGATCTGCGTCTGAAGTTCTTCATACAGGGCGTAGCCGCCGCCGTTGTGAATCCAGCCGAGACCTTCGTTGGCGTTGAAGCCGAACACGGGGCCGGTGCCGAACAGCGACGCGGCCTTGTGCTTGCCATACCAGTAGACGGGCACGGTATGCGCGGCGTCGATCTGACCGCCGTGAACGCCGTCGAATACCTGGAACGGATGCACGACCGCGCCACCGACGAGATAGTCGATCTTCAGACGGCCACCGGCCATCTTGTTGACGCGCTCGACGTAATCCTGCGCCATTTCGTTGAAGACGTCTTTCGCGCCCCACGAACCCTGCATCTTGAGGGTAGATGTCTGCGCGCGAGAAATCTGCGGCATCGCAATTGTGGCGGCCGCAGCTGCGCCGGCAAAACCGGCAGTCTTCAAAAACTTCCGGCGGCCGGCCTCAGGTGTGCCGGACCCGCGAACTTTCTTGGACATAGTCTATACCTCCCTAGGGAAAACCATCGTCGACGATGGAGAACACGGTCTGAACGCCGCGAATGAATCACGGTGCACGTTGCCCGCGCACTCAACCTACTCTAGCAAATTCAACATGCCCCGGGGCAAGCGATCATTTTCTCTTGCAGTGCAACAAAGGCTCAGAATGGCCGCGCCCTGAGGATTCGAAAAATTGCACCCAACAAAAAAAGAAGCACACCGGCGGAAAGGAATAACGGCGCACCTCCGGTGTGGTCGAATATCGGTGCTGCGATCGCGACGCCAATCGCCTGCCCCAAAAACAAGCAACTCGCGAAGGTCGCGACCGCGAGACCGCGCGTATCGGGCGCCATCTGCGTGGCATTGGTCTGCAGCGTGTTGTGGAACATGTAGTAGCCGTAACCCGTGCAGACCGTGGCCGGGAACGCCAAGTACGCGGACGGCGAGAAAGTTATGATCGCAAACGATATTGCGATGACTGCGCCGCCCCACATCGACAGACCGCCCTCGCCCAGCCACGTTAGCAAGCGGCCGGCGGTCGCCGCATACAGCAGCCCGCCAACTCCGAAACCTGCGACAATCAGCCCGACGAGATCGAGACTCAGATTGAACTTCGCCCAGATGAATGACCCGACGAAGGTATAAGCCCCGAAGAAGAACATTCCTTCGAGCGTCACGGAAGCAAGAACGATCGCGACCCAAGGTCGGCGCGCCATCGAGATGACGCGGCTCAAAGCATTACTCAAGGCGATCGGATTGCCCGCCAGATCATCTGCGAGTCGACGCAACTCGACGGCAAGCGCGATCCCGGTAATGAGAAAGAACACGGCGATCGCGATGAAGACCGAACGCCAGGTAAAATGTTCGGCGAGAACTCCACCAAGCGCCTGACCCGACGTTATACCGAGAATCGGTCCGGTGAGAAAATAGGCGAGCACGGCCTGACGACGGGCGTAGGGAACGACTTCCCCGAGCCACGCAAACGAGAGCGGAATAATCGCCGCAGCGGTGGCGCCGACAGCGATCCGCGCGAGAACGAGAATGTCGAGCGAGGACGCGAACGCGCACGCGACCGAAGTGACACCGGAAAGAACCGTCGTCACCGTTATCACGCGCAGAAGCCCGAAACGATCGCCGACAAACCCATAGAGGAACTGCGCCACCGCGTACGCCATGCCAAAGAACGTGATGACCCGGGCCGCGTCGCCCGGCGTCGTCGCAAACGACGTGGCAATGTCCGGCAATGTGGAATCGGCGATGCGCAAGGACGCGCCGCTTGCGAAGCAAGCGGCGGCAAGAAAAACGAGCATGCGGACCGGAATCGGTCCGCTCGGCTCACGCATGGGAAGGGTCAGACGTCGAAGAAAACGGTTTCGTTGTCGCCCTGCAGGACGATATCGAAAACGTAGACCCCGTCCTTGCCGCCGCGCGCAACGAGCGTCGATCGTCGCTCGGGATCGTTGATACGTGCGAGGATCGGATCATCCGCATTGAGCTTCTCGCCCTCGAAATAGAGGCGCGTGACGAGATGCTTGAGCATGCCGCGCGCGAGCACGGTGACGTTGACGTGCGGCGCCTGCAACGTGTTGCCGGGACCGGGCACGGGACCCGGCTTGATCGTGTTGAAGTGAAAGCGGCCATCCTTGTCGGTGGCGCAGCGTCCCCAACCATGGAAGGTCGGATCAAGCTGCTTTTCCTGCTGGTCGTCCGCGTGATCGTATCTTCCCTCGGCGTTCGCCTGCCAGATCTCGATCAACGCATCGGGCAGCGGCGCACCATCGCCGTCGACGATGCGGCCCTCGATCTTGATGCGTTCGCCCTTGGTCTTGTCGGTAACGAGCGTCTCGAATTTCTCATTCGGAAGCGCGAAATGAAAGAACGGGCCGACGGTTTGCGACGGGGTTTGTCCGAACGACACGTCAGTGCTCCATCGGCGTAGCGTTGCGGCCGCGCAGGACGATGTCGAACTGGTAGCCGAGCGCCCATTCAGGCTGCGTAGTGTCGAGATCGAACTTGCAGATCATCCGTTCGCGCGCCTTCGGATCGGGAATGCCGTTGAAGATCGGGTCGAACGGAAAGAGCGGATCTCCCGGGAAAAACATCTGCGTCACGAGGCGCGTGAGGAAGCTCGGTCCGAAGAGCGAGAAGTGAATATGTGCCGGGCGCCACGCATTGTGGTGATTCTTCCACGGATAGGCGCCGGGCTTGATGGTAACGAAGCGATACTTGCCCTCAGCGTCGGTCATGGCGCGGCCCGCGCCGGTGAAATTGGGATCGAGTGGCGCCGGATGCTGGTCCACCTTGTGCGCGTAACGGCCCGCGGCATTGCATTGCCAGAGCTCGACCAGCGTGTGCGGCACCGGGCGGCCGTTCTCGTCCAGCACGCGACCGGTGACAATGATGCGCTCGCCTACCGGCTCGCCCGCGTGACCGATCGTGAGATCGTTGTCGTCCTTGACGATGCGGCTGTGACCGTAAACAGGACCGGTCACTTCCGAAAGCGTCTGCGGAATGATGACAAGCGGCTTCTTGGGCGAACGCTTGATCGTGGAGGTGTAGGCGGGGAACAGCGACGGGGGCCAGGCGCCCTTGTCCTGCGGCTTGTAAGGAATCGGATCGCTCACGGTGTCCTCCGGATGCAAACGCGCGCGTATGTAAGAGGTTCTTGGAATATGTATAACGCCGCGACCCGCGAAAGGGAACGGGCGTCACGTCGCACGATTGCTCGCTCGTTCGCCTGTGGAACGCAGACGCGCGGGCTCGAGCGATGCGTAAACATCGCCGGAATTGGCCGTCATCGGCAGGCTTTCGATCCACCGGGCGATGTCGGCAGCCGTGAGCGGTTCTGCGTGGGCGAGCGTTTGGCTCTCACCGAGGGCGGCATTAAAGACATATCGACCGATCCGGCTGAGACGTTCAATCGCGCGCAGCGCCACGTCGCGCTGAATCGTCGTGAACTCGAGTGACAGCGCGGGGAGTGGCCGCGTAAGACCGGACAGCACCTCGTCCTCGAAGCCCTCGACGTCGATCTTCACGAAGGCCGGCTCTCCCTGGCGCGCAATCAATGCGTCAAGGGTCGTCATCGGTACACGCACGGTGCGTGTCCATGCCTGCCCTTCCCAGCCTGGGGCTCCCTCGGCCGCGTGAATGAAGTCCTCTGACGCGGTCGCCACCGTCGGGTTCACGAGGTTGAGTTTCAACTCGATCTCCCCTTCGCGACCGCCGACCGCGACGCGCTCGATCGACACGCCGCGGTCGAAGGCGAAGATCACGCGGAGCGTGCGCGCGAGCGCGGGCTGCGGCTCGATCGCAACGGCGCGCGCGCCAAGCCGCCGGAACGACGCAATGCGATCGCCGACGTGCGAGCCGATGTCGAAGGCGAGATCGCCTTCTTCCAGGAAGCGGGAGTAAAGGGCGTCCATGTCCCTCTGCCGCTTCTTGTCACCGTAGTAGATGCGCAGGGAGCGAATGACGCCGAGCCAGGTTTGAAGCGTGTCGCGCAAAATGGTGCTCACGCGCCGGAACGAGGAAGAATTTTTCCGAGCTCGGCCGGCATATCGAACTCCTCCGGGATCGCGCAAAGTTTCGTCCGCTCCGCGTAGGCGGAGAGCCGCTGGTCGGTCGTCAGTACGGCGAACGGAATGGCAAGCATGGGCCCAGCGATGAATGGCAGGAACCAGACGATCGCGCCGGGCGCACCCCACGCGAGCAGGACGAACAACGCCCAGCCGAATATCGTGTGTGGCCAGAACATTCGCGCGGCTTCGCTCCAGGCGAGCCGGTAACGGTCGCGACGCTGTCCGTCCCAGCGGACCGAACGGCCGAAAACGAGGGCCGTCATGAATATTGCCTGCCCGACCATGGAAATCGACGTCAGCAGGAATCCGAAAATAGTGTCGACGATCCCGCCGACAAGAAGCCGCGACGTTCCCCCGTAGCGCGCGGGCGACCGCAGGATCGCGTCCAGAATGCCGGCAATCTTCGGCGTGAGAAACATGAAGATGTAGAGAAGATAAAGCGCGAAGGCGGAGCCGACCGCGAACGGCACGCTTGCCGGCCACAGGACGCAGGCGAGCGCGGTCAGGACGATGAACAGGATGAAGGCGGCGACGCCTACGAACATCTGGATTGCGAACAGGATGTTGAAACGGCTGGTCGGCAGTTTCGGAAGGCTCACGAGCTTGAAGTACTGAAGATTGCCTTGGCACCAGCGCAGATCCCGTACCGCAAAGTCGGGCAGCGCGGGCGGGTTCTCCTCCCAGCTCCCTTCTTCT
>Ga0307505_10002397_pt1 | contig 13108 bp, 13 predicted proteins | sample 23_S_MG_FD_202183 | JGI IMG/M metagenome (GOLD analysis project Ga0307505, IMG submission 202183) | Soil microbial communities from Populus trichocarpa stands in riparian zone in the Pacific Northwest, United States - 23_S | ecosystem: Environmental > Terrestrial > Soil > Riparian zone > Trees...
AGCAGTGAGCAGTGAGCAGTTAGCCGTCTCCAGTCTCCAGTCTCCAGTCTCTCAGCCCTCAGCACTCAGCACTCAGCACTCAGCCCTTCGTCCTGTCACCCTCACCTACAACGCCTCAGCCCACTTCGAGTGCCGCTGGGTCTATTTGCAGGCTGATGCGGCCGGTCCGTGCCTGTTTACACAAGGGGTAGAGGAGTTGGTTTACTGCCCGGTGGCGCATGGGGAAGGACGGGTAGCGGTAAGTGATGCGGGGGTCGCGGCCGCGCTCCAATCTCAGCACCTCATCCCCCTCACTTACGTCAACCGGGACGGCTCCCCGGCCGAATACCCCGCCAATCCCAACGGCTCTGTGTTCAACATTGCCGCCTTGTGTAACCCGGCGGGCAACGTCATGGGCCTCATGCCCCACCCCGAAAACCACATCTTCCCCTGGCAGCATCCCCATTGGCGGCGCGGCGAAGGAGGGATGCTGGGACTGCACCTGTTTGAAAATGGGATCAAGGCGGCGAAACAATAGTTATTGGTTATTGCCACCTTCGCCAATAACCAATGACTAATACACCAATAATTTACCATGCTAAAAGCACTTATCTTCGACTTCGATGGCACGATTTTGGACACAGAAATGCCGGAATACCATTCCTGGCAAGAGTTATATCGAGAATATAGGCTGGAATTACCGCTTGACCTTTGGGTAGGGGCAATTGGAACCATCAATGGGTTTGATCCGCTGGCGCATCTGGAAAAGCAGGTGGGATCGGTGGCCCCGGTGCGTTTGCGACGAGTGGAACAACGGAACCAGGAGTTGATCCAGGTGCAGAAACCGTTACCGGGGGTGCAGGAGTGGCTCGCGGCCGCGACCGCCCACCCTCTCCCCCTGGCCATCGCCTCCAGTTCTAAGCACAGTTGGGTTAAAGGCCACCTCACCCGGTTGGAATTGGCTCACCATTTTCCCCTCATCGTGGGGCGCGACGATGCCGGTCACCAACCCAAACCCAACCCGGCAGTGTACCTGACGGCCCTGGCCCGGCTGGGCGTGCGCCCAGATGAGGCGGTGGCCATTGAAGATTCACGCCATGGGGTCGCGGCCGCGAAAGCCGCCGGTTTATTCACCCTCTATGTACCCAATGAACTAACCAAACATGGGGGTGACGCGGCCGCGTGGCACACTACCTCTTCCCTGGCGGAGTTTACTTTTGCTGACTTGTTGGCTCGTTTTGGTATTTGATTTTTATGCGTATAGTGATGTTAACTAGAAAAACCACCCACAAAAATAGCTTCACATAGGCTCAAAACCCCTTTTTGCTAATCATACAGGTATATGCGAAGCAGATGGCGTAACCTTTGTGCCCCGTGAGAAATTTATCAGATAGAATTGGTGGTATGCGGCCGCGAACCATCCGTCCCCAAGCAAGAAACTTTGTCGCCCTGGCCCTTGTGCTGGTAGCATCAGGCATTTTTGGAGCCATCCTTTTCTCGGCTAACCAGCAACAAAATGGCTCAGGCATGGCCATCCCCGGCTTGTGCCTGGTGCTCTATGTCGCAGCCTCTGTGCTCGCTTCTGCCACCTTGCTCCGCAACTTGTTGCTCACCCAACTTACCTTTGATGAAACCAGGCTGATAGGTCAGGTTGGGAATATGAAGGTGGATGTGCGCTGGGATGAAATTCGGGTCATCCGCTACGAAAATAACAAGCTAACGTTGGCCACCCTCGACCAAACTTACACGCTACCTCTGGAACAACTAGATGGCGTAGCCATTTGGCAAACCATTCAACCCCTCGTTCCACCACAAGCCCTCTCCCCCACCGCTTATCAAGAACATCCGGCGTACCAGGCACTCATCGCCTTCCGCCAACAGGTTCTGGCCGATGAAAACCAGTTTATGCGGTTGCGTTACCCTGTGGGTTGGCAAATTTTCATGTGGACATTGGGCTTAACCCTGACCACGTTGGTTATTTATGGTCTGATCCAGGGTGTTTCTCCAGCATTTACGTTTCTCTTTGGGTTTTGGGCAGTTATGCTCGTTGCGGGGGCTTTCCTGTCTATGACGCAAGTGGAACTCAGCCCAAAACAGATCACCATCCAAAACCCATTCCGCACCCAAACAATGCTCTGGACTGAGGTAGATAGGATCAAAGCCAAGAGACAAGGGGGAGATTGGGTGCTTTATAAAGGCAAACAACGGCTCCACATTCCTGGCTCTCTGCTCTGGTTCGGCCAAAATAGACAACGAATCGCGGTGCTTATGGATGCCCAACTGTGGGCGCAAAACATGATTGTCCATGAAAATAATCCTGTAGAAACCATTTATATCCGCCAGCAAGATGGTCCCGGCAATTAATATGCAAATCTTTCGCCCCAAACGTAGCACCTGGTTAAGTTTATTGTGGATGTCTCCCTTCTTCCTCGGCTGGTTAATATTCAGCATCAAACTGGGACAGGGAACGGGGAATGTTTGGTTAGCGGTTTTGCGCTGTTTCGGGCCAGCCATTCTGCCCGTACTACTTGGCTTATATCAGCTCGCGCAACTGCGGCATTACCAGATTCGCATTGACCCACAGGGCATAACATTTGTGTTTTTAAGCCAATTAGGCAAAGCTCAAAAGCCGCTTTCGGTACGCTGGACCGATATTGTCCAGGCAAGTTGGCATCCTGCCGCTGAAATGCTCACCCTTGTAACAACAAAAGATTTTTACCTGGTTCCACTGAAAGATTTTGATGGTCTGACAATATGGTACACAATAAAACAGTCAGTACCCCCTACAGCTTTGAACCGGCACCAAGATGGGACACCGCTACCCGATGAGTTTCAACCGATTCTCGACCCGAATACCCCATCGCTACATCTTTCTCCTTCACTGCGTGCCAGATTTGCCCTGATATTGGCCTTTTTGGGTTTATTGAGGTTTTCTTATTTTTTGTCCATTAACGGTGTAGCCTGGGCCATCCTTTGTCTAAGTCCTGGTTTTTTTGTCACATTTGCGTTAGCCGAGCGTGACTTTAAGCAGGTCGAAGTAAGTCATGCGGGAATACACACAACATTGGGCTTTGTGCAAAAGTTTATCGCCTGGTCTGAAATAACGTCTATCTGGTGGAGTCACGATGGTGGCAAAATGGAAATCCATAGCGAACAACGCCGAATCCTCATTCCTGGTCCTACGCATTGGTCCTCTCTAGAAGGCCAACAATTAATGATTTGGCTGAGTGCAAAAACCTGGCAGAGAGGCATTCCCTTTGGGCAGAAACTATCTATACTTGTGAACCTACCTGTCGAATCTTCATCATCTGCTACTTAAACTATACGAGGCTTACTATGTTAACCCATGACGATTTACTACAAGCAATCCCCCAGGCCCTCGGTGGTGTAGATGTGCCCGGCATGGGCAAGAAGATAGAAGGCAAGGTGCGGGATATGTACCGGCAGGGGGATCAAGTTGTCCTCATCACCACGGATCGTATCTCGGCCTTTGACCAGGTGCTGGGGCTGATTCCGTACAAAGGGCAGGTACTCAACCAATTGAGTGCCTGGTGGTTTGCCCAAACTCAGGGCATCCTGCCCAATCACGTCATTTCCGTGCCCGACCCAAATGTGACGATTGCCCACGCGGCCGCGCCGCTGCCCGTAGAAATCGTCGTCCGTGGTTACATTACCGGCGTCACCAAAACATCCCTCTGGTATCTGTACGACCAGGGCGACCGCCAGCCCTACGGCATCCACCTGCCCGATGGCCTGCACAAAAACGATCCTCTCCCCCACCCCATTATTACCCCCACCACCAAAGCCGAAAAAGGGGGCCACGATGAACGGTTGACGGAAGCCGAGATTTTGGAACGGGGATTGGTAGATGAAGAACTATGGGCGCAGGTTCGTGCGGCCGCAATCGCCTTCTTCCGGCGCGGTCAACTTATCGCCCGCCAGGCTGGCCTCATCCTGGTAGACACCAAATACGAAATGGGCCTCATCAACGGCCAACTGGCCCTCATTGACGAAATCCACACCCCCGACTCCAGCCGTTATTGGATCGCCGACACCTACCAGCCCGGTGGTGATGAGCCAGAAAACTTCGACAAGGAGTTTCTCCGCAAATGGTATGCCGCTCAAGGCTACCGGGGCGATGGCACCCCCCCAACCATGCCGGACGAATTCATCGCCCAGGTAGCGGCACGCTATATTGCCGCTTATGAACAGCTTACAGGAAGCACGTTTGTACCTGGAGAACAGCCCGCGGCCGCACGCATCATCAAAAATTTGACGCAACCATAACCTCTTTCTCCGCCTCTCTGCGTTAAACCTGATCCTGCAATAATCTCATTCCTATCAAATGTCATCATGTACCTATGGCATCTATATTGTCAACGGGCATAATCTGGCATTTTTTCGCCCTACCGCCGTGTCGTTTTATCGCCGCGTCGGGTATAACACCCTTTACTCCGTTACTTTTAACAGTGCTTAAACGACTCTATTGCCGAGAATACTCTTTTACGGTTGTGTGATGTAACGTCATTGCTGTATCACGCACCACACACCACGTTCCATCATGCAAAATCAACGCGCTCACCCTCTTTTTTCCCGTTTCGGCTGTAGCACGGCTCTCCTTCTGGTAGCCGTGCTAGGGGCTATTCTCGTGTGGCGGGGGGGTGGGCCTTTCAGTCCGGGAGAATTGACCGAGGCGCGGCCGCGACAAACCCCACTCGATGGGTTTGTTTCCCACGCCGACTTTGAACAACAATGTACCCTTTGCCACACCGCCTGGCAGGGCATTACCCCAGAAAAATGTGAGCAGTGCCACACCACCATTGCCAGCCAACGCCAAACCGGCGAGGGGCTACACGGGTTGATGACCGACACCCACAACTGCCAGACCTGTCACACCGACCATGCTGGCCGTGACGCTCGCATCACCCGCATGGATACCGACAGCTTCGACCATGATCGTCTGACCGATTTCAGCCTCATGACCCATCCCACCGACTTCGATGGCACAGACATGACCTGTGACGATTGCCATAAAGAAGCTGTCTACACCGCTGAAGCCGTAGATTGCCAAACCTGCCACACCCAGGCCGATGGGGTGTTCATGGCCGAACATACGGCGTTATTTGGCCCAACTTGCCTGGAATGCCATAAGGGGCGCGGCGAAACGACGAACTTTAATCACAACCTGATTTTTGTCCTGGATGGGGCACACACTGAGGCTACCTGCCAGAGTTGCCATGCCGGACAACAATTTGAGGAGACACCGCGCACCTGTGTCAACTGCCATGAAGAACCGATCATCCATGCCGGACAATTTGGTCTCGAATGTGCCCGTTGTCACACCACCGCCGCCTGGTCACCGGCTCAACTCCAGGCCCACACCTTCCCCCTTGACCACGGCGACGAAGGGCAAATTCCTTGCCAGACCTGTCATACCCGCAACTATGTGGAATACACCTGTACCAACTGTCACGCCCACCCGGAAAATGACATACGCGAGGAGCATCTGGAAGAAGGTATCACCGATTTTGCTGATTGCGTGGCATGTCACCCCACCGGGCAAGAAGATGAAGCAGAGCGTGATGATGATTAACTATCCGTCAAGATTGGTTCAACCTGTGAGATTGACCCAATCTCCTTCTCTATGAAACGTCTATTACTCTTCCTCGCTCTTGGTATCATGGCTGTCGTCCTCAGCTTTGGTGGCATTATCTTCCTGGCTGAAACGCATCCATTCGTGCCGGGTGATGCCCTTTACGCGTGGCAACGATGGGCCGAACAGGTGCAAATCCGCCTGACGTCTGACATGACACGCCGGGCGGATATGATTTTAGACCTCCTACAACGACGGATTGATGATCTGGCCCAAACGGAGGATGAGGCCCACCAGCTCGCGGCCGCGATAGCCCTGTACGATGCCCTGGAGCAAACTCTGCGCACCATTGCCACCGCCAACCCGGACGATCAGCCCCGGCTCAGCGGCCGCGTGCGAGAACTCCTCACCCTCGCCCAACCCATCCTGGCCCGCCTGCCCGACAACCTGCGCCAACACCCTGAAATCGCTACCCTCATCCAGCAAATCAACATCCTGTTAGCCAACGACGATATTCCGATGGTGTTGGACGAGAACAACAACCTCATCACCCCCATCGGCCCGCAGGCCATCCCTTTCCTCAACGAGGACATAGACCACAACTTCTACCCCCTCACCGGCGAGCACCAACTCGTAGTTTGCGAATCTTGCCACACGGAAGGAACCTACGACAACACCCCCACCGAATGTGAAAGTTGTCACCAGCCCCCGCCTGACCACTTTGCCGGGGCCTGTGCCGACTGCCATAACATCACCAATCCCGATTGGGAACCTTACCAATTCAATCATATCGGCGTCACCGAATGTACGTCTTGCCACATCGAAGACAAACCCATAGAACATTTTGAGGGAGAGTGCATCTCTTGCCACACCAATACCAACGATTGGCTCATGGCCTCCTTCAATCACGTGGGTATCAGCCAATGCACCGCCTGCCACCAGGAAGACAAACCGGTCAACCATTACCCGGGTGAATGTGCCTCTTGCCATACCAGCACCGACGATTGGGCCATCGCCATCTTCAACCACACTGGCTTTACTGACTGTGCGAGTTGCCACAGCGCGGCCGCGCCTGCCAACCATTTTCCCGGCCAATGCTCCAGTTGCCACACAACTTCAACCTGGACAGGGGCCACATTCAACCATGCCGGGTTTACTGATTGCGTCGGTTGCCACAGTGCGGCCGCGCCTGCCAATCATTTCCCTGGTCAATGTTCCAGTTGTCACACGACTTCAACCTGGACTGGTGCCACTTTCAACCACGCCGGGTTTACCGATTGTGTCGGTTGCCACAGCGCGGCCGCGCCTGCCAACCATTTCCCTGGCCAATGCTCCAACTGTCACAGCAGTTCATCCTGGACCGGAGCCAGTTTCAACCATAATGGCTTCACCGACTGCCAATCCTGCCATGCCCGCCCAGCCAACCATTTCCAGGGGCAATGCTCCACCTGCCACACCACCAACAACTGGGACGCCGAATTCAACCATAGCGGCTTCACCGATTGCCAATCCTGCCATGCCCGCCCAGCCAACCATTTCCAGGGGCAATGTTCCACCTGCCACACCACCAACAACTGGGACGCCGAATTCAACCATAGCGGTTTCACCGATTGCCAATCCTGTCACACCCCACCTGGGGGCCACTTCCCAGGACAATGTTCCGCCTGCCACAATACCAACGATTGGGACGATGCCGAATTCAGTCACAACGGCCTGACCGATTGCCAATCTTGCCATACGCCACCCGGCGGTCACTTCCCTGGACAATGTTCCGCCTGCCACAATACCGAGGACTGGGACGATGCCGAATTCAGCCATAACGGCCTGACCAACTGTAGTGACTGCCACAACGCGCCCAACGACGACGACCACCCTGATCCGGTGCCCCAATGCTCCAACTGCCACAACACCGATGATTGGGATGATTAAAGAGAGGGCGGAGATCAAAGTACTGAGAGCTGAGTGCTGAGTTGCTGACCTGCTGACAAGCTGAGTTGCTGACAAGCTGAGTTGCTGACAAGCTGAGTTGCTGACAAGCTGAGTTGCTGACAAGCTAATTCCTACTATGAACGATAACTTTGAACTGAAATTGAGCTTCCTGGTGGTAGGGTTTCTAGGCGTGGTGTACATTGGCTACGAAATCGCTACCACCCCTGATGGCGGTCATCCGTTTGGGCATGGCCTGGGCGTTTTGGGCGCGGTGTTGATGATTATGACCGAAACGCTCTACAGCCTACGGAAACGGTTGGGTTGGTTTAGTTTCTGGCCGGTTCGCCATTGGCTCTCCTTCCACATCTTCACCGGCATCGTTGGGCCAACCATGGTTTTTATGCATACGGCCCTTGAGTTCCGGGGGTTGGCTGGATTGACCTTTTTTCTGATGGTACTGGTAGTTTTGAGTGGCTTTCTGGGACGGTACATTTATACGGCTGTCCCTCGCTCGTTGGCAGGTGTAGAATTAGATCGGCGCACACTGGAACAGCAATTATGGCAGGCCCGGCAAGAACTCATGGCCTGGTCAGCGGATAAGTCGGTGCGGGTGCAGGCCTTAGTAAGTAACGAAGCGGCCGCGATTCCCCCCACCGATCTCTCTGCTCTTGAGCTACTGGGCCGCCGCCTACAAGAATGGCGCGAACAGAGCCGCATCCGTCAGGCCATCCGCCAGTTAGACCAGCAGGAGCAGGTCCGCATGAGCGAAATCGAAAAGCAGTTGCGCCGCCAACAACGACTCATCCGCCAGATTCGTTCCTTACAAACGGTGCGCCGCCTCATGGGCTACTGGCACGCTGCCCATGTCCCTTTAGGACTGACCTTATTTACCTCTATGACCATCCATATCGTGGCGACCATTTACTTTGGCGCACTTTCCTAACTTGAGTTTAGAGTTCAGAGCGAGAGCTAGAGGAAAACCCTCTAGCTCTGGCTCTAGCTCTAGCTCAAACAATCTATCTATGTGGACTAAGTTAAAGGCTCTTTTTTCAGCCAACGACCAGAATAAATCATTTTTGCCCCCCCCGACAGGGGGGCCATTCCAGGTGGCGGCGGATGCTACGCGTTGTGTGCAATGTGGCATTTGTGGTTACAACTGCCCGGTGGGGATTGAGGTGAGAGAGTTTGCTCGCCGCGGCCGTAACGTTACCGACCCGCGTTGTATCTCCTGTGGGGCCTGCATTGAAAAATGCCCCCGAGGAACCCTCCGTTGGGGCCCAGCCATCCTCATCGGCGACGATCTCCGCCTGCAAACCGACCCTGATGCTCTACCCGTCTGGGAGCCACCCAAAAACACGGCTTGAGATTGAGAAATTGAAAAATGGTCAATCATCAATCTTGAGTTTAGAGTTCAGAGCTAGAGCTAGAGGATTTTCCAGATTGGTTCTCTCTAGCTCTTCCCTCTAGCTCTAAACTCCAAGTCAATAGCCCATGACTTTTACGCAACACGCACCACGTACCACACCTATGTCCAAACATTATCTCATTATCGGTAACGGGGCCGCCGGGGTAAGTGCCGCCGAGGTGATACGGCAAAGGGACGCGGCCGCACGCATCACCATTCTCACCGAGGAACCGTACCCCATGTATTCTCGCCCCGGCATTGCCTACGTCCTTAACGGACAGGTTCCCGCCGAGCAAATCATCGCTCGGCGACCATCCTTCTACACCGAACACCGCTTCGACTTGCGCGTGGGTCGAGCCATCAGCCTGGACACCGCCCGGCAACAAGTCACCCTCAATGGTGGCTCAGTGCTGGGATATGATGTCGTTTTAGTGGCTACCGGCGCGGCCGCGACCGCCGCCCCTTTCCCCAACAACGATTTAGCCGGGATTGTCACCTTTGATAAAATGGATGATGTTCGTCATATCCTTGATCTAACCCGCAAGGCCAAAAGAGCCGTCATCGTTGGCGGTGGCATTACAGCTATGGAACTGGCCGAAGGCATTGCCCACCAGGGGGTCAAAACCCACTTTCTGCAACGGGGAGATCGCCTTTGGCCGCGCCTGCTCAACCAGAGCGAATCGGACATCATCGAACACCAGATTAAGCATGAGGGCATTCTACTTCATTACAAAGAGGAGATTGCCGAAGCCATCGGCAAAAAAGGGCAGCTTGTCGGCGTCAAGCTCAAAAGCGGCCAACAACTGGCCTGCGACATCCTGGGCGTCGCCATCGGCGTCAAACCCAACCTCGACCTGATCAAAGGCACTCCCATCGAAATCAAGCACGGCATCCTGGTCAATCAGCACCTACAAAGCAACATCTCCACCGTCTTCGCCGCCGGGGATACGGCCCAGGTCTATGATCGCTGGACCAAAAGCCATCAACTCGACATCCTCTGGCCCAGTGCCATTCAGGAAGGGCGAGCCGCTGGAACTAACATGGTGGATGTGGCTCATGGTCGTCCGCCAGGTCACACCTACCAAAAAGGGAGCCCGTTTAATGCCGCCATGCTTTTTGGCATTCATATGACGGCGATGGGTCAGATTAGTGATCATCGGGACAGTGATGCGCTTCAGGAAGCGGCGCACCTCTCACGGGGATCGAGTTTTGTCTGGACAACCCCCTTTGCCGCCACGGTGCATTCAGCCTGGGATAGACAGGGGCCACATTCGATTAGGCTGGCGATGGATCGCGGCCGCGTCATTGGTGCGCTCATCCTCGGTTATCAAGAGCTGGCCGACCCCCTACGCACCCTCATCGAACATAGCGTAGATGTATCCGCTTACCAGGATGACATTCTCAATAGCGGCCACAACCTACCCCATATTATTGCCCGCATTTGGCGCGATGTAGCCCCCAAGAGTCTGGCCTAGATGGAGTTCGAGTACCTGGCACGGGGCAGACAAACCTGGTCATAACGCAACTTGCCGCCCCGTGCCAGGCACTGATTTCTCAACTCACACATCCTTACTGTGCAATTCGTAAAGCGAACATGAACAGCGACCATTTCTTTATCGGTATTCTTTGATCCGTGATTATTTTCCGAGGAATTTATGAACAACCCCTCCGCCCCACTTGTTGGTGTCATCATGGGCAGTACATCCGACTGGGAAACGATGAAACACGCAGTAGACATCTTGCAGGAATTCGGCGTGCCCCATGAGACTAAGGTTGTCTCTGCCCACCGCACTCCCGCCCTGCTAACTGAATACGCCACCACGGCCGAGGGGCGGGGGCTACAGGTGATCATCGCCGGGGCGGGGGGCGCGGCCCATCTGCCGGGCATGGTTGCTTCACAGACCATTTTGCCGGTGCTGGGTGTGCCAGTACAAAGCCGTACCCTCAATGGGTTGGATTCGCTTCTCTCCATTGTGCAGATGCCCGCTGGCATCCCCGTCGCCACCTTCGCCATTGGCCTTGCCGGAGCCAAAAACGCTGCCCTTTTCGCTGTGGCCATTCTTGCCACTCACGATGCCATACTACGCGAAAGACTCCACCAGTTCCGTGACCAGCAAACAAACAAGGTACTACACGATCAACTACCACCCCAGATCTAAGGGTGCATGGTCTTCAGGATTTCAGGAAGTGAACACTCATTGTAGGGGCAACCCTTGTGGTTGCCCTCGCCTGGGCACACATAAGGCCAGCTCCATCATTTAGCCGCACCCCGCGAATTCCCCAAGAACCGTTTTTTGGTCATTCTGCACAGTCCCCAGGCCACACATTTCGTCAAATCTTTTCCTTGACGCTCTGTGTCAATAAGCATAAACTACGCTCCATAACCAAATACCTTTTCCGGCCATGACGCCTCGGACACATTTGATCAACTGTGTACGGGGCGTTTTTCATTTCCTGGCCTGAGAGGTTTGTACGAGCGGCCGCTCAGATAAGGGGTTTCGAGTTTCGAGTTTCGAGTTCCAGGTTGCCGAACTAAAAACTCGGAACTCAAAACTCGAAACTATCCGCCACACAAGGAGTGTAACGATGTTTAAGGGGAAGAAGCGAATCGTACAAATTGCCATTATTCTGTTTGTCCTGGCAGGCATGTTTGCCTTCCGTGATCAAGCGTTAGCCCAGGGTGATCCCGTCACCAGCGATGTAACCGACAATATCGTGGTGCAAATTGATACCATCTGGCTATTTTTGGGGGCATTCCTGGTTTTCTTTATGCAGGCCGGTTTTGCTATGGTAGAAAGCGGTTTCTCTCGCGCCAAAAATGCCGCCAACCTGATGTTGAAAAACGTCATTGACTTCTCTGCCGGATCCCTTCTCTATTTTGCCATCGGTTTTGGCCTGATGTATGGCACATCGGCAGGTGGTTTTATCGGCACGGATAATTTTTTCTTGCGCGACATCGCCATTAGCACGGATAACGCCTATGGCTGGGTAGATTTTCTCTACCAGGTGATGTTTGCGGGCGCGGCCGCGACGATTGTCTCTGGGGCCGTCGCCGAGCGACTCAAATTTAACGTCTACCTGATCTACACCGTCGTCATCACCGCCCTCGTTTACCCCATCTCCGGGCATTGGCACTGGGGCGGCGGCTGGATCGCCGAACTGGGTTTTGTGGATTTTGCCGGGTCTACGGTTGTTCATGCGGTGGGTGGTTTTTCAGCCCTCGCGGCCGCGTGGCTTCTCGGTCCCCGCATCGGTAAATTCAACAAAGACGGCTCCAGCAATGTCATTCCCGGCCATAGCATCACTCTGTCGGCCCTCGGTGTGTTCATTCTCTGGACAGGTTGGTACGGCTTCAACTCCGGCAGCACTCTCTCCGGCATGAACCCCGGCATTGCCTATATCGCCGTCACCACCACTCTGGCCGCTTCCAGCGGTTTACTCTCCGCCCTTATCGTCAACTGGCTACGCACCGGCAAACCATCCACCGAAATGGCTCTCAACGGCGCGTTAGCCGGTCTTGTCGCCATTACCGCCGGAACTGCTAACGTCGAGCCACTAGGGGCCATCTTCATTGGCCTCATCGCTGGTCCTGTCCTTGTCTACGGCCTGGAACTGGTTGAGAAGGTACTGCGGGTTGATGATCCGGTGGGAGCCATAGCCGTTCATGGCCTGAATGGTGTCTGGGGAACCATTGCCATAGGCTTATTTGCCGCCCCAGCCCCTGGTGGTATGACCGGCATGGGCGAAATCGCGGGGTTGTTCTACGGGGGTGGTTTAAGCCAATTGGGCATCCAACTTGTGGGCACACTCGTCATTTCTGCCTGGGCTTTCACCACCATGGCCATTCTCTTCTACTTGATGAAAGTCACCATTGGCATCCGTGTCTCCACCCAGGAAGAGCTAGAAGGGCTGGACCTCTCCGAACATGGGACGGTCAGCTACCCCGAATTTGGCCCCAAAGCCGCCGAACCGGGCGAGCGCACGTTGATGCCCAGCGCCGGGGATTAAGTAGGGGAACCGGCTAAAGCCTCGATTCCGGAGTGGACGCTTTAGCGGCTACAGAAGCGTGGTGCGTGTTGCGTAGGATGATTCTGACACAACACGCAACACGCAACACCATACAAGTTGATCTTTCTGCCAAAGGTTACTTATGAAAATCACCATTCAACCAACCAACGACCTGACCGTCCCGTTCCAGGCGA
>Ga0307505_10002398_pt1 | contig 13105 bp, 6 predicted proteins | sample 23_S_MG_FD_202183 | JGI IMG/M metagenome (GOLD analysis project Ga0307505, IMG submission 202183) | Soil microbial communities from Populus trichocarpa stands in riparian zone in the Pacific Northwest, United States - 23_S | ecosystem: Environmental > Terrestrial > Soil > Riparian zone > Trees...
CCGCCGCCCTGATGGTTATCACGCAAGGTCTGCTCGTCGAAGAACACGCTGAGCTTCTGGCGGATGCTCGCCTGCCACGTCAGGCGCCCGTTGCCGGTCGCCGTGCGCGAGTCGTTGAAGGCGCGCCGGGTGCGGTCGGCTTCGTAGAACCAGCTGTTCGTGCCCGCGTTGACGTTGTGGAACATGACCGGCGTCTGCTTCTCGGTCACCTTGCTGCGGGCGCTCGCGAAGTACCAGACCTTGTCCCGCTTGAGCGGTCCGCCGAAGGAAAACGTCGTGTCGCGCGTGCTGATCAGATCCTCGGTCGCCGGCCGCACGCCCACGCGTTCCAACGCGCGCAACTCGTCCGTGATGTTGGAGCCCTGGAAGCTGTCGTTGGCGTAGTTGACGAAGAACGATCCCGACGGCCGGTTGCCGCCCGAGCGCGGCACGACGTTGATGACGGGGCCGCCCGACTCGGCTTCGCCGAGGCCGCCGGAGGTCGTGACCGCCAGTTCCTGGGCGTTGCCCACGTCGGCCTGGAAGTAGCTGGTGCCGCCGCCGCCAGAGTTGGCGGTGGCGCCCCCGGTCGGCCCACCCACGTTCATGCCGTCCACTAGCAGCCGGCCGTCGTCGGGCCGTCCACCGTGGGCTGAAAAGTTCGTGACCTCGGCGCCGCCGCGCAGCCCGCCGACGTCCAGCGTGCCGCCGACGGCCATGCCGGGAATCAGGATGGCGAGGTTCTGCACGTTGCGAGCGGCCGGAAGCTCCGTGATCAGGTCGCCCTTCAGGACGTCTTGTCGCACGGTGCTCTGGACGTTGACGATTGGCGCCTCGCCCGTGATGGTGATGGTCTCTTCGAGGCCGCCGACGCGCATCTCGACATTGATCGTCGCCGTGAAGTTACCAGACAGTTCGACGCCGTCACGCTGCACCGTGGCGAAGCCCGGCAACGTGAAGGCCACACGGTAGGTGCCCGACGGCAGGTCCGTGATGCGGAACTGCCCCGACCCGTCGGTGACGGCGGCGCGCGTCTTCTCGATCAGGGCGCTGCTCGATCCCTCGACCGTCACGCCTGGGAGCACCGCGCCGGATGTATCCCTCACCGTGCCGGTCACCGACGCCTGGGCCCATGCGATGGCCGGTGTCGCGGCCATCACAGCCGCGGCGACGATCAGGTTCAACCTACTTCTCAGCACACGTGCCTCCATTCATGCAGCCGGCGGCCATACCCAGAACAGGGGATGGTGGGCCAGAGTCTAGGAGGGCGTCGGGCCAGCGTCTCTACCGAAGAGGAGGTAGTAACCGACGAAGCGGACCCTCGCTGGGCTAAGATGCGCCACCACCGTCTCACCCGGCCGCGAAAGGAACTCATGCACAAGACGGTAGCGAGCGCGTCACTGTTGCTGGGCGCGATCGTGATCATGTTCGTGAGTCCGCTCGCCCAAGCCCCCACACCGCGGACGCCCGGTCCACACACCACGTGGAGTAGCTATCTCGGCAGCGCCGATTCCGCGCAGTACACGGCGCTCGACCAGATCAACCGCTCGAACGTGTCGCGCCTCGAAGTCGCCTGGACGTTCGCCGCTGGCAACAGGACCTTCCTCTTTGGGCCTTTGGTAGCCGATGGTCTGATCTTCGTGCTGGCGGGCGCCAACGACCTGATGGCGCTCGACGCCGCCACCGGCGCTCCAGTGTGGAGCCGCCCGCACGCGGGCGCGGTGGGCACCCGCGGCCTCAACTACTGGCGCAGCACCGACGGCACGGACCGGCGGCTGCTCTACATGGCTGGCGGGTATCTCACGGCGGTCAACGCGCGGACCGGGGACCGGATCGCTGCCTTCGGCGATGCGGGCCAGGTGGACCTGCGCACAGCGCTCGCCGCGACTGGGCGCGACCTCACGGGCGTCACGCCGCTGCAAACCAGCAATCCCGGGCGTATCTTCGAGGACCTGATCATCATGGGCCTGCCGGCCCAGGGATCGGGCTACGACGCCACGCCGGGCGACGTGCACGCCTACGACGTGCGCACGGGGGCGCTGCGCTGGGTGTTCCACTCCTTGCCCCACGATGGCGACGTGGGAGCCGATACCTGGCCCGCGGGCGCGTGGAAGACGCACGGCGGCGTCCACAACTGGAGCGAGCTGACCATCGACGAAGCACGCGGTGTGGCCTACGTGCCCTTCGGCACGGGCCGGTTCGACTTCTACGGCGGCGACCGTCCGGGCGACAACCTGTTCGCCAACAGCCTGGTGGCGCTGGACGCGCGCACGGGCAAGCGCCTCTGGCACTACCAGCTCGTCCACCACGACGTGTGGGACTACGACCTGCCGACGGCGCCTCGCCTGCTGACCGTTCGCCGCAACGGCGTGCCGGTGGACGTGGTGGCGCAGCCCACGAAACACGGCTTCCTGTTCGTCTTCGATCGCGTCACGGGCCAGCCCATCTGGCCGATTGAAGAACGCCCGGTGCCACAGTCGGACGTCCCTGGCGAACGGACGTCGCCCACGCAACCATTCCCCACGCGGCCCGCGCCATTTGCGCGACAGTCCTTTACCGAGCGGGACATCAACCCGTACTTGCCCGCGGACGAACGCGCATCCATCCAGGCGCGCCTGCGCAGCTACCGGAACGAAGGTCTGTTCACGCCACCCAGCTTCGAAGGCTCGATCCAGATACCGGGACACAGCGGCGGCGCCAACTGGGGCGGCGCGGCGGTGGACCCGGCAGCCGGCGACCTGTACGTGCTGTCGAAAGCGCTGCCCACGATGATTCGTCTGCTGCCGCCGGGCGGCAGCGCGCCGGGCTCCTCGCGGACCGGGCCGGCCACGATCGTGCCGCGCGACGAGGTCGAGCGTCTGAAAGCGCAGGCTCGCGAGGCGCTGGCCGCGGGGCCCATCAGATTCACCTCGCCCTACGACTTCATGTTCACGAGCACGTACCTCCCGCCCATCGGGCCGCCGTGGTCGGAGATCGTGGCCTACGACCTGAACACGGGCGACATCCGGTGGCGGGTGCCGCACGGCATGGTCAACGCACCGGCCGCGCTGGGCATCGGACCCGACAGCGGAGCGCATTGGCCGCGCGGGGGCCTGCTGGCCACCGGTGGCGGGCTGCTGTTTGCGGCGTCCGGATCGGACCGTACCTTCCGGGCCTACGACCGGCGCACGGGTCAGGTCCTCTGGAAGCGCGACCTGCCCGCCGCATCGGACGGCGTGCCCGCGTCCTATGAGATCAACGGCCGGCAATTCATCGTGGTACCAGCCGCCGCTGCCCACGGGTGGAACCCGGCCCGATTCGGGCCGCTGCCGCCTCCGCCGCCAGGCGCCTACATCGCGTTCGCGCTGCCGCGCTGACGCCTGCCTGGGCCGCGTTCTCGTTGCGGCGGGCCCCGCAACGTCCTCCGTCTACTTCGTGATCGCCGGATGCACGAAACCGGCTGGCAGGACGTGATCGGGATCCGGCCGCACCGCCACGTACTCGATGCCCGTCGTCACCTCGTCGAAGCCGTGGAAGACGCCCGGCGGGATGATGACGATGTCGCCGGTGCTGACCCGACGCCGCTGCGCCGGTTCCTTGAACACGCCCTGGTTGCTGGGGCCAACTGCGACCCTGACGATCTCGCTGTCGGCGGGGGTCGGCGCGGCGTTCACCACGGTGCCTCCGGTCAGCAGCGTGCCGCTGCCGGAGATGACGTAGTACACCTCGGTGATCTTTTCGTGGTTGATCGCGTTGACTGGTGCTCCGGGCTTCGTGGGCCCGCGGCGCAGCACGCCCACGCCGACGTTGTATCGACCCATGTCCACGGCCTTGATCAGGCGGTCGGTCCCGCCGGTGGGATGGGCAATGACCGCCCGTACTTCGCCGGCGGTGATGTCGGTGGCCACCACCGGCGGTCCGGCCTGGGCCTCGGGCCGCGCGACGGCCCACACGAGCGCCAGGGCCACGCCGGCGACGGTTGCGCCAGCCAGGGATCGGAGACTGCGGTTCTTCATCATGATGTGCCTCGCACGCGGAAACGGATCGAATCTGCTTCAGAGGTGGACGATGCCGCGTCGAGCCGCAACCGAGATCACCGCGGCCCGGTCGTTCACGCGCAACTTGGCCAGGATGTTCTTCACGTGCACCTTGGCGGTCTGCTCGCTGATGCCGAGCGTGACCGCGATCTCCTTGTTGCGCAGGCCTTCGGTGATGAGCCCTACCACTTCGACCTCGCGCGGCGTCAGCACCGGCTGCTGACGCCGGCTCTCGAGCTGCGCCTCAACCTCCGGCGACCGCGGCCGATCGCCGTGGTGCACCTGCCGGATCACGTTGACCAGTTCGTCCGACAGCGCGTCCTTCAGCAGATACGTCGCGGCCCCGGCCTCCAGGCAGCGATAGACGTCCTCGTCGCCCTGGTACATCGTCAACACCACGATGCGAGCCTCGGAATCGACCCGTCGAATCTGGCGAATGGCCTCGAGGCCGTTGGTACCGGGCAGTTGCAGATCCATGAGCGTGACGTCGGGACGCACGCTCATGTACTGGGCAACGGCCTGCTCGCCGTTGGTGGCCGACGCCACCACCTGCATGTCCGGTTGGCGGCCGATCAGCAGCGCCAGCCCGTCGAGCATCACCCGGTGGTCGTCCACGCACAGCACACGAATCGCCTTGGGTCGTGCCGTCATCACACTCCTCTACGTCGTTGGCACGACGGCTTCCACCCTCGTGCCCTGCCCTGGAGACGAGTGAATCACCACCGTACCTCGCACCTGTTGGGCCCGCTCTCGCATGCCCCGAAGCCCGTAATGGCTGCCAGCGTCCACCTCGCCCGCGAGGTCGAACCCTCGCCCGTCGTCGCTGACCCGCAGCCGCGCGTGATCGTCCTCACACGTGAGCTCGACGCCCACACGCGTCGGGTTGCCGTGACGCACGGCGTTGCTGACCGCTTCCTGTCCGATCAGCAGCAACTGTTCCTTGACGCGCGGCGGACAGCGCAATGGCACGCCGTTCACCACCATGTCGAGCTGCACGGGCCGGTCACCGATCACACGCTGGCCGACCTCGCGCAGTGCCTGGGCCAGGTCCCGCGACGCCAGTTCCGGCGAACGCAGATCCCAGATCGATAGCCGCGCCTCCCGCAGGTAGGTCTCGACGCGCTTGCGCATGGCCAGCACGCGCTCGCGGGCGCCGGGCGGCGCCCCCTCGATGCTGTGCGCCAGATCGTCAACCTCGAGGGCCAATCCCGCGAGCCCCTGCAGCAGCGTATCGTGAATCTCGCGGCCCATCCGGATCCGCTCGCCCAGCACGAGGGCAAACTGCTGGCGCACCTGGCCGACCCGGTAGCGCCATCCGGCCGCGACCGCCGCGCCGACCAACCCCACGCACAGCACGTAGAACCAGATGGTCTGGTAGAACATCGGCGCAATGCCGAAATCCCACGTGGCGCCGGACTTCCACACGCCGTCGCCGTTGGTGGCTTCGACGACGAAGCGGTATCGTCGCGGAGGCAAGTTCGTGTAGGACGCTTCGCGCGTGGCGCCGGCGTCCACCCAATCGTGATCGAAGTCCTCCAGCCGATAACGGAACCGCAGGCGCGTCGGATCGGTCAAGGTCAACGCACTGAACGACAGGTGGATGTGCGAACCCCTGGACGCCTCGAAGAGCCGTGTCGCCGGATCGAACTGCTGGCCGTCGGCCGTCACTGCTTCGATGCGGACGGGGGGCATCGGGGGCGACGCCCCTACCAGGGCCGGGTCCACCACAGTCGCGCCGCCGCTGGTGGAAAACCACAATCGACCATCGGTAGCGAGGACGCCCGTGTTGGCGCCCTCCGCGATCGGCGTTCCCGCCAGGCCGTCCGCGGCGTTCAAGAAGCGATAGTGGAACCCGCGTCCTCTGGCGGCCGCCGCCCGTGAGAACTCGGTCTTCTCGAGCCGGATGATCCCGGCGCCAATCCCGACCCACAGATCACCCGCGCGGTCTTCGACGATGGCCTTGACGCCGCCGGGAAAGCCCTGCGCGCGAGTCAGGCTCTCCACGCCGTCCGGCGCCACCCGGCTCAACCCCTCGTCGCCACCGGCCCAGATGGCGCCGTCACGGTCCTCGCTGAGCCGCATCACGGTCCCTATCGGCAGGTGGTACGACTGGAACGATCCGTCGGCCCGCCGCACGCCGAGCTTTCCGCCGGCGGCGCCGATCCAGATGTTGCCCAGCCGATCGGCGTGCAAGCCGAAGACGTTGCGCCGGTACTCCTCGGGCACTTCGGCAACGTCCACCATCCGTCCGTCGCGCCAGTGGTACAGGCGGAACCAGAAATCCCGCAGCCAGAGGTCGCCGGGCCGTGGCGTCGCCATCGCGAACACCCGCTGCATCGGCGAGGCGCCGACCGGCAGCGGCGTGAAACGTCCAGCCGCGTAGCGCACCACGCCGCGCTCGGTCGCCACCCAGACACCGCCGGCGCGATCGCCGCGCAGCGTCAGGACGACCGAACCCGGCAACCCGTCGGCGGCGGTGAACGTGCGCCGCCCCGCGGCCGACACGCGCGACAGCCCGTGCGAGGTGCCCACCCACACGGCGCCGTCCGGCATGGCTTCGAGCACACGCACCACGCCTAGATCACGCACAGGCGTGACGCGGTGCGGCGAGAACCGCTGGAGGCCGGCGGGCGTGCCCACCCAGATGTTGCCGTCACGGTCCTCGAGCACGGCCTGGACGGCGTCGTTCACGAGCCCGTCGCGCGACGTGATGATGGTCGGCGACGCGTTCCGTTCCATGTCGTCGATGCGCCACAAACCCTGCCCGCGCGTGGCCACCCACATGGTGCCTCGCGAGTCGTGCAGGATCTCCACGCCCCAGGCGCGCTGCCGTGCAGTCGGAAGCGGCGTGGCGCGGGCCTCCAACATCCGGAAACCACGCTCGAAGTCGGCAATCCACATCCGGCCCTGGCGGTCCATGCTCAGGCTCTGCCACCGGTTGCTGGCGACGTCGAGCCGTTCCACGACTTCGAACGGCACGTCGGCGGACCCGCGGCGGAACACGGCCAGCGGACCGACGGCCCACAGCCGCCCCTGCGCGTCTTCGCGAATCGCCAGTACGGAGTCGCTGCCGGACGGCGGCAGCGGCGTGCCCGTCCACCGGGTTCCGTCGAAGCGATAGAGACCTGACAGCGAACCCGCCCAGACAGCGCCGCGCGCGTCCTCGTACAGGCTGGTCACCTGACCGCTCGGCAGGCCCTGGGCCGCGCCGTACAACGTCACGCCGCCGTCGCGAATGCGAGCAACGCTTTGCGGGCCGCTCAACCCCAGCCACAGGCTGCCGTCACGCGCTTTCAGCACCGACTCGACGGCGCCCGACGGCAACTGGCCCTGACGCAGATCCGCGAAGGGGACGAACCGCGTCCCGTCGAAGCGGACGAGGCCCACCTCGGTGCCGAGCCACAACCCGCCCTCCGCCCCCTGCTCGAGCGAGCGGATGCCGCCGGCCGGAAGACCGTCCTTCTCGGTCCACGTCGTGACGAAGTAGTCGTCGAGCCCAGGGCCCGGCGTCTCCGCCAGAACCGGCGAGGGCCACAGAACACTGGCGAACACACACGCGCACGCGAGCCGCATTACAGCGGGGATCTTGTCGCCCCGCGAAGAAGGAGTCAAACCCATACCCAAACAGAGGTATCCGTGCCGACCATCTCAACCCCCGTCGGCGTACCTCCGCCGGCCGTCCTCGAGCGACGACATCAGGGACGCTGCGAGCCCAGAAGCATGAGCAAGACGTCACGCCTCGGGGCTCGCAGACGGGCCCGACGTATCAGAAGTCGAACTGCGCGCTGAACTTGGCGAAGCGTCCGTCCATCACCTGGGTCGGCTGCAGCCACGGCGTGGTCGTCACCGCGCCCGGCGCCGTGTAGGCGTTGCGGACGAAGGTGGCCGTGCTCGCATTCGCCAGATTGTAGACGTCCAGATTTGCCTGGATCCGCTGCGAGCCGAAACGGAACAGCTTGCTGAGGCGCACGTCCACCTGACGCACCCGGTCTCCGAACATCGAGAACGGCGCGAGCATGTCGATCGTCCGGTTCGCCAGGCGCAGGTTGCGGCCCAGGGCGCCCGTCGCCTGCGCGTTGATCTCGGCGCTCGTGAAGACGCGGTTGGCAACGATGAGCGGCCCCGGCAGGTCCTGGAACACCGCGGCCACCTGTACGCCGCCCCACAGCTCGTACGAGCCGTTGAACCGGAAGCGGTGCTGATAGGGCGTGTTCACGTCGCAGGGCGACAGCTCGTTCGTCAACTGCTCGGGGTTGTCGATCACGAAGCAGTTCGTGCTGCTGTTGTTGATCTGGCCGCCGTTGGCCGAGACGGCCGTGTTCTGGATCGTGTTGCCCGTGCTCCAGCCGCCGGAGAACGTCCCGCGCGAGAACCGCGACTGTAACTGGACGTCGAAACCGTTGAAGTGCTCGGTCTGGGCGCCCTGCTCCCGGTTGCCGATGTTGTACTTGTCCACGTAGTTGTCGGCGAAGCCGATCAGGTTGCTCGTCGCCGGGTTGATGCGCTGGTCATACAGCCCGCACTTCTGCTGGCCGCTGAATGGCAGCCGCGGGTCGACCGGCAGGGTGACGCAGTACGGGTCGAAATCCGCCGGCGTGAGATTGAGATTGTCGGTCACCCGGAAGTTGCCGTAGATGGCGCGGGCATAGGTGGCCGCCACGGCCAGCCCTGGCATCAGCTGCTGCTCGATCGACGCCGTCGCGCGCCAGTTGTACTCGCGCTTGAACCAGCCCTGCGTGAACTCCGGGTCGATGACGGCGGTGCTCGGGAGGAACGTCCCGACGCTCGGGTTGTTGTACGCGCCACACACGTCGCCGCCGCTGCCGCGGAGGTCCTGGGCGACCGGGTTCCTCAAGTCACAATCCGGAAGGAAGTTGCCGTTGGCGTCGGTCCAGTTGCGCGTGGTGCTGAAGTTGGCCGCCCCGCCGTAGAGCGACGCGACGGCGGTGGCCGCTCCCGCCACGTAGCGGTTGACACCGCCCTTGAGCGCGGTCTTGCCGTTGCCGAACAGGTCGTAGGCCGCGCCGAAGCGCGGGCTCAGGTCCTTCCAGTTCGGCGTGCCTTCGAGGGCCGGCGTGCTGTAGGCCGGGAAGAGGGCGTTGGCCTGGCGGTTCACGGCGCCCAGCGACTGCGAAATCCAGTCGAAGCGCAGGCCCATGTTGAGCGTCAGCCGCTGCATCGTCCATGCGTCCTGGGCGTAGAGCGCCAGGTCGTGGTCCATGTGCGCATCGCTGTTGCGGTCGCCGAAGAGCGTCATCTGCGTCGGCACGCCGTTGACGAAGGTGTAGGAAATCGGCAGGCCGCCCACGTCGTCGGCGCGGTTGATGATGTTGCCGGTGACGTTGCCGCGGTTGAGGTTGAATCCGACTTTGAGATTGTGCGCGCCAGTCACGTACGACGTCGCGAAGCGGCCGGTGAACAGGTTCGACACGCCGATGCTGATCTGCCCCACTCCGTGGTAGTTGGCGCCACGCGCCGCGTCGGCGATGTTGACGCGGAACGGCTGGCTCTGGCCGCACTCCTCGTAGTCGGAGCCGTCGAGACTGGTGCCGAAGCTCGCGGTGCCGAAGGTGTTGAGACTCACGCCCGCGCCGCCCTCGAAGAGCAGGCTGTTGGACTGCGGCCGGCTCCAGATGAACTGCGTCAGCGAGTCGTTGTGACACATCGCGGCGTTGGCTTCGATGCGCGCGATGCCCTGGTCGAGCTGGCCGAACGCCTGGTCCCGGTAGTGGCGCTGGATGTCGGTCGAGGCACCGACCTTGTCCTTCGAGCCGAGCTGGAAGGTGGTACGGAACTGGATGTTGCGGTTCCGTTCAACCGGATCGACCGGCCGACTCTGGTCGGGCGTGTAGACCCAGTCGTCGAGGTTCGAGTCGTGGAACAAGTTGGCGGCCCGCAACATGCTGCCGCTCTTGCGTCCCGATACGACGAACCACATCTTGTCCTTGAGAATCGGCCCGCCGACGAGCCCACTGGCGTCGAAGATGTTGCGGACGCCGTTCACCTTGGTGAGGCCCCACGCCTTCAGGTCATCGCTGAGGTTGTCCGACTGCATGTTGTGGTCGGTGTAGGCGCCGAACCCGGAGCCCGAGAGCCGGTTGCCGCCTTCCCGCGGGATCGTGTTCACCACGGCACCGCTGGTCTGATACAGCGCCGACCCGGCGGCGCCGAGGTCGATGACGTTCTCCTGAATCGTGATGGGGTTGACGAAATAGAGCCGGCCGCCGCCGTCGCCGTTCAGGTTGGTGTACTGCAGGCCGTTCGTCATCTGCCGCATGTCGTTCGGACGGGCGCCGAACACGGAAATGCGGACCGACTGCTCGCCCTTCGTCCCGCCGCTGTCGACGCCGTTGGCCGGCGACACGGCGCCCGGCACGAACGCGAGCATCGAGCCGACGCTCATGGCCGTCGGCAAGGCCGCCAGCGCTTCCTGGCTGATGACCTGCGCCTTCGACACGCTGCGGGTGTCGATGAGGGGCGCCTCGCCCGAGACGGTGATCGTCTCGGTGAGTTCGCCAACTCGCAGGTCGGCGTTGACCGTGGCGACGAAGTTCGCCGAGAGCGTCAAGCCGTCGCGCTTGTAGGTGGTGAATCCCGGCAGCGTGAACGACACGCTGTAGGCACCGGCACGCAGCTCAGCGATCTGGTAGCGTCCCTCCGAATCCGTCACCGTGGTTCTCACCTTCTCGATGAGCACCGGGCTGGACGCTTCGACCGTGACGCCTGGCAGGACCGCCCCGGACGAGTCCTTGACGACGCCGGCAATACCCGCGGCGCCGATGCCCTGCGCGAGCGCCAAGGCCGGGGTCAAGGTCAGAATCAATATCCACGCAGATACGCGGCTCGTTGCACTCGTCATCTCAAGTCTCCTACCAGGGAGGCGTACACGACTTGGGTACGCTCTGGGCCGGGCGAGTGTAGCGAGGCGTCTGTGGGGGCGCACTACCCAACAGGAGGTAGTTTCGCGCCCGCTATCGCTTGAAGCGCTGGTTCTCCAGGCAGACGTATTCGATCAGTTCATCGTCCAGCATGAGCTCCTGATACAGCCGGACGGTGAAAGGCCTGGTATACGCCTTCATGTCTTCGACGGTGACGTCGATCTCCATGACTGCGAAGGTCGGGCGGCGGAAGCGCTCGGTGAGTGTCCCCGCGTCGGTCAACGGGCTTCCGATCAGGTCCAGCCAGCCGCCGTCGCGGAACCTGGTGGTCGTCACCACGAGGTCGTCGCCTTCCCAGCGTCCCACCGAGTAGCCGTTCCACCAGGGCTGAGCATCGCTGGATGGCGACGCGCGTCCGTCCAAGAAGATCTGACGGGTCTCTCCGCCGGCCTCGTACAAGATCGCCAGCACGGAAGAAGTTTGAACGAACTTGCGCGGCGCGCCCTGCGTGTGAAGCTGCACTATCCCCATCGGCAGACAATGCGCTTCGGGATTCTGTGTGCTCGCGCCGGCGATGCGCTGCTTCAGCAAGTCCAATCCATATGGCGTGATCGGGAGCCCATCCGCCAGGTTCTGGCCGATCTCGCGGTAGACCGCCAGTGGCGGCCCTGGCAGCGGGTTTCGAGGCCGCACTCCGGGCCGCCCGGTGATGCCGCGCCAGAGACCCGAGAAATCAGGTCTGCCGTCGACGGTGCGGGGCGAGGGCGCGTTCGGATCGGGCTCCCCATTCGCCTTCTTCGGAACGTTCGGACCCGGATTCCGCGGCCACTGAGCCGATGCCGCCTGCCATGTACCGACGACCACGGCCAGACACACCAGCCAGATCGCCCGCGTGAGCGATGGCATCCGCTCCATGGCGGCTTGGCCGAATCCCCCGAGTCTCGCGCCGCGTCAGTTGAAGGCGACGGCGGGTGCGGCTAGCGCCGCACCCACTTCTGCAAGCAGCCCCCCGACGGACTGGCGTCGCATCCGCCGGTCAGCCCTGCGAAGACATTGCCGTTGTCGTCGGCGCCCATTCCTTCGGGCCGCGTGCCCTGCACGTAGTACCGCAGGGAGCCGTCCTTGGCACTGCCGACGCGGAACCCGTTCCCCCAGCCGGGGTTGCGGACCACGCTGCCGCCGCCCTCGGGCGCTTGCGGCGGGCCGCCGATGAACTGGCTGGATTCGGAGTCGGCCACGATCACGGTATCGTCTTTGAGGATCGCGATCCCGCTGGGCCGGCCGAAGTGCCGCCACTCATCGACGAACTGCATGTTGCGGTCGAAGACCTGCACGCGGTTGTTGGAGCGATCGGCCACGAAGAGACGACCCTGAGAGTCGAACGCCAGCGCATGCGGGCCCATGAACTCGCCCGGCGCCGTGCCCATCTTGCCGTACTCCGCGACGAACGTTCCGTCCGTGCGCAGACGCACCAATCGATCGCCGTCCTGCTGCGCGTCCGTGGGGCGAGGCCAGTGGCCATCGGCCACGATGATCTCGCCGTTGGGTGCGATGGCGCAGGCCGTCGGGCCGATGAAGGTGTCGCGACCCGCCCGCGACACGCCGGCCCTGCCGAGCGTCAACAGCACCTTGCCGTCCGGGCTGAACTTGAACAGCTGGAACCCACGCCCTTTCGTGGACGGATTGTCCGCGAACGGACCGCTGTCGCCCGCCCAGAAATTGCCATCGCGATCCTGGCAGAACCCGTGCGCCTGCACGAACATGCCGTTGCCGAAGCGACGATCCACGTTGCCGGCTGCGTCGATGTGGAGAATCGGCGGCTCCGACCGGTGGTGCAGCCACGTCCCGCCTTTGCCGTCCGGGATGATGCCGATCGCAGCGCCGGGCTTGATGTCGCCCAGCTTGGGCCAGGCAGGCGTGATCCGATACGGGCTCGCCATCGTGCTCGTCCACGGCGGATACCCGCCGCGCGCCTGACCGGGCGCGGGGAACCCTCTCCCCGGGCCCCCGGCGGCGGGAGCGGGACCTTGCGCCGCCGCGGGCGGCGTGGCGGCCAACTGCGCTGCCGTGAGCGCACCAGCCGGCAGCGTGCGCGACGTGCCCTTGAACGCGAACCGCTGAACGCGGTTGCCCGGGCTGACCTCGGCCACGAACAGGTTGCCCTTCGAGTCCACGGCCAGGTGGTGCGGCCCCTGGAAATGGCCTGGATCCGCGCTGCGGATGCCGAACTGG
>Ga0307505_10002400_pt1 | contig 13102 bp, 10 predicted proteins | sample 23_S_MG_FD_202183 | JGI IMG/M metagenome (GOLD analysis project Ga0307505, IMG submission 202183) | Soil microbial communities from Populus trichocarpa stands in riparian zone in the Pacific Northwest, United States - 23_S | ecosystem: Environmental > Terrestrial > Soil > Riparian zone > Trees...
ACGTAGCGGTTACCTGATCGCGGCGGTCGGCCTCGCTTTCGTAGCGTCTGTCGCGGTTTTCGTAGCCCAAGGAACCAACCCGAGCACGATCTCGGGCATCAGCAACGTCAACTCGATCGACGACCTCCCCGTGATTGCGAAGGCCCCGGCGCCGTCCTTGGCGATCGGCCGGGGCTTTCTCAACACGCAGCCGCTCAAGGACACCGACCTCGACGGCAAAGTCGTCGTTTACGACTTCTGGACTTACAGCTGCATCAACTGCGTGCGCACGCTGCCGTACCTCGAGTCGTGGCATGAGCGCTACGCCTCCGACGGCCTCGTCATCGTCGGCGTGCACTCACCCGAGTTCGACTTCGAGAAGAACCACAGAAACGTCGCAGCCGCGGCCAAGCGCCTCGGCGTGACCTATCCCGTGGTCTACGACGACGATCTCGACATATGGCGCGCCTTCAACAACATGTACTGGCCAGCGAAGTACGTCACGGACCGGCAAGGCAACGTGCGCTTCACCCACTTCGGTGAAGGCGAATACAGCCAGACCGAGCAGATCATCCGCGTGCTCTTGGGTGTCGACAAGAACTCGCCAAAAGCCGACGACCCGAAGCAGCCTGAGGAAAAGCTCACCGCCGCGATCACGCGTGAGACGTATTTGGGTGCCGAGCGCGGCAGCACCGAATCGCCGCAGGAAATGAAGCTAGGCAAGCAGCGCTTCACCCTGCCCAAGCCGCTGACGCGCAACAACTTCGGCCTGGAGGGCGACTGGCTGGTCGCCGACGAGTACCTGGAGTCGACCGACGCGCACGAGAACCTCGACCTGCGTTACCAAGCGGGCGAAGTGAATCTCGTCATGGATCGCACGAGACAGAACCCGACATACGTGGTGATCGAACTCGACGGCAAGCCCGTCCCTAAAAGCGCGTGGGGTAAATCGATCGAAGAGTTGGACGGCCAGACCATCGTGCGCATCGATGCCGCCGACCTGTACCACCTGATCGAGAACGGGCCGAAGGGCGATCACACTTTGCGCGTGCATCCCGGCGGTTCCGGCGTGCAGGTTTACGCGTTCACGTTCGGCAGCTAAACGCTTGCTGCGCGACCTGATCGCCCTGTTCGGTGCGGGCGTGGCGTCGTTCCTAGCGCCGTGCGTCGTGCCGCTGCTGCCCGCCTACGTCGGCATGATCCTCGGCGCCTCGGCCGAAGATGCCGACCCGGGCAAGGCGGTCACGGCGACCAGTTTGTTCGTGCTCGGTTTCACGCTGGTGTTCGCAGGCCTCGGCGTGGCGGCCGGAATCCTTGGCTCGTCGCTCGACCACATTGATTCGGCGCTGCAACGCGGCGGGGGACTGATCGTGGCGATCATGGGTCTCGTCTTGCTCGGTGTCGTACGCGGACGCGCCGTGCAAGAGCGGCGCGCGATCCTCACGGTCCCCAAGTCGCTCGGGTTCCTGCGGCCGGTCGTGCTCGGAGTCGCGTTCGGCGCCGCGTGGACGCCGTGCGTCGGCCCGCTCCTCGGCGCCGCACTGGTCGTCGCAGCCAACTCGGGCGACCCGGTCCGGGGCGGCTCTCTGCTGGGCGCGTACGCGCTCGGCATCGGTGTGCCCTTCTTGTTCGCGTCACTGGGGCTGGCGTCGTCGCCTCGGTTCAACAGCTTCCTGCGACGCATCTCGAACCCGCTGCAACGAGTAGCCGGTGTGTTGCTGCTCGTGCTCGGTGTGTTGCTCGTGACCGGCTGGTACGACCACCTCACGAGTTATCTCGCGCGGTTCACTCCGGCCGTAGGTGGGCTGTAAGTATCTGAAGCGATGGTCCCCCGCCGAACAGTCGGAGTCCGCTTGCCGCGGTCACTGCACCCTGGCGCGTGGTGGCTGTGGGCCCTCGGCATGGCGACCGCTGCGAGTCGCACCACGAATCCCTTGTTACTGCTGTTGGTCATCGTCGTAGTAGCCCAAGTAGTCGCGGCTCGGCGCGGCGACGCGCCGTGGGCGCGGGGGTTCAAGGCCTACCTGTTGCTTGGGCTCATCGTCATCGGTGTGCGCGTGGCGTTCCGCGTGTTGCTGGACGGGCAATACGGCGCGCACGTGCTGTTCACGCTGCCCCGCGTGCCATTGCCGAGCTTCGTGCATGGCGTGCGCATCGGCGGCCCCGTCTCGGCCGAAGGCGTGCTCGGCGCGATCTATGACGGGCTGCGCCTCGCGACACTGTTGATCTGCGTCGGCGCCGCCAACGTGTTGGCCAATCCCAAGCGGCTCTTGAAGGCGGTGCCGCCCGCGCTGCATGAGGCCGGGGTAGCCGTGACCGTCGCGCTGACCGTTGCCCCGCAACTCATCGAGAGCGGCCAGCGCGTCCGGCGGGCGCGACGCCTCCGCGGCGAACAGAAGCGCAAATTCGCGGTGGTGCGCACGGTGCTGCTTCCCGTCCTCACGGACGCCCTCGATCGGTCTTTGTTGCTCGCCGCTGCGATGGACGGGCGCGGCTACGGGCACACGAACACCGTCGAACGCTCGCGTCGCTTCGCCACGTCCGCGCTGATGCTCGGAGGCCTTGCCGGTATTTGCTGCGGCACCTACGGGTTGCTCGACGGCACCGCGCCCCGCGTGCTCGGCGTGCCGATGTTGGTGGCCGGCACCGTGATGGCGTGGGCCGGTCTCGCAGTCGGCGGCCGCCGTGTACGTCGCTCGCGTTATCGACCCGACCCGTGGCGGGCACCCGAGTGGCTCGTCGCCGGAACGGGTATTGCGGTCGCCGCCATCTTCGTGCTTACGAGCAATACCGACGCTTCGGGGTTAGTCCCGTCGTTGCAGCCTTTGCGGTGGCCGGCGTTGCCGCTGATGCCGGCGCTCGCCGCCGGCCTCGGTCTGTTACCGGCGTGGCTCGCGCCACCCGTCCAACGCACGAACGTCGTGACGCGGGCGGCGCCCGCGATGGCCGGTGCCGCATGATCCGCTTCGAGCAGGTGTCGCTCACATACGCCGACGCACCCGCGCCGACGTTGCGCGACGTCGACCTCACGATCGAGGCGGGCGAGCTCTGTCTCGTGATCGGCCCGACCGGTGCGGGCAAGTCGACGCTGCTCGGGCTCATAAACGGGCTGGTGCCGCACTTCACGGGCGGCACGCTCAACGGCAGAGTGATTGTCGACGGCCGCGACACGCGCGAACACAAGCCGCGCGATCTGGCTGACCTAGTCGGTGTGGTCGGACAAGACCCGCTCGCTGGCTTCGTGACCGACACCGTCGAGGAGGAACTGGCGTACGCGATGGAGCAACTCGCGGTCGAGGCGCCGGTGATGCGCAAGCGAGTAGAGGAGACGCTTGACCTGCTCGGCATCGCCGAGCTGCGAAACCGACCGATGCGCACGTTGTCGGGTGGTCAGCAGCAACGCGTCGCGATCGCGTCGGTGCTCACCGCGCACCCGCGCGTGCTCGTGCTGGACGAGCCGACGTCCGCGCTCGACCCGACCGCGGCCGAAGACGTGCTTGCCGCGATCACGCGGCTCGTGCACGACCTCGGCGTTACCGTCGTCGTCGCCGAGCACCGCATGGAACGCGTCGTTCAATACGCCGACCGCGTCATCGAGTTGCCCGGCGACGGCAGCGCCCGCATCGGCGAGCCGGCATCGGTGCTTTCGACGAGCGACATCGCCCCGCCCATCGTTCACCTCGGTCGCCTCGCCGGCTGGAACCCATTGCCGCTGTCGGTCCGCGATGCTCGTCGCCTCGCCGACCCGCTCCGCCAACGCCTTTCTGTGCGCTCCCATGTACCTGACAGGTCGATAGGAGCGCACAGTTCGGGTGGGGCGGGTGCGGTGCTGGCGGCGGAGGGCGTTGTGGTGACGTACGGCGACACCGTGGCGGTGCGCGACGTCAGCGTGGAACTTCACGCGGGACGGGTGGTCGCGCTGATGGGGCGTAACGGGTCGGGCAAGTCGTCGCTGTTGTGGGCGTTGCAGGGCTCGGGACCGCGCGCGGGTGGGACTGTTCGCGTCGGCGACCGCGACCCCATGAAGCTGTCGGCCGCCGACGCCCGAGCCTTGGTCGGACTCGTGCCACAGACTCCGGCGGACCTCCTTTACCTCGACACGGTCGACGCCGAGTGCGCGCAAGCGGACCGCGAGTCCGACGCGGTCGACGGAACCTGCCGCAAGCTTGCGGACCGGCTCGTGCCCGACCTGCCTGGTGACCACCACCCGCGTGACCTGAGCGAAGGCCAGCGCCTCGCCCTCGTGCTGGCGATCCAGCTCACGGCGTCGCCGCAGGTCGTGCTTCTCGACGAGCCCACGCGGGGCCTGGACTACAACGCGAAGGATCGGCTGCGCGAGATCGTGGGTGAGCTCGCCAACGAAGGCCATGCGATCGTGATCGCAACCCATGACGTCGAGTTCGTCGCGGCGGCGGCTGACGACGTGATCGTGATGGCCGACGGTGAGATTGTTGCGACCGGTCCCACGGCGGACGTGATTTCATCGTCGCCCGCCTTCGCCCCGCAAGTCGCAAAGGTTCTCAGCCCGGCGGTGTACCTCACCGTCGACGACGTAGCTCAGGTGCTGGGGGAAGGGTGACCGCGCGGCCCGCCGTCGTGCGTGTCGGCTTCCGCGCAGCAATCGCAATTGCTCTGGCGTCGGTCGCCGGCCTTGTGATGTTCGTGTGGCCGCTCCTGCTGCGCCCAGGCAGCGGAGGAGCCCACAGTGTTGACGCGCCGTTCGTGTTCATTCTGATCATGCCCGCGCTCGTCGCAGTTGTCGTCGCGGAACTGAGCGCGGGCGGCATGGACGCGAAGACGCTCGCCATGCTCGGCGTGCTCGCAGCGCTCGGCGCGGCGCTGCGACCTCTGGGTGCGGGCACCGCCGGCATCGAGACGGTGTTCTTCTTGCTCGTACTGGCCGGCCGCGTTTACGGGCCCGGGTTCGGCTTCGTGCTCGGAGCCACAACGATGTTCGCGTCGTCGTTGTTGACCGGCGGCGTCGGCCCGTGGTTGCCGTTCCAGATGCTCGCCGCCGCGTGGGTCGGCCTGGGAGCCGGCCTGTTGCCGTCTGCAAAAGGCAGAGCGGAAATCGTTCTGCTCGCCGTCTACGGCGCAATCGCCGCGTACGCGTTCGGCACCCTGCTCAACCTGTTCTTCTGGCCATTCGCCACTGGCGCCGGTGGGTCGTTGTCGTTCATACCCGGTGCGTCCGTGTTCACGAACCTGCACCGCTTCGCGCTGTATTGCCTAGCGACCTCGACCTGGGGCTGGGACACCGGACGCGCGATCACGAACGTTCTCGCGATCACGCTCGTCGGCCCCGCGCTGCTGATCGCGATGCGTCGGGCGTCGCGCAAAGCGGCGTTTCACGCCCCGATTTCGTTCGATGCCGTCGGAGTAAGGTGACCCCCGTGTCTGAGTCGATCACCGTTACGGACAACCGCACTGGGGAACAGTTCGAACTCCCCATCGTCAACGGTGGCGTGAGCTCCGGCGACTGGGGCAAGGCTCTGCCCGACGTGTTTTTCTACGACCCCGGCTTCATGCGAACGGCGGCCTGCGAGAGTGCGATCACCGAACTCGACGGCGACGCCGGGATCCTGCGTTACCGCGGCTATCCGATCGAACAGCTGGCCGAGAAGTCGACGTTCCTCGAAGTTGCGTACCTGTTACTGAACGGCGAACTGCCGACTGCCGAGCAGCTAACAACGTGGACGCACGACATCACCCACCACACCTACATCCACGAGAACATGCGCAAGCGGTTCATGGAGGGCTTCCACTACGACGCGCATCCGATGGGAATGTTCGTGTCCGCCGTAGCGGCGATGTCGACCTTCTATCCGAAGTCCAAAGAGATCGACCGCAAGAGTTCGCGCGACAAGCAGATCACGCGCCTCATCGCCAAGATGCCGACCCTGGCAGCGTGTTGCCACCGTTTCTCCGTCGGCATGCCGTTCGTGTATCCGGACAACAACCTCGGCTTCGCCGCGAACTTCCTCAACATGATGTTCAGTCCGGACGAGAAGTATCCGTACCAGGATCCGATCATCGCCAAAGCCCTCGACGTGCTGTTCATCCTGCACGCCGACCACGAGCAGAACTGCGGTACCACCGCCATGCGCGTGGCCGGATCCGCGCACGCCGATCCCTACATCGCGTGCAGCGCGGCCGCCGCCGCGCTTTATGGCCCCCGCCACGGCGGCGCCAACGAGCAGGTCATTCGCATGCTCACCGAGATCGGTTCGGTCGAGAACGTGCCCGCGTTTGTGAAGTCGGTCAAGGAAGGCTCGGGCGGCCGCCTGCAAGGCTTCGGGCATCGGGTTTACAAGAACTTCGATCCCCGCTCGACCATCATCAAGAAGACGGCCGAAGAAGTGTTCGCCGTCACCGGCAAGAACCCGCTGCTCGACATCGCGCTGAAGCTCGAGGAAACGGCGCTCGCCGACGAGTACTTCACGAGCCGCAAGCTGTACCCGAACGTCGACTTCTATTCGGGCCTCATCTACCAAGCGATGGGCTTCCCGATCGACATCTTCACCGTGCTGTTCGCTATCCCTCGCACCGTGGGTTGGTTGACGCACTGGGAAGAGATGCTCGAGCAGGATTCGAAGATCGCCCGCCCGCGCCAGCTCTACATCGGGTCGGAGTCTCGCGACTACGTGGACATCGGTTCTCGCTAGCCAACAGCCGCGCCGATAGGCTGAGCGGCTACTCAGGTATCGGGGGAATCGGTGCAGTTCAGACGGGGAATTCTGAAGTTCGCGATGGCAGGCACCGTGGTGCTCGGCGTGGCGTTGAGCACGGCCACGCCGGCTTCTGCCGCTGATGGCGACGCTGTTCTGAATCGCGACAGCGCGGGCCGAAACGGCCCAATGACGATCAGCGCCGGAGGCTTCAAGGCGAACTCACCCGTCGAGTTGTCTTCAGGCAATGCCTTCGGAAGCCTGAAAACCGCCGACGCCAACGGCGCGCTCGTCAACGCCACTTTCACGTCGCCGCTCACCGCCGGTGCATACCGGGTGCGCCTGGTCGGCGTCGACCCGTCGGGTGCTCCGCGCAAAACATCAGCGATCCTCACCGTGCTCAGCAACTGCGAGGCCGCCAACTGCAACTCGTTGCCTCAGACCGGTGGGATCCCGCTTATCTGGTGGGGGCTCGGCGCGCTCGGAGTCGGCGCCGTGGGCGTGCGGCTCGGCAGGCGCGTTCCGATCGGTAAATACTCGTTGTTGGGCAAGCACTCCCTGCTGGCAGTAGTTGTCGCGGGCGGCGTCATCGCCGGTGTGAGCGCGGTGCCCAAGGCGTATGCCGCGGCGACCGCCACCATCAACGGACACGTGCAAGACCAGGCCACCGATGCTGCGCTCGCCGATATGTGTGTGCACGCGGTTTCGGGCACCGACTTCGCCTCGGCCCGCACGAACGCGTCTGGCGACTACTCGCTCATCAATCTGAACCCCGGCACTTACAAGCTCAACTACTTCGACTGCCGTTCGCTCAATACGTACTTCAATGCCAGCAACACTGATGCGGTTGTCGCGGACGGCGCAGTCGTTACCGCCCCGGTCATCGAGATGACGCAAGGCGGCAACATCAACGGCATCGTCACCGACGTTACGAGCGGCGACGGCCTCGATTTGGTCTGCGTGCGCCTAGCTACGTCGGCCGCTCCGGATGACTTCTCGGGCGGGTGTGACGCCGGCACGACCGCGACGGGTGTCTTCTTCCCGGACCCACTGCCCGCGGGAACCTATGGTGTGCTCTTTCACGACCTCACCGGCGAACACGCCATCCGCTACCACGGTGACGCCAACGACTTCGCAACCGACACCCCCGTCACGGTCGCGGTTGGACAGTCAACCCCGGTCAATATCGCACTGCCTGCGGGCGCGACCGTTTCCGGCACAATCGTGGATGACGAGACCAACCAGCCTGTGAGCTCGCTTTGCGTCGTCGACATCAGCAACGACGTGGTGACAATCGCCACGTCGTTCGTCGGTCAGGACGGCAAGTTCGAGATCGTCCAGGTCGCACCCGGTAACCACAAGTTCCGCGTTGGCCAATGCAACCTCGATGCCCCTGATCCAGATGGTTACGTAACGCAGTACTTCTCGCAGAAGGCCACGCTCGAGTCCGCCGACGTAGTCGCCATCACCGCGGGCCAGGACAGGACCGGGGTCGACGCGCGCGTCTCGAAGACGGGCGTGCCTGCCGGACAAACCACAACGACGTCACCAACGACGTCAACCTCGACACCGACTTCGACGACCTCGACGACCGCGCCTACATCGACGACCTCGACGACCGTGACCGTTGGTACGGGTTCTACGACAACCACAACGACGGCAACGCTGACTCGCCTGACGCCAACCGGTACCGCAAGTACCAACACGGCGTCCGCGCCAGTCGGCGGAAGCGTTACCGCGACTGGATCGGGCTTCGGGCCGAACACTCCCGTGCGAGCGGGGCTGTTCTCGACGCCGAAGATCGTCGGCACCGCTACCGCTTCTGCGGCAGGCACCGTCTCGATCTCGTTCCTCGTGCCGGTCGGCACTGATGTCGGCTCGCACGAGATCCAGCTGCAGGGCGTGAACGCGACGGGTGGAGCGCACGTGCTCAGCGCCACGCTCACGGTCAGGGCGGGCACGCTGAGCCGCACCGGCTCGAACGCGGGCGACCTCGCGCTGTACGCGTTTGCGATGATCCTGCTTGGGGTCTCGCTGTTTAGCGTCACCTACCGGCGCCGCATCGGATCACACTTCACCCGCTAATCCGAACGAACTCGGTCATCGCGGCCGCGGTCCTCGCGGCGGCGACACCACTTATCGTTGATCCCGGCGGTCACCACAAGTTCGTCGCGCTTCGGTTCGCCGTGATCGCGCTCGTCGCGCTGGTCGCTCTGGCCATGGCGCAACGCCAGTCCGACGGAACGCTTCCGCGCGCGGTGGTCTACGCCGCGGGCGCCGTGGTAGTCGTTACGGGGCTCGCGACGCTCACCAGCAACGACGTGACGCTGTCGCTGCTCGGCGACACGACTCGCATGACGGGCTTTGCCACCGCCGTGCTGCTGGCCGGTGCGCTGGTCGTAGGTGCCGCCGCTGGCCACGGAGGATGGCGGGCGATCACAAACGCGCTGCTCGCGGGGGCCGGAGTCGTGACCGCCATCGGTCTGGGCCAGATGGCTGGTATTGGCGCGCACACGGGCCGTCCAACGGCGACGCTCGGCAACGCGGTGTTCCTGGGCGCGTTTCTCTGTCTCGTGATCCCCAGCGCGGTCGGTCGCGTCCTCGGTGACCCCGCCTCGCGCCGTTGGGCTGTTCCCCTGCTTCTGGCGAGCGGCGTGCTGCTCGTCGGCACCGAGAGCCGCGGCGCGTGGGTGGGTGCGCTCGTTGGCACGGCGGTCACCCTTTGGCCCTGGATGCCGGCGCGACGACGGCTGTTCCTCGGTGTGGGCTTTGTCGTCGTCGCTGCGCTCGCCGTCGCCTTCGCGCCGAGCCACGGCGACGCGGGCGCACCCGACACGGCACAGGGCCGACTGGACTCATGGGCGATCAGCGCCGGAGCGGTCACGGACCGTCCGGTGCTCGGCTGGGGCCCCGAGCAAATGCGCGTCGCGTTCGGGCGTCATCTCGACGAGGCGTTCGTGCGCGACTACGGCCTGCGCCAGATTCCTGACCGCGCCCACAACCGGTTCCTCGACGTGGCCGCATCGACGGGCATCCTTGGTCTCGCTGCGGATATCGCGTTAATCGCCATCGCCGGCATTGCGATCGCTCGGGCGGCGCGTTTCATCGAGGACCGAGGTGAGCGCCTCTGCGTGATCGGCGTCGGCGCCGGATTGTTGGCCTGGTTGGTGCAGGGCCAGTTCCTGTTCGACACCTTCGATCTCGGCGCGCTCGCGTGGATGATCGCCGGCGCGCTTCTGGCCGCGGCACCTCCAGCGCGATCGGTTCGCGTGCGCGACCTCGCCGGGTGGTTGGTGGTGCCCGTCGCCGGAGTCGCGTGGATTGGTGCGCTGAACCTCGTCGCGGACAGGCAGGTGCACAGTGCCAGCGGTCGCCAGCCCGCCGACGCGGTCGCGCGCCTCGCCGACGCCATGCACACGCGGCCGCGGTCCTTGGATGCGCATCTGCTCGCTGCGGCCGTGGCCCGTTCGTCGCGCGACCCGATCTTGCTCGACGCTGTGCACCAACGTCTGAAGGATTGGCGCGACGACGACGTCGTGCTCGCGGATGCACGCGTGCTCGAGACACTTGGAGTCGTGACGCGTGACCAGTCCCGATTGGACGCGGCCGCGCGCTCGCTGCGACGACTGCTTGTGCTTCGGCCGTTTGACGTCCGGGTAATTGACGCCCTGGCGCACGTCGAGCGCGCCAAGCTCTAACGGTGAGTGCCAGGCTGCGTGCGACGTGAGTGTTTGTGTCGTAGTTACCAGCGACCACGGCGCGCGGGTCGCGAGCCACGCGCTGCGCGCCGCCGGGTGGGGCGGCGTGCACTTCGAGGCGAACCCGTCGGCCGCTGTCCGCATGGCGAGCAGCGGCCGCGCCACCGTGTTGAACGTCGTGCGCAGTTCCGATACCGAGGTGGCTGACGTACTCGTCGAACTGGGGGAGACGGGTCATGACTGGCGCACCCCGCCGCCCGACCTCACCGAAGAGGAGTGGGGCGTGCTCTACAAGACCGCGACGCTCACGACGCGCAAGACGACGTTGCGATTACAGAGCGCGTGCGAGAAGTTTGGCGTGACGACGAACGAAGATCTTCTCGAGGCGTTCGCTCCGTGGCGGTTGCCGCGGCCCGCGAGCTAGCCGAGAACGGGAACGGCTGGAACCGACGGCCAACCAGTCGGAAGCATCAGTGTGCCGCCCGCAGTGCGGTACAGCACTTGCCACTGGTGGTAGCCGCGGAACGCGGCTTCGGCGTCGGTCATGCGATTGGCGTAGGCGCGGATCGCGGCGACGTAGTTGCGCGAGTGGTTGTAGCGGAAGATCGCGTCGTCGAGTCGCTCGGGCGCGCCGTTCGCTTTCAGGTACCCCGCGGCCGACAGGATTGCGTCGCGGTTCGAATTGATGTCGCCTTTGCCGTACGCGGCCCACGTCGAGGGCAGGAACTGCATCGGGCCTTGCGCTCCGGCCGACGACACACCGCGGATGCGGCCGTAGCGCGTCTCGACCAGGTGAATGGATGCGAGCACCTGCCAGGGCACGCCGGTGGCCGCTTGGCCCTCTTTGTAGTAGCCGAGCAGCTCTTCGGCGGGTGCTGGCGCCACGATCACCCAGGCTGCGGGCGGAGCGTCGCGGGCCGGCGACGTGCCCGTCAGCGCGATGAGGTGACGAGCGGCTGCGACGTTCTCCGCCAGCGCCTTGCGGGTCCCGAAGTCCGGAATTTGCGCCTGCACAGCGTTCTCCGCCGCGACGTCGACGGCGGCCAACTTCCGATAACCCAGTTGCAACGCGATCGCGGCGTTCGACAGTTCCTCCGGGCTCGTCGCAGGATCGAGCGTGGCACCCTCGGCCGCGATGATGTCCATCGCCGCTGCAAGCGGGTCAGGCGAGGTTGTGTTTGCGAACGTGCGCGGCGGTGGAGTGGTCGTGGTCGTGCTCGCCGGAGCCGTGGTCGTCGTAATGCGGCGGGGGATGGACGCGGCGCGCGGCCGCTCGTTGGTCGCGCACGCCGGCAACACCAGCGCGAGCGCGCAAAGAACGAGTGCAAACGTGCGACGCATCATGCGCGGGTCAACCGGTAGACGGCGCCGTCCAATGACAACACCCACAGCTCGCCGGCGCCGTCCTCACCAAAACTCGACGGTCGGTCGATGCCGACGCCGAGGTCGCGGATCGTCGAACCCGTGCCTCCGAGGAGTCGGCCCTTGCAGTAGTCGGCGAACACGTAGGTGCCGGCTAGCCCGCGTACGACCGACCCGCGGTAGGCGAAGCCGCCCGTCACGGCGCAGTTTCCGTCATTGTGGCTCAACTCGAACCGAGGGTCGACGGCGCCAGAGGGTTTGGACCCGCCTTGGTACGCGTGCGCGCCCTCGCGGTTCTTCCACCCGAAGTTCACACCACCGCGGCCGGCGCCGACGTGGTTGATCTCCTCGTACGCGTTCTGGCCGACGTCGGCGATCCACTGCTCGCCGTTGGCGCGATCGAAGCTGAACCGCCACGGGTTGCGCAGGCCGTAGTGCCAAATCTCGGCCCGCCTGCCGCTCTGGCCAGCGAACGGGTTTCCCGCCGGAATCGTGTACGCCTGGTTCCCGCTCGCGTTCGGGTTGATGCGCAGGATCTTGCCCAGAAGCGTGTTCAGGTTCTGGCCGTTGCCTTGCGGGTCGCCCCCGCTGCCGCCGTCGCCGAGGGCGATGTACAGCATGCTGTCGGGCCCGAACCGCACGTCCCCGCCGTTGTGATTCGCGAACGGCTGGTCGACTCCGAGCAGCACGCGTTCCGAGCCCTTCGCCGCAGTGCCGTTGACCATCGGGTACTCGACGATGCGGGTGTGGCCCTCTCGGTTCGTGTAGTTGGCGTAGAGCTTCGACCCGTCTGGTGCGAACGCGATGCCGAGCAGCCCCTGCTCGCCGCCGGCCTTGATCCTGTCGCTGACGTCGAGAATCGTGGCGGTCACGGACGCGCTGCTCGCTCCGAGGGAGAGGCGCTTGACCTGCCCGCCTTGCTCGGCGATGTAGACCGCGGGGTCGTTGGCTCGAACCGCGAGCGCGACCGGTGACGACAGCGTGGCCATCTTGGTGGCGGCCACGCGGTCAGTGACAGTCGGCGCACCCGGTGCGCCGGTGGTGCCTGCGGCGACACCAGTCGAAGTTGTGCCCCGGCCCAGCCCGGCGGTGGTCGTCGTAGCGCCCGCGCCCGTGGTGGTCGAGCCCTCGATCGAGGTCGACGATGTCGACCTGCGCGTCGTGTTGGTCGAGCGCAGGGGCTTGTCTTCGCCGCCGGACGAGCAGGCAGCCATCACGGTCAGCGCTGCTGCCGCGACGATCCTCAACGGTTGATGACGCGTACCAAACCCTCCTGCACGACGGACACGGCCAGTTTCCCATCCATCGTGAAGATTTTTCCTTCGGCCAGGCCACGCGCTCCTGAGGCCGACGGGCTGACCTGGTCGTAGAGCAGCCACTCGTCGGCCCGGAAGG
>Ga0307505_10002401_pt1 | contig 13098 bp, 10 predicted proteins | sample 23_S_MG_FD_202183 | JGI IMG/M metagenome (GOLD analysis project Ga0307505, IMG submission 202183) | Soil microbial communities from Populus trichocarpa stands in riparian zone in the Pacific Northwest, United States - 23_S | ecosystem: Environmental > Terrestrial > Soil > Riparian zone > Trees...
TTTGCAACGCACTACCACGAATTGACAGCGCTGTCCGACCGTTTCGCTGCCATTCACAATCATCATCTGGCGGTGAAGGAGAAGGATGGACGTGTAGTGTTCCTCTTCCGTGTCAAAGAAGGTGCCTGCGATGACTCCTTCGGCATCCATGTCGCGAAGATGGCTGGAGTGCCCCCGTCGATAGTCTCACGCGCCGCGGAGATTCTGCGTTCCCTCGAGGATGGCAGTTTCGACCCATTGAAGGGACGCGGTACACTCAAACCCAAATCGCGCGTTGATGTGCAGCAGGCATCGCTCTTTTCCGATTCGCAAGTTGCGACAATTGACGAACTCGCCGGATTGCGCACCGACACAATGACACCAATGGAAGCATTGAACAAGCTGGATGAGTTGACTAAACGCCTGCGAGGGGATTGATTCGCCAGAACGCCAATCGGGAGATTGGCGCTCCCAAAGGATGACCCGGGAGCGCCATTCTCCTGAATGGCTTGTTGCCAATCGCGGAATAGACCACTATGCCAATCGCGACCGACCACGACCGCATAATCACCGTCCTGCCCGAGCATCTGATCGATCAGATCGCCGCTGGAGAGGTCATCGAACGTCCTGCATCGGTGGTCAAGGAACTTGTCGAGAATGCTCTCGATGCCCGCGCCACTCAGATCGACGTTTCGATCAAACAAGCCGGCGCTGAGGAAATCCGCATTGTCGATAACGGCATGGGCATGAGTCCTATCGATGTCCCAACTGCGATTCTGCGTCACGCGACATCGAAGATTCGTTCCGCCGAAGACCTCGAGACAATTCTGACATTCGGATTTCGCGGCGAAGCGCTCGCCGCCATTTCATCAATCTCGCATCTGGAAATTGTCTCACGTCGTAAACTCGATGACGGCGCCACGATGATGTTCTGGGAAGGTGGGACACGCACCGACTCCGGCGCAATCGGCGCCGCACCCGGGACTTCAATCACTGTGCGTCATCTATTCTACAACACCCCCGCGCGCCGCGAATACCTGCGCGCCCCGACCACTGAGATCAAGCGCGTGATCGAAACCGTGACTGACTTCGCAGTCTATCATCACCGTGTCGGATTCTCGTTGCTTGTCGATGACAAGCCGGCGCTGCAAGTGGCCGGTACCGACAAGATGACCGAACGTGTCTCCGATCTGTTCGGCGATCGCATCGGCGAAATGCTGGTGCCATTCTCCGGAGGTGATGCGGAGCTCGGGGTTTCCGGATACGCCGGAAAACCCGAATTGTCCCGTTCATCACGGGATCGAATTCTGCTGTATGTCAATGGACGACGTGTCTGGTCGCAGTCACTTCAACACGCGGCAACCAATGCCTATGGCGAGACAATCCCGCGCGGACGTTACCCGTTCGCCGTAATCTGCGTATCGGTCAATCCCCGCCGAGTGGATGTCAATGTGCATCCCACCAAACGCGAAGTACGCTTCGCCCATGACCGCGCCGTCTATGACATCATCTATTACGCCATCAACAAAGCGATCTTCTCATCGCCACGAACTGCCCCAGTCTTGGAATTGAAACCATCGTACACCGCGCCGCAAGAAAGCGAACGGCTCCCATTCCCGCCGATCATCGACGTTGCGCCCCGCGTTGAGATGAACGATCCCGGTTCCTGTGGCTCAGCCGCTGATAATCTCGAAGCCTGGCTCTCGCTGCCAGTCCAGGATTCGGCTGTTGTACCCGATGTCGTCGGTGAGCCCGGAGTGCCAGCACCGACTCCGCCAGTCGAAGACGATGCCTTCGTACCCAGACCATCCGCGCAAGTCGCCGACATCTCGAATTTCTGGCAGTTCCGCGATCTCTACATCGTCACGGTTGTCGGCGAAGAGCTCTGGGTTATTGATCAACACACTGCACATGAGCGCATCCTCTACGAGGAAATTCTCCGCAAGGCGATGAAGCGCAAACCCGAAACACAGCGCATGCTCTTTCCCGAATCCATCGATCTGGAATCGCGCGAGTGGACAGTCTACGAGCAAGCCGGAGAAATACTCGCGTCACTCGGCTTCGAAGCCCGTGAATTCGGCCAACGCACAGTCCTGCTCGAAGGAATCCCCACAGGGTTGCGCGTGAAAAACCCGGTGCTGCTATTCCGTCGAATCCTCGAAGACATCGAGATCGCCAAACGCGGGGGAGAGGATCAGTTGAAAGCAGCAGCGGCCTCGGCGGCCTGCCGTTCCGCGGTAATGTCCGGCGACCGTCTGAAGGCCGAGGAGATGCAGGCGCTGTTCGCGCGACTCATGCACACAGAAAACCCATTCTCGTGTCCGCACGGACGGCCCACGATGGTCAAGATTCCGATATTCGATTTTGATAAGAAGTTTTGCCGGGCATAACAAAATCATCACATGATGAAAGACGAAAAGCCACCCGCTAGGGCCCGCGTACCGATTTGGTACAAGAACAGCGAATCACTCAAATCGACAGTTTCAGATCTGCGCTTAAAGTTTGAAGGCAGATGCCGGGAGTTGGGATTGAGTCCATTCGGACTGCAATCAGAGATTTGGGCGGACTTGATAGCACGGGCAGTGCACGAGAGTAATTGGCAAGAAGGTATTGAGCTGGATGAGCCAAGGACGAGAGAGATAGTATTTGAGGTGTTTCAGCTTGACGCGATTCAGCACACCCCAGCAATCGACATTTCTGCTATCCTGGGTCGACAAAGACGAGTTATCAACGAAATGCGAAGGCACGCTCGATCCGTCGAAGAGATAGCGACATTCAATCTGGCCTGTGCGCACACATGCATCAAAGCGATAATCGAGGACGTACAGTATCGAGAAATTGCCCACCTACAGTTGGGATTAGAGGCGGTCCGGGATGCGATGCGCAAGAGCCTTAATCAGGAGGGCGAAGATGCTGAACAAAAGATAAAGCTTGAAGAGATCGAAACGCTGCTGACAGAATCAGAGGCGAAAGCCTACTCAATCGGTTACGAGTCCACGACGAAGAGTGATAGCGGTGCGGAGTATTTATCGAAGCTGAGGAATATCGGTCTCGCCGGGATCAAGGTGTTACCAGTCGAGTACGTGCACTTCTTGCACTCCGTCTCCATGATGAGCGTCCTTCACTACTCGCGGGTTGGCAGATTTCGAAACAAACCGGTCCATGTGGGGCGTGAAGATGTGCTATTCCCTCCGTACAAGTCGGTTCCGGCTCTAATGGATGAGTTCTGCAAGGATCTAGGGAGAGTCATTGCGAATTCGTCAACTCGCGACATGATCTCTTTGGCAGCAAAGATGTCGTATCGATTCGTGGCTATACATCCGTACAGCGATGGGAATGGGCGAGTTTCGCGATTGATAATGAATCTTGTATTGGGCAAAGCTGGGTATCCACCAATTTACCTGAAGGCCGACAACAGGGGACGACACATGTATTCGATGGCATTGCGACGCGCAAATCGAGGAGATTTGCAGGGATTGCAGTCTCTAATTGCCAAGTCTCTGATTTCGGTTTACGAACGTGTGCTGGGTTCACTCGGTCGCCATTGATCATACGGAGAGTGTTGTATCGCTAGTAGGGGGCAGAGACTCCCCTGATTCGACATGCATTCCGCCCCTCCTCCAAAAGTGCGCTGACAACGCTGTCCTTTCGCCCCGGAATCTCTAGAAGGCCAACTAGCCCCGGAAAGTCCTCAAGGTGATCCCGAATCGAAGAAGGATCGATGTCGTGATCAGCAGCGAGCGTCTGGAGTTCACGTTCAGTCGAGCGCCAGCGGAATTCGATCACATTCGCAGTCAGTTCACAGTACTCTCGCACGGTGTCAGCTACGGAACGGCTTCTTCCCATCCCGACGGCGCTTAATGAGGATAGCCCTGCCCTAAGTTGCTTCCTAGCGTCACTGTCGGCTTGCACTAGAAATTGATTGTACGCGTCAGTGATTGATGCCATCCTGATATTGGTTTGAGTCTCGTTCAGACGATCCAATTTGACGATTACCTCCGGCACTTGACACAGGCCAACAAACGCCAGAAGGATCGTCGCAATGGCCGCGGGAGTCTCGACCCAAAAACGCCAATCGAGATAGTATGGGATGCTTGTCGAAGTTTTCGCAGGGCGCGTAGCGCGGCTGATTCTGTCAGGTTGCAATATTGAGTCCGAGTGGCCTATTCTTAGTGTCGTACTATACCTTTGTCGTCGCCGATTGACTCGAAGTATCCCACAGCTTGAACGACCCCACCGCCTTGCACTGCGGGCAATACCACGTCGGCTCATGCTCGCGCTGTCCGCACTTCGAGCAGATGTAGTCGGTCTCCGAGAACGCCGCGGCGTCGAGGAAGTGATCGACCTCTTCGGCAACCTGCGGCCAACGCTTCATGCGCGCCAAGGCGCTGATGATTCCAGCGCGTGCTGCGACATTGTCAGTGTCGACTTCGAGGACATGGCGATACTGCTGGAGGGCACGGTCAAACTCGCCCTTCTTTAGGGCAAGATCGGCCAAACCAATTAATGCGGTCGTGTTGTCAGGATTCTTCTCGATGATACGGTCATAAAACTTGGTGATCTCGCCATACTGTCCCAGATCGAAGTAGGCACGTTCCAAACGCTCGAACACCAAGTGCGCCGCCTGCGGATGGGCATTGGCCAAACGCATCCACCACTCAACCGCCTCGTCGGAGCGTCCATCTTCCCAGTACGCATCGCCAATATAGAGCAGGGCCGGGATACAGTTCGCATCATGTGACAACGCGTCTTTGTACTCGACACGCGCCTCGCTCTTCTTGCCCTGGGTGGCGAGCTTGGTCCCGGCAAGAGTCTTGTAGAGCGCGAGCGACTGTCCGTCCTTCAATCCGGATATCTTCAGCGACGTCTTACGCGCCTCGTACGCTTCATCAAACCGCCCGGTCGACTCGTAGAGCGTGACCAGTTGATTGGCCGCCCACAGATGATCCTTGTCCAGTTCGAGGATCTTGAGCAATGAACTCTCGGCCTGCTGATAATTGCCTGCGCCCACAAAATCCTGCGCCAGTGCCTTGTGCACCGCAATCTGCGCCGACTTCGATAGCCCGAGACGCAGGGTCAGTTCCTCGTGCACGCGAATCGCGCGGTCAAACTTGCCGCGTTTGCGTAGGAGATCGCCAAGCTTGAGGTAGGCGTCGATGTTGCTCGAGTCTTCGTTGGCGGTCATCTTCAAACGTTCGAAGGCAACATGATCATCGCCATCGACCAATGCTCGCAATGCTTCCATATACAATTTCGGCGCCTGGCTTGTCCGACGCCGCGAGCTGCGATTCAAGGCATAGGCAAACAACGCCGCGCCAATCGCGAAGATCCAGAAAATGCTCCAACCAAATCCGGTAAAATCCATGCTAACCTCTTTGAGACCTGATCTCAGTCATTCCGAACGGAGTGAGGAACCTGCTGTTTACATGCAGCCACTGAAAGCAGGTCCTTCGCTTCGCTCAGGATGACATGCACTCAGTACACCAATTCCACCCCGATTATATCTCATCCAATTCCTCAATCGTCCTGTTCCGGTAACTGGCCATCTCCGCTTCGAGACGTTTGCGTCCGCGACGTTCCGCGCGCAGGTCGCCGTGCAAACGGAACACATACGTGAGCCCCAAGAACACGGCCACGACCATTCCGGCCAGCATCGACCAGTAAACGACAACAACCATCGGTACATCGTAGAACTGAAGCCAAATCAGGTCGATCGTGCGAATCTTCGGGCCGGAATTATAGACCGAGAAGCCAATCACGACCGCCAGGACTAGCAATAGAAGAATGATGCGTATAACCCACATAGGCGGCCCCCAGTGTCAATGCCGAAACCTATCATCATCTATCGGCCAGCGCAACCCAATTCCGAGTGCCCATCCGTACAAAAAAATGGGGTTGAACGAGTTGCCCGAACGGCGTAACGTGTTATGTCGGCCGTTAAATCGTAGTATAATGCTGCGACAACGGCCTTTGTGCCCCCGTGGTGTAAAGGATAACGCGCCAGCCTCCGGAGCTGGATATACAGGTTCGATTCCTGTCGGGGGTACCATCTTCGATGAACCAAATGCCCGCAACAGTCTTGGCAACCTCCGAACAGCCCAACGACCACACCCTGCCGCGAGTCGCGGTCGTCATTCCTACGCTCAATGAAGCGCGCACCTTGGGGCACACTCTCGAATCTGTGATGCAGCAGGATTACCCCGCCTCCCGTTATGAAATCCTGATCGTCGATGGCGGCTCGACAGATGGCACGCAGGACATCGCGATGTCATTCCATGATCATGGAGTCAATATCCGCCTATTAAACAATCCCGGCCGTTCGACCCCGTCGGCGGTGAATGTGGCATTACGCGCGACCGACTCCGAAACAGTCCTCTGGCTGTCAGGGCACTGCCTGTTGTCTCCAAACTATCTCAACGAATCAGTCGCCGCCTGGCAATCGGCACCGAAACGGGCCACAGGTGGGTATCTCGAAGTCCGGGGTGAGGGGTTTCGCGGGTTGCTGAATGCAATGGTGCTCTCCTCAAAGTTCGGGACAGGCAATTCGTCGTTCCGCTTCAGCCGTGCGGTAGGGGCGACGCAATCAATTACTTTCGCACTCTTTGATCGCAAGACTCTGCTCGAAATTGGCGGGCTCGATGAGTCGCTCGCGCGCAACCAAGATAACGATTTGGTTGCACGGCTGACAGCACACGGAGTCACGTACTGGCGGGTAGAGGCGGGTGCAACCTATGTGGCCCCGATGACATTCGGTGGACTCTGGAAACGCGCCTTCCTCAACGGCGCCTGGAGTGTCTGGGGGCATCGCCGGGGACGTGGTGGGCATTCCTGGTGGCACTTCATCCCGATGGCCATGGTTGGTTCCGGCGCAACGCTCGTAATTATGAGCATTGCCGGGCTTGATCTGGCACCCTGGTGCTTGTCTGTGCTGGCCGTTATCTACGGTCTGCTTGCCATCGGCTCGGCGGTGGGAGTGGCAGCCCCGCGTAACGCATATTGGACGATTCCCATTTTGCCCTTTATGTTCTTCATTCATCATGCAATCTATGGACTAGGGAGTTGGAGCGCGGTGCTGCGACCCAATCCCGTGCCGCATCGAATAGCCAAGAAAGAATAGGGGGGGCAATGTCGCTCAATATCGTCTGTTCAGCCGCCAAACCATCCGATCTCCTTCGTGATCATTTGCTGGTAATTCCTGTGTCCGGCGATCCGGGAAAACTCCCGGCGTGGACGCGGGAACTCCCATACGATCTCCGCACTGCCCTCGAGAAAGCGGTGAACTCGGCGGCGTTTTCAGGAAGAATTGGTACCACCTTGACCGTGCCATCCGGTAACGGCACCGCCATGCTGCTCGGGCTCGGCACAGGACCGGTTTCAAGCGAATCAGTGCGACGTGCCTACGGTGCCGCAATCACAACGGCCCGTCGCGACAAATTTACGAAGGTCGCGGCACCGATAGCTACCGGGCGCGACACTTCACAGATTGCTGAGGCAGCTACAGTCGGGGCATCACTGGCCAATTACCGCTTCGATCTCTACCGCTCAGATACAACCCGCAGCAAAATCCCGCCGCAGGTCTCATCGTTCACACTGTTCGACTCCGATGCCGCGCGACGTAAAGCTGCCACAAAGGGAATCGACTCGGGAGCCGCGATAGCCGAAGCCGTAACACGCGTGCGCGACATGGTGAACTCGCCTGCGAACGAGCTGACTCCGAAAGCATACGCCGATGTTGCCGCCGATTGGTGCAGTGAGGCAGGGATCAAGCTTCAGACTCTCGGCCCCAGAGAAATTCAGCGGGCCGGGATGGGGTGCGTGATGGCGGTCGGCGGTGGTTCAGCCAATGAACCGCGCTTCTTAGTCGCGAACTACTTCGGCAACAAGCGCCAGATGAAGCGTGTTGATGTTGTGCTGGTCGGGAAGGGAGTGACCTTTGATACGGGCGGTATTTCCATCAAGCCATGGGATGGTATGTGGGAAATGCGCGGCGACATGGCCGGATCGGCAGTCATGCTCTCCGTCATCTGCGCTGCATCGAAAATGCGACTGCCAATCAACATCGTGGCGCTGACTCCGCTAGTTGAGAATATGCCGTCCGGAAGCGCGTACCGACCGGGAGACATTCTGAAGTCACTGTCCGGTCAAACTGTCGAAATCAATTCGACCGATGCCGAGGGACGTCTCATACTTGCAGATGCCTTGACCTACGCGCAAAGATTCGATCCCGCAGTTGTTGTCGATATCGCGACACTCACAGGCGCAGTCAAAGTCGCTCTCGGCGATGTCTATTGCGGGATATTCACCAACAGAGATGAGTTGGCGACTTTGGCCCAGTCGGCATCTTCGACATCCGGCGAGCCATCGTGGCGCCTACCGATGCACGAGGACTACGACAACAATCTTGACACCGTGGTTGCAGACATGCGCAACTCAGCAGGACGTTGGGGCGGCGCCTCAATCGCGGCGGGATTCCTACAACGGTTTGTCGGCGGATATCCGTGGTTGCACATCGATATCGCCGGAGTCGATCTCGAAACAAGCGGCAAGCCCTATTGTCCTAAGGGCGCATCAGGTTTCGGAGCGCGTCTGGTCATCGACATCCTCAGGGATTCACAGTTGCAGAAGGTACTCGCAGCCAAGCCCGCTCCCAAGGTGAGGGCAAAGCCGGTGAAGAGCAGACGGCGCAAGTAGGCCCGATACGCCTCATGCCCATTCGTGGACTGCTGTTTGATCTCGATGGCGTCTTTCACGTCGGCAATCAGCTACTGCCCGGCGCTGTCGAGACACTCGACTTTCTGCGTGCGAACGCGATTCCCTTCCGCATCGTGACCAACACCACCACTCGTTCACGCGCGTCATTGGTCGCGCGTATGCGCGGGCTCGGGTTGCCGTTGGAAGCAAATGATGTCATAACGGCACCTTTCGCGGCAGCGTTGTATCTAAAGACACTCATAAATCCCCGTTGCCGGTTCATCGTTTCCCCCGACACGCGATCGGAATTCGCCGAGTTCGGGGATCATGAAACTGATCCCGAATTGATCGTCCTCGGTGACTTTGAGGATCAGGTCAACTACCCAATCCTCAACTCAATCTTCATCCAGATGATGGTCGGCGCCGAACTTGTCGCCCTTCACAGAGGACGATTCTGGGAAACCGAAGCTGGACTGAAGGTCGATCTCGGATTGTTCGTCGCCGGTCTGGAGTACTCGACAGGGAAGACGGCGACAATCATCGGCAAGCCATCCGCGACAATCTTCAATCTGGCACTGAGCGAAATTGGGGTGAAAGCATCGGAGTGTGCAATGATTGGAGATGACATTCACAACGATGTGCTCGGAGCCCAATCCGCGGGCCTTCATGGTGTTCTGGTAACAACCGGGAAGTATCGTCCTGGTTATGAGAACTCGGCCGAGAGGACGCCCGACAGAATCATTCACTCGGTTCTTGAAGTTAGGGATCTTCTGGCCTGAATTACCTCAAAGCAGAACGGGGCGGATCACCCGATCCGCCCCGCACAACAACTTCGTTCTTGTTTCTATTGACCGCCGGCGATCGGACCGCCTGGGTTCGACCAACCACGCTTCACCACAGCATTCACCATCGGCGTGCCGGGGGGAAGTTTGTCAGGGTTCAACAAGTCCGTGTCAAATGTCCACGCACGGTTCGGAGCAGTGTAGTATCCGCCATACGCCCATTCTTCAGTGGCGCGCTGGGATTGCCACATCTGCACCATTGATCCGCTCCAGGTAAAGGTCTTGCTGTCCCACTTCTCGAGGAAACGGGGAAAGTTTTCCACGCCGCCCGAGTAATCATTGCCGGCGCTCGGCACATTGCCGCTAATGAAGCAAAGGTTTGCCGTCGTATTTCCCGCAACCCGGCTGGTCAATGGCTGCGTGCTGTTGCCGTCAACCCACGATCCCGAGAGAACTGTATAGGCATCGGCAAGGACCGCCGCTGGCTTTTTGTTGACGGAGTTGTAACTGCCCTTCGTGTACACCGGGTTGTCCGATGCCACAGTCAGGCCGGAGTTCAGAGTAGATCCATTGACAAGCCGAGTCGCCTTGAGATTGCTCCCCGACTGTGTGTCCTTCGTGTAGAGGATGCCGTTGGATGGCCAGTACGCGCTCGTGTTGAGCTTGGAGATATCAATCTCACGCGCATTCACTGTCTTGCCCTCACGGCCATCATAGAATGTGGAACTACCGAGTACGCCTGTCGACGTTAGCGTAGCCGTGACATCAATCCACGTGGCACCACTCTTATAAAACGCCTGGCCGTTGATGATTTTTAGCGACGCCTTATGTTCGAACGAGTCGGAGTTGCCGCCCGAGGCGTCGGCGATGATTCCACGCGGGTCATCACCCGACTCCAAGGGAAGCTTGAGCTGCGTCATGCCATGGTCAGAATCCTGTACCTTGCCTCCCCAACGTTCCATCGACTCCTCGACCCAGTCATCATCGTCGTGGTCCAGCCAAGTGCCGTCGGGATTCTTCATGCTCTGAGGCGTGCCATTCTGGTCATCAATGCTGATATCGCCGACACCAAGCGCCTCTCCGGCATCTGGGTGACGCCCGTGACGGATGCCGCCGCCGGCAGTCAGGAAAGACTCGATGGTCAGTCCGTTGTGCGATCCAAGATAGAGATCGCCGTTCGAGTGGACTCGGCCAGACAACGTCATCGGTGGGCCGGGGTGCCACTCGAGCACATCATCATAGAAAATCGCGAACTGGAAAATCGGAATGAGCGCGCGTTCCATACGGATCTTCACCGAGTTCTGCACTCCAGTTGCATCCGACATGGCATGGCCCCACAAATCATAGTCTTGCACGAGACCGTAGAGGCCGCGGTAGGCGCCGCTCGTGAGCATGCGCTGCGAAGGAACACCGACTGCCTCCATGCCGTATGTCACATTGAACTTGTCGACGGCAAAAGAACCTGTCGGCAGGGGATTCGGCGGTGCGTTTGTCGAATCGATCGACGCGTTGAACAGTCCATATGCGTAGTCCGCCGCCGCCTCCGACGCATACAGGGCATTGGTGTCGCGCAATTGATACCCGGCCACGCCCATGTCATCGGTCGATTTATTGACCATCGACACGCCGAGGATTCCGAACATCAAGAGTAGCGCGAGAGTTGTCACCATCACGAATCCCCGCTCGCCTGTGCTTGATCGATTGCTTGTCATTGCACTCCTCCTAACTATATTCCAGACATGGCAAGGGGCGCTTAAGCGCCCCCGCCAAAATCTCGTTCACGTTCTATGCAGATCTCTAATTGCCGTCAGCTATCGGTCCGCCGGTATTTGACCAGCCGCGTTTTACAACGGCATTCACCATAGGCGTACCTGGAGGAAGCTTGTTCGGATCAAGCAAGTCTGTATCAAAGTCCCAGACACGTGTCGGTGGGTTATACGTCCCGTCGGTGTCGCTCCAGGCCTTATTGGCGTACTGCGACTTCCACATTTGAACCATTGAACCTTTCCACGTGAATGTCTTGCTCGACCAGTTTTCGAGAAATCGCGGTAGGTTGTGCGTACCGCCGGACATCGTTCCATTGTCCGTTGGCACGTTTCCCGTGATGAAGGATACGTTGCAAGTCGTATTGGCCGCCGTACGCGAGCTGATATTGGTGGATGAGGTCCAAGAGTCGCTCCAATTGCTGGATTGTACAGTGTAAGCATCAGCAAATATTGCTGCGGGCTTCTTGCTCGTAGAATTGAAATTGCCCTTGGTGTAGACGGGGTTCTCGGAGACAACTGTTAAGCCCGCCTTTAACGTAGAGCCGTTCACGAGTCGCGTTGCCTTGAGATTCGAGCCCGATTGTGTGTCCATTGTGTACACGATCCCGTTGGTCGGCCAATAGGCGCTGGTGTTCAGCTTCGAAATGTCGATGTCGCGAGCACTGACAGTCTTGTCGTTGCGATAGTCATAGAATGTCTTTGATGTCATAACGCCGGTGCTGGTCAGAGTCGATGTGACATCGATCCAAGTGGCTCCACTCTTGAAGTAGGCAGTACCATTGATGATTTTAAGATTGGCCTTGTGCTCATACGAGTCGCTGTTGCCACCAGAGGCATCATTGATGATGTTTTGCGGGTCGTTGCCCGCTTCCAGCGGCAGTTTCAGAGAGTGCATACCGTGATCTGAATCCGCCACCTTACCGCCCCATCGTGTCGTGGCGTCAGTCATCCAGTCGGAGTCATTGTTGTCAAGCCAGGTGCCGTCGGCATTCTTCATGGACTTATAGGCGCCGGAATTGTCCTTGATATCTACCGGGCCGTTGTAATTCGCTTCGCCTGACTCCGGGTGCTTGCCGTGCAGGACGCGACCGCCGGCAGTCAAATTCGAAGCGATTTGTAACCCGGAGAGTGCGTCAAGGTACAAGTCATCGTTGGAATGAACACGGCCTGAAATTGTCATGGCCGGGCCGGGATGGAACTCGAGCACGTCATCGTAGAATATGGCAAATTGAAAGAGCGGGATAAGAGCGCGTTCCATACGGATACGAACGGAATTTTGCACTCCCGTGGCATCCGAGCGTGCAAATCCCCAGATGTCATAATCCTGTACCAAACCGTAGAGCCCCGCATAGGAGCCGGTCGTCAGCGTACGTTGGGTGGTTCCCCCCACGGCGTTCACGTCGTAGACCACATGGAATCGCTCCATGTCGAACGAATCCGAAGGCAACGGATTCGGCGGTGCATTGGTTGAGTCGATCGCTGCGTTGAATGCCGCATAGGCGAAGTCGACCGCGGCTTCCGCAGCGTAGAGAGCGTTCGTGTCGCGGAGCTGATATCCCGCAACGTTCATGTCATCCGTCGACTTCTCGATCATCGACACGCCGAGGATGCCGAACATAAATAGCAGCGCCAATGTCGTAATCATGACAAAGCCGCGTTCGTTGTTTATGGTGCGCGTCTTGCGCATACCTTCTCCATCCGTTACGAGTAGACTGCCTACGACATTCCCGGGCTTCGCGAACAGTGCGCTATTCATTGTTTCGCACGCTCACTTGAAAGGTGATCTCGCGACGTAAGTAGTCCTGTTCGGTTTTCGTGTCGCGACGGTCAGAACGCGAAGTCAGATTAACCAACACACGGCGAACCAGCGTGGGGATCGT
>Ga0307505_10002402_pt1 | contig 13091 bp, 9 predicted proteins | sample 23_S_MG_FD_202183 | JGI IMG/M metagenome (GOLD analysis project Ga0307505, IMG submission 202183) | Soil microbial communities from Populus trichocarpa stands in riparian zone in the Pacific Northwest, United States - 23_S | ecosystem: Environmental > Terrestrial > Soil > Riparian zone > Trees...
TCAATCAGCGGCACGATCGGACCAAGAGTTTATGGGACTACGAGTTGGCAGTCAGAGAGCAGTTGTATGCTGAGTTTCGAATTGCGTCGCGTCTCGCCGACATTGTCTACACGTTTCCGCGCCTCTGTCACAGATTGCTGAGTCCCTACCGAGAGGTCGTTCAGCTCTACTGCGAAGTGCTACAGGGGAAAGAAACGTATCAGTCCTTCATCCCGCGGGCCAAGGGAATTGTGAAGTCCTCCACCAGTGAGCTCCTGCTCGAAGCTCTGCAGCTGCGTTGAGCCCACCAATAACGTTCAGTGATCAGCGTTCAGCCTGATGAGAGAACACAGAAGTTGTTTCGGCGCGAGTGCTTGCTGACAGCTGAATGCTGATAGCTTCGACGCTGCTCTGGATCAGCACCAGGCCCCAAGGCGGCAGCTGACAAAAGACTGGCCCAATGCCGAGGCGGAAGGGAGGCTGAATGATCTATCCGGGGCAGAGGGGGTAAACCCAGCGGCTAGACTCGGCTGATTTCTCGATGCAGACGCAGTCGGCGAAGTAGGGGGAGGTGTGGGTTCGGTCTTTTGGGCCAGCAACGGTGCTGGCTTCTCCCCTCCAATTTTTGCGAGCAGGCTCTTTGCTTCGCCGGAATGGGCGCTGCTCGGATATTTTTCTGCCAGCAGTATCAGCTGTTCGCTGGCCCAATCGTCCGCACCCAGCTCGTGGTAGCTGAGTGCCAGAAAGTACAGGGCATCGGGCGCGACCGGCTTGTCGGGATACAGTTTCATGATCTGCTGAAAGCGATGGGCGGCCGCGAGATATGAGCCCCGCCGATAGTAGAATTCCCCCACGAAAAGATGCGTCTGTGCCATGAGGTCGTGGCATTCTTGAATCTTCTGGAGCGCCGCGCTGTCATACCGGCTTCCTGGGAAGTCTTTCCTCAGCCGTTCAAAGGCTTCGAGGGCCTTTTGAATGGGGCTTGGATCACGCTGGATTCCCTTGGTCAGTTTCATCTGGCTTTCCCCGATGCGGAACACCGCGTAGGAGGCCAGGATATGGGTGCGGTGGAGCTCGAGGAAATGGGTATACTCGACGATGGCTTCCGCATACTCTTCTTTGTCGAAAAACGCCTCTCCTCGCTTCATGATGACGTTAGGGTCGTAGTTCTTTTTGATCGAATCGCCCAAGAAAATTTGCTCGTCAGTACCGCTAAGAGACTTCTTCGCGGTTTCCTGTTTTTTTGGTGCGCTGGAGCAGGCGGTGATGACACAGAATGCCGTGACACAGAGGCCGAGGGCCACCGTCATTCGTAGCGTGGGAGTCGAGATAGAGAAGACGCGTACCATAACTGCCCAAAAATGTAGCAGGAGCCCCGGCTGAATGCAAGGTTCCGACGCCATTCGGTTGACCCCTGTGGAGCCGGGACCTATAATCCCGCCGATCTTGCGGCAAACCACAGAGTCCCCTGACCGTATATTATGATACGAACGAGAATTATCGGAACCGGCTCATATCTTCCTGAACGGGTGCTGTCGAATCGCGAGGTGGGGGCTTCGTTGGGCATCGAGCCGGCAGCCGTCTCCCGCTTGACAGGCATTCAGGAGCGGCGCAGAGCTGCTGCGTCCCAAGCGTCTTCTGATCTTGCGGCGGAAGCCGCTCGATCGGCGCTTGAGGCCGCCGGACTCCCTGGCTCTGAGCTGGGGGCGCTTATACTTTCGACGACCTCTCCCGATACGGTCTTTCCCTCCACCGCTTGCCATGTTCAGCGAATGCTCGGGTGTTCCACGATACCGGCTTTCGACGTGGCGGCTTCCTGTTCGGGCTTTCTCTATGGGCTTTCAATGGCCGATGCGATGATTCGAAGTGGGCAGATCAAGACGTGTCTGGTGGTGGCTGCGGAAGTGAAGTCTCGCTCCATCGATCCCGCCGATGGCGATACGGCGCTTTTATTCGGCGATGGGGCTGGTGCGGTCGTGTTGCGGGGCGAGCCGGCGGCCGGCCAGCTGAGTCAAGGGCTCTTGGGGCTCCGTCTCCACGCAGACGGTGCCCAGCATGGCCTGATTACCATTCCCGCAGGCGGATCGCGTCGGCCGACGACTCCGGGAACGGTCGAGGCGAAGAACCATACGTTGCGGATGCAGGGGGCGCCGCTCTTTCGTCTCGCGGTCAAGCGATTGGACCAAGTGATTCGCGAAATCGTGAAAGAGTTCGGTGTCGATATACATGATATCGCGCAGCTGGTAGTACACCAAGCCAACGGACGGATTCTCGACCAGCTCACGAAGCGGCTTGGGATCTCGCCGGAACGGGTCTGTTCCGTGATCGGCCGCTACGGCAATACATCGTCGGCGTCGTTGCCGATTGCGCTCGACCATGCCGTCCGTTCGGGGAAAATTCTGCCCCACGATATCGTCGTACTGGGAAGTTTTGGCGGTGGCGTGACGTGGGCGGCAGGGCTGGTTCGGTGGTAGGGCCCGTCCAAGGGCACGGGCATGAAGGCACTGTGACGGCACGCCCAATCTGCTTGTGATACGAGCGGACTATCTTTGAATGGGGAGCACCGCGATGCTGTTTGGACTGATCCCTCAGGAAGAAGCGTTCTTTGAGCTGTTCAAGAAGGCCGCACATAACATGATCGAGGGGAGCCGTCTTCTCAAGGTGATGATGGAGGATTTCCAGTCTCCTATCGAACAAGCCAAGGGGATCAAAGCCGTTGAGCATATTGGAGATGACATTACGCACGACATTGCGCGTCGATTGAACAAGACCTTCATTACGCCGATCGATCGGGAAGACATTCACGATCTCGCCAGCGCTCTCGACGATATTCTTGATGTCACGGAGGCGATCGCCGATCGCTTCGTGCTATACAAGGTGCCGAAGCCGACGGAGAAGGCGATCAGACTCGCCGACATTCTGTACCAGGCCTCTGTGGCCGTGGGGCGAGGTGTGGATCTCTTGGGCCTTCCGCATCCGGAGATGAAGAAATGCAGTGTGCAGGTGAACAGTCTGGAGAACGAGGCCGACCGGGTCTCCCGCGATGCGATTTCCGCCCTCTTTGAAAATGAAACTGATCCGATCGCGGTGATCAAGTGGAAAGAAATTTACGAAAACTTCGAAGCAGGAACCGACCGCTGCGAAGACGCTGCGAACATTCTTGAGCGGATCACGCTCAAACATCACTAACAACTCGTAAGGCGTGACACGTTAGGCGCAGGAGATCACAGCTATGCGAAGAGCCCTGTTCGTCATGCTCTCTCCCCGGTCGATTCCTCACCCCTCATCCCGTACCCCTGCCTCACGAGTCTAAGATGCCTGACCTGACCGGAATGCTGCTCCTTGTGGTGGTGTTGGCGCTGCTGTTCGACTTTTCAAACGGGTGGCATGACAGTGCCAATTCCATTGCGACCGTCGTCTCGACGAGAGTCGTGAGCCCGTTGGTGGCGGTGATGGCTGCCGGTGTCCTGAATGTGGCCGGGGCATTCATGTCCACCGCTGTGGCCAAGATGGTGGGCTCTGGGATTGTCAATCCGGCTGTTGTCACCCAAGAAATGATTGCGGCGGCGTTGGCCGGTGCGATTGTATGGAATCTCTTCACGCTGTTGTTGGGATTGCCGACCAGTTCGTCTCATGCCTTGATCGGCGGGCTGGTCGGGGCTGCGGTGACCCATGGAGGCTGGGACATCGTGAAGTGGTCCGGGCTTCGACCGGTGATGGAAGCCATGGTCCTTGCGCCGTTCTTTGGCTTTGCCATCGGATTTTCGCTGATGGTGGCGATCAGTTGGATCTGTTTTCGTGTGACCCGGAGCGTGGCCACTCGACTATTCAAACGGCTGCAGCTCGTGTCCGCCTGTTTCATGGCGTTCAGTCACGGCGCCAATGACGCGCAGAAGGCCATGGGGATTATTACATTGGCGTTGCTCTCGGCGGGACAGATTTCTTCGACTGAGGTGCCGAGTTGGGTGATCGGTTCCTGCGCGGTGGCGATGGGATTGGGAACGGCCTTGGGAGGCTGGCGGATCATCCGTACGCTGGGAATGGGTATCGTCAAGCTGGAACCGGTGCATGGGTTTGCTGCGGAGACCGGCGCCGCAGCCGTGCTTCTCGTGACGGCGTCCATCGGTCTGCCGGTGAGCACCACTCAGACCATCACGACGTCGGTCATGGGGGTTGGCGCGATTAAGAGACTCTCGGCGGTGCGCTGGGGCGTCACCACGAGAATTCTGTACGCTTGGATTTTCACGCTTCCCGGCGCCGCTCTGCTCGCGTCGCTCATCTATCTGCTCATGACGAGAGTGGTGCAGTAGCTTGCAGGAAAACTATCTCAGTACAGCCGTGCGTCGATCGTCCGCATATGCAGGCCATTCTGGAGAGCGCTCCTGCAGAATAGCCGCACAAGGATTCAGGGTTTGCGCGTCTCGCCTGTCGCGCTAGGCGTGCTCGTCGCGCGCTTGAGAGGCCGGATGACTGATCTCTTGGACCGGTAGCCTGACAACGAAACGGCTGCCGGTCGGGGCGTTCGCCTCGACCCACACCCGCCCGCCTAGACCCTCGACGATATGTCTGACAATCGCCAGTCCGAGCCCGGTTCCGCCCAGCTCACGCGAGCGGGCCTTATCAACGCGATAGAATCGTTCGAATACGCGGGGACGATCTATTTCAGGAATTCCCATGCCGGTATCGGTCACGCTCAGTTCCACAGCCGTGACGATCGCGGGCTGTCCACTATCGTCCGAGACCGGGTGAGCCGCCATAGTGATGGTCCCTTTCCCGGGGGTGTATTTGACGGCGTTATCGAGCAAGTTGGACAGAACTTGCGTCAGCCGATCTTCATCGCCAAGCACCGCAGGCAGATTGTCCTCCACAAAGGAGACGAGCCGGTGCCCCTTCTTGTCCGCCAGGGGCTTGATCATCGCCAGCGTTCGTTCGATGACACTCGGGATATGCAGCGGCTCTCGCTTGAACAGGACCTGCCCGGATTCGATCTTTGACAGCTGGAGGAGGTCTTCGAGAATCAGGTTCAGCCTGTCGCTTTGCTTGAGAATGATGCCGAGGAATTGTGTGCTGGTCTCAGGATCGTCTTTGGCGCCATCAAGCAAGGCCTCGATGTACCCCTTGATCGATGTGAGCGGGGTCCTCAGCTCGTGGGATACATTGGCGACGAAATCTTTCCGGATGATTTCCAGGCGGCGTAATTCTGTCATGTCGTGAAAGACCAGCACGGCGGCCGCGTCGTTTTCTCGATCGGATTCAATCACCGAGGCCTCGATATGGAGACGGCGACCATTCGGGTGCAGGAGAATTTCGTCTTCTTCGTTCCTGCGTCTCGTCAAGACCGTCGAGACCAACGTATCCAACTGCGGATGCCGGAAGACATCGGAGCAGGGGTGTCCCCGTGCTTCCATCCTTGTGACGTCGAACATCCGTTCCAGCGCGGGATTGATTTGTAACACGCGGCCTCGACGGTCCAGGACCATCACGCCCTCGACCATTGAGGTCAACATGGCTAAGAGCTGGGACCGATCTTCGGAGAGCTCATCGATCTTGGTTCTCAATTGGTCCGTCATCTGATTGAGCGTATCGCCCAAGAGGCCGACTTCATCCCGTGATCCGGTCCGAATATGGACCGCATGGTCACCCTTCGCCAGCTGCTGTGCTGCGACCGCAATATCGGACAGGGGCTTCGTGATGCTGTGAGCGAGCCACACACTCAGTACGACGGCGATCAGGAATGCAATGCCGAAGGCGAGGGCCAAGTCTCGGTGCAACTTGGCCACGTCACGGTCGTAGGTCGTCATCGGTAGCCCCAGTCTCAAGAAGGCTGAGGGCGCGGCCTGGCTCGGACTATTGAGACCGACGGCTAAATACATCGTCCGCTCACCGGTGGTGCGACTCGCGCGGAGATCCGTCCCGCGCCCGGCGGCAAGGGCTTGCTGAATCTCCGGTCGTGCCAGATGGTTCTCAAGCGTGGCGAGGAGGTGATCCGAGACGGCGCTGTCGGCCAACACCTGTCCATCCAAGGCAATGACGGTCACACGCGCGAGGGCTCGCGCGCTGAGATCTCGTACCGCTGTCTGTAATTGGGGAGTCGAGGACAGCGCTCCCGGTTGCGTGAGAAACGGCTGCAGCCCGTATGCGACGAGACTCGTTCGAGCCTCCAGTATCTCGCCCGATTGGACGATCTCCTGTTGTTCAAGGGAGCGAATCGCCAGGGTGCGGGCAATGAGAAGGCCACAGGCGAGGACCAGCAGGGTTCCGATTGTGACCTTCCATCGGATGGAAAGGGTCATGCCGAATGATCCAACTCTTTGAGCTTATATCCCAGGGATTTGACCGAAATAATCGCCTCGTTGAGCGAGGGGAGTTTCTGCTTGAGTCTTCGGATATGGACGTCGACCGTCCGCGTCGTTCCATAGTAATCGTATCCCCAGACGGTATTGAGGAGGATGTCTCTTGTGAGGACTCTGCCGGGATTTCGCAAGAGATGTTCAAGCAGGCCGAACTCTTTCGCCGTGAGTGGAACCTCAATCTTTTTCACGGTGACTTCATGTCGCGCGAGATCCATCACGAGATTGCCGTAGCGAAATTGGGCCGGGCTGTCGTCCGGTCTCTGTTCAAGCCGTCGGAAGAGGGCCTTGATGCGGGCCACCAGGGTCTTGGGGCTGAATGGTTTGGTGACATAATCATCGGCTCCCAGTTCCAGACCGATGATGGTGTCCGATTCCTCGGCCTTAGCGGTCAACATGATGATGGGGAGCATCGCGGTTGCCGGAGCCGATCGAAGGCGTTTGCAGACCTCGAAGCCGTCGATCTCAGGCAGCATCAAGTCGAGGACGACCAAATCGGGCTTCTCTTGCTTCGCGTGCCGGAGGCCTTCCATACCAGTCTTGGCCGAGACGGTTTGAAAACCTTCTTTCTCCAAATAGAGTTTGATCAGCTGGAGAATGTCGTGCTCATCTTCAACGATGAGGATTTTTTTTCTTGTGGAGGTTGGCATAGCTGGTGGGAGCCTACGAGGGAGATGACCTTGTGTCAAGACATGCAGGAGAGGGGAGGCCTGGGCCAATTGTGTTGACGAGGCCCGCTGCTCTGACGTAAGGTGAACGGCAGTGATCTGTGAGTCTGCGACCAGGAATGTGGTTCTGTACCGAAGAAGGGGACGGCTATGAAGATCTATCTCGCCAATCCACGAGGGTTTTGCGCCGGAGTCGACCGGGCGATCGATATCGTCGACCTTTCGTTGAAGAAGTATGGAGCGCCCATCTATGTCCGACATGAAATCGTCCATAGCCGGCATGTCGTGAACTCGCTTCGCACCAAGGGTGCCGTGTTTGTGGAGGAGCTGGGAGAAGTACCGGAAGGTTCAGTCGTGATCTTCAGTGCCCACGGAGTCGCCAAGTCGGTGTGGGACGAAGCGAATCGACGCCGGTTGCATGTGATCGATGCCACCTGTCCATTGGTCATCAAAGTGCATAACGAGGTCAACCGCGACTATACGCAGGGGTATGATCTCATTCTGATCGGCCATGCCGGCCACCCTGAAGTGATCGGGACGCTCGGACAGATTCCGGACAAGTTCCACCTGGTCTCCTCCGTCGCCGATGTCGAAAAGCTGCATGTCGATAATGTCCATGACCTCTCCTACGTCACGCAAACGACGCTGAGCGTCGATGAGTGCCGGGATATCGTCGGCGCGCTTCACAAGCGGTTTCCGCACATCAAAGGGCCGCATCAGGAGGATATTTGTTACGCGACGCAGAACCGCCAGAATGCGGTGAAGGAACTCTCCAAGCTGGTGGACGTCATTCTCGTCATCGGTTCCCCGAATAGCTCGAACTCCAACCGTCTACGTGAGCTGGGGGAACAGTGTGGAATCGCGTCGTACTTGATCGATGCCGCGTCCGACATTAATCCAGTCTGGCTCACGAACGTGCAAGCAGTTGGGATTACAGCCGGCGCTTCAGCGCCCGAGGTGTTGGTTGAAGAAGTGGTGACGTATCTCAAGACGTTTGGGAACGCAGAGGTTCAAGATCTGACGGTCATCGAAGAGGACGTGGAGTTTCTTCTCCCCAAGGAATTGATCACCATTGATTCTTCCAACAAATCTGTCGGGGCTGAGGTGGGATAGCCGTATTTCTCGCTACTGTTCCACTCCCCAAATGTTGTAGGTCCTGTTCCTCGTGCCTACCACCGGCAGTATTTTTCTTTGATTTCTCCCCTGGGCCTGTGCTACAAAACCAGACGTTCTCTCCACGAACCCACTTATTCATGACGGTTTGTCGCCACATGGCGCCAACAGACTAGGCCGTGGCGTGAGGCTAGAGGAGAGAGCCGTGCATCGCGCCGGAACATGGCGCGATTGCAGCCGAGTGTTCATGAGTCGTGCAGGCAAAGTTTCCTTGAGACACGCTATTGAAGGAGTCGCCTATGTATTTGAAATCCCTTGAAATGGTGGGATTTAAGTCGTTCGCGGAAGCCCGGATGGAATTCCCCGATGGCGTCACCGCCATCGTGGGTCCAAACGGGAGTGGGAAAAGTAATGTCGTCGATGCGATTCTTTGGGTACTGGGCGAGCAGAGCACAAAGGCCCTGCGTAGCGAAAAGATGGAAGATGTGATTTTTAACGGAACCGAGATACGGAAACCTCTCGGTCTGGCCGAAGTGTCGCTCGTGATCAGCGGGCTGGATCGGATCACTATGGATCCCCTCTCCGGTCTTTCGAGCCAACTGTCGGAGTATCAAGAACTCATGATCACGCGCCGCCTGTACCGTAATGGCGAGAGCGAATACCTCATCAATAAGACCGTCTGCCGGTTGAAAGATGTCCGGAGCATTTTGCTGGATACCAGGGCCGGGACAAAAGGGCATACGGTCATTGCGCAGGGGCAAATCGATCAGATCCTGAATGCGTCACCGCAAGATCGGCGCGAGTTGATCGAGGAAACCGCCGGCATCGTTCGTTACAAGAAGCAGAAAGCTGAAGCGTTGCGCAAGCTGGACGCGACGCAGCAAAACCTCTTGCGGGTGCGGGACATCGTTGCTGAGGTAAAAAAGCAGTTGAATTCCCTCGAGCGCCAAGCGCGGCAGGCGCGGTCCTATCAGACGTTGCACCAAGAGGCCAAGTCGCTGGAGATTCAGTTGTTGACCAGCGAATACCGTGTTCTCCGAACCATGCTGAAGGAAGTGGAGTCGGAACTGCAGACGTTGGGGGAACGCGAGTCCGAACAGTCCGCCGAGTTGGCGCGTTTGACGGCAGAACTTGAACAGATCAAGCTCGCGAATGTCATCGCGAACGAGGCGATCGGGCAGCGGCGAGAGGAACTGTCGGAGGTTGAACAACAACAGGCGCGGGCGCTGACGGCTGCAGAAGTCGAGCGCAATCGTGGAGAACTCTATGCGCAGCAGCAGAGTCAGGGGGGGCAGGAACTCGAGCGCCTCACCCAGGAACAACAGCAGAGCGCGGCGGAAGCTGCGGCCCTCGAAGCTGCGCTGGCTGCGCTTGAGCATGAATGCACAGAACGGGAACAGGTGTTCGCAACGCTTGATCAGGAAATGAAAGAGTTGGTTCAGCAGCGAGCCGCCGCAGTGGCTGAAGAGGAACGAGGGCGTCTCGACGTCCTCAACCTGGCAGTATTGGTCGCGAATACCGAGCAAACCCTCGTGCAATTGGCCGCTCGCATTCAAGAGGTGGCGGATCGTGAGGGCCGGCTGGCCCGTGAGCGGGAGGATTTTCGTCTGCAGCATGCCACGGTAACGGATAAACGCCAGGCGCTCCAGCAGGAATCCCATGACGCGGAGCGGTTGGTGGCCGATCTGCGCCGGCAGCAGCAGGGTGTCGAAGAAGAGAGTGAGCGCCTGTCGGCCGAGTTAGCCGAAGTCGACCAGTCGGTATTTCGCCAGTCGGAAGAGTTGGCCGCAGTGGACTCTCATCTCAGAGCGCTGCAAGGCGTGTTGCAAGAAGATATGGGTTATGGGCGGCGCGGCGCCGAAGAGTCGACGGCACTCAAAGCTTGTCATGGGGTTCGCGATGCCGTTGCCGAGTGGCTGGTCGTGCCTCCAGGATGGGACCGTGCGGTGGAAGCGATATTGGGTGAACGAGTCAGGGGATGGTTCGTCGACAATCCCGCCGCCGCCTGTGAGGCGATTGAGTTTCTCAAAGGGAAAGATCTCGGGCGGGGTACGTTCATCCCGCAACAGCCTCGCTGGACGCTTCGGGATACGCCGTCTCGTCCGTGGTGGCCCGCGTTGGAGGGTCGGCCCGGTGTGGTCGGACGTGCGGTTGATCTGATCCCTGTACAGGGTGAGCGCGAAGCGGCCCGTGACTATCTCTTCGACCGAATGGTGTTCGTCGATACCCTCAAGGATGCCACGGTGTTGTGGGAACAACAGCCCTGCGCGGCTCCCGATGGACCTATCCTTGTGACGCGCGCAGGAGAAATCTTGGATGCCGCCGGGGTGATCACCGGAGGACAGACCAGCGCAACAGGAGGCTTGCTACAACGGCGTCGAGAGGTGCTTCACTTGGAAGCCCAGAGCGTCTCGCTGACGGGCTGCATCGAGGAAGGGAAGCAGCGACGAGAACGATTGCTGGCGCAGGGACAGGAGTTGCGAGAGCGGAGCCGGCACCTCGTGGAGTCGCTGCGTGACGCTGAAATGCAGGGGCTTTCACTGCAGAAAGACGAAGCCGGACTCCAGCATGTGCTGGGAGATCTGACTCAGCGAATCGATACCTTGACGAGTGATGCGCAACGAGGCTTGGCGGAAGCGCAGCGGCTCGATGATGACACGCGTTCCGGCGAAGCGCAGCTCACACAGTGGATGGCGGAGAAGGTCAGCCAGGAAGCCGGGCTTAGCCGTGTGCGCGAACGGGTGGGGCAAATCGATCACGACATGCAAGGGCTCCAGCAGCGATTCACAGAGGCGCACCTGGTGGCGCAGGAAATCCGGACCACCCGTGAGCATCGTCGTCATGACCTTCAGCGGATTGAGCAACAGCAGCAAGACGCGACCGCGCGTATCGAAACGTTGATGCGGCATGTCGAGGGGCTTACGGCCTCGATCGAACAGAGCCGAGTTGAACGTGAGAGCCAAGAAGCGCGTTGTCGAGAATTCGGTGAATCGGCAATTCAGATCAAGGCTCGGCTGGTCGAACTTCAAGAGAAACAGGCGCAGGACATGGCGGCGGCGCACCAGCTCGATGCCCGGCTGGAGGATGTTCGCCGCGCGGTGTCGTCTCTTCGCGAATCCCGCATGGCGGTGGAGGTCAGGAAGGCGGAAGTTCGGATGCAATGGGGGACTGTCGAATCCACGCTTGTGGGAACGTACCAAGTCGATCTCGCGCCGCTGCTTGACGCGCCGGTCGTGGAAATGACATCCGACCAGTTGTCCCTCGGGGAGGGGCCGATCCCGGCAGAATCGCCGGCAGTCGATGAGGCGGCATTGCGGGAGCAACTTCAGAAGATTCGTGAGAAGCTCGATCGGTTGGGACCGATCAATTTGGCGGCCATTCAGGAACATCAAGAGCTGGATGAACGGTATCGATTCCTGACGACGCAGGAACAAGATCTCTCCACATCCATCGGCTCGCTCAAAGAAATCATTCAGCGCATCAACCGCACCACGAAAGACATGTTTGCCGGTACCTTTGCCGAGCTCCAACAGAAATTCAGTGAAGTGTTCGTCAAGTTCTTCCCCGGTGGCCGGGCCGAACTGCAGTTGGTCGAGGCGCAGGCGGATGAGGCGGCAGAAGGGGGTGGGCCGCAGGAGCCGGGAGTCGATATCGTGGTGCAACCACCGGGTAAACGTTTGAAGAGTATCACCATGCTCTCGGGCGGTGAGAAGACCTTGACGGCAATGGCCCTGCTCTTCGCGAGCTTCCTGATCAGGCCGACACCGTTCTGTATTCTCGACGAAATTGATGCGCCGCTGGACGAAGAGAACATCGGGCGCTTTACCGCCGTCTTGCATGACCTCTCCGAAGGCGCGCAGTTCATGGTCATCACCCACAGCAAGCAGACGATGGCCATTGCAGATTCGTTGTTCGGAGTCACGATGGAAGAGCCGGGCATCTCAAAAATCCTTTCAGTGAGACTGGGCAACTTGCAGCCGGCCTAAGAGACAGAACTGGCTAAAACATTCGTACTTCAGAGGACTTCCATCGTTTGGTTTCTTGACGTTCGAGCAGGCTGTCTGCTATATACCCCCAAGTGGGCAGATCTATGAGCGTACCGCTCGTAGTTCGAACTTGTTATCGGGACGAAGCGAGTGACCCGCATTGTCCCATCCACCTACAGTGTTCTACAGACCAATACAATGAAGCTGATTCGAACGCTTCTGGATCGTCTATCCGATAGCTTCTTCGTCTCCGTGTCGGAGAAGCTGGAGTTGGCGACTGAGCCGTCTAACGTTCCTCCGCTGCGTCTGGTGTCGGACAAGTCCGTGCTGTCGTCGACGGTCGATACCACGACACGTCGCCCCACCGGTCATTCGATCAGTCAAGTGGATGCGCTCGACGATGCGGTCCGGCGCAGTCAAGCCTGGTTGGTATCCAAGCAGCATGCATCAGAAGGGTATTGGGTTGCAGAGCTTGAAGCCGATACGACGCTGACTGCCGAGTACCTCCTGCTGCGTCGGTTTCTCGATCGGGTCGATCCCGAGCGTGAGCGCAAGGCGGTCCGCTACCTTCGTGCCATGCAATTGCCCGATGGCGGCTGGCCGATTTTCTACGGAGGGCCCTCGGAGATCAGCGCCTCGGTGAAGGCCTATTTCGCCTTGAAGTTGAGCGGCACTTCGGCAGACGAGCCCTTCATGCTTCGGGCTCGTGACCGTATTCTGGCGATGGGCGGCATCGTGTGCGCGAACGTGTTTACAAAGATCACTCTGGCACTGTTCGAGCAATATGATTGGAAGGGTATTCCGAGCATGCCGCCAGAAATCATGCTCCTGCCGAAGCGGTTCTATTTCAGTATCTATGCGATTTCCTATTGGTCTCGTGCCGTGTTGATCCCCTTGCTGGTCGTGTTCGCGAATCAGCCTGTCTGCCGGATCTCCAGGGAGCAGGGCATCGACGAGCTGTATGTTGCACCTCGATCGCAGATTCATTATCGCGA
>Ga0307505_10002403_pt1 | contig 13083 bp, 2 predicted proteins | sample 23_S_MG_FD_202183 | JGI IMG/M metagenome (GOLD analysis project Ga0307505, IMG submission 202183) | Soil microbial communities from Populus trichocarpa stands in riparian zone in the Pacific Northwest, United States - 23_S | ecosystem: Environmental > Terrestrial > Soil > Riparian zone > Trees...
TCTGCCCTGTAGCAATGGTCGAAATGGGACCGCTGGGCAGTAGTTCAAGCTGTTGGGTTGCGTAATCGAAACGTACTGTTTCATCTACATGCCGACCACCCAGGACGATAAGGGCATCGGGGCAATGTTCCCGTACGGTTTGGGCGATTTGCACGGCGTAGCGAAAACCTGGGGACACGGTGCTGATTAAGACCACACGCGGCCGCATCGGCGTCAAAACATGTTCAATAAAATGGGCACGCACTGTCTCATTCCAAACACGTGGATCATAAACAGTTTGATCGGTGTTGGGGTTGGTAAGCGCGTAATTGGGACGAATACCGCTATCCTCGACTTGTAAACGATAGGCTAACGAAGGTCGTGGCCCCCAACGGGGGCAGAGATCATTGTAGGGGTCTTGTGCTCCCAGATCGGCCTCGTAGGCCTGATGCGCTTGCGCGGCCGCGACACTCAGTGCGGCATACAAGCACATCGGATCGCCGGGATACTCCACCGTCTTCTCATGGGTGCTCATAACGGGGGCCAAAATAGAGAGAACGGGGTAAGAGCGCAAATGCCAACGACCCTCACGATCATCGGCGGTCACACCGTGTTCCACAAAACGTTGTACTAACCGTTGTTGACGCTCACGATTCTGTCTCTCCCAATGGCTAATCTGCTCGTCTGTGGCGGCAGAGGGGGGATTGTGAATGATCGTTTCAAACATATACAAACTCTTCACTCTCTTAGTCTCTCATCTTAACTACAAACTCGACTTTGGCGAATTTTTGGTCTACCTCTGGATGTAGCACAGCCTTTCCAGGCTGTGTCTTCTCTGGTAAAAACAAAAACGCCAAACTCCAATACAAAGTAAGAAGTTTGATTGTCAACCCTTGGTTCCGGCAGCCAAAATGAGCGACCATGTCGTCCAAAAATCATTCGGTTGCCAGCCGCTTTGCTGCAACAGGCGGGTCACATCTTCTACTGACCGGGGCATATTCGCTCCAGGTAGCGCGTCAAGAAATTCGGCAAACGACAAACCGCGCCGGTCGGCATCTACGCGGATTTGTTTGAACCAATCATGGGGATGAAATTTCCGGGTGCGTGATAACAGGCGATCTAGCGGCGTAAATTTTTGTCGCCACCGGTCAACGCGATAAACAAAACGCAAGTAGGCCCCTTTTCCCCAAATGCGCTCGAAGTAATCCGCAATTGAGCCTTCTTCACTAGGTAAATGACCAAAAAAGATGTGACCCTGCGGCCGCGTAATGCGCCGCATATCCTGCAAAATAGCGCTGGCGTTGGCATCATCCAAAAAGTCAATAATGCCGGTTTGGGCGATGACGACATCAAACTGCGCGGCCGCGAAAGGCAGACGATGCCCCCAGGCGGTGACATTAACAAACTGGCTCTCCGTGGCACACAACTTACTCATATACCAGGAAGCATCGGCGATAATAATGTTATCGCTCATTTCCCGTAAGGGTAGCAGCGTCTTACCATTGCCGGAACCCAGTACCATCACCCGATCCGCCCGCTTGATCGTATCGCGAATATAGGCCGAGGCTTCAGCGGTATAGCCCCGGTCACCAAAATGATCAATAAACTCGGTTAAAATGTTCCAGTCACCCATATCGTTGTCCTTTTTATTTTAAGTCTCCAATCGTAACGACCAATCGTAATTATCAAGCCCGTTACCTGAGCTTGTCGAAGGCAAGGGGCGGGCTGTGACAAGCTCAACCCTCGACAGCGTTAGTAGTGGCCTCCAATCTCTAAATGGGAAGAGAGTGGAGACTAAGTCATGCCCAGACAAGCCAGAATAATTTGTGCCAGTGCGGCCGCATGTGGCTCGTCTGCCAGGTTACGATGTGTAGCCTTCATCCAGTGAATGGCTAACGTGTCATGGGCTAATTTCTGCCAACCCAAATCCGGTTCACTTCCAGGAGGCGCGTCTATCTCTGCCCGTATCAAATAGAGTTGCCCCCCTGGTAATTTCTGCGGTTGATAGGCGTTGAAGGCGGTAAAATTGCTCTGCATCAAGGCTATCTGTCGCTGGATAAACGCCTTATCCGTGAAAATGCTCCGGTCGGCCAGTCGCTCCAACAGGATGTCCAAAGCTATTTCGTGATCGGTGGGCAAGTCGGTCAGCAAATCAGGGTGCGCGGCTATCACCTGCGCCCCCTGATCGGTCAGATAATCGGCCAGTAGCTCAAAATTGGAGCGTGGTTTAATATCCAGTTCCAGAAAAGTATCTAGCACAATAAGTTTGACCTGTTCCCCCTGGGCCAATAATTGGTGAGCCAGTTCAAACCCTACCAACCCGCCAAACGAATAACCGCACAGATAATAAGGCCCTTTTGGCTGTAAGGCTTGTATCTCTTGCCGGTAAGATTCGGCCATCGCGGTGATGGTGGGCAACGGCTTCTGCTCCGGTTGTAACCCTTGAGCAATGACACCATGCACCTGTAACCATGGCCCCAGATGTTTAGCCACCGGTTCAAAGACAAAATGGGTGCCGTAATCAGGATGTAAACAAAACAGGCGTTTATCCCCATTGGCTGTTTGTAGGGGAATAAGGCAGCTCCAGGCCTCCGCGGCCGCGTCGCGCTCCAAAAGATGGGCTAACTCGGCAATGGTGGGGTGCAGGAACATATCGCGCAAGGTCAGTGCCGTATCGAAATAGTGCCTGATCTCGTGGTGTAGCCGGGCCACCAGCAAAGAATGCCCCCCTAAGGCAAAAAAATTATCATGAATGCCCACCTGCTCATGTTCCAGGATGCGCCGCCAGATGTCCACGAGGCGGCGTTGTATCTCTGTGTGAGCCTGCCCCTCCAAGGCCGAGCCGCTGACGGGGGTGAAACTGGGCTGAGGCAAGGATGTCCGATCTACTTTACCATTGGATGTCAGGGGCAAGGTGTCTAGTATGACAAAAGCCTCTGGTATCATGTAAGCGGGCAGTCGCGTAGCCAGAAATTCCCGTAACAACTGCGTGTTCAGTTCATCATCAGGTAAAGGGACAACCCAGGCAACCAGTTTGGGGCCATGAGGCGTTTCGATAACCTGCAGAACGGCCTGGGCAACCGCCTTGTTTTGATATAGCGCTACCTCAATTTCGTCCAACTCAATGCGAAAGCCCCGCAATTTAACCTGGTGGTCAATGCGTCCTATAAATTCAATTTCTCCATTGGGCAAAAAAGAAACCAGATCACCCGTACGATACAATCGTTCGCCCGCAGCAAACGGATTGGGGATATAACGGTCTGCCGTCAGACCTGGCCGGTTTAAGTAACCGCGGGCCAGGTTCAAACCGCCTATGCAAAGCTCACCCACTACGCCTACCGGCACCCGCTCCAGATAGTTATCCAGAACATAGACTTGCGTATTGGCTAAAGGCCGCCCAATAGATATACGCTCCTCAGGTAGATCACCTACGATCTGCTTGACAGTGACGGTAATCGTTGTCTCGGTTGGGCCGTAGACGTTGAGGAAGGTACTGCCCGCCTGGGTCATCTGTTGCCAGCGCTGTAACGCGGCCGCTTGCGGTAATTCCCCTCCCACTGCCACAACACGAACCGAAGCCAATTGGGAACGGTTTTCATCCGTTAAACTATCAACGAATTGATGCCACCAGGCGGCCGGAAAATGCAATGTGGTTAGTTGTTCTTTATGGCACAGGTCCAAAATTTCCGCAAAACTCCGCTGGGTGGGATGACGCTGGCACACCAAGGTCGCGCCACTAAGTAGCGTGGGGAAAATATCCTCGGCTGAAGCATCGAAACTCAGGGAGAAAAACTGCATGAAGCGCATCTCTGGCTTGAGATCATAAAGGGGGATCATCGCCAGGTTATGATTAACCAGGTTGCGATGAGTAATGATTGTCCCCTTGGGTTGGCCGGTTGATCCCGAGGTATAAAGACAATAGACGGCATGATCGGCACAGACAGAGGTGAATGGTTCGCTGTCAGGTTCCGCCGCTATAAGAGGCCAGGCTTCGTCTAACGCGATGACCGGGCATTGTTGGGTCTGCCACAGAGCATGGTGGCGGTGTTTTTGCTCGGTGAGGATCAGGGTCGGTTGGCTATCAGCCAGGATGAAGGCCAACCGGTTGGCCGGATAGTTGAGGTCCAGCGGTACATAATAGCCACCTGCTTTGATAATCCCCCACACCCCAACGAGCATCTCAATGGATGGCTCAATGGCGATAGCTACAGCTGTCTCGGGACCGATCCCATAGCGGCGGAGATGATGGGCTACCCGGTTGGCCCGTTGATTCAGTTCGGCGTAGGTCAACTGCTGCTGCTCAAAAATGATGGCCGCGGCCGCGGGCGTGCGCTGTACCTGTTGTACAAATAATTCGTCAACACAGGAATCGGTTGCGGCCGCGGAAGTAGCCTGTTGGGCTATGATGTGCTCTTCTAGGGTGGAAAGGAACGGTAGCGACCAGACTGTTTTGGTAGGCTCAACCATCAGGGCACGGAGCAAGGTCTCAAAGTTGGCGGCCATGCGGGTGATGGTATCCCGTTTAAACAAGGCTGAAGCAAATTGCCACGCGGCCGCGACCGAACCATCGGCATTGCGGCTAAGCGATAACACCAGATCATACTTGGCCGCTGTCTGCTCGACCGCTACAGGGGTGATTGTCACATCTCGTAGCTCCAGCTTGCCAGGTGGGTTGTCTTCATAATTGATAAGGATTTGCACCAAAGGCGAATGGCTTAAGGCCCGTTCCGGCTGGAGATGTTCCACCAGCATTTCAAATGGTACAACCTGGTGGCTATACACATCCAAGGTAGTTTCACGCACCTGTTGAAAAAAGGTCAAGAAGTCTGGTTTACCGGAAAGGTCATGGCGTAAAACCAAGGTGTTGACAAAGAAACCGATCAGGCCATGCAAAGCCCCTTCAGGGCGGTTGGCTACCGTTGTGCCCAACACAATATCCGTCTGTTGACTATAACGCGCCAATAAGACGGTAAACGCCGCCTGCAAAACCATAAAAAGGGTCCCGTTTTGTTGTTCCCCCCATGTCCGCAACACGTTCATAAGCTGGCCGTCCCACATGGTTTCATAAACTTCACCCCGAAAATCTTGAATAGCTGGGCGTGGGTAATCAGTAGGCAACGCCTGTAAAAGCGGCAGGTCGGCCAACTGTTCCTGCCAGAAGGCCAGATGGGCCGCCAATGATTCCCCTGTCAGTTGCTGGCGCTGCCAGACGGCATAATCGGCATATTGAATGGGAAGGGGCGCAAGCGGAGCGGTTCGCTGGTCGCAAAATGCCTGATACAACAACTGCACTTCATTTTGTAGCACATTCATTGACCAGCCATCAGCGGCGATGTGGTGCAAAGTCAGCGACAACAGGTGTTCCTGGGGGGCCAACCGGAGCAGAGACACGCGCCAAAGCGGGCTGGAACTCAGGTCAAAGGGGCGCATGGCTTCCTCAATCATGATCCGTTGTCGGTGCGCTTCTTGTGCCTCAGGATGATAGGTTTGTAAATCGTAAAATGTGATGTGTACCGGTAGAGCAGGTTGGATATACTGCACTACGAGGCCATCCACCGTCCCAAAGGTGGTACGCAAACTTTCATGGCGTTCGAGCAATACCGTAACCGCCTGCTCCAGCGCGGCATAATCCAGGGGACCAACAATGTGCCAGGCGGCGGGCATATTGTAGGTGGCATTCGGCCCTTCTAACTGATCCAGGAACCAGAGTCGCTGTTGGGCAAAAGAAGCCGGTAACGGTTGGTCACGGGGCACGGGCAAAATGGGGTCAGCCTTTGCTACGAGCTTTTCTCCGGCCTGATCAAGCCACCTGGCTAATTGGCGGATCGTGGTATGTTCAAAAATGGCGCGCAGGGGTAGATCAATCTGTAACACATCACGAATCTGGGCTACGAGACGGACAGCCAGAAGCGAATGCCCACCTAGCTGGAAAAAATTGGCCGTTACACTGACCGTCTCTTGTCCCAATACCTTTTGCCAGACAGGTGATAATTTGACTTCCGTCGGGGTAGTGGGTGGTTCATACGCTGGTGTTGCCAGAGAAACATAATCAGGCAAGGGCAAGGCTTTTTCGTCCACTTTGCCACTGGTTGTTACGGGAAAAGCATCCAGGTATACAAAAGCAGATGGAATCATATAGCCCGGCAAATGTTCTTGAGCCAATGTCAGTAGCTGGGGTGTCAGGTCTTCGGGTATCCCGGTGATTATATAAGCGACCAGTAACTGTTGCCCTGGTTCATCTTCTCGTAACACAACACGCACATCGCGCACAGATGGGTGGGGACGCAGTACGGATTCGATTTCGCCTAACTCAATACGAATACCACGTAGCTTTACCATGCGATCCGTGCGTCCCACAAATTCCAGATTTCCATCGGGGTGATAACGAGCCAGGTCCCCCGTTTTGTATAGGCGGTGGCCATCATCGGCAAAGGCATTAGGCACAAATTTGGCGGCGGTGAGGGCAGGGTTATTGTGGTAGCCACGCGTTACTTGAATGCCACCCAAATAAATCTCACCCACAACACCAACGGGAACAGGCTGCAGGTATTTGTCCAGGAGATACACCTGGCAGTTATCGTAAGGCCGTCCGATGGGGGGCATCCGGTCGGCGTTGGTGCATTCAGCCAAGGTGGCCCCAATGGTAAATTCTGTCGGCCCATACCCGTTGACAAAACGACGTTGTTGTGACCAACGCCGCACCAGTTCCGGGGGGCAGGCCTCGCCAATGACCACGAGCAGTTGGACATGGCTTAGGGCGGTTTCCGGGAACAGTGCCAGTGCCGAGGGGGGCAGCTTGACGTGAGTCATCTGCGCCTCTTGCAACAAAGCAAGCATGGCTGGCCCTGGCAGTGATTGTTCCGGTGTCGGTAGGTAGAGCCGTGCGCCCGTGCAGAGGGCTGTGCCTATTTCCGACATGGCCGCATCAAAGCTGAGAGAGGCAAATTGCAACAGGCGACTGGTTTCAGTGATGTTAAAGCGGTAGCTTTCGGAGAGGATAAAGTTACACACTCCCGCATGAGGGACAAGAACGCCTTTGGGAAGGCCCGTGGAGCCGGACGTGTAGGTCATATAGGCCAGGTTTTGCGGCCGCACGGCCGTTTGCGGATTATGTTCGTCCCACCGTTCCGGATCCGCTTCTACCCGATCCAGCAGCAGAACAACCAGAGCAGTGGCAGCAGCTCGGAGCGTGCCTGGCAACGCTTCTGTTGTCAATAAAACGGTAATATCAGCATCAGACAGGATAAATTGGAAGCGATCCGGTGGTAGGGCTGGGTCTAAGGGCACATAGGCTGCTCCCGCTTTTAAGACACCCATAACGGCTGTCACCATCATTAGCGACCGGGGCACACAGAGACCCACCCGATGTTCCGGCCCCATGCCTAGAGCAATCAGCTGGTAGGCTAATCGGTTTGCCTGCCGGTTCAGGTCGGCGTAGGTAAGGGTTTGTCCATCGTAAACGACCGCGATGTGGTCCGGTGTCCTGGCGACTTGGGCTTCAAACAGCCAATGTAGGCAGAGATCGGGGGGCAGGGGTAAGACCCGGTTATTCCACCCTTCAAGCAGTTGCGTGCGTTCTGCGGCCGCTAACCAAGGCAACCTCGCCACAGAACCCTCTGGCTCAGCCTCAATGGCGTGGAGCAGGTTGATAAAGTGGTGGGCCATCCGCGTCACCGTCTCGTCTGTAAATAGAGACGAAGCATATTCCCATTCGGCAATGAGACCTTGCCTGCTATGGGTAATATTCAAGCCTAAGTCATATTTGGCAATGTTATGCGCTTGCTCCAGAGTCTCGACCTGTAATCCACTTAAGGAAACATCGGGCATTTCTTCGTAATCCAGCGCCAACAAAATCTGGAAGAGCGGGGCATGGCTGGGGCTGCGAACGGGCTGGACGCTCTCGACTAACATGTCAAAAGGTACAGCCTGATGGGCTAATGCCTGGAGATCGCTCTGGCGCACCCGCTCCAGCAAGGCGAGAAATGTTGGTTCCCCAGAAAGATCGGTACGTAGGACGACTGTGTTGATGAACTGACCAATCAGTGCCTGGGAAGCCGTATCAGGGCGGTTAGCGACAGGCGTACCTATGACAATATCAGTTTCTCCGCTGTAACGGGCTAGTAAGAGGGCAAAAGCAGTATGAAGGGTCATAAAAAGGGTCGCCCCGGTCTGCTGGCCCACTTTTTCCAAGGCGTCGCTCAGGGTAGCGTCTATTGAGAATGTAAGGTGTTTACCGCGAAAATCCTGTTCGGCGGGGCGGGGAAAGTCGGTTGATAAATTGTGCAGGGCAGGCAGACCGGCCAATGTCTCATGCCAGAAATCCAGATGAGCCTGTAACCGATCCCCCTGAAGCCAGGCTCGTTGCCAGGCAGCATAATCGGCGTATTGATAAGGCAATTCCGTAAGATAAGCTTGCTGATTGGTGCAGTTGGCGATGTAGAGTCTGGAAAGTTCCTCAAATAAGACGGCGTTGGAGATGGCGTCTGAGGCAATGTGATGAACAGTCAGCAAAAGGATATGGTCGGTTGCCGAGCGGCGCAGGAGTTGCCCCCGTAACATCAAATCACGGGCGAGATCGAACGGCTTTTCTGCTTCGGCAGTGATTAGATCGGTGACCTCTGCTTCTGACAGAGCAGACAGATCAACCAGGGGCAACAAGAAGGGCGTGGCAGGTTGAAGCTGTTGCACCGGTTCGCCATCGGCAAGGGTGTAGCAGGTTCGTAAGATGTGTTGCCGTTCCACGACGGTGGTCAGGGCATCACGCAGGGCATCCGGTTGTAACGGGCCGCGCAGGTGCAGAGCCACCGGCATGTTATAGGTAGCCGAAGGGCCTTCTAATTGATCCAGAAACCACAACCGCTGCTGAGCGTAGGACAGCGGCCGCGGTCCCGACACCGCCAGCGTCAGGATAGGCGGCATATCACCTCGCAGGTGGAGATGTTCAGCCTCGATAAAGGCACCCATGGTGCGTACCGTGCGATGAGTAAAGATGGCCTGAAGTGGCAGTTCCCAGCCTAGCACCTGCCTGATGTGAGCCACAAGGCGGGTCGCTAGCAGGGAATGCCCACCGAGTTGGAAAAAATCGGCCGTAACGCTCAAGGTAGGCAGACCTAATACCGTTTGCCACAACGATAACAAGGCGGCTTCGGTTTCTGTCTGGGGTAGAACAATGTGTTCATCCTGAGATGGGCTTATGTCCGGGGCGGGTAGGGCGCGGCGATTAACTTTGCCACTGTTGGTCAGCGGAAATTGCTCCAGCCGCACGAAGTAAGCTGGAACCATGTAGTCGGGCAGATACCGTTGGGCCTGTTTTTGCAGGTCAGAAAAGAGCGCGGCCGCGTCCTTGCCTGCTGTATAGGTCAAAAAGTAGGCGACCAATCGTTTGTCATCTGAGGTTGGCTCATAGACAGTCACAACCGCATCACGAACCGCCGGATGCTGGTTCAAGACTGCTTCAATTTCAGACAACTCGATGCGAAAGCCCCGCATTTTGACCTGAAAATCGCGTCTTCCTAAATATTCAATAGTGCCATCGGTCCGATAACGGGCTAAATCACCGGTGCGGTACAGGCGTGGGGTGTGGCCGCCAGCATCTGGTGCGTAAAACGGATTGGGAATGAAACATTCCGCCGTCAGGCCAGGCCGATTCCTGTAACCACGCGCTAATCCAACACCCCCTAAATACAATTCACCAATGACACCTACAGGCGTAGGAGCAACCTGATCATCAAGGATGTATGTCTGGATGTTGCTGATTGGTTTGCCAATGGGAACGCGGGCCTCTGGTTCCAGGGGGGTGCATTCCCAGGCAACGGTATCTATGGCGGCTTCTGTAGGGCCATACAGATTGAATAGCGCGGCCGCGCTGTGTTTCTGCACACGGGATAACAGGTTAGCGGGCAGGGCTTCACCCGTGGCAATAATTCGTTTAAGGGTCGGCAAATCGCGCCGCGCCAGTTCATCCACAAACACCTGGAGCATAGAAGGGACAAAGTGCATGGTGGTGATGCCCATTTCGGCGATAAGCTGCGCCATGTAAGCGGCATCTTTGTGGCCATCGGGTTTGGCCACCACTAACGTAGCTCCCGCCGTTAAGGGCCAGAAAATTTCGCCAAAGGAAACATCAAAACTGAAGGTGGTTTTTTGCATGACACGGTCATGGTTCGTTAATGGCGCCACCTGTTGTAACCAGCCCAAGAAATTGGTCAGGCCGCGATGGGTATTAATGACCCCTTTGGGTTTGCCGGTGGAACCAGAGGTGTAGGTGATGTAAATCGCATTGTCAGGCTGAAACGCTTTGACAGGGGGCGTCTCAGGGAACGTGACCACCAGCGGCCAATCACTGTCCAGGCAAACCAGGGGCGGGAACAGTCCCTTCTCCTGCTGAGAAAATAGGCTGTTTAGATCAGCCAGTAGGCCTTTATCAACCAGATGTTGCTGGGTCAGGATCACACGAGGTGTGGCATCCTGGAGCATATAAGCTAGCCGTTCGGGTGGGTAATCTGGGTCGAGAGGGACGTAAATGCCGCCGGCCTTCAAAATGCCTAGAATGCCGATGACCATGTCCAGGGAACGTTCCGCACATAGACAGACGGCAACTTCTGGCCCGACCGCGGCCGCGTGCAAGCAATGAGCTAACTGATTAGCCCGTTGATCAAGCTGAGCATACGTAAGCCGTTCTCCATCACATATCACGGCAATCGCCTCTGGCGTAGAGCGGGCCTGCCGTTCAAACAGTTCGTGGGGGCACAGCTCAAAATTTTTGCTTGTTTGGGTGTCATTCCACTCAACGGTGATCTGGTGTAACTCATCGGCCGAGAGGAGCGGGAAATTGGCGATAAACTGCTCCGGGTCTTCACTCATCACGTTCAGCACAGTCTGCAAATGCCCGACCAACCGTTCTATCGTCGCCGCATCAAACAGATCCGTGTTGTATTCCAGGCGAATTTCCAGCCCTTGCGTATGTTCAATGCAATACAATGTTAAATCGAACTTGGCGGTTGTTTCCTGGAGAGGCCAGGGTTCCAATTTTAGCCCATGGAGTTCGGGTGTACGTTGGGGTACATTTTGTAGCACCAGCATGACCTGGAAGAACGGCGTTGTGCTGAGGTTACGTTCCGGTTGTAACGCCGCAACTAACTGCTCAAACGGCAAATCCTGGTGGGCATAAGCGTCCAAAGTTGTCTGGCGTACCTGGGCCAGCATCTCGCGAAACGTAATCGGATGCTCCCAATGGGTACGCAGAACTAAGGTATTGACGAAGAAACCAATCAAACTTTCCAACTCAGGTCGGGTACGATTGGCAATAGGGGAACCGATCAAAATATCAGTTTGCCCTGTGTAACGAGCGAATAAGGTATTAAGAGCCGCCAGCAACACCATAAACAGCGTGGCTCCTTCTTGCCGCGCTAACTGATTGACTGCCTTTAGGGTAGCGGCAGGGAATTCCGCCTCAATCATGGCCCCATTAAACGTTTGCATAGGCGGGCGATTACGGTCTGTCGGTAGATTAAGAAAGGTGGGGGCATCGGCCAACTGCTCTTTCCAATAGGTCAACTGTTTCTCTAGTTGCTCGTCGGCCAGCCATTGTCTTTGCCATTCGGCGTAATCGCTGTATTGGATGGGTAAGGGGGATAGAGTAAGGGGTTTTTGGTTACATGCTGCGTCGTACGCGGCCGCGATCTCTCGCAGCAGAACTCCAAGCGACCAATCATCAAAAATAATGTGGTGAAAATTGGCCACAAGGACATGCTCATCGGTCGCTATTTTGATGAGGGAAATTTGGTAGAGGGGACCAGTAGTTATATCAAAAACGTGCTGTGTAGCTTGAGCAATAAGAGCCTCGATCTGGCGAATTTGTTCGTCATGCGAATAAGCTGGCAACGCCACAAAGGGGAGTTTCCAGGGCGCATACGGTAAAACTGTTTGTACAGGGTTTCCATTCACCATCGTAAAGGTGGTTCGTAAAATATCATGTCGCCTGACGATCTCATTCAGGCTCTGTTCAAACGCCGGAATATTAAGCAGACCATGCAAACGCACTGCATACGGAATGTTATAAACGGTGCTGTGAGAATCGAGTTGGTGCAGAAACCAGAGACGTTGCTGGGCGTAGGAGAGGGGTGGGGGGGTGTCTAACGCTAAACGGCGGGGGATTTTCGTGATCGGCGGTTGTGGCTCCTCTTCTTGGGCCCACAACAAATCCAATAATGCCAATCTATCTGGCGTTAGTGATACGGTTTTGGGTGGTTGGTTACTCATGGCTACACTGGTAGTCAGAATGGTTGATAGCGCAAAAAAGTTGTCTGCTGTAGTTGGTATCTTCACCGAAGCATGATCAGCATGCTCAAATGATAGGTTTAAGCGACAACGGAGGCTCCAACGTGACATACTGCTCTAACAAAACCCTAAATTCTGGAGATTCCAGTTTTGTCTCAATATCAGGAACCTGCAAGAGTCGGTTGATTAACTCCTGATGGGCACGCTCATGGTGTACGGCATCGGTATAAGACATGCAGGTGAAGGAGACGTTGTGATAGAGGTAAGTACGCTCCGGAAAATGGTGTTGCAAGGCTCGCTCAATACGACTTCGCAATTGATAAAGTGGATCATCCACCGTTGTCATGAGCGTATCACCATGTTCAATACAAAGGTCCGCCAGCGCGTCCGCATCGGGTTTACGGTTTGTTTGCCAGGAATGTAATGCTTCTGTCCAATCGCCATGACTTCGGTGTAATTGCTCCATGAGAAGCTGACAATCTTCAAACCCGGCATTGGCACCCTGCCCATAAAAAGGCAGGACGGCGTGGCAGGCGTCACCAATAAGGGCCACACTGCCATTATAAACCCAGGGATAACAGCGAATGGTAGGCATTGGTTCCACTGGCTTGGCAAAATAGCGATCTAATTCCGATTTGAGCAAGGGTGCTAAATCGGGAAATTCAGTCTGAAACAACTGGTTCAAGATCACCTGGTTGTTAATCGTTTCGTGGGAAATTTTGCCACTGAAGGGGAGTAAAAGGGATAAAGTAAGTTCGTTATAGATGTCGAAAAAACCATATAACATGATTTGTTGCCGCGGCCATAGATGAAAGGCGGTTGTTT
>Ga0307505_10002404_pt1 | contig 13076 bp, 8 predicted proteins | sample 23_S_MG_FD_202183 | JGI IMG/M metagenome (GOLD analysis project Ga0307505, IMG submission 202183) | Soil microbial communities from Populus trichocarpa stands in riparian zone in the Pacific Northwest, United States - 23_S | ecosystem: Environmental > Terrestrial > Soil > Riparian zone > Trees...
ACATCACGACGTCGATGACGATCAACTCGCCGGCGCCGATGATCTTCGCGATGTATCTGGTCGTGGCCGAGAAGCAGGGCGCCGACTGGAAGACGCTGTCGGGCACGATCCAGAACGACATCCTGAAGGAGTTCATCGCCCAGAAGGAGTACATCTTCCCGCCGCGGCCGTCGATGCGGCTGATCACGGACATCTTCGAGTTCTGCGCGAAGGACGTGCCGAAGTGGAACACCATCTCGGTGAGCGGGTATCACATCCGCGAAGCGGGCGCGACGGCGCTGCAGGAACTCGCGTTCACGTTGCGCGACGGGATCGAATACGTCCAGTGGGGCGTGGATGCCGGGCTCGATGTGGACGACTTCGTGCCGCGGATGTCCTTCTTCTTCAACGCGCACAGCGACTTCTTCGAAGAAATCGCGAAGTACCGCGCCGCCCGCAAGATCTGGTCGCGCGTGATGCGCGAGCGATTCGGCGCAAAGAGCGAGCGATCGCTCAAGCTGCGCTTCCATTCGCAGACGGCCGGGGTGTCGCTCACGGCGCAGCAGCCGTACAACAACGTCGTCCGTACCGCGCTGCAGGCGCTCTCGGCCGTGCTGGGTGGCACCAACTCGCTGCATACCAACTCGCTCGACGAAGCCCTCGCGCTCCCGACCGCTGAGGCGGCGACCCTGGCGTTGCGCACGCAGCAGGTCATCGCGCACGAAAGCGGCGTCGTCAACATGGTGGATCCGCTGGGCGGGTCGTACTTCGTGGAGCGCCTCACGCTCGACATGGAGGAAGGCACCTACAAGTACTTCGACACGATCGATCGGATGGGCGGGATGGTCGCGGCGGTGGAGCAAGGATATCCGCAGCGCGAGATCGCCGAGTCCTCGTATCGATTCCAGCAGGCGGTTGAGGCGAAGGACAAGATCATCGTGGGCGTCAACGCGTACGTGGAGGAGAACGAAGCGCGGCATCCGATTCTCTACATCGATGACACGGCCTCGCACTCGCAGATGGCGCGGTTGGCGGAGGTCAAGGCTCGTCGAGACGAGGCACGGGTGGCGCGGGGACTGGTCGCCCTGGCTGAGGCGGCCCGGGGCGCGGAGAACACGATGTATCCGATGCTGGAATGTGTGCGGGCCTACGCGACCGTGGGCGAGATGTGCAACGCCCTTCGCGAGGTTTGGGGCGAATACGAGGAAGCACCCTCAATTTAGTAAGTCTTGACCCGTATGGCGGTGAGGCACGATGCTTGCACTACAGAACGGGCTTGCAATAGGGCTTGGAACAGAAACTGATGCGTAAAACGCGGGTAGTCATCGCCAAGCCCGGTCTGGACGGTCACGACCGAGGCGCCAAGGTCATCGCGCGCGCGCTGCGCGATGCCGGCATGGAGGTCATCTATACGGGGCTCCGCCAGACCCCAGAGCAGATTGCCGCGACCGCGCTGCAGGAGGACGCTGACGTGATTGGCCTTTCGATCCTGAGCGGCGCGCACATGCACATCTGTCCGCGGCTGATGGAACTGCTGCGCGAAAAGGGACTGGACCACGTGCGCGTGCTGGTCGGCGGCATCATTCCGGACGTCGACATCCCGAAGTTGCAGGCGATGGGCGTCTCGGGCATCTTCCTGCCGGGCAGCCCCATGCAGCACATCATCGACTTCATTAACACGGCCGTTCAGCCACGCGCCGAAGCGGTGTGACACCCACGATGAGCAGAACGCTTCTTCTCGCCGACGGCAGCATCACGATTCAACGCGTGGTCGAACTCACGTTCGCGCACGAAGACATCCGCGTGACGTCGGTCGGCGATGGCCGCCGCGCCATCCAGATTCTTGAGGCCGAGCAGCCTGACGTCGTGCTGCTCGACGTCGACTTGCCTGAAGTCGATGGCTACGCGGTCGCCGCGCACATCCGGCGCGTGCCGCGGCTGAAGAACGTGGCCGTGCTGCTCCTGGCCGGGGCGTTCGAACCGGTCGATCAGGAACGGGCCCGGGATGTCGGGTCGGACGGTGTGATCATCAAGCCGTTTGAACCGCAGGTCGTGGTCACGCGGGTCAAGGAATTGATCGAACAGCGCGAGCGCCAGGCTGCCGCGCCGCCGGCCCGCACCACTGAACTGCCATCAACACAGGGTGTGTCGGCAGGGCCGCGCCAGGCGCCCGCGCCACCGCCGGTCGAAGCGCCAGCCGAGAAAGCCAAGCCGGAGCCGGCGTTCCTGCGCATGGCGCCCCGCGATCAGGCACGGACCGCCGACGAGGCGCCGGTGCTGGAGTCGCTGGAATTGCCAACGCGGCCGATGTGGGAGACGCCCGCCACGAGCGCGCCGGCTCCCATGGCGTTTCCCAGCATGCCGCTCCCGCAGGCGCCCGCGCCGCCGCCACCTCCGAAGGTGACGCTGGCCAGCGCCTTCACGGCGTTGCTCGCGGCCGAGCAGTCCGCGCAGCCGGCGACGCTGCCCGTTGTGGCACTCTCGGAGGCGTCGGTTGAAGACGCCGTGCGCCGCGTGCTGGTGCGGATGACCGACGATCTCGTGCGCCGCATCGTGCTCGACACGGCGGAACGCCTCATCCGCGAAGAGATCGAGAAAATCAAAGCCACTCCTGACTGATCGCCGCCTGATGTCACACGTTCCCGACAAGCCAGCCCTCGAAGGACTCGAAGACAAGTGGACGGCGACCTGGGAGACCGGCGCGGTCTATCAGTTCGATCGATCCGCCGCGCGCGATCGCGTGTTCGCCATCGACACGCCGCCGCCGACGGTGAGCGGATCGCTGCACGTCGGCCACGTGTTTTCGTACACACACACCGACGTCATCGCGCGCTATCAGCGCATGCGGGGACGCGCGGTCTTCTATCCCATGGGATGGGACGACAACGGGCTGCCCACGGAACGGCGCGTCCAGAATTACTACGGCGTGCGCTGCGATCCGTCGCTGCCGTACGACCCGTCGTTCGTCGCGCCTGAAACACCTGCCAAGCCGCCCATCGCGGTTTCTCGGCCAAATTTCGTCGAGTTGTGCGAACGGTTGACCGTCGAGGACGAGCGCGCGTTCGAGGCGCTGTGGCGCCGCCTCGGTTTGTCTGTGGACTGGTCCATGACCTACGCCACGATCAGCCGGCAGGCGCGCCGCATTTCGCAACTGGCGTTCCTCAGATCGCTCGGCCGCGACGAGGCGTATCAACTCGAGGCGCCGACGCTGTGGGACGTCGACTTTCGCACGGCCGTGGCGCAAGCCGAGCTCGAAGATCGCGAAATGCCTGGCGCGTACCACCGCCTGCGGTTTCCGCTTGCGGCCGCCGTGGGGACGGTGACCCACGTCGAGATCGAAACAACTCGTCCCGAGTTGATTCCAGCCTGCGTAGCCCTGGTCGCGCATCCGGACGACCCGCGGTATCAGCCGCTGTTCGGCCGCGACGTGCTGACGCCGTTGTTCAACGTGCCCGTGCCGATCCGCGCGCATGCGCTCGCCGATCCCGAAAAGGGGAGCGGCATCGCGATGATCTGCACGTTCGGCGATCTGACGGACGTCACCTGGTGGCGTGAGCTGTCGCTGCCGGTCCGCGCCGTGATCCAGGCTAACGGCACGCTGCGCCCGGTGACGTGGGGCTCGCCGGGCTGGGAGTCGGCCGATCCCTCATCGGCGCAGGCGCGCTACGACCAGTTGGCGGGCCTCGGCGCGGCCAAGGCACGCACGAAGATCGTGGAACTGCTGCGCGAGTCCGGTGATCTCATCGGCGAGCCGCGACCGATCACGCACCACGTAAAATTCTTCGAGAAGGGCGACCGTCCGCTCGAGATCCTGTCCAGCCGCCAGTGGTTCATCAAGACGATGGATTATCGGGCCGCGTTGATTGGGCGAGGCGAAGCACTGCAGTGGTTCCCCGCGCACATGCGCGCGCGGTTCGAGAACTGGGTGAACGGACTGAACGGCGACTGGTGCGTGAGCCGGCAACGCTTCTTCGGCGTGCCGTTTCCGGTGTGGTACCGCGTGGGCGCGGACGGCGCGCCCGATCACAGCGCGCGGCTGGTGCCGGACGAGGCCGCGCTGCCCATCGACCCATCCACCGATGTGCCGGCCGGCTACCGCGCCGACCAGCGCGACGTGCCCGGCGGGTTCACCGGCGATCCAGACGTGATGGATACCTGGGCCACGTCGTCTCTGAGCCCGTTCATCGTGTGCGGGTGGGAAACCGATGCGGCGCTGTGGAAGCAGACGTATCCGATGCACCTGCGGCCGCAGGCGCACGACATCATCCGCACGTGGTTGTTCTCGACGGTGCTGCGCGCGCATCTGGAGACCGGATCACTGCCGTGGGCGAACGCGTCGATCTCCGGCTGGGTGCTCGATCCCGACCGCAAGAAGATGTCCAAGTCCAAGGGCAACGTCGTCACGCCGATGGGGTTGCTCGAAGAACACGGATCGGACGCCGTGCGGTATTGGGCGGCCAAAGGTGGGCCGGGCGTGGACACCGCGTTCGATGCCGGGCAGATGCAGGTCGGCCGCCGACTCGCGATCAAGCTGCTGAACGCGTCGAAGTTCGTGCTCGGCAAGACCGCGCCGGCCGGTGCGGTGACGCATGTGATGGACCGCGGCATGCTGACGAAGCTGGCCGCGCTCGTCCGGAAGGCGACGGATCACTTCGACGCGTACGACTACACCGCGGCGCTGCGCGAAATCGAGACGTTCTTCTGGTGGTTCTGCGATGACCACATCGAACACGTCAAGCGGCGGCGAGCGGGTGATGGCGACGCCGCGGCGTCGGCGACCGCGTCGACCGCGACGGCCTTGTCGGTGTTGCTGCGGCTCTTCGCGCCGTTCGTGCCGTTCGTCGCCGAGGAAGTCTGGTCGTGGTGGCGCGAGGGATCCGTGCATCGCGCAGCGTGGCCGACCGAAAACGAAGTGCTTGCGGGTCTGGGGAGCACCGACGCGGGCGCGCTGGAATCCCTCAATCACGCGTCGGACGTGACGGCCGCGATTCGGCGCGAACGATCCCTGCGCAAGTTTGCGTTCGGCGTGCCGGTGGCGGCGCTCACGCTGCCCGATCGCCTGCGCGACAACTGGGAGTGGATTTCAGACGACGTGCTGGCCGGCAATAATGCGGGGACCGCGGCGGTGGCGTTTGCTGAAGACTTCGCGGTCGAGTTCGCCGCGCCTCCCCAGCCTGCCAAGCCATGACACCGCTCGATCCGGCGGCGTACGCGGACCTTGTGCGCCGCGCCCTCGCCGAGGACATCGGCGCGGGCGATCTGACGACGCGGTTGCTCGTGCCGGCCGATGCCAGAGCCACGGCGCAACTGATCGCCAAGAGCGACTGCGTCCTCGCCGGCCTCGCGGTGGCGGAGGCCGTGTTCGCCGAGGTCGATCGGGCGGTTGTGTTTACCGCACGCTATGGCGATGGCCACCACTGTCGCCCGGGCGACGTGATCGCCCACGTGTCGGGACCGGCCGCGGCGCTCCTGACAGCCGAGCGCACGGCGCTCAATTTCCTGCAGCACCTGTCCGGCATCGCGACGCTGACGCGCCGGTTTGTGGATGCGACCGGCGGACGCCTCACGATTCTCGACACGCGGAAGACGATTCCGACGCTGCGTGTGCTGGCGAAGTATGCGGTGCGATGCGGCGGCGGGACCAATCACCGCATGGGCCTGTTTGACGCCGTGCTCATCAAAGACAACCACATTCGTCTGGCCGGCGGCATCGCTGCCGCGGTCAGCCGCGCGCGCCTGGGGGCTCCGTCCGTGGCCATCGAGGTCGAGGCACAGAGCCTCGGCGAGGTGGACGCCGCGGTGAACGCGGGCGCGGACGTGATCATGCTCGACAACCTCGGCGACGCGGACATGCGCGAGGCGGTGGCTCGCGTGGGCGGCCGTGCGAAGATCGAGATCTCCGGCGGCGTGACGATCGAGCGGATTCCGGCGCTCGTCGAGATCGGCGCCGACGTCGTGTCGGTGGGCGCGCTGACGCATTCGGCGCCGGCGGCGGACATCAGCCTGGAGATGGAGATCGATGCCGGATCCGCTGCCCGCTGATCTGGCGCGCGCGTTCGAAGGCGCGGCGCCGCGGCTGGGCGCGTTCGGCCGCGTGGAGTATTACAGCGAGGTCGAGTCGACGAACGACCTGGCCCTGTCCGCGGCGAGTCACGGGGCGCCGCATGGCGCGGTCATCCTGGCGGATGCGCAGCGCGCAGGGCGCGGACGGCAGGGCCGGACGTGGTTTTCGCCGCCGGGCGCCGGGCTGTATCTGTCGGTCGTCTTGCGATCGCAGGCCTGGGACGGTGCGCTGTCCTTGGTCACCCTGGCGGCGGGCGTCGCCGCCGCCACGGGGTTGACCGCCGCGACCGGACTGGCCGTCGAGCTCAAGTGGCCGAACGACGTCGTGATCGGCCGGCCGTGGCGGAAGCTCGCCGGGATTCTCGCGGAGTCGGCGTCCTCCGGTCCGCGCATCGACGCCGTGATCGTCGGGATCGGCGTCAATCTGCGGCGCAGCGCGTTTCCGCCGGAGATTGCCGATCGCGCGACCGCGATCGAGATGGAGACCGACCGGCCGGTCGATGCGGCCGCGTGTGCGGTGGAAGTGCTTGTTGCGCTTGCAGATACAACCGCGCGGCTGGGCGCGGGTGAGCGCCTGGCCATTGTCGACGAATGGCGCCGGTACGGGCGCGCAGGGATCGATGGCGCGCTGGTGCAGTGGACCGACGAGCGCGGCCCGCGGCGTGGCACGGCTCGCGACGTGGATGAGACCGGCGCGCTGGTCGTCGACGCCGAGGGGCGGCGCGAGCGCGTCGTGTCCGGCGAAGTGCAATGGGAGCGGCTGATACGGTGATGGATCCGACCACGGCGCCAGGCGCGACTCCGGACATCGGCGAGTATTGCCGCCGCGTGGAGGATCACCTCACGCGCGCCAATGCCGGCCATCTGGTCCGCATTGTCGGTCCCGGATTCGAGCTCGTGCGCGGGTGGGCGGAGATGGGCGTACCGCTCAGCGCCGTGTTTCGCGGAATCGATATGAAAGCCGACCGCCATCGCGAGGGCCAGGCCCGGCGGGCGTTGCGGATCGAGTTCTGCGAGTCCGACGTCCGCGCGGTGTTCGACAACTGGCGGCGCGCGGTCGGACTGACGACGGGCGCCCGGGGTCTAAAGACCCCGGGCTCCATTGATGACGAGGGCGAACCCGATGGAGCCCCGGTTGACGGTGTGCCCGATGGAGCCCCGGGTCTTGAGCCCCGGGGTGACTCCGAGCCCAAACGCCCCTCTCTCACGCGCCATCTCGATCGCGCGATCGATCGGCTGAGCCGGATCGGCGGCCGGCTCGAGTTGCCGCCTGAGCTGCGCGACGTGTGCGATCGCATCCTGCAGCAACTGGTGGCGATGCGGGACGAGGCCGCGGGAAAACGCGGCGCCGTGCGCGACGCCGTCGCCGATCGGCTTGGCCCGCTCGATCGGGAACTGGCCGACATCGCGCGGGTGCACGCACCCGAGGCGCTGCGCACGGCCGCGCGCGCCGACGCCATCATGGATCTGCAGATGTACCGCGCGCGCATGCCTCCCGGCGCCTGGGACCGCGCGCTCGACGTCACCACGGATCGCCTGGTCCGCGATCGCCTTGGCCTGCCCCTGCTCGAGCTGTGAGCGACATCCTCGAACTCATCGTCGATCGTCCTGTCGCCGGCGGCCGCATGATTGCGCGCGACGATGGACGCATCGTGTTTGTGTCGGGGGCCATCCCCGGCGAGCGCGTGCGCGCGCGGGTGGAGCGGACCGCCAAGCAACTGCGCTGGGCCGCCACCGTGGAGGTGCTGGAGGCGAGTCCCGATCGCCGGGACGTGCCGTTCGAGCCCGCCTGCGGCGGCTCGACGTTCGCGCACATCCAGTACGACCGGCAGCGAGAGTTGAAGCAGCAGATCATCGTGGACGCGTTCCGCCGGATTGCGCGGATGACGATCGATCCGGCGCCTGTGGTTGCGGCATCGCCAGAGCACGCGTACCGCGTGCGCGCCAGATTGCACGCGGCCGAGGGCCGGCTGGGTTTCTTCCTCGAAGGCACGCACGCGATCTGCGACGCGGCGCCCACGGCGCAGTTGCTCCCGGCGGCGACTGACGCGGCCGCCGCGGTGTTCGCGGCGCTGGGGCCGCGCGCGGCCGACTGCGAAGCCATCGTCATTTCGGAGAACATCGCCGCCACCGAGCGGGTGCTGCACCTGGAGCCGCGCGATCGGGCGCGGCTGGATGACGTGGCGGCCGCGATCGCGGGCGTTGCCGGCCAACCAGATCTGGGTGTGACCGGCGTGACGACGATCGTGCGCGGGAAGTTGCTGGAAGTCATTGGTACATCGACAGTTACAGACATAAGCGAAACGCTGTTCGGCGGCGCGTCGCCTGTGGCGCCGGCGGCGTCGTGGACGCGTCGCGCCCCGTCGTTCTTTCAGGGCAATCGATTTCTGGTCGGCGCACTGGTCCGGCGTGTGCTCGACGTCGCGCAGGGGGACCGCGTCGTCGATCTCTATGCCGGCGTTGGTTTGTTCGCCGTGGCGTTGGCGGCGCGCGGGGCGCAGGTGGTCGCGGTCGAGGGCGACGCGTTCTCGGCCGACGACTTGATCGCGAACGCGCAGCCGTGGAGTTCGCGTCTGCAGGTGATGCGCGCGACGGTCGAGGACGCCGTACGTCGGCCGCCGGTGCCGGGGCCTGCGTGTGTGGTGCTGGATCCGCCGCGGACGGGCGTGTCGCCCGAGGCGTTGTCCGCGCTCGCGTCGTGGCGCGTGCCGACGCTCGTCTACGTGTCGTGCGATCCGCCGACGCTGGCGCGCGACGCCGCGAACCTCGCGACATCCGGCTACACGCTCGCGTCACTCGACGCGTTTGATTTCTTTCCGAACACGCCGCACGTGGAATCCGTCGCGGTGTTCACGCGCGCGTAGGCGTGTGCACTCTGCTGCCTCCGTAGATCTACGGAGATCGCGACGCACTGAGAGATCTTCAACAACCGTCGCAGAAAATCGCGCGCTGGATTTCTTAGAGTGATGCGTCGCCCTTGGCGCCATGCGGCCAACGTGTGGCGTCCACTTGGTACAAGTTCTGCGTGTTCTCCGGGCGCGTCGTCGACACGGTACCCCCCGGAGATTCACATGTCGCGCAGGTCGCAGCCACCAACCGTCGTCCGTTCCGTATCTTCCAGGCGTCAGCACCTGTTCGTGTGGGTCGTCGCGTTCCTCTTGTTAGCGGCCGCGCGCGGCGGTGGAGTCGGCCGCTTCGATCCGCCCGGCAGCGCGTACGGATCGGCCGGGGCTAGACCGGAGCGCGGGTATTTTTCGCAGTTCCCGTGGAGCCGCGTGGATATGGTCACGGGTGAACTCACGCTCACCTTCACCGACCTGGTGCTGCCCGGCAACGCCGGGATGGACCTGCAGATCACACGCACGTATAGCCGGCAGCGCGGCTGGGCCGTGAGCGTCGGGTCCGTGCCGCTCTGGATTGAAGAATCCGTCGCGCCCCCGTCGCCAGCGGTCCACAAACCGAAGCTGTTGATGGCCGATGGCTCGCGCCAGTCGTTGTACTCCGGCGTGTCCGGCTACAGCGGCTATTGGGTGACGACGGGCTTCGCGAAGCTGGACCTGGCCAATCGCACGCTGTATTTGCCGAATGGCTGGATCGCGACCTACCAAACGAGCACCGACAATTCGCCGCTGAAGCTCGACGAGGTCCACGACGCCTATGGCAACAGCCTGACCCCCGAATGGGACGGTCTCCGGATCGTCGAGGTCGTCCAGACCGTCAGCGACAGCGCGACCCGCACGCGTACCGTAGAGTTGGGCTACAACGGCGCGCTGCTCACCGACGTGAGCTACGACGGCCGCGACTGGGAGTGGCCGGGACAACCTGACGCAGATTACCTATCCCTCGGGTCGCGTGATCCAGTACGACTACGGTTGGGCCAATCGCATCGAGAAGGTCTACGCCGGCTCCACGATCTACGCGGACAATATCTTCTATCACCCGTCAGGCCTCATGACGGACGTGGACTTCGGTAACGGCACCACCGAGCATCTGGACGTGAACAACCGTCATCGGCCGACCCGTCTTGTCAGTGGGAATTCGACCGACCCGCTCGACATCACCTATGGGTACGATGCCGCCGGCAACGTGACCTCGATCGACGATGCCCGGTCGGGCAAGGACTGGGCCTTCTGCTACGACAAACTCGATCGGTTGATTCGTCTCACGGCGTGTCCCGGGACGCCGAACCCAGCCGAGGACATGTTTGCCTATGACGTGCAGGGCAACCGCACGCGGAAGGGCACGGGGACACCCGCCGTCACGTACAGCTACGACACCTCGGCCACCAACCGCCTGACGAGCGCGACCTCGACGCTGGGCGCGCCCGAGGCAGGCACGTTCACGTACGATGACGTCGGCAACATGACGGGCGACGGCACGGGCACGTTCACGTACTCGACGCGCAACATGATGAAGACGGCGACGCTCGGCAGCACGACGACCACCTACGGGTACGACGCCGACGGGTTGCGCAAGATCAAATCCTCGGGCTCGACGACGAAGTACTACATCCACGGGCTGGGTTCGCAGCTTTTGGCCGAGTACGACGTGTCCACCGGCGTGCCGGCGATCGTGAAGGAATATGTGTATCTGGGCGGGCGGCTGCTCGCGTCCTTCGCGCCGGAAGAATCGCCGGCCGCCGTCGCGCGCGTGACCGGCATCGGCCTGTCGTCGTCCAACGTCGTCGCGGGCACGCAAGTGACGGTGACCGTGGCGGGCGAGGCGTTGCCGTGCCCATCGGTGCAGATCAACTTCGGCGACGGGACGACGACGAGCTATCCGTTGTCGTCGCCGTACGCGCTGCCCTTGGTGGTGAACCACACCTACACGACGCCGGGCCTGCGCACGGTAATCGCGACGGGGGAGACGACGTCGAACGGCCCGTGTGCCGGCACGGTGTCGACGCCACTCGCGGTACGGTCGGCCGAGGCGATGACGAACGGTGACTTCAGCCAGGGCTTGAACGGGAGCGGGTTGCCGGTCGGTTGGACGATCTTCTCCGGCGGGACCGCGCTCGAATGGTCGCTCACGACGGGGCTGGAATTTTATCGGCCGGCGGGATCGACGACGGGCGTGGTCGAGCAGACGACGAGCCTCGGCTTGCCGGCGGGCGCACCGCTGGAGGCGGCGTTCACGCTGGGGAATTCCGATACGGTCAGCAAGCGCGTGAGCATCATCATGCGGAGTAGCGCGTGGGACGATCTGGCGATCTGCAACTTCCATCTGCCGGCGTCGCAGTCGCCGGCGACCTACACCATGCGGATGCACACGACGGTGTCGTGGTCGGCGGCGGCAATCGCGTTCTATGCGGCGGACGTAAATGGTTCAGGAACAGGGAGTTACCAGCTCGACAACGTGTCGCTGGTCTACAAGCCCGCGAATTCGTCGGCCAAGACCGACTGCGTGGACGCGAATGCGCCGACCTCGGGAGGATCGAGTGGGAGTTCGCTCATCACGAACGGCGATTTCTCGGACAGCACGACGGGCTGGACGTTGTCCGGGTCGATGACGTCGGGCGTCGTCAGTCAGGTGCTCGAGTACTACCGCACGACGGGGTCCACGACGCCGGTGGTGGGGCAGGCGACGAGCACGAGCGTGTCGGCGAATCAGCGCCTGACGGCGATCTTTGAGATGGGGAATTCGAGCTCGAGCCGGCAACGCGTGACGGTGTCGCTCCAAGAGTCGGACGCATCGAGTTTCGTGAGCTGTGTGTTCTGGTTGCCGGCGGGCGCCGAGCGGCGCGCGTATGCGATGACGACATTTGCGCCGGTGGCGTGGACGAATGCGACCTGGGCGGTGGTGCCGTCGAATGGCGGGTCGGAAGGGTCGCACGGCTGGCTGGAACTGGACACCGTGTCGTTTGCGAAGACGACGGACGCAGTGCTGGGGACGGAGTGTTTCGAGCCGGGTTCGTTCACGATCAATGAGAGCGCGCCAGTGCCCGTACCGGTGCCGGTCCCGAGTCCGGCGCCGGTGCCGGAGGCGTTGGTGGTTGCGAAGGTGACGCCGCGCGGTTCAATGACCTCCTCGATGACGCGAGCGCCGCGGACCAGCGCAGCGCTCAGCGCGGCCGATGAAAGCGCAGCGCCCGACGGCGCCGCGCCAACACCCGCGACGCCCCGCGAGGCCTTGTCGGTGCTGGTGAACCTCGCCGGCTCGGGTACGGGCACGGTGTCATCGGATCCGACCGGCGTGTCCTGCGCCGGGCATGACGTCAGCTGCAACGGCTGGTTTGCCGAAGGCACCACGGTGACGCTGACGGCGACGCCGGCGTCTGGCCATGCGTTCGCCGGCTGGAGCGGCGCGTGCACCGGCACCGGCACGTGCGAACTCTTCATCGACGGGGAACTCACCGCCACGGCGACGTTCACCGGACCGCCGACGCTGATGTACTACCACGTGGATATCCTGGGTTCGGTGCGCGTGATCACCGACGCCAACGGCGACACGGTCACGCGCCACGACTTCGCGCCTTTTGGGGAAAGCACGTCGGCGCTCACGGGCGATTCGCGGCGGTTCACAGGCAAAGAGCGCGACGCGGAAACGGCACTCGACTACTTCGATGCGCGGTACTTTCGGAATGTGTGGGGGCGGTTCACGAGTGCGGACGATTCGATCTACATGGACATCTCCAATCCGCAGTCGTTCAACCTATACGCATACGTCTACAACAACCCGCTGCGGTGGGTGGATCCCAGTGGGCATCAGGCTGAGTGTCCAGGAGGACCGTGTCGTACAGACATTGTCGTGATGCCACCAGACCCGGATCTCGTCGCTGCAAGACAAAAGTTGGAAGGGCTCTGGGACTTCTTTGTGCGTAGCCTGCGTTGGAACACCCGGACTGGATACGGTCAGGTCGTCGACCAACTGCTCGGCAATCTCATCGCCGACGAGATTGAGGATCTTGCCGGCGCTGCGTCTCGAACATGGAGCGGCACGTCAACGTGGGGCGATGCCTTCACCATCGCGTCGGTGCTGCCACCGGTGCGGGGCGCGAAGTACGGTGCACTTGGTGTCAAATCGGCCGCGAAGCT
>Ga0307505_10002405_pt1 | contig 13065 bp, 8 predicted proteins | sample 23_S_MG_FD_202183 | JGI IMG/M metagenome (GOLD analysis project Ga0307505, IMG submission 202183) | Soil microbial communities from Populus trichocarpa stands in riparian zone in the Pacific Northwest, United States - 23_S | ecosystem: Environmental > Terrestrial > Soil > Riparian zone > Trees...
TGCGAGGGCCTTCAGGCCCGATGCGTTGTTCCAGGATTGCAGCAAAGCATCGGACCTGAAGGGCCTCCCACGACAGCATTGCCCGCCACAGCGGCAGGAGGCCCAAGGTTTCTGTGGGAGGGCCTTCAGGCCCGATGCTCAATGCCCACTTCGCGATCTTCCACGTTCCGACGATCCGATTCACAATGCCTGCCCGACAGTGGAGCGGATCACACGATGGATTTCACCTGGCTCAACGAGCCCATTCTGCTCATTCCTCTGACCGGCGTGTTCGGCCTGCTGGTCGGCAGCTTCCTCAATGTCGTGATTCTTCGGCTGCCGCGCAGGCTCGAGCATGACTGGCAGGCGCAGGCGCGGGACCTGCTTGGGCAAGCCGCTCCCGAAAAGGAAGCTGTACCGCCCGATCTCGTGTTCAAGGGATCGCATTGCATGCACTGCAAGCATGCGTTGTCGCCACTGGACAACATCCCGCTGCTCAGCTTTCTCGTTCTGCGCGGACGCTGTCGCTACTGCAAGACCCCGATCTCCTGGCAATACCCGCTGGTCGAATTTCTCAGCGGAGTGGCGTGCGCCGTCCTCGCGTGGAAATTCGGTTTCGGATGGCAGCTTGTAGCCGGACTCGCGTTCACCTGGTTCCTGATCGCCGGTTCGGGCATCGACGCGCGTACCCAGCTTCTTCCCGACCAGATCACCCTGCCGCTGCTCTGGCTGGGCTTGCTGATATCGCTGGTTCCGCTCTTCGTCGATTCCCCTGCCGCGATCATCGGTGCGGCGACCGGCTGGCTGAGCCTGTGGCTCGTGTTCTGGCTGTTCAAGCTGATGACCGGCAAGGAGGGCATGGGCTATGGCGATTTCAAGCTGCTCGCCGCTTTGGGCGCCTGGATGGGCGCAACGGCACTGCTGCCGATCATCCTGCTGTCGTCACTGATCGGCGCGATCGTCGGCGGCACACTGCTCGCCGTGCAGGGCAAGGACCGCAGCACGCCGATACCGTTCGGTCCGTTCATTGCGGCGGCGGGCTGGACCTGGTTCGTATTCGGCGAGGAGTTGCTCGGACTTTACCGAAACTGGTTCTTCACCGGCCATTGAGCGGGTCGCGAACGTCGTGCGCCGCTTTCGAATGGCACGATTTTCGCCGACGCTTGGGCGCACGACTCAAAAGCATCGGCCCTGAAGGGCCTCCCACAGGAGCGCGCGCTCACCATAGCCGTAGCACCTGTCTTTGCAGGAGAGTCTTCAGGCCCGATTTCCTTCGCCAGATGTGCAGGAAAGCATCGGCCGGTGAAGGGACTCCCACAACGGTTCGCGTCCCGCACGCTGCCCTGGATCGCATCGGAACAAGACGGCGTTCGGCAGCTCCGCTCAAACCTCGCTGCGCACGGGACACGGTTCCTGCCCGCGTTGCTGCGCTTTCCGGAACCCTGCACCACAAAAAAGCCCCGGTTCGTCGCCGGGGCTTTTTCCTGGAATACGATGGTGGGCGGTACAGGGATCGAACCTGTGACACCTGCCGTGTGAAGGCAGTGCTCTACCGCTGAGCTAACCGCCCGCGTACGTGAATCTGGTGCCGGAAATAGGAATCGAACCTACGACCTCATCATTACGAATGACGCGCTCTACCAACTGAGCTATTCCGGCGGAGGGCGCGAAGTATAGTCATAGTGCCCTGGCTGGACAAGGCGGGGTTCGCGATCCTGCGCAATCGGTGCAGGCCAGCGCATGGCAACGTGCTGGCTCGCGCCAGCGCGACCCGCATGCATGGAGCGGGCGTCAGGATCGCAGTGAGTCCCCAATGCGAGGACGCGGGCACCCGGGAACTATTGTTCTGCCCGGAGCTTACCAGCAGTCCGAGAGCGGGGCCGAGCCATCTGCCGTCTTCGTCCCGCGATGATTGAGAGTGAGCTCTCCACACTTGTCCTGGGTCTGGTTACCCTGCGGCTCGGCGGTCAGCGTGTAGGTCGACGCCGTGCATGCGATCTCGACCGTATAGTTGACGGTACCGCCACTTGCGGGCGAATCCAGCGTCTGGCCGCACAGCGCTTCGGCCGTGTAGTCGCGATCGGTCGTGAACCGGCGCTCGAGTCGTTGGGTCACTTCGAGCATTTCGGTCTTGACCTGCGCACGACGCGTCTTGCGTAGATGCTCGTTGTAGTTCGGCAGCGCGATCGCGGCAAGCACCGCGACGACAGCGACGACGATCACGAGCTCGATGAGCGTGAATCCCCTGGGCCTGTTCACGATGACGCTACTCCTGATCTGGATTCTGGCAAGGGTCCGGCCTGGGCCGGACCCGTCTTGAGGAGCGCTCCGGTGCGGAGCGCTGGCCGTCAACGCAACTGCTTCCACGAAATGCGCCCGCATGGAATGGGCTTGCCGGTCGTTCGACCCGAGTTCGGCGAGACCCACTTGCACTCGTCGATTACCTCGCAGGCCGGATCGGCCGGATCGCATTCTTCCTCGGGTTCGCAGCCTTCCGACCCGGGCAGGCACGGGATACCCGAACCCGGTGGACGCACGATCAGGATCGGCGGCTCGCCCGGCGGCGGCCCGCGACGCGTGTCGGTGCCGATGATGCCAGGCACATCAGGTGGTTCCTGCCCTGCCGGCCAGCCGCCAATCGGCGCGACCGGTCTGTAGCTCGCTGCGCCCGAAAGCGAGTTGAGCACGAGCGTCGCATTCTGGCTGCCCGGCTCGCAGGAGTTGCCTTCCGGTCGGAACGTGTTGAACACGACGTCGCTGAGGATGCCTTGCGGCGTCGCCGTGACGCGCTCGCCGGCAAGCAGATCGACGGAGTTCGCCTCGAACGAGAGGTCGAGATACCAGCCCATCTTGCCCCAGGACGCGCTCGCCGATTCCATGTAGTCCACCGGATTGCGCGTGGCCGTGCGATAGCCGCCGATATCGGCAACCATCGGCGTGTAGCTCGTGATTTCCTGACGCTCCAGGCCACCGGGTTCTTCACCGCGGCCACCGATCGCCCAACCCTCGACCCAATTGCCGGTCTCGGGATCGAACGCACGGCTGTCCCAGATGCCGTAGATCGTGTCGTTCGCGGCGCGCGTGCCATTGCCGACCATGGCCTCGTCGGCGTCATGGTCATTGAGATAGCGCCCGGTACCGAAGATGACGTTGGTGCCGCCGAGCGGATTGGCCACGGTGTAGACGGCACTCGTGATCGACTGGCGCTTGCCATCCGGATCGCGCGCGGTGAACAGCGGTTCACCATTGTTGCCGATCTGCCATGAGCCACTCACGAGCTCGAAGCGCCACAGGTTGCCGAGGAAGTCACCGGCATAGATCGTGTCGCCCGCTCCGTTGCCGTCGTTGTCGACGAGGAGCGATCCGGCCAGGCCATTCGGCCCCTGGCGCGGACCATCGCCGGTACCGCAGTCCGCCTCGATCAGCGAACAACCCCAACCCGTATCGAGTTTCGCGACTTCCGCACCCGTGGCGAGGTCGCGGATGAACAGGATCGCGCGCTGGCTGGCACTGTTGTAACCATTGCCGAACGCCGCCACCCAGGTGCCATCTTCCGTGATGCCCGCATATGGCCGACCGACGAACTGGCCCATGTCGATATCGATCGAGTTGTTGAACTCCCACAACACATTCGCTGCAGTGAACGCGCGCGGATTGGTGACATCGAGCGCGAACACCGAGCGTCCACCGGCACCCGTGGATGCGAGCAATACCGTGCGCCAGGTGCCGAGATGTGCATCGGTCACGGTCGGAGATCCATCCACGAAGAAACGATGGACGTAACCAGGCTGGGCGAGCAGGTGCAGGTTCGGGAGCACCGCATTGGGCACGTACGCGAACAGCTCGGTGCCACCGCCCGTGCCTTCGCGACCATCGATCGCATGCAGCATGCCGTCATTGGCGCCGAAGAACAGGATCGGATTCTGCGACGTGGCGCCGAAGATCGTGCGCTTGCTCTCGACGTAGGCCGGATAGCTCGCCGCGGCGCCGGGATCCACTTCGCTGAGAATGCTCCCGTAGCCGAAACTGGTCACGCCGATCACCGCTGGCGTCGAATTGAGGATGTCGCCGATTCGCGTTCCGCGCCGGCGGAACGGGCAGTCCGTGGGATCGATGAGGCTGCAACCCGTGGCACCGCGCTCGCGGCTCTGGTCTCCGCGCAAGTAGGCGATGAGGCTGTCGTTGGCGTACACGGCGGGATTGAGCGTGCCTTGCACAATATCCAGCGTCGCGGTGCTCATTCCGGTCGTCGTGAACTCCGCCCCGGCGAAGTTCGTGCCGCTGGGCTGCGCAGTGAAAATCCTGCGAGCCGCGGCAGCCGGCATACGCTGGCTCGCACTCCACACCGGGAGGGTATCGCTGTAGGTGGCATCCGAGCGGATGCTGAATGCACGCAAGTCGCCCGCCCAGTCCACCGACGTGAAGGACGCCTCGTAGGCAAGCGTGACGCCCGGAACGAATCGCGGCGTACTGGTTGCGACACTGGCCGACGGAGCCGACGTCGCAATGATGTCCGTGAACGCGCGGTCGAGCTGCTCGCGAAGGGTGGCCGGATTGGTGACGAGGAAGTAGTTGTCCGGAACACCGTCGCCGTCGACGTCGTTGGCCGTTGGAACCGGAGCGCCGTACTTGGCTGCGTACCAGAGCGGATCGTTGAGGAAGATAGCACCGCCAGCATCCCCTCCGGCGCTCGGCGTGAATACGCGCGTGCTCGTGGTCGGCAGCAGGCCGCAGGCTGCACTCGTGACGCCGACACAATCACCCGGATTCATGCCGGGTGGCGTATTGAGGTCGTAGGGACGGTAACCCATTCTATAGGCTGTAGCGGGTACATAGGTTGGGTGGTTGCCTGCGATGTCCTGATACGGGAAAGTCGGCGAGTCGGTATCCCTCACATCCAGATAGACGCCATCCCGGGTCGTCCCTGCCAGCACGTAACCCATGTTCTGGTTCGCACTGCCCGCTGCGTACTCCGAGTTCAGCGTAACCGTCACCGTGCCATCCGCATTCGCGGTGATCACGTAGCGCACGATCGCGTCCATGTCGTGATCGTTGCCTTGTTCGACGTCCTCGTAGTTGATCTGGAAGACGGCATACGGACGTCCGCCGTTGACCGTTGCGTCAAACGGCTGACCCGGCAGATTGACAATTCGCTCGACGTAGAAATCGACGATCGTGTTGGTCGGCTTGCGGGTGCCATCACCGAACGTGCCGCTGACCGTCTTCGCGAACGGCAACAGCGAGACATTGCCACCGCCCCACGGGAAGTCGATGCGCGGCAACGGTGAGGCCAGCGCGATCGCATATGTGCTCAGGTTTTGCGCGCCTGGCGCCGGATGCAGATCGGTGAACCGCGCGTAGCGCGCGACACTCGCCGAATAATAAGTGCCACCCTTGGTGGGCTCCTCAGGCGACAGGCCGCGGATATTGCCGAAGCTCGTGGCGGTCTTGGCCGTCGGTGCGCCATCCGTGACTCCGTCGACATCGCCGATGAAGACGCGTCGCGACCCGCCGAATTCCGCATTCCAGATCAGCTGGCCCTGGCCCGACGCACTGAAACCGGCCAGCGACGCGGGGGTGACGCCCTGGCTCGTGAGCGCTCCGGCGAATGCGCTGCCGGGCAGGTCGCCGTCGTAGCTCGGATTGATGTCGCTGATGATCGTCTGGTAGGGCTTCGCGCAGGACAGGAAACCGCCACCACCGGTGTCCGCTGGTCCATACGGATCCTGCCAGGTCGCCTGGGTCAGGCCCATCGTGGTCTCTTCGCCATTTCCGTTCGTCGTCGCGGATTCGAACCGCGGAACCGGAGCGCCCGCGCCGGCAAAGTAGCGCATGCTCTCGAACAGCATTTCGGCCAGCGGGTTGCCCCACATGCGGCACTCGCCATTGTTGATCGCACGGTTGCCGACGGACGGGCAATCGCCCGTGCCGTTGGCCCAGTTCCAGTTGGTATCGGAGTTCAGGTTGTTCGTGGTGGTGCCAGCGTAGTTGCCACCGATCATGCGCAAACGGCTGATCGTATTGGCGATGCCATCCACGTTGGTGCGGAACTGACCCGTGTTGGCGTTGATCTCCTCAGCGAAATTGCTCATGTTCCGCCGCAGCACGCCGCCCTCGAGATTGTTGAACTGGCTGCCCGTGATCAGCCCGAAATACATGCGCGTCGACTCGCCGTAATCGTGCAGGATGCCGGTCGGCTTGAACTGGTCGTTCGGATACGCCTTGCACGAGGCCTCGCGCACGGCGGCATTGGCATCGCCCGCAGGGCACGAGCGCACGCGCACGAGATAGTCATCCCGGGTTACGGCCGGAGTGGTCGGTGAAAGGTTGTAGGTCGAGATCGAGACCTGCTGAATTCCGTGCGTCGTGCTGCTCGGTACCACCGCGAAAGTGCCGCAACTGGTTTCCTGCGTACCCGTGCACGTGCGCCATTGCAGGCGGTAACCGTCACCGCCGTTTCCTTCCTCGTGACGGAACTTGAAGCTGTAATTGGTATTGGATGCCAGCGAAACGATTGCCGATCTTTCGGCGCCGGCACAGACTCCGAAACCGCGTGCTCCGTAGCAGCCTGCCGTGGCGAGTGAGCCGCCCGTGGCGTTGAGCAATTCGAAGTCGATTGCGTCATCGCCATCGACGCGGAACTGATAGCGCGTGGCCGTGGTCGTGCGCAACCTGCCCGTGATGATCGACAGGTAATTGTCCTGTTGCGCATTGTGCGGATTGCAGTTGTTCGAATTGCAATCGATCGTGCTGATCGTGCCGGTGCCGAAAAGCAGCGACGGAATCGCGTAGGTGTTCTCCATCGTCGTGAACGCCGCGCGATTCGCCGGATGGCCGGGATGTGCAGCTGTGGTCGCGGCAGTTACGCAGTCGACGCGCGTGTTGGTCGCGGTGAAGCACCGGTTTCCGGCGACAGGGCCTTCGATCGACAACCAGTTCCACACGCGCTTGTCGGTGTTCTTGAGGACGCGGAACAGCGGCGCCTGGTAGTTCGGATAGGCATTGGCGTTGCCGGTGACGGTCGTAACGGCGAACAGGTGATAGCGCCCGGCGTCCGGAGCCGTGAGCGGAGCGTAGTTGCTGATGTCATAGCCATCGCGCGTGACACTCTGGTATTCCTTGCCCCAGCTGTGTCCGTCCTGCGGGAAGAATGCGCCCTGAAGTACCGTTTCGGTCGTGCTGTCGACCTGGCGCCAGCCGCCATACAGCACGCGACGCAGCGCGTCCATGCGCGAAGTCGTCAGGTAGTTGAGGAAATCGCCGCTCCAGCGCCCAGAACACTGCTTGTTGGTCGCCGCCGACACCGGCACGAACTTGTCCGTGTCCCATGCGTAGCAGACCGAAGAGTTGAAGTACCCGTAGTAGTCGATCGTCGCGGGCTTGTAGCCGATATCCAGCGCGCCATCGCCATCGAGATCGGAGGCGTCGTTGTACGCCTCGTAGTAGATCTTGTGGTCCTTGCCCATGACGAGCATGTTCAGCGGCGGCTGTCCCGACGTCGTGAACAACGGCTGCTGCGCAATGTCGATACCTCCGGTGGATGCCTGGGCATTGACCGCGGGCGAATGGCCAACGCCTGCGACGAAGCAGAGCAGGCCGATGGTCGCCGATAGTTTGATGTCGAGCAGTTTCATGAAGGTCACTCCCACCTGGGGAAAATCAGTAGACGTAAATGGTTTGCACGGTCGCCCAGGTCGCAGTCTCGAGCGGGCTGCCCGGATCCTGCTCCTGTGCCGATATGACGTAGAAGCGCGGTTTCTTGTTCGGATCGTCGCCGGTACCACTACCCCGTCGCTCGGTATTGCCGGGGACGAGGCGGACGGCCTGGGTGAAATGATCTTCCGGCGGATACGTCGTCAGCCAAGGCGTCCACGGCATGTCCTCGCCGACCAGGCGAACCGGAACATCGGGAATGTTGTCGTAGGCCCATAGCGGATCACCGGCCATATCACGCCCTTCGGCCATACGCCCTTCGGAGCGCTCGAACGCCTGCTGCTGCGCGCGGAAATTGCCGGACATGCGTTCCTGCAGCACCGTCACCTGCATCGCGGTGACACCGAGCAGCGTCAACAGCAGCAACATGATCAGCGACACGAAAAGCACGGCACCACGGTTGCGATGACGGTTCAACGAAGGGAGGATTTTCATGGCCTTCTCAGGAATTGAAGATTCGATTGCGCAGTGCAATCGTGGTTTCGTAGATCTGGCGAATCGATCCATCGGTCGGTGGCGTGATCGTCACGCCGAGAAGATCGAACGTGCGTGCATCGCCGGCACCGTCCGTGGTACTGACGGCGGCGGGCGCCGGACTGCGCAGCAGCATCCCGATGCGTACGCTCAGCACGCGTTGCCACTGATTGTCGATTGCGACCGCGTCGGCAAAGCCGTCGACGACCTCTTCGGCCGTGCGCATCTCGTCGATCACGCCGTTCGGAGTAGGCGAACTGTCGAACCCGAAGCGCAACTGGAGGTTGTCGACGCCTTCGACGAGTTCCTCGGCTGCGCCGAGCGCAGTACCCGTGCGTTCGAAGCGGCGCACATACAACGATGGAATTCCGACCGGATTGTTGCGGATGAAAAGCGCGAAATATTCCGCGCGATGCAGTTCGGCATTCAGTTGCGAGGCGCCGTACATCGGCCGCGAATTGAGATTCACGTTGGAAATCCGATGATCCCACGGACAGCCGCCCGCGTTGCCGCAGTTGGTTACCGTCGAATCGGCATAGACATTGGGCGCGCCCAGGCCTGGCACGATGAGGCTTCCGGCAGTGAAAGTCGCGGCGAACACGTCAGCTGACGCACAATTCTGGACGGCATAGATCGCAGTGTCTTCGCCGGCCTGCACGATCGGCGACGTGGCCGCGGTTGCCGGCAGCGAGAGTGTGAGCTGAAGATTGTCCGCCGACTTCTGCACGCTCATTACCGGCAGGCTTTCATCGCCGAATATGCGAAGAATCAGCACATCGGTGCCGGCAACGATGGCATCGCCCGCCAGCTCCGCCGGGCGGTCCATTTCGCCTTCGGTGAATGCCTCGATCGGGCGTTGGAACCGGAACAGTTCACCGCCTGGAACACTGCCATCAGCGAACATGGCCAGGTGATTGACGAAGGTGTCCTGCAAGGCGCGGCCTGAATCGGAACCACAGCCCATGAAACCGACCATGCGCAACTGCCGCTGCATGAACTGGGTTGCGAAACGACCGTTCTCCTGAACCCGCGAGAGGCCTTCCTGGGTCTGGTAGGTTGCCCGCGTCGCGCCGAAGATCTGTACCAGACCGAGCAGCAGCAGGAATCCGATGACCAGCGCGACCATGAGTTCAACCAGCGACACGCCGCGCTGGGGGCGTGGGCCGTAGACGTTAGTCTTGTGCTTGGAATTCACACTGCCCCCTCAAAGACGCGTTGAAACCACGAAAACGCTGAACTCTCCATCCACGCCGGCGCCCGTTCCGCCAACAGCGAGTCCGGCGCCATAGGTGACCGCGTCCGCGGTGCAGCGGCCCTCGGCGGTTCCGCCCTCGATCCAGCGCTGGTCACTCCAGCGGATGCAAACCGCGACTTCGGTGCCGCTGATCGGTGCCACGGCACCACGCCCCTGGGGCAACTGGCATGCGATCTGCTGGCGCCATGTCGAAAGATCGGCTGCGGCCAGCGGTGAGTCCTCGGGATCGTCGTCGCACGCCATGTCGACGTATTCGTTGCTGTAGTAGCCGAGAATTTCGGAGCGATTGGAACGGATGTTGTCGAGGATCATTCCGGCCAGTGCCGTGGCCTGCGAACGCAGATGCGCGCTCTGGTTGGCCTTGACCGAGTACGCCTGAAGCGCCGCCAGGCCCAGCAGGCCGAAGCTCAGCACAAGCATTGCGATGAGGACTTCAAGGAGGCTGAAGCCGCGGGACGTTCGTTTCATGGTTGGCTCATCCAGTTGTTCAACTGCCACAAGGTGCACGCTGGGCGCCCGTGCGACCAAGCGGTGTGACAACGATCTCGCGACGTTGCTCACCGCTGCAGTTTTCGCGCGGTTCCAGTACGAACGTCAATTCTTCAGGGAGTGTCGTATTTCCACGCGGCGTGAATCGCACGAACGCGCGTTCGGTCTGCGGAACCAGCTCGTTCTTGGAATTGGCGATCCACGTGCGCAGGACGAGATCCTCGGTGATCTCCCCAACCGGGTCGCCATCACCGACCGTGTCATCGACAAATGCCATCCATCCGAACTGCCAGGCATCCGCGTCGCCACACTCTTCAGGCAATCCGTTGCGCGTATCTGCGGCACATATGGTGACGCCGCGTGTCTTGGCAATCGCCTCATTGCGTGCGATGTTGAATGCCGAGATCAGGTCGTTGGTTTCGGTCGCGATGCGATTGCTGCGAATCGAGGAGCTGAAATTGGGCAGCGCAATGGCCGCAAGGATCGCGACGATCGCAACCGTGATCATCACCTCGATCAGCCCGAAACCGGATGGGTGTGGAACGTTTGCTTGCCGGGCCCCGCTCATGAAACCCCCGATGTGTGCACGGATTGGTGCCAGATTCCGAACCTAGCCGGCCGCTGAGCAGCGGGCAAGCCTGCCGCGTCGCGAGGTAGGAATTGGCGGACGAGCGGCATTCACGGGCCGGCGCCGCCGTTGAACCATTGCACGAACCGCTGGGCGCCCATGTGGGAGGCCCTTCAGGGCCGATGCTTCTCCTGCACTCCTGGCTGAAGACATCGGGCCTGAAGGCCCTCCCACGAAATCAGGAGCCCTTCTCGGCCGATCTGGCGCACCTCTCTGCCGAGGCATTGCATGGCTGTCGTGTGGGAGGCCCTTCAGGGCGATGCTTTTCCTGCACTCCTGGCTGAAGGCATCGGGCCTGAAGGCCCTCCCACGAAATCAGGAGCCCTTCTCGGCCGATATGGAGCTCCTTCTCTGCCGAGGCCTTGCATGGCTGCCCTGTGGGAGGCCCTTCAGGGCCGATGCTTTTCCGGCACTCCTGACTGAAGGCATCGGGCCTGAAGGCCCTCCCACAAAATCAGGGGCCCTGCACAATCAGGGGCCCGCACAGCTTTCCTGTGGGAGGCCCTTCAGGGCCGATGCTTCACTGGCACTCCTGGCAGAAGGCATCGGGCCTGAAGGCCCTCCCACAAATCAGCGGACCACGCAGCGGAATACGCAGCCCGGACGGCTTCTGCCGCGCAGGCTCCTGGGTCAGGCGACCTTCTTCCACTGCCCGAGCGCGGCCAGGCCATTCTCCTTGGCACGCAAGGCAACCGTCTTCTGCGCATCGGCGAAGTTGCTGGCCATGTCCTGGCCCCACAACTTGAGCGCGGCCTGTTGCATCGCGCGACCGTAGGAGAACGACAGCGGCCAGGGGTGCGGACCCTGCTGGTTCATTGCATTGAGATTGGCCGTGGCCTGCTCGTCGGTCTGGCCACCCGAGAGGAACACGATGCCCGGCAGCGAAGCCGGCACCGAAGCCTTGAGGCAACGGATCGTCGCTTCGGCAATGTCGTCGACGCTGGCCTGATCCGGGCAGCTCTTTCCGGAAAGGACCATGCTCGCCTTGAGGATCGTGCCTTCGAGCATGACGTTCTGCTCGTACAGCGCGCCGAACAGGCTGCGCAGCGTCGCCTCGGTCACCTCGTAGCACTCCTCGATGTCGTGCTCGCCGTCCATGAGGACCTCGGGCTCGACCATCGGCACGATGCCGGCTTCCTGGCACAGCGCGGCGTAGCGTGCGAGTGCATGGCAATTGGCCTCGATGCAGGTTCCGCTCGGGGTTTCGCCGCTGATCGTGATGACCGCGCGCCACTTGGCGAACTTGGCGCCAAGCCTGGCGTATTCGTTGAGGCGGTCGCGCAGGCCGTCGAGGCCTTCGGTGACCAGCTCGCCGGGGAATCCGGCCAGCGGAAACGGGCCGCGATCGACCTTGATGCCGGGCAGGATGCCGGCATCGAGCATGAGCTTGGTAAACGGCACGCCGGCCTTGGTCGACTGACGGATCGTCTCGTCATAGAGGATCGCCCCGGAAATGTGCTGGTTGAGTCCCGGCGTGGTCAGCAGCATTTCGCGGTAGGCGCGGCGGTTCTCTTCGGTGTTGGGCACACCGACGCTGTCGAAGCGCTTCTTGATCGTGTTGTTGGATTCGTCGATCGCGATGATGCCCTTGCCCGGTGCGACCATCGCCTGGGCGATGCTTTCAAGCTGCTCGATACTCATGGACTGCTCCGTGAAACGAATGCGCGGCACCGTCGCCGCGAAGGCGCCGGCTCGATGGTTGGGATTCAAGGCCGCGGATTATAGGCCAGAACGTGCGAAGGTGCAGGCGCGCCGTGACCGCTCAACGCGAGCCGGCAATCCATGATCCGGCGCGGGCGTTCAGCCCCCTGGCGGTCGCGCTTCGGGATGGTTCCAGTGCACGGGCTCGATCACGCATCGTTCCATGACCGCCGTGCGCGCGTCGGGGTCCGCCGGAAGGTTGAACGGGAAAATCAGCGAACTGAACACGCGGTCGCGACCCGCGTTGGACATCGTCGGCTCGAACTCCAGGCTCGCCGCGGCGCTCGCGGCGACCTGGGCCAGATCGCCCGGTGGATCGACCTTCTGCACCCTCACGTTGCTCGTGCGCCCGTTGCGCTCGACGACGAAGGTAACCGCGGCGCAGCCCGGCACGTTCATGTTCTTGCCGCGCAAGGGCACGGCGGCTTCGACCGAGGAATTGATCAGGACCCAGTGCCGGGCGAGATTTTCCGGACGCACGGACTTGGGCGGCGGTGTTTGCTGGGCGGATGCGATCGTCGCGAAGCAGCAGACCGCAATAAGCACACACGTTGGGCGCGATGGCATGACAATCTCCGATTCGGCAGCATGGCCCAGCATAGCGCGTTCGATTCGCATTCTGGCCGCAGCCAAGAGGAACGCACTTTCAGCGCAACGAAGCTCGCGCTGCTGCCGCGCGGGCGACTCGTCGTGATTCGCCACGCAGCCGCGGAAATGAATTGATGGCACGCGCCCCCGTTTCGTCGCGCCGCGAACCGCCTTCAGTTTATTGCTTGCAACCGCCATACTCGCCACGACAGTCACTGAAGGGAGTACGGTCATGCGC
>Ga0307505_10002406_pt1 | contig 13060 bp, 8 predicted proteins | sample 23_S_MG_FD_202183 | JGI IMG/M metagenome (GOLD analysis project Ga0307505, IMG submission 202183) | Soil microbial communities from Populus trichocarpa stands in riparian zone in the Pacific Northwest, United States - 23_S | ecosystem: Environmental > Terrestrial > Soil > Riparian zone > Trees...
GTCGATCGACTGCTGGCGGGTCCAACCCTTGGAGTGGATGCCGGTGTCTACCACCAGGCGCATCGCCCGCAACATTTCGTCCGACAGCGTGCCAAACCGCTGATAGGGATCCTTGAAGAAGCCCATGTCGTAACCGAGCGTCTCCGAATAGAGCGCCCAGCCCTCGACATAAGCGGTGTTCCCGCCGAACCGCATGAATGCCGGAAGCGCGTCATTTTCCTGCGCCAGGCTGATCTGGAAGTGGTGGCCCGGCGAGCCTTCGTGAAGGTAGAGCGTGGTCATTCCCGGCGTCGTCCGCGACGGCAAATCGAAAGCGTTGAAATAGAAAGTGCCGGGCCGCGACGCATCGGGGGTGCCCTGCTCGTAGCTTCCGCCGGCCTGGAATTTCTCGATCACCGGATCGTAAGGGCGAATCTCGAGCTTGGTCTTGGGCACCGTCGAGAAATAATCGGGCATCTTGGCATCTACCGCCTTGCCGATGTCGTAATAGGCCTGGGTCAGCGCCTCGCGGCTCTTCATCTTGAACTTCGGGTCGGTCCGCAAATGGTCGAAAAATTTGGCCAGGCTACCCTTGAAGCCGACCTCGGCCTTGACCTTCTCCATCTCACCGGTGATCCGCGCCACTTCGGACAGGCCCAGCTGGTGGATTTCATCCGGCGTCATGTCGAGCGTGGTCGTCGAGCGGACAAGGTAGCGATACAATTGATCGCCGCCGCGCATGTACATCATCCCCGCGCCGTCGCGGGCCTGTGGCAGATAATCGGCCTTAAGATAGTCGCGCAGCCGGGTCAGCGCGGGATAGATCTCACCGGTGATCGCGGCACGGTGGGCGGCGGTCAGGCGACCCTTGTCCGCCTCCGAAAAGCCCGCCGGGAATTCCTTCACCGGCCCGTAGAATTGCGATTCTTCCGGCTTCTGCTTGAGCTGGCTGTCGAGCTGCTCGATGACGTTGCGGACGGTCATCTTGGTTTCAACCACCTGGCTCGTCCCGCCTTCGCGGAAGCGGGCGATGGCCTGGTCGATCCACCAGGCGTAGCCCGTATGGCGTTTGAGATTATTTTCGTAGTCGACGATCGTCTTGAATGGCGCCGCGCCCTTTCCGTTGGCGAAGGTCGGATAAAAAGTGTGGAAGCCGAAGAAGTGGTTGAGGGGCCGCACCGCGCTGAGCGACAGCAGTGCCGGCGACAGCCCTTCGAGCCCGTCCTTGGCCGAATATTCGAACACATCATAGGCCAGCTGGTCGGTGGCATTGAGCTGGCCGCGGTCGATTTCGCGGAGCCGCTGCAAATCGGCCTGGGTCGCCGCGCGAAGCGCATCATAATAAGCGTCGGTGATCCCGTCGCCGAACCGGTCGGCGTAGCGCAAGTCGCCACGGAAGATGCCGTTCAGCGGATTGAGCTTGAGGCTGGCTTCGTCGCTGTCCTTGAACAGTTGGAATAACTGATCATGCGCGCTGATCGCCGGTGCCGCGACCGGTGCGGGTGCCGGAGCTTCAGCCACCGCAATCGGAACGAGGCGTGCCTGCTGGGCTGTGGCACAGGCCCCGAGGAACGCGGTCGAAATAAGCAAGGCGACGGAAGCGCGAGCAGTCATTTACTGATCCCTGTTCTCAAGTGTGTTAGGCCCGTAAAACAGTTAGGGCGTTGCGACAAGTGCCGCAACGCCCCCTTCGACCAATGGTCTGCCTGGCTCTACCAGAAGAAGCCGTGGATCACGTCGACCACTTCGCCGGAGTGAATGTCTATCAGGAGCGCGTCGTTGTGATAACGCACCCAACGATAGGGGCCATAGGCCGGCGGCAAGCGATATTGCCACGGATCGTTGATCCAGTAATTCGACTGATAATAGTTCGAATAGAGGAACGACCCTATCCCGAACCGGCGATAGCTGTAGCCGAACGGATCATAATAAAATCCGATGCGGAAGATCGAGCGGTTGCGGTCACGATGGCGCCTCCAGTCGTAGCGATGGTCGTTGCGCCAATGGTTGGCCCAGCGATGGCGATCGTCGCGATCGACGCGCCGTCCGTTACGGACGTCATGACGAACCGGACCGGTTTGACCAGCCTCCGGCCTGGTAGACGGGATTGTCCGGATGCGGCTTTGGCGTGGAACAAGCGCCCCGCCCTGTGCTTGCTGGCTCGCCTCAAGTTGACGCTGCCGGTACTGCTGGAGCCGCTCGTTGCGGCTGGACTGACCAGCTTGCTGCTCCTGCATGCGCTGCTGATACAGTTGCGATCGCTCGCTTCGCGAACCGTCCCCCTGCTGCGCCTGCTGCTGCACCTGGCTACGCTGAATTCGCTCACTCTGCGAAGCGTCGGCCTGGACCGGTCGTTCGACCTGGACCGGGCGCTGCTCGCGAGCTTGGCTGCGCTCCGACCGCTCGGCGCGTTGAGGCCGCTCCACGCGGCTTTCGGATTGATCGGACGCCGCGGCGCGGCGCGATTGGCGATCGCCGTCCCCACGCTGCGCGAGGGCGGGCATGGCGCTAGTGGCGAGCAGAAGAAAAACACTGAACTTACGCATGGTGGGGCTCCACTTGAACCTGACTTACTGCGGGGCAATTTGCTCCTCGTTGGATGAGCCGTTGCTGAACCGTTTCGGCTCCTCGCGAGCCGGCAATGGCGAATCGTCTTTGCGCCCGACCATGGCAAGGCTGTCGCCGCCGGTCAGTGCCATCGAAGCGCGGACAATTGCCTTTATGGCACGCGAGCCAATGCCGCAGCGGCAGATGTTGGTCAGCGCCGCAATCTCCGCCTCGCTCGGCCGGGGATTGGCCTTGAGCATCGCCGCGATAGACAGCAGTATCCCTGGTTCGCAATAGCCGCACTGGCTGACCTGCTCGGCGGCCCACGCCTGCTGGATCGGATGGGCACGGCCCGGTGCCAGCCCTTCGATCGTCACGATGTCGGCACCTTCGAGCGTAGCGATCGACACGGTGCAGCTCGGTACCGCACGCCCGTCGACAATCACCGTGCACGCGCCGCATTCGCCGCTATCACAGCCATATTTGGCGCCGGTCAGGTTGGCTGCGTCTCGCAGTGCCCAGAGCAAAGGGGTGGCGGGGTCGAGCTTGAATCGAACCGCTTCACCATTGATCGTCATGCTGGTCATCGGTGCCGACGCTACAATCGGCGACAGTGCTTGCAAAGCGCTCAAACGCGGGGGAAGCTATACCGATGGGGGCAATCGGAACGAAGCGCGGGTTGATCGACGTCCTGGACCTCGGCGGCGGCAGCGAGACGCCAATCCTGTTCCTTCATGGGGTGGGATCGGACAAGAATGTCTGGGCGCCGCAACTTGACCATTTCGGACATAGGCGGCGGGCCGTTGCGCTATCTTATCCCGGCTACGGGTGCAGCACTCTCGTGGCAGACGCGACGCGCGAGGATTATGCGGCTGCTGTCATCGCCACCATGGACGCCCTGCAAATAGTTCAAGCACATATCTGCGGCCTGTCGCTTGGCGGCGTGGTGGCCATTGCGATCCATGCCGCCGCGCCCGGACGATGCTCGTCGCTGATCATCGCCGACAGCTTTGCGGCCCATCCCGACGGCCAGGGAATATATGACCGGTCGGTGGAAGCCAGCCGGACGATCGGAATGCGAGCGCTGGCCGAGGGGCGCGTAGGGGCGCTTCTCGGGCGGAGTGCCGGGCCCGCGATCCATCGCGCGGTGATCGACACCATGAGTGCGATCGATCCAGCCGCCTACATCATTGGCGCCCGCGCGGTCTGGCTTGCCGACCAGCGCGACCGGGCGCGGGAAATCAATGTGCCAACGCTTGTGCTGGTGGGCGATGAAGACATCATAACCCCGCCAGCTTTGTCCGAGGAACTGGCGGCGCTTATACCCGCCGCGCAACTTAGGATGATCGAGGGCGCTGGCCATCTGGCGAATCTGGAGCAACCCTTGGCGTTCAACAGCGCGATTGATGGATTCCTCGCGGAAATCGACTGAAAACCGATAGTTACGGTGATTTTAACCAAAGCCTTTAGGCTGGCCTTCGCCTCGGCCTGCGAAAAGCCTGGGCATGAAGACGCTTGCCCCTGCCCCGATCCTTCGGCGAATCGGCATCGCAATTGCCCTCGGCTCAAGCGCCGTTCCGGCAGCAGCGCAGGTCGCCCCGGCCTATGCCAGTTTCAGCAAGACAGACGCTATCCTCGGCGGTGCGCCAAGTGCGCTGGCGGCGATCCTGGCGCAGCAGTCTGGCGCGCCCGTCCCGGCAGTCCACCGCGCCTCGGTCCCGTCACCCGATAGCCGAGGGGCCGATTTCCGCCCTGCCATCTTCCCGGTCGCTCCCGCGCCGATCGCGCCAGATCGCCCCGACGTGTTCGGCTCGGTCGCATTATCGGTCTCTCAGACATCGCTCGACCGCCGCTGGACCAAAGCGTCGCGCGGCGCAGTCGGGGTCCAAGCAGCGGCTTACGCCTCGGCAGTCGCCACCCGCTCGCCGTTGGAGCAACTCGACGCGGTCAATCGCTACGTCAATCAGCGCGTCGCTTTCGTCAACGACATCCAACAATATGGCGTCACCGATCGGTGGATGCCGGCCAGCGAAACCCTTCGCCGGGGCCGCGGCGACTGCGAGGATTTTGCGATCGCCAAGCTGCAGATGCTGCGCCGGGCGGGCTTCGCCGACAAAGACCTGTACCTGGTCATTTTGCGCGATCTTGCACGCCGCGCCGATCATGCGGTGCTGGTGGTTCGGGCCGAGGGCCGTCTACTGGTCCTCGACAATGGCACCAGCCGCATCGTCGACAGTGCGTCAATCGCCGACTATCGGCCGATTTTCACCTTTTCCGGGACCAAGGTTTGGACCCACGGCTATCGCCGTGAAGCGCCGCCGGTGGTGCTCGCCTCACTCGACGTTAAGGCGCCAAGCGCGATGGTCCAGATGGCCTCCGCCAACCGGCCGATCGCGCCTGCCGGGCTGGCGAATTAGCGCTCGCGCAGCGCGTCGCTGCGCGCTTTCATGAACGGTTTCATCAGATAGCTCAGGATCGACTTGCGTCCGGTAATGATCTGGGTGTCGGTCATCATCCCAGGCGTAATCGGCAGTTTCTTGCCGGCCGACTGGACGAAGGCACGATCAGTTTCGACCAGTACCGTAAAAAACGCCTCCCGCGCCGCTTCATCATAGATCGAATCGGCCGATACCTGGACGACCCGGCCGTCGAGTCCGCCGTAGGTCGAGAAGTCGTAAGCGGTGACCTTGACGAGCGCCTTGTCGCCGACCTTGATGAAGGCGATATCGCTAGGCCTGACCCGGGTTTCGACGAGCAATTTCTCGCCCATCGGAACGACTTCCATGACCTTTTCGCCAGCCTGCACGAAACCGCCGATGGTGTTCATCTTGAGGTCGTTGACCACCCCGTCGACCGGCGACCGAAGCTCCATCCGGCCGAGCTTGCCCTGCGCGCCACGCAGCGACTGCTGGTTGACCGCAATCTTGGTGTTGAGCTCGTTGCGCTGGTTGAGCGCGTCCTGCCGGAACTGGAAATTGGCCTCGCTGGCCTGGCTCAGCGCCTCGCGTATCGCGGCCTCGGCGCGGCCACCCTGTTCACGCGCAGCGGCGATCCGGCCCTGCAGGTCGATTACTTCGCGGCGGGCGTTCAGCAACTCGGTCTGAGGTACGATATTCTTTGCTGCGAGTGGTTCCAGCATGCCGACCTGGCGCTCGGCCAGAACAAGGCTGCCACGCAAGCTGTTGATGGTTGCGTTGGCCTCCGCCACTTCGCGGCGGCGTTGATCTGCAGCCGCCCCGAGTGCCCCCATCCGGCTGCGCAGCGCCGACTGACGAACCGAGCGGAGCGCAGCTTCCTCGTCGCAATCGGCGCCGGTGCAGTTGGTGGCTTGTCCGGTCCCCTCGCCGGTCAGGCGCGATGCGCGCGCTTCGAGCGACTGGGTTTCGGCTTCGATTTCGCCCAGTCGCGACTGGCTCGTCGGATCCTCGAGCCGCGCCAGCAGTTGGCCACGCTTGACCCTCTGGCCGGACCGAACCAGCAGTTCCTGGACCGTCGCCGGTTCGGCCGACTGGATCAGCTGCACCTTGCTGGACGGAATGACCTTGCCTTGTCCAGCGGTCACTTCGTCGACCTTGGCCAGCATCGCCCACAGCAGGAACACCACGAAACCGGCGGCCGAATAGACGATGATCCGCTTCGAGCCGGTCAACGGCTCACGGCCCTTGGTGAGCGAGGTGAGATAGGGAATCGACGCCATGATCTTACACAACCATTCTTATCAGCTCAGCGTGATGCGATCACGCGGGTTTCCAACGGTGCGCCATTCTGGGGCGGCACGACCGGACGGGTTTGCTGCTCGGCAATCGCCTTCGAGGCCGCGCTGGTCTCGTTGGGCATCGGAATGTTTAGTGTCCAGCCCTTCGACGTATCGAGCAGGCCGCCGACATCATTGTCAGCGCGCGAGATCGGTGGCCCGCTGTAAGCAAACGCGCCGTCGGCCGCGATGACTTCGCCGACGTTCGCCTTGGCCAGGATCAATGGGCGCATGCTCGCCGGGTCGCGCGGCTCGCCGGTGTAGCGGCCGTTAAACGCCCCGACCTGGCCCCAGGTGCCGGGCCAACGATAGAAGATATGCGCGCCGAGCTTGCTGATCTTGGTCAGCAGGGGCGCCCAGCGCGGGGCAACATAATCGGCGTGATAATGGGTCGCCGAGCCCACCGAGTTCTCGACGTAGCCGGCAAGCGCCGCCCGAGCAATGTCCTCGGCTGTCTTCCAGGCGCTGGCTTCAGGGCGTCGGTCGAGCGCACCGTCGCAGACGAAGCTGAACTGGCACACCGGGGTCGAATTGCGCTGATAGACCACGCCACACACCGATTTGGGGAAGGCCGGGTGACGCATTCGGTTGAGCACAACCTGGGCCACCGCGCGGCGACCGCCCATGGGTTCAAAGCCCGCTTCATAATAGACCGCCTGCGTCAGGCACAGCAATGCCCGGCGCTGATCGAGGTTTTCGCCGGCGGGGAGAACGAACGCCCGTGCCGCCTGTACTGGCGCCCGGCTGAACGGCATTGATGCGTTGATCAACTGGGCCTTCTCGCCGACCGCCTGGACCTCGGTTGAGCGCTCACCGCTGGTCGCATCTACCAGTGCCGCGGCCTGGGCCGGAGCGACTGCCGCCTCTGCCGCCGAAGCGCGGAAGGTAGCCGAGACGACCACATACAGCCCTGCCGCTACCAGCAGAGCGAAGAGCAGGATGGCAAAGCCGCGAGCCGCGGCGTCACCTTGATTGGCGCGCAGCCAGCTCATTTCTTTGCTTCCGTGGCAGCAGCCTTGCCGAGCCGGCCAAGGATTTCGTCGCGGGGTCCATCGGCGAAAATCCGCCCGCCATCGATGACGATCAAGCGGTCGACGATCGACAACATCTGGTGACGGTGGGTCGAGACGATGAGCGTCTGATCCGGCGCCAGCGCTGTTTTCAGATGATCGATGAAATAGGTCTCGGTCTGAGTATCCATTGCCCCGGTGGGTTCATCAAGAAACAGCATCCGCGATGGACTGACCAGTGCGCGCGCCAGCACCAGCAGCGACCGTTGCCCACCCGACAAACGCGATCCGCGCTCGCCGACTGGAAGGTCGAAACCGGCCGCGTCCCGCGACAGGAAAATGTCCGCGCCCGACCTTTGGACCGCCTCGATCAACTGCGAATCGTCGGCCCCAGCCGCACCAAGCATCAGATTGTCGCGCACCGAGCCGCTGAACAATTCGGCGTCCTGCCCGACAAAGCGGAAGGATTCGCGGATCTGGTGGGGGTGATACTGACGGCTGTCGAGGCCATCGATGGTCATCACGCCCTCGCCAGGCTGGTACAAGCCGCACAGCAAACGGCCCAGGGTCGACTTGCCCGACGCAACCCGCCCGATGATTCCGATCCGCTCGCCAGGCGCGATCTTGAGGTCGATTTCCGACAGCGACGGTACGGAGGCGCCGGGGTAGGCGAAACTGACCTTTGCCAGCTCGATCGTGCCGACCCGGACTTCGGGGACGATCGACCGCACCGAAGCGCCGCGCTCGTCCTCCGACTCCATCATCTCCTGGAGCGAATCCATCGTCGCCATCGCCTGCTTCCCGCGAGTGATGAGGAAGGCAAACTGGCCGACGGGCGCCAGGGCTCGACCGGCAAGCATGACAATCGCGATGATCGCGCCCATCGACATCTCGCCGGCGTTGAACAGATAGAAGCCACCGATCAGGAGCCCGACGCTGATCAGCTGCTGTGACAGGGAGGCAATGTTGACCGCCACCGCAGTCAAGCGGCGCATCTCTTCCGAGGTTGCCGCGGACATCGACGAATAGCGCCGCCAGCGACCAAGCATCTGGCCTTCGGCGCCTGCCGACTTGAGCGTCTCGATCCCACCGATCGATTCGACCAGCACCGAATGCTGCAGGCTGGAATCTGCCTGCGAGTCGACCGCGGCAGCACCCATTTTCTTCTGCAGGCTGAAGCCCACCAGGCACATCACCACAATACCCACGATCGGCACCACCACCAGCCATCCGGCCAGGATCGAGATCAGGATGAGGAAAAGCACCAGGAAGCCGATATCGACCAGCAACACCACCGTGGTCGAAGCGAAGAAGTCGCGCACCAGCTCATATTCGGACACCCGCCTGGCCATCGCGCCCGTGCTTCCTTGGCGCGCCGCCATCGGCAGGTTCATGACCTTTTCGAATAATTTCTGGCTGAGCTTGGCGTCGAGCGTTCGCCCGATCTCGTCGACCAGCCGCGACCTGGCGAGGCGCAAAACAAAGTCGAACGCAAGTGCCAGTCCGACCCCAAAGGCCAGCACCCACAGGGTTGGAATCGCCTTGTTTGGGATGACCCGGTCGTAGACGTTCATGGTGAACAACGGCACCGCCAGCGCCAGCAGATTGACGACTAGGGCAGCAAGCAGGACGGGCCAGAATTCGCGGCGGACCTTCCACACCTCGGACCAGAACCAGTGCGTCCGCTTGGCCTTGTCCCACGGCCGTTCGGATTCTCGCTCGCGGGTTGGGTCGGACTCCACGAACACGGCACGGCCAGTGAATGCCTTGTCGAGGTCGTCCAGCGAGACCCACATCGGATCGGCAATGCCGGGTGCGTAGATGAGGCCATCGCCGGAGCGAACCTCGAGCAGCACCGAGGCACGATCATCGGTAAACTCCAGCACGGCCGGAAGGCGCTGGACGGGCCAGGACTTGAGGCGGCGGACTAGCGGCTCACCCCGCATCCCGATCTGGTCGAGCGCGGGCTCGATCTGGTGGAAAGGAAGCGTGCCTGTGTCCGATAGTGCCAACCCCGCCCGCAGGAGAACCGGGGACGACGGACGGTCGGCGCGCCGGGCGAGGAAAGCCAGGCAGTCGAGGACGGGGTCAATCTCACGCGAAGGCGCGGAATCCAGCCAATGCATGAAACTCAACGCCCGTCCCCTTCAACTGTTCAGCGCCCGCCGGTCGGCGCGGGGGGGCCCATCGCCGGCGCAACAAGGCTGTTTTCTTCAAGATCCGCGGGCGAGATCGGATCGACCCGATACCGTGTGCGCTCGTCGCTCCACGCCGCACTCGGCATGTTGACGCCGAGGCATTCGATCAGGCGATTGGTTGAGGCGAGTAACCGATATTGCGCATAGAGCTTGGCGAGCCGCGCCGTCTCGGCCTGGGCCTGGACGTTGTAACGGGTGTTCTGCGCATCGAGCACATCGAGCAACGAGCGGCGACCGACGTTGAACTGCTCACGATAGGAAAGCAGCAGGTCGTCCGACACCCTGCCCTGGGTCTCGAGTTCGATTACCAATCGGCTCTGGTTGGTGAGGCGGCTCCACGCCGAGCGCGCATCTTCTTCCGCGCGACGCTTCTGTTCGAATAGCCGGGCATGCGCCTCGTCGGCGCGGGCCTGCTGTTCGCGGACATTATGGATGTTGGTCCCGCCGTTGAACACCAGCCAGCGCATCACCACCCGGCCCTGCAGGTCGGTGGTCTTGCCGCGGAAGCCATCGATATCGTCACCGATTCGAGCTGTCGCTTCGAGATTGACCCGCGGGCCCATTTCCGAGCGCGCGGCCTTGGTCACTTCGCGAGCGGTCGACAAATCGGCCAGGGATTCCTGAACGCGCGGGTTGTTGGCCCGAGCAGCGACTTCGGCGTCCTGCAGCGTGGCCGGGAGGCATTGCGCAAGGTCCGGCGGCATGGAAACGCTGTCGATCGGAATCCCGGCCAGCGTCTGGAACTGAATCCCCGCGGTGTCGAGGTCCTCACGGGCCTCGGTCAGGCGAGCGCGCGCCGACTGCAGCCGCTCTTCGGCCTGCTGTTGGTCGGCGATGCTGATCGATCCCTTCGCCACACCTTCGCTAAGGTCACCAGCAAGCTTCTGGTGAAATGTCGCATTATCGTCGGCGATCGCCACCAGCCGCTGCTGAAGCAGATAGTCGATGTACGCGCGGGCAACATTGAGTGCGACATATTCCGACCGTTCCTCGATCCGCGCGGCGGCGGCGTCGGTGCGCGATGCCTGGCGGCGGATTTCCGCCTGGCGCCCGCCCATGTCGAATAACAACTGGTCCGCCGTAACACTGGCCTCGAGCGGATAGAGCGTCTGGTCGGCAATGCCGATCGAACGGCGGGTCGGATTTCTCAATGAACGAATGCCTGCCGACGCCTCAACCGAAACGCGCGGCAGCCATACGCCTTCGGCCTGCCTGCGCTCAGACTGGGTCGCATTCTTGTTGGCGACGGCTTGCCGGATCTCTGGGTTGGTGTTCAAGGCCGCCTGGACGGCGTCCTTCAGTTCGATCGCCATCGCAGGCGATCCGGCCAGGACAAACGCTCCTGGAATGGTCAACAGCCAATACTTCTTCATGTCTTCCCCCTTCTGGTCTTCCAAGTGCGGGCCCCCGTCCACCAGGGGCCCGCCTAGGTTCAGCCGTTTGCAACCGGCTGGATGGCGTCGTGATGAAGCACCAAGGCTTCGGTCGTCATTAAGTTGGATCCGGCGAACGTAAAGCCGGTACCTTGGCCCGTGTCCCAAGTCGGTACGAGACTGCTGCCCAAGCTTGCCAGTGCGTCGGTCCCCGCATTCGGGCCGATTCCCTGGGTCGGCAATGCGTTCAACAGTGCATTGATGTCGGGTCCACCGCCGCCCTGGAGCGCGTCGGCCACAATCGCTTCGACCGTTACCGACGACTGCACAGTGTTGAGCCCGGCCATCGCCACCAGCGCATCCGCACTTGGCATCGCAACATTGCTGGCCAGCATCGGCATCGCCGTCTGCCCGGCAATCATGTCCGTCCCTTGGAGCAATGCATTCGACCCCATGCTGTCGAACTGGCCGCCGGCCAATTCGCCGATCGAGTTGCCGAAGTCGCGCGATATCGCCGACTGGAACGACAGGTCGACCGTGCCAAAGGCGTCGCCCATCCCGCCCATCAGGCCCGACAATGCAGTATGCGTTGACAGCCCCAGGATCGACAGGTCGATCACCTCGGATACAGTTGCCGGGTTGGTATCCTTGACCGTCGCGACACCCGCGGTGTCGACTGATGCCGCCGCCGATGTCGACGCCGCCAGGCCTGCCGCCGCAATCGCTGCAGCAAGCACGACATTGTTGCTGTTGGCTGCAACCCGCTCGGTTTCCAAGACCGATCGGCTTCCCGTCCTAAAGGCGGCATCTGCCACATCCCCAGTCGTTCCATCGGTCCGCGTGAAGGTGGAAGTGCCCGCCACCGCGACATCGCCATTGGCGGCTGAATAGGCATTACCGTCGCTGACCAGGCCAATGCTGGCGATACCCGCTTCGGCGAGGCTGCTCAGCTCGCCCGCATCGGCGATGCCGTTGGAATTGGCATCGTTCCATACGGCGAACATCACAAAGTCGGCGTCGCTGGCATCCAGCTGCTCGCCATATTGTGCATGCAGCGCCTCCATGTCGGTCTGGCCATTGCCGCCGAATACGAATTCGGAAGCATCATCGACCAAGCCGTTGCCATTGGCATCGCGCACCAGGATGCCGTCGTCGGGGCCGGCCCACGCTGTTCCGACGCTGCCATGCCCGTAGTCATATGCAACACCTGCGGACAGGCCGAGGAACTCAACCCCGTCGCCGTCAAGGTCGAGGACCACTGGTGGTGTCGCATCGACATTGATGATGATTGGCTGAATTACAGTGACATCGCCATCCCTGTCTGTGGCTGACACATTGAAGCTTAAAGAAAAGTCCTGCGGCAATATCGTAGTCTCATAGTCAAGCCGGGTGAAGCGCACCCCTTGACCGGAACCACCGGTGCCTACGACTTCAACCCAGTTGAACTGGCTCATAGTTGTCGGATCAAGCAGCGTCGTCGTTCCGGTAACGGCGATCACCTGTACTTCGGTCTGATTTGTAGCGTCGTTATGGAAGGTGACCGTAACAGTGAGCGATCCATTGATATTGTCGTTGAATAACGTTGCGCTAGACACATATCTTGGATCGACTGTCGATGCCTGGTTGCCGGCCGCGCCAGTCTCATGGAACTCGATTGTGAAACTTTCTCCGTTTCCAACGAACTGGTTTGAGACACCGAAGCCCTGAGTTGAGCTATTGATGCCATTTCCGGATCCAGTGAACTCAACCTTGCCGTCCGGCGTTTCGACGAACGGAGTCGGTCCGCCGGGTGAAAGACCCAGCAAAGAGACTGAATTCGTCGTCGAAGCCGCCGGCGTGACCAAGGTGAAATTGTAGGTGCCATTGGTATTCACCTGCAGCGTGTACACGGTGACCGCTGGGTTTCCACCAGGTCCGTCTGGATCTGACGTCCCGGTTAGGAGCGCACCGGCGGCATTTTGAACCGTCGAATGGGTTATGCCTGTCGGTGCCGGGCCCGTAATTGAGAATGAACCATGCCCGTCGGCCCCCGGATTGTAGGCGAATGTTCCGTTACCTGTAGCGTTTTGAGCATTGGCCACGACGGTCGGACCGCTGAATGCTCCGAGCGTGCCGGCATCATCCTCGAACACCAAATTGGTGCCGATGTTGACCGCCGCGCTGGCAACGTCGCCGTCGCGGTCGGTGATCGTCGCCACC
>Ga0307505_10002407_pt1 | contig 13056 bp, 9 predicted proteins | sample 23_S_MG_FD_202183 | JGI IMG/M metagenome (GOLD analysis project Ga0307505, IMG submission 202183) | Soil microbial communities from Populus trichocarpa stands in riparian zone in the Pacific Northwest, United States - 23_S | ecosystem: Environmental > Terrestrial > Soil > Riparian zone > Trees...
CGCCGAGCAGGCCCTGCTCGGTGCCATCCTGGTCAACAATGATTCCCACGAGCGCGTGTCGAGCTTCCTCGACCCGCACCACTTCTTCGATCCGCTCCATCAGCAGATCTATGAGACGGCGGGCAAGCTTATTGCAGCAGGCCGGCCGGCGACCCCGGTGACGCTGCGCACATATTTCGAGAACGCGCCGCCGATCGAGCCGGGCTTGTCCGTGCCGCAGTACCTCGGTCGCCTCGCGGCGAACGCGACATCGATCATCAATGCCTACGAGTATGGCCGCACGGTCTACGACCTCGCGATCCGCCGGCAGCTCATTCTCATCGGCGAGGACATGGTCAATTCGGCGTACGACGCGCCGATCGACTTCCCGCCGTCGGAGCAGATCGAGGATGCCGAGGGCCGCCTCTTCGGCCTCGCGGAATCGGGCAAGTATGGGCAGGGCTTCGTCGGTTTCGGATCGGCGCTGACGCACGCCATCGAGATGGCGAACAACGCCTACCAGCGTGAGGGTGGCCTCTCCGGCATCTCGACGGGCCTAAGGGACCTCGACAACAAGATGGGTGGCTTGCAGTCTTCGGACCTGATCATCCTCGCCGGCCGCCCGTCGATGGGAAAGACCGCGCTCGCAACGAATATCGCCTTCAACATTGCCAAGAATTTCAAGGCCGAGAAGCAGTCTGATGGCACCGAGAAGGTGATCGACGGTGCGATCGTCGGCTTCTTCTCTCTCGAAATGTCCGCGGAGCAGCTCGCGACGCGTATTCTCGCCGAGCAGGCCGAGATTTCCTCGGAGAAGATCCGCCGGGGCATGATCAACGAAGCGGAGTTCAAGCGCCTCGTTCAGGTCTCGCAGCAGATGTCCACCCTGCCGCTCTACATCGACCAGACGGGCGGTATCTCGATCGCCCAGCTTGCCGCGCGGGCGCGCAAGCTCAAGCGGCAGCGCGGTCTTGGCCTGCTGATCGTGGACTACCTTCAGCTCCTGACGGGCTCCAAGCGCACGTCCGAGGGGCGCGTGCAGGAGGTGACCGAGATCACGACCGGCCTGAAGGCTCTGGCCAAAGAATTGAACGTGCCGATCATCGCCCTTTCCCAGCTCTCCCGACAGGTCGAGCAGCGCGAGGACAAACGGCCGCAGCTCTCGGACCTGCGTGAATCGGGCTCGATCGAGCAGGACGCTGACGTCGTCATGTTCGTCTATCGTGAGGAATATTACGTCGAGCGCACCAAGCCGAGCGAGGGTACGGCCGAATTCCAGACCTGGATGGAAAAAATGCAGATGGTCAGCGGCAAAGCCGAGGCTATCATCGGCAAGCAGCGCCATGGTCCGGTCGGCACGGTGACATTGGCCTTCGAGGGCCAGTACACGCGGTTCTCGAACCTGGCGCATGATCAGTATCTGCCCGAGCGGCACGAATAAGCGAGTGTTGTGCGTTGTCTGCCCCTGCTGTCCCACCTGCCCATGACCCCGGCGCCATAAGTGCCGCCGCGCGCGGCCTGCTGACCGTGGACCTCGCCGGCATCCAGGCGAACTGGCGCTGGCTCGCTGCCGTTGCGCGGGGCGCGGAATGCGCGGGCGTCGTCAAGGCCGATGCCTACGGCATGGGGATCGAGCCCGTGGCGAAGGCACTCTGGGCGGCGGATTGCCGGACGTTCTTCGTCGCCACTCTGACCGAAGGGCGCCGTGTCAAAGTCGTGCTCCCGGCGGCGACGGTCTACATCCTCGATGGGCTCATGCCGGGAACGGCACCGCTCTATCCGACATACGGCCTACGCCCGGTCCTCGGCAGTGTCGCCGAGATCGAAGAATGGGCGGCCTACGCGCGCAGCACCGATATGCGACTTCCGGCTGCCGTGCATATCGACACGGGCATGAACCGGCTCGGCCTGACGGCGGGCGAGGTCGAGGCGCTGGCAGCGAATCCGGCGCCGTTCGAGGCCTTTCCGGTGTCGCTGGTCATGAGCCACCTCGCCTGTGGCGACACGCCGTCATCGCCGATGAATGCGCGGCAGAAGAGCCTGTTCGACGCGCTGAGGGCGAAGCTGCCGCCGGCACCGGCCAGCCTTGCCAACTCGGCGGGAATCCTGCTCGGCGGGGACTTCCGCTATGACCTCGTCAGGGCGGGAATTGCGCTCTATGGCGGTCGCGCGGTCGAGGGGCGGCCCAATCCGGCAGCCAAGGTCGTGCGTGTCGAAGCGCGCATCCTGCAGGTCCGCGCGGCAGCCGCGGGCGAGACGGTCGGTTATGGTGCCGCCTATGCGCTGACGCGGCCTTCACGCCTCGCGACGCTCGCCACGGGTTATGCCGATGGCTTTCTGCGCTCGATCAGCGGTCCGATCGGTCGGCCGCCCCCGCCGGCATATATCTCGGGCTACCCGGCACCGATCGTCGGCCGCGTGTCCATGGATGTCGTGACCATCGACGTCACGGACATTCCTGCGGCGTGTGCACAGCGCGGCGCGTGGGCGGAACTCATCGGCCGCCACGTGCAGGTGGACGACCTCGCCGACAGCTCTGGCACGATCGGCTACGAGGTCCTCACGCGCCTCGGCCCACGCTTCCAGCGGGTCTATCTCTCCGGAACGTAGAAAGCCGCTACCCGCCGCGCGTCGGCAGGCTCCCGTCCTCTGGCAGGATGCGCAGGAGGAATTCCTCGAGCGTCTGCCCGACAGCCTGCAGATATGGCAGCGATATCGAGTCGCGGACCCATTGCGCCTGCGTGGCGGGGTCGGGCGCCCAGAACTTCACGTAGAACATGTACAGGATCACGAAAATGATGAAGCCGCGCGCGGCGCCGAAGATGAGGCCGAGCAGGCGGTCGATCATGCCGACGCGACTGTCGAGGATGGTGTCCGAGAGGCGCGACGTGACCAGATGCACGACGATCAGCACGATCAGGAAGATGACGCCGCCCACGACGACCTGTGCAACGATCGGTGGGGCCTGGAACTGCTGCGCGATCTGCTCGGCGGTGGCCTTGTGATAAAAAACGAAATACACGGCCGCCGCGAGCGCCGCGATCCACGAACTGATCGAGAGTAACTCACGCGTCAGCCCACGGTACATGGCGAGCAGCCCGGAGATCAGGGCGATCGCAAGCACGGCCGCGTCGAGATAGGTCAAGGGGCCAAGCATCGAACAAAGTCCTCGTAATGTGCTGCAGTGATAACTTCGGCCGCGTGTGTGTGCCTGTGGAAACGCTCGGCGCACTCTAGTCGAAGGTGACGCCGGATCAAGACGTGCTCCGCGCTCTCCTCACGTGACGTGTTGAAGCTTGTCGGCGGGCGAGGCGCGCTCCGGGGTTTTGAAGTGCTTTTGAAGTGCGTGGGGGGCCTAATCATCCTGCGATCAAAGACACGCCACGATGTCCATCGCCGCGCATCCGACCGCAAGTCTATCCGCAATAAGGCCGTTTTCGCGGCAGGATGTGCAGCTCAGCCCGGCGTCAGGCGCAGGAGCTGGCCGTCGGTCTGGTCTGTGAGGAGCCAGACGGCACCATCGGGCCCGACCCGGACATCACGAATGCGCGCGCCGAGATCGACCAGCAACCTTTCCTCGGCGACGATCTTCTCGCCCTCGAGAACGAGCCGCGAGAGCTGACGCGCCGCCAACCCACCGACGAGGAGATTGCCCTTCCACGCAGGGAACAAGTCGCCCGTGTAGAACGCGGCGCCCGAAGGAGCGATCGAGGGATCCCAGTAATAGAGTGGCTGCTCCAGACCGGCCTTCGCCGTTCCCTCACCGATCGCGGCGCCCGAATAATCGCGCCCATAGGTAATGGTGGGCCAGCCGTAGTTGAGGCCTTTGCGCACGACATTGATCTCGTCACCACCACGGGCGCCATGCTCGGCGGTCCACAGCTCGCCCGAGTCCGGGTGGCGTGCGGCGCCCTGAACATTGCGGTGCCCGATCGACCAGATCGCAGGATCCCAGCCGGCAAGCTTCGGATTGTCCTTGAAGGGCGTGCCGTCGCGGTTGAGACGCAGGACTTTGCCGATGTGATTGGCGGGGTTCTGCGCCTCCCGCATCTGTGTGTAGCGGTCGCCGACCGTGAGATAAAAAGTGCCGTCCGCGGCAAAGACGATGCGCGATCCGAAGTGGAGGTTGGTGGCGAACGAAGGCTGCTGGTGGAAAATCACCCGCACGTTCGAGAGGCTGCCACCATTGCTGGTGAGCGCGAGACGGCCGCTCGCGACGCTCGTACCGTTGCCGCTGTCGCGGGGCTCGGCGAAACTGAAAAAGACCTCCTGCGATGTCGCGAAATCGGGTGCGAGCGCGATATCGAGAAGTCCACCCTGGCCGGCCGCGTGCACCTTGGGCACTCCCGAGATGGTCGGCGAGAGAGAGCCATCGCGTGCGACGATGCGCAGGCGTCCCGGCCGCTCGGTGACGAGCATCCTGCCATCGGGCAGGAACTGCAGGGCCCAGGGATGCACGATCCCCTTGGCGATGGTCTCGACCTTGATGGCCGTCCGCGGTGGGGAGGGGGCATCGGTTTGCGCCGCTGCTGCCCCCTGTCCAGGCGCGAGCGCCTGCAGAATCAGAAGCGAGGCTGCTGCATTGAAAAGGGCGCGCATACGAAGGGCTCCGGCTCGGTCATCTGTCGTGCTCGCCTGTCTAAGGGGTGAGCGCGGCACCAGTATGATCGGGCAAATTGAGCAGGCGCGCTACGGTTCCACTTTGGCAACCGTCGGCCATGGATGCGGCGCGAACCGCATCCATGGCCCGAGGCTTAGTCGCGATCAGTTCGCGTCGGCAACACGGCGGCGGCCACCACCGACGCACTTGTTCCATGTGTAGTTGCCGCCGTTATCGATGTGGAGATGGCTCATGCCACAACTATAGATGCCAAGGCCGCCCTTGTGGTTCGAGCGCAGCCAAGCGATGACCGCGGCACGCTTGCCGGCAGGCGCATGGAAGTCGACGGCGCGGCAAGAGGCGTGAAGGCTGCGACGACCCGTGCCGGCGATGATTGCGCCGCGCCGGAAGGTCGAGATGACCCGGACCGGACCGAACTTGGCGCGGATCTGGTTCAGCGTGTTCTTCACCGATCCTGGAAGGCACGAGGTTGAGGATTGCGCTGACGAGGGCTTTGCGCCCGCCAGCATGACGACACTCAGGATGAATGCGCCGGCAACGAGCCGGAGCACGGTTGGTACGCGAGACATAGGATGAACTCCCCCGTTAGTCTGCACCCGTGTGCCCGGACCTAATTCTTGTGGCCTCGGGTCTTCACCGCACCCGAAGCAAGCCGGGTGCCGGGGGCTCTTTGCCGGTCGAAATCTGGCAACAGCAGGGAGTTACATGGTTAAGTGAGTGTCAAAACGACGCATGTGATGGCAACGTTATGAAAACATTAGAGGGACATTGGAGAACACGCATACATGCACCCACATGAACGGGATGCAGGCGCAACCGCCTGTATGGACATTTACCGACCCGATTTGGGGCGGACAGACCCGCCGGGACGAGCGCCGACAACTGCCAATGTCGGGGTTCGCCCTAGTCTCAACGCCCAGCCGCGAGCGAAGTTTCCGACTAGAGCGATTTCAGGATTTCGGTCCGACGCGGGATCCACAATTCGGCCAGCGCAGCAGCAGTGGCGCTCTTGGCCGGCTCCTTGGCCATCATCTCCGCCCAAGCCTGACGCAGGCGCGTATGACGCCGCATGATCCCCTCTTGCCAACGCTGGTGCTCGGCCGTCCAGACATTCTTCTCTTTAAGAAAGCGGATCGCGCCATCGTGGTAGGGAAGCGATGAAGGAAAGCCTGCGGACTGCGGCAGCTCCCAACGCGACAGAATGGGCAGGGCGCTCTGGTACAGCTCGAAATTGTCGGCGATCGCCCGGGTGACGGCATAGACCTCGAGTTCCGCGGCATCCGCATAGACGGTCACCACGGGATCGCGATAGCCCATAAGGGCTTTGGGCGCAGTCTTGCTGATGCCCGGCCCCGTATCCTCGACGAATGGGAGCGCGAGCGGCAGTGAACGCTGCAGCCGGCCCCAGAAATCCTTGTCCGTGGCGGGGAGCTCAAGCCAGACGATCGAATCCGCGAACGTGTCGAGGGCCTGTGCAGAAGCCGCCGTCGGCACGGCGGCGGCGCAATCGACCTCGCCCGCCGCAAGTGCGGCCAGCGCATCCGACGTGCGCTCGAATTCGACGCTGGTGAGATCCTTGGTCGCGATGCCGGCCGCATCGAGGAGTGCGTCCGTTCTGAATGTCAGCGCCAGATTGCGTGGTGTACGCGCGAACCGCTTTCCCTTGATGTCCTGGAGCTTCGCGATGCCGCTCGCCTCGCGCGCGACGATCGACATCGAGCTCATGCGCCCGAGCAGACAACGCAGATCCTGCGGTCCCCATGTCGGCGCGACATAGGAAAAGAGGCCCTCGGCCGCGAAATAGGCCTCCGCGCCGAGCAGCGCGTGTGTGACCTGGCGCTCCTTGAGCTGCTCCATGCGTCCGAACGCATTCTCGGAGGCCTGAAGGCGGATGCGCGTGCCGTGCGCCTTGCTGATCGCCTCGGCGATCGCCTGTGCCTCCCGGTAGCGGGGGCCGTCGTCGTCACCGACGCTCCAGATCATGGTCGAGGGAAGATTTGGCAGCGGCTTGACCTGTGCACCTGCCGTCCCCGGCATCAGGCCGGCGCCAAGCGCCGCGCTCATGCCCCCGAGATAGGCTCTGCGCGTAAGAGTCATGCCCCGTTTCCGTCCCATCTCCAGTGATGCTTATCGCTGCGTTCCTTGAACCATTTCAGACAGCCATCTTCAAGCCGCAAGCGCAGCTTGCGCCACCCCGTCGCGGCTATAGGCGCGGCCCGGGCGTCAATGTCTCAGGAAAAGGCGAGCGGGAGCCGTCGCGGGCCGCGTACCGCGCCGTGCGACCAGCTCACGTCTCCCGCAAGGTGGAACTCGGGGCAGCGGCGCAGAAGCTCCTCGATGGCGACGGTCATCTCCATGCGCGCGAGATTCGATCCGACGCATCGATGGATGCCAAGGCCGAAGGCCGCGTGGCGGTTCTCCTGGCGATCGATGATGACCTTGTCCGCATCCGGAAACGCCTCGGGATCCCGGTTCGCGGCCGGGAAGGGCAGCAGCACCATCTGGCCCTCGGCGAAGGTGCAGCCGTTGACGGTTGTTTCCTTCGCGACGAGACGCGCCATTGTGACAGGCGCGTAGGCGCGCAAGAATTCCTCGATCGCTGTCGGGATGAGCGACGGCTCACGCACGAGCCGCTCGCGGTCGGCCGGCGTCCGCGCGAGATGCCAGATGGAGGCGCCGATACCACTCCAGGTCGTGTCGATGCCCGCAACGAGCAGCAGGCGCAGGCTGCCGAGCACATGGTTCGGCTTGAAGGGTTCGCCGTCGGGGTATCTGGCCCGCATGAGATAACTGATCAGGTCGTCGCCCGGCGCGCTCTGACGCATCGCCATGTGGCCCGCGAAATACTCGGTGATCTCGTTGAGGCCGCGCTGCAGAATGGCATCGTCTGTCGTGCCGAGCTCCAGGATCTCGTGGATCCACTTGCGGAACCGATCGCCGTCGCTCTCGGGGATGCCGAGCATCGCCGCGATGACGCGCACGGGAATGTGTTGGGCATACTCGACGGCGGCGTCGAAGCCGCGCTTGTCGGCGAAGGCATCGATCAGGTCATTGCAGATGACGCGCGCCTTAGGCGTGAGCTTCTCGATGGCTTGCGGCGTGAACGGCGGCAGCAGCACCATACGCGCGGCCCGGTGTTTCGGTGGGTCGGATGTGATCGGCGGTGCGCCGCCGCCCGTGACGGGCTGGCTGTCGCGGACCACAACCTGGCGCGAAGAAAAGTGTTCGGGGTCGTAAGCAATCTCGCGGATATCGGCGTAGCGCGTCGGCAGATAGGCGCCGCGATAGCGCTCTGTATGAGCGATCGGGCACTTGGAGCTGCGGATCTCAGCCCAGATGGGGAATGGGTCATCGACCCATTGGGGCGCGAGGTGATCCCAATCCGTCAGCCAGTCTGTGACCGGCGGCCGCTCGCTCATCTGGATGCTCCCATTCATCCCGGCCGCTTCGGCCGTATTTTGAGCGGATCATCGCAAATGGCGGTGCTCAGTACCAGTATCAAATAGTCGGGGAGCATTTGGGCTGCGAAAGCAAAAGGGACGGACACGTGGCCCGTCCCCTCAGCTCGTGGCCTCGCGCGGTCACGCGGTGCCGAATGCTCAATGTGACATCAGCACCGGCACGGTGGCATTCTGCAGCACATGCCGTGAGGCACCGCCGAGTACGAACTCTCTGAGACGCGAGCGGCCGAAGCAGCCCATCACCAGGAGGTCGGCGCGGTGGGCCGCGACCTGCGACAGCAGCTCGACACCGGCATCGCCGCGCGCCCCCGGCTTCACTTGTTGCACGTTGACCTTGACGCCGTGGCGGGCGAGCGTCGCGCCGATCTCGGCACCGGCGATGTCGCTCGTCACTTCTGGCTTCGCCGCTTCCTCGACGGAGAGGACGGTCACTTCGCTCGCCTTGACCAGCAGCGGCATGGCATCGAAAACCGCGCGCGATGACTCGCGGCTGTTGTTCCACGCGACGACCACGCGCTCGCCGATCGAGTCAAGATTGCCGGCCTTGGGAACGATGAGCACCGGGCGGCCGCTGTCCATGGCCAGCCAGTCCGGCACATCGAACATGTCGGCGTAATCCCAGTCGCTTTCCTTCTGGGCCGCAATGACGATGTCGGCCGGGCGTGCATGGTCGAGCACGGCCTCGACATAACCCGGCCGCTTCGCCTGATGGAGCCGCCACTCGCCGACGACGGGCTGACCGCTTGTCGCCTTTTCGAAGGCGCTGCGAATGTTGTCGCCACTCTTGCGGTAGGCATCGATCGCGCTCGCAATGGCACCGCCCGAGATCATGGGGAAGAGCGGAGACTTGGCCGGCGCGGCGGGAACGACGAAAAGCCCGGTGACATGGGAGTTTGAGGGCAGCGCGAGCTGCATCGCCGCGCTCATCAGGCGCGCCACGCGGCCCTCGTTGTTGAGATGCACCAGGATAGATTTGTAAGCCATGATCGTGATCCCTTCCTTCTTACTGCGTTGGGTAGTTATGGGCTCCGCGATGGAGCGCGGCTCAGGCGGTACGAGCTTCCAGTCTCGCGGCTCCGGGCCTGAGCGCTGGAAAGAGCGCCCGGCCGACGTGCTTCTCGATCTCGAGGATCACGAACAGGGCAATGCCCGTGCCCATGATGGCTGCACCTTCGAGAAAGCCGATGTCAGTGGTCTGAAACAGGTACTGCATCGCGGGTAGGTACGTGAACGCCATCTGCAAGCCGACGATGACAGCGATGCCGGTCAGCACGGCCGGTGTTCCGAGGATCCCGCGCCAGGTGAACGAGGCCCCATACAGGTACCTGACCGAGAACAAGTAGAAGAGTTCTAGCACCACAACCGTGTTTACCACCATCGTCCGGGCCGTCTCGATGCCGAGACCGCGCGCGATGGCCCAAGTAAAGATGCCGAGCGCGCCGAGGGCGAACAGCACCGATACGAAAGCAACGCGCCACAACAGGAATGGTGACAGTATCGGCGCATCGGACGCGCGGGGCGGCCGCTTCATGATGTCCGGCTCGGCCGGCTCGAAGGCGAGCACGAGCCCGAGACCGACGGTCGTGACCATGTTGATCCACAGGATCTGCGCCGGCGTCATGGGCAGTGTGATGCCGAAGATGATCGCGGCGACAACGATGAGGAACTCGCCGCCGTTGGTCGGCAGTGTCCAGCCGATGACCTTGGTGAGGTTGTCATAAACCGTGCGCCCCTCGCGCACTGCAGCGACGATCGAGGCGAAATTATCATCGGCGAGCACCATGTCGGCCGCTTCCTTGGCCGCCTCGGTTCCGCTTCGCCCCATGGCGACGCCGACATCGGCGCGCTTCAAGGCCGGGGCATCGTTGACGCCGTCTCCCGTCATCGCAATGACGTCGCGATCCGCCTGCAGGGCTTCGACGAGGCGAAGTTTGTGCTCGGGGCTCGTGCGCGCGAACACACTCGTCTCGGATGCCAGTGCCGGCAGGGCGGCGGCCATTACATCATCGAGATCGCGCCCGGTGACGACTTTTGCGTGAGCGTGCGTCGAAAGCCCCAGCTGGTCGGCGATGGCGCCGGCGGTCGCCGCATGATCGCCGGTGATCATCTTGACAGTAATGCCAGCACTGCGGCATTCGGCGACGGCCGCGATCGCCTCGGGGCGCGGCGGATCGATGAGCCCCACGAGGCCGTCGAGACGCAAGCCCTGCTCCACGTCGCCGAAGTCGAGCGTGCGCTTGTCGTGGGCTAAGTTGAGCGAGGCGAGCGCGAGGACGCGCTGGCCGTTCTTCGCAAGATCGTCGATGACCTCGAGCCAGTAGGCCTTGTTCAGCGGGGTTTCGCCGCTACTCGTGACCTGGGTACGGCACATGTCGAGCAGACGCTCCGGCGCGCCCTTGATGCAGGCGAACACAGCTCCGTCGTGACTGTGATGCAGGGTCGCCATGTAGCGATGGGCGGCCTCGAAGGGGATCTCGTCGAGTCGCGGCAGCGACTTCGAGAGGGCGTCGCGCTCGTAGCCGGCCTTGAGACCGAAGGCCATGAGTGCGCCTTCCATGGGATCACCGTCGACGGACCACTGGTCACCGCGCTCGCGCAGTGCGGCGTCGTTGCAGAGGATGGCGGTGCGGGCGGCACTCATGAGCGCGGCATCGGTGGCGGGGTCGGTCTCCTGGCCAGAGCGACTGAAACCACCCTTGGGAGCATATCCGACGCCGCTGACATCATACGCGCGATCGGCGAGCACGACGCGTGTCACGGTCATCTCGTTGCGCGTGAGCGTGCCCGTCTTGTCGGAACAGATGGTCGAGACCGAGCCGAGCGTCTCGACGGCGGGCAGGTGGCGGATGATGGCGTTGCGCGCGGCCATGCGCTGGACCCCGATCGCCAGCGTGATCGTCATCACGGCCGGTAGGCCTTCGGGAACCGCGGCAACGGCCAAGCTGACGACGGCGAGAAAGGCGAGATCGAAGGGATAGTCGCGTACGAAGAACGCAAAGAGGAATGTGAGGACGCAGAGCCCCAGGATGGCGAAGGTGAGCTGACGCGCAAACTGGTTCATCTGCCGGATCAGCGGGGTTTCGAGCTGCTCGACTCGGCTCAGCAGTGCGCTGATGCGACCGATCTCCGAATGTGGTCCCGTCGCGACAACGATACCCGCACCCTGGCCGGCAGCGACGAGCGTGCCCGAGTAAGCCATGGATCGGCGGTCGCCGAGGGTCGCAGCCTCCGCAGCGGGGTCAATGCCCTTGTCCACGGCGACGGATTCGCCCGTCAGGATGGCTTCGTCGATGCGCAGGTTGCGCGCCTTGATCAAGCGGACGTCGGCCGTGACGCGATCGCCGGCTTCCAGCAGCAGAATGTCGCCCGGCACGAGGTGCGCGGCGTCGACCGTCACGCGGTGGCCATCGCGCAGCACCGAGGCGCGCGGGCTGATCATGTCGCGGATGGCCTCGAGCGCGGATTCGGCCTTGTTTTCCTGGATGACGCCGATGATGGCGTTGATGATGATCACGGCGAGGATGACGGCCGTATCCACATAGTGCCCGAGCATCAGCGTGATCGCGGCGCCGGCGATCATGACGTAGATCAGCAGATTGTCGAATTGCTGGAGAAAGCGCTTCAGCAGCGACTTTCCAACTCCGGCCGGCAGCGCATTGGGGCCGTGTCGTGCGAGGCGAGCTGCGGCTTCTGACGTGGCGAGGCCATCGCGTGTCGTTGCGAGGGCCGTGATGGCCACCTCGGCGGGCAGGGCATGCCAGGGCTTGTCGGGCAAAGCAGGATCGTGTCGGTCCGGCATTCGGGCTCCCAGGTTGATGCCAGCAGTGAGGCTGAGTTCGCGTCCCCGACAGGCCGGGGTGACGGCGCACGGGACGCGACGTCGCGCGAGCACCCGCGGGTGACGTCATGGAATAGGCAATGAGTAAACCTGGGTCATTGCGATGGATCAATGGGCGCCAGCTCCTCAGCCGATCCTTAGCTGCGCTGCTTGCCGATCGCTGCTGCGGCGCGCGCGAGTGCGGCGATCTCATCGAAGCGGCCGGCATCGATGTCGTCGGGCTTGACCATCCAGGAACCGCCCACGGCGACGACATTCGGTATTCTCAGATAATCCAGCGCATTGGCCGTCGTGATGCCGCCCGTCGGCATGACGGCGAGATCATGGAGCGGCGCCAGGATCGCGCTGAGCGCCTTGATGCCGCCCGAGGCCTCGGCGGGAAAGAACTTCACGACCGGAAAGCCCGCTTCCATCGCATGCATCATTTCGGCAGGCGTGGCGGCGGCCGGGATGAACGGTATGGGCGCCGCTAAGCCTGCCCTGAGAAGTGCATCGGTCTGGCCGGGTGAAACGAGGAACTTGGCGCCTGCTGCCACAGCGTCGTCGATATCGCGGGGCGAGCGTATGCTGCCGGCGCCGATGATCGCACCACTGTCGGCGGCGGCCATGGCTCGGATCGCGGCGAGCGACTCCGGCGTGCGCAGCGTTACCTCGACGAACTTGAGGCCGGCATCGGCGAGTGCGGCAGCCGTTCGTGCAGCATTTTCGGCCTTACGCACAGTGAGAACCGGAATGATCGCCTGCTCGCGCCAGCCGGGAGCATCAGCCGTCAAAGCACTCATGTTGAAGCTCCCATCATGACACGACGTACGGCATCCGACGTCGGGATCGGTTCAACGGCGCCGAAACCTTCCGTTGAGAGGGCGGCGGCGACCGTCGCATGGAGGCCCGCGGCCGCAAGATCGTCGCCGGCGAGTAAACGGGCAACGAAGGCTCCGCCGAAGGTATCGCCTGCGCCGGTGGCGTCCACCGGGTTGCAGGGATGTGGCGCGAAGCGGAACCGCCGGTCCCGATCGGCGACCAGCGCGCCGTCCGCGCCGAGTTTCAGCGCAACGGTACGCGCGCCGCGATCGAGGCAGTAATCGACCAATGCGTCGGGATCGGTGAGCCCGGTGATGACGACGATGTCGTCGTAGCTCGGCAGGCAAATATCGGAA
>Ga0307505_10002408_pt1 | contig 13050 bp, 8 predicted proteins | sample 23_S_MG_FD_202183 | JGI IMG/M metagenome (GOLD analysis project Ga0307505, IMG submission 202183) | Soil microbial communities from Populus trichocarpa stands in riparian zone in the Pacific Northwest, United States - 23_S | ecosystem: Environmental > Terrestrial > Soil > Riparian zone > Trees...
CCGATAGGGGTGCCAGCCCGTGATCCTGCCGGACCGATGTCTGGCACCCCTATCGGGGTGCGTTCAATTCTCTATCGCAGGGCCCGGTGGTGTCGCTTCGCTCTACCACCGGCTACACGCTTCGAACCCTCCGGGTTCGCGAACTTGTCGCAGCACCCGGTGGTGTCGCCTCGCTCAACCACCGGCTAACCGCTGCGAACCCTCCGGGTTCACGAACCTGTCGCAGGACCCGGTGGTGTCGCTTCGCTCAACCACCGGCTACACGCGTCGAACCCTCCGGGTTCGGGGGAACGTATCGCAGCAACCCGAGAGAAACCTCCGCGCGCCCTACGACAGTGATCCGAGGCGGGCGGCTTCGACTTTGCTTCGCCACGCCTCGTAACGTTGCTCGCGTTGGTCGGCCGGAATGCGCGGCTCGAAGATGCCGCCCGAGCGCCAGGTGTTGCGCACGTCGTCGAGGCCGCTCCACACGCCCGCGGCGATGCCGGCGAGGAACGCTACCCCCAAGCCCGTCGCCTGTACGGTCTCCGGTCGCTCGACCGACGTGCCGAGCGTGTCCGCCAGGGACTGCAACAGGAAATCGTTGGCGGCGGCGCCGCCGTCGACGCGCAGACAGGCTGGCCGTTCGACGCCGACGTCGATCAACAGGGCGTCGAGCGCCTCGCGGGTGCGATAGGCGATGCCCTCGAGCACGGCGCGCACGATGTGCGCGCGTGTCGTTCCGCGCGAGATGCCGCCGACGACGGCGCGGCCGCTCGCCTGCATGTGCGGCGTTCCCAAACCCTGCAGCGCGGGCACCACCCAGACGCCGCCGGTGTCGTCGACCGACTCGGCCAGCGGCCCGGTCTCGCGCGGATCGGCGATGATACCCAGCCCGTCGCGCAACCACTGCACCGCCGCGCCACTGGTCAGCACCGTTCCCTCCAGACACCAGGTGCGCTTGCCACCGATGCTCCACAGGACCAGCGGGTAGGCGCCGTTCTCCGACAACATGAGACTGTCGCCGGTGTTGATATCGACCATCGCCGACGTGCCGAACGTCACCTTGACCGCGCCGCGCTCGGTCGCCAGCTCGGCGAACATCGCCGCCTGCTGGTCGCCGGCGATGCCGCCGATCGGCACGACGGCGCCGAAGGTCTCGGCCGACGTCTCGGCGCAGATGCCGCTGGTGTCGACCAGGCGCGGCATCATCACCGGCGGGATGCGCAGCGCCGCCAGGGTCTCGGCGGACCAGCCGCCGGCGAAGGGGTCCGCGAGCGCGGTACAGGAGGCGTTTGAGTGATCGGTCAGGTGCGCCGCGCCGCCGGTGAGGTTCCAGACGATCCACGAATCGACCGTGCCGAAGCAAAGCTCACCGGCCTCGGCGCGCGCGCGCGCGCCGGGGACGTTGTCGAGGATCCACTCGAGTTTGGTCGCGGCCGCCTGCACGGTCACGAAGAACCCCTGCGCGAGTAGTTGCTCGACGCGGTGGGCGGCGCGGGTGTCCTGCCACACGATGGCGGGGCAAAGGGCTCTGCCGGTCGCCCGCTCCCAGACGACGACGGTCGCCCGTTGGGTGGCGACGCCGACGGCGCTCAACTGATCGGGCCGCAGCGAAGTCTCGCGCAGGGCTCGCCGCACCACCGCCATCGTCTGATGCCAGAGGTGTTGCGGATCCTGCTCCATCCAGCCGGGACGGGGATACGACGCTTCGACCTCTTCGTAGGCACCGCCGACCAGTCGGCTGCCCTCGTCGAAGATCAGTGCGCGAACACCGGTGGTTCCTTCGTCGATTGCCAGGACGTACACGCGTGGCCGTCTCAGTCGTTCTCGACGGGGGGCAACAGCGCGCCCGGGTTGAGAATCCCCTTCGGATCGAGCGCCCGCTTCACCGCGCGCATCACCTCGATTCCGGCACCGTGCTCGTCACGCATCCAGGGCACGCGCAGCCGACCGATCCCGTGGTGGTGGGAGATCGAACCGCCGGCGCGCACCGTCGCGTCCATCGCCCGGCTCCAACACTCGAGGTACTTGGCTTCGGCGTCCGCCGGATCTTTCGGCTGGGCGACGAAGGTGAAGTAGATGTTCGTTCCCTGCGCGTAGGAGTGCGAGCTGTGCCCCGAGACCAACAACAGGCTCTCGACGCCACCGACGGCGGCGATCACCTCGCGGTACAGATCGCCGATGCGCGCCCAGTCCGCCGTTACCTCGATGGTGTCGACGACGAAGCCGCGGGCGACCAGGTCGGCGAGGCTGGGGACGTGATTGCGCGCGCCCATCCAGTGCTCGACCGGCGCTTCGCCGGTCTCCGTCGCGTGCATCGACAGACAGATCTCGCGACACGCCTCGATCTCGGCATTGGCGAGCGCCGGCGCCCCTTCCGACACCACCAGCAAGAAGCACGCATCGCCTTCGGCCCACTGCCCGAAGTGTCGCGCCGTCTCGTGCGCATCGTAGAGGCGCAGCACCGGCGGCCGCCAACCGGCGCGCATCATCAGGCGGATCGCCTCCAGGCCGCTTTCGAAATCCGTGAAGGCGAACGACCGCATCCGACGACTTTCCGGCAGAGGAAAGATCCGCACGGTGATCTCGGTGATCACGCCGAGCGTCCCCTCTGAGCCGAGGAACAGGTGGCGCAGGTCCGGGCCGGCCGAACGACGCGGCGACGGCTTGATCGCGACGAGATCACCGCCGGCGAGAACGACCTCGAGCCCGAGCAGCATGTCTTCGATCGAGCCGTAGCGCGTCGAGAACTGCCCGGCGGCGCGCGTCGAAACCCAACCGCCGACCGTCGACAACTCGATCGATTGCGGAAAGTGCCCCATCGAGTAGCCGCGTTCGTTGAGCGCGGCCTCGAAGTGGTTGCCCATCATGCCCGCCTCGACGCGGGCGGTGAGCGACGTCTCGTCGACGTCCAGCAATCGGTTCATGCGCCGCATGTCGACGACGATCGAACCGTCCGACGGCAGGAAGCCGCCGCAGACACCCGAACCGGCGCCGAACGGAGCGACGGCGATGCCGGCGCGATCGGCGGCGCGCAGCACCGCCTGCACGGCCGCGGTGTCGGCGGGTGTGACGACACAAGCCGGCCGCGTCGCCAGCGTGCCACGGTGCGCGCGAATCAGCGACAGCGGCCAGGTATCGTGTTTGCGGCCGGATAGCGTTTCGTCATCCCAGTGAACCGAATCCTCGCCGAGTTCGGCGGCGAGCTCCCTACGCAGTGTCTCAATGTCGCGATCAGCCATGCGCCGCCTGCGGCTCCTCCTCATCCGTCTGTCGATCGCCACCCGGCGTTCGCATCTGTTCCACCAACTTTCGATACTCCGCGACCTCGCGATCACGGCGACCGCCGTCCCAGGCGAGAAGATCCGCAAGCGTTGCCGCGACGCGTTCCGCCACCGAGAGGCCGCACTCCAGATCCCACAACAGAAGACGCGTGCGCCGCTCGAGGACATCTTGCAACGTCATCGCCATCTCGTGTCGGACGTTGTACTCGATCTCGGCGGGTGTCAGATGCGAATCGTGCGCATACGGCCGCGCGCGCGCCGGGTCGCGTTCCATCATGTCGACGATGACCGTCGCGTTGCTTCCGTACAGCCGGACCAGACGAGAGATCGTGTCGCGCTTCACGCCGCGGACGCGGCTGGCGAGATAGTCCTCGTAGCGCGCCAGGTCCGTCCCGGTCTGGCCGCCGCTCAGCGCATGTTGGTCGCTCTGTCCGGCCGGCGCCGGCAGGGACTGTCCACTCTCGACCAGGCGAGCACAGACCATGTCCGTAACCCGCTCCGCCATGCGGCGGAACGTCGTCAGCTTGCCGCCGGCGATCGACACCAGGCCGGCGTCGTTGATCATGATCTCGTCCTGGCGCGACAGCTCGGTGGCTTTCTTCCCCTCTTGGTGCAGCAGCGGGCGCAAGCCCGCCCAGGCGTTCACCACGTCGGCCGCTCCCAGTGGCGAAGCGAGGTCGAACGTTCGATTGGCGGCTTCGAGCAGATAGTCCACGTCGTGCCAGGTGACCTGCGGGTAATCGGCGATCTCGGGATACTCGGTGTCGGTCGTGCCGAGATACGTCACGGCGCCACGCGGAATGGCGAACACGCCGCGGCGATCACGCGCGTTCATGACGACGATGCCGGATAACCCGATGCGGCTCGTCGGGATCCCGACGTGCACACCCTTCGTCAGCCGCAGGCGCGGTTTGCCGCCGGGCTCGCTGAGCAATCGCACCTGATCCACCCATGGCCCGGCGGCGTTGACGACGATGCGGCCGCGCACCTCGACTTCGCCACCGCCGTACTCGTCGCGCGCCGCGACGCCGACCACCTTGCCTCCCTCGACGAGAAAGCGCGTCACCTCGATGTGATTGGCGACGATCGCGCCGAGACCGACCGCCGACTTGATCACTTCCATCACGAGGCGCGCATCGTCGGTGACGTACTCGTAGTGCAGCGCTGCCCCGTACAGCTCGTTGCGCGACAGCCGCGGCTCGATCTCCAGCGCTTCGGCGGCGGTCACCAGGCGGTGACGCTCGTGGTCCGCGACCGCGGCCAGTCGATCGAAGGTCCACATGCCGACGCTGAGCTTCGCGTACTCGCGGCGGTTGGCGAGCGGGAACAGCATCGGAACGGGCATCGCCAGATGCGGCGCCAGGCGTCGCAAGACGTAGCGCTCGGTCGCCGCTTCGCGCACCAAACCGACATCGCCCTGCTGCAGATAGCGGAGTCCGCCGTGGATCAACTTCGACGAGCGGCTACTCGTGCCGGCGGCGAAGTCGCGCCGTTCGACCAACGCCACTCGCAGCCCTCTCAGAGAGGCGTCGCGGGCGATGCCGGCGCCGGTGATCCCGCCACCGACGATGACGACGTCGAACCGCTCGCTGCCGAGCGTCTGCAGATTGCGACGACGTGCATGTATCGATAGGTCCGCGTGGGAACTCATCCGAAGTCCAAGCGTCGAGAAATGGGACAAGGTCCAATTCTGAGCACGCAAAGTCAATCTGATTTCACCCGGCGCGGCACTGTCCTAATCGGCTGGGAGGCCCGGACCAACCGATCATGTCGAGTGCGAGCGGAGCGAGCGTATCGAGACACGCTGCATGCAGGGCCAGTCCTCTCGATACACCGGCCCTGCGGGCCGGCACTCGAGGCGAACGGTGGAGGTGGCCAGAGTGAGCAAATTAGGACAGTACCGATCGCCGCCGGCCGATTGCGCTCGGGAGATCCGCGTTGCATGACTGGAAACCCGCATGGACGCTCACGTTCAGCCACCCAAGGAGGTCGTAGAGGGCGATCTCGCCGCGATTCGTCGCGATGGATTCACCATCATCGAAGGCCTGCTGTCGGAAGCCGACCTGGCCCGCGTTCGCCGCGATCTCGAGCCGCACCTCGCATCGGACCCGAGTGGGCGCAACAACTTCGAGGGCTACCGGACCCAGCGTGTCTACTCCCTGGCCGGCAAGGGCGAGGTTTTTGCCGATCTCGCGGAGGATCGTCGCATCCTTGCCATCTGCGACGCGTTGCTTTTGCCGAACTACCTGCTGACCGCATCGCAGGCGATCTGCATCCACCCCGGCGAGACCCCGCAGCCGTTTCACACCGATGACAGCTTCTACACGATCCCCAGGCCGCGCCCGGCGATCAGCGTCAGCACCATCTGGGCGGTGGATGCGTTCACCGCGGACAACGGATCGACACAGGTCGTTCCCGGCAGCCACCAGTGGGGCGATGACCAGGTCGGGGCGATTCTCGGCCCCGCCGATTTCGCCAGTGCGCCTGGCCATCGACGCGAGCCGCTACCGGCCGCACCGCCGCCGGAGCGCTGGAGCGAGCCACCGCGCGACGTCCGCATGACGGCCGGATCCGTGGTCGTCTTCCTCGGCACGCTCGTCCACCGCGGCGGCGGCAACCTGAGCGATCGGCGGCGACTGGCGATCTCCAACCAGTACTGCCAGCCGTGGGCGCGGCCGCAGGAGAACTTCTTCCTGTCGATCCCACCAGCCGTCGTCGCGGGCAGCTCCGCGCGCCTGCAGCAATTGCTCGGCTACAGCGTACATCCGCCGTTCATGGGACACGCCAACGGCCGGCATCCGCTGAAAGCCTTGTCCTGAGCGACAACGCTGTGAACCACGGATCAGCACGGCCACCGGCGCACCGCCGGATCATTCCGAGGAGAAACCGCGGTTCGCAGTCGTCATTCCGGCGAAAGCCGGAATCCAGCCGGGCCACCAGGTGGACCCCGGCTTTCGCCGGGGTGACGAGGGGATGAGACCGGGCGACGAAGGGATGCGAGTCGAGAGAGTTTCAGCCTAGGGGACGCAGAGGACCGGGCGGTTTGCCGCTCGCAGCACCTTCTCCGCGGTGCCGCCGAAGAGGATCTGCTCGACGTTGGCGTGTCCGCGCTGGCCGATGACGATGAGGTCGAGGTCGAGATCATTCGCGACCTTGACGATCTCGACGAAGGGATGACCGTGCACGACCATCGGCTGCACGTTCTCCAAGCCCCGCGCGGCGATCAGTTCCGCAAGCCGTCGGGTCGCGTCCGCCGCCATCTGCGCAGTCGGATCCTCTTCCGCGAGCGCGATCCGGCTAGCGCGGATCTGCTCGACCAGGCCGACGTCGACAACGGCCAACAGCGTGATTTCGGCTCCATGCCGGCGCCAGGCCAGCGCCGTTTCCAGGGCGCGCTCGGACGATGCCGAGAAATCCGTCGCCACCAGGATCGCCTCCGGCGTACTCAGCGGTTTGCCCGACCGAACGGTTTGACTCTCGTCTGCCATGTTCCGCTACTCCGACTGTCTCCTGCCCACCGGTACGCAATTCCCACGCCAGCGAACGCCCGCTCGTGATCGAGCACGGCCGCGGGCGGTCGCTCGCAACTTCGAGACGCATTTCTCCCTGCGCGCGATCACTCCTCGTAGCTGGCGCCGAGCAGGATGAACATCTCGTCGTCCGTCGTGGTGCCGAACTGGACGGGACAGGCGTCGCAGAAGCCGTCGCCTTCGCCCACCTCGCTGTCGCAGTCCGCGTCGACCGAACAAGCCGCACCGATCCGGCCCGCGACGCAGGCGACCGGCGTATCGCACGGTCCGCCGGGGAAACCGCCGATGGCCGGCGGTGCCAGCGATCGGCGCTTGAGGCTTGCCGCGTCGACAACGCCATTCTCGAACAGGCCGCAGTACGTGAGGGTACGCTCCTCGTTGGCCGAGTTGGGACCGCCGAGGCGCATCGGTGGATCGAACTTCACGACCGCGGGGTCCGCGTAGAAGATGTTGGTGTACAGCGTGCTCTCGACCGGATCGCGCAACTCCGGCTCGAGCAACGCGCGCACCGCCGTGATCAGTTCGGCGATGGTCACGACGCCGTCGTCATCGGCATCGGCCCGCCGACAGCGGGTGCGATCGCCGCTGAGCGCGACGCCGACAGCGGAGACCAACTCCTCGACACGTACCACCAGGTCGCCGTTGCAGTCGCCGGCGGCCGGCGGCACGAACGCCGTGCATGCGGCCCCGGCGCAAATGTCCGGAGCTCCGAGGCGGTCTTCGTCGATCGGCGAGCACGCCGCTCCGTCGTTGGCCCCGCCGCGGCAGCGGAACGCCCCCTCGAACGTCTGGAAGCGGACGCCGCGGTGGTGGTTATGCGAACTCAACTCGACGATCCGCGTGCTCGGCGAGACGACGTGATGGCCGCAGAGCTGCTGTGCTCCGAACGGCGGCACGTCGAGACTGAACATTCGGTCGATCACCGTGAAGCGCACGAGCTCGTGGACCTGTTCCTCGGGCGGCGCAAAATCCAGATTGACCCAGATGTCGAGCTTGCCCGGTTCGTCGGTGATGTTGAAGGCATGCGAGTTCCACACCAGGATCCCCTTGAGCGGCGCTTCGGCGTAGATCCCCGTGAGGCTGCCCAGTCCGGCGGCCATCGTGTTGAACAAGCTCTCGTTGCCGAAACCGATCCCGGCGTCGCCCGGCCCGAAGCCAAAGCACCCCACCGATTCCTCGGGCGCACTGCCGCAGACACCTTCGCCGCAAGCGCCCAGATCGGATGGATCGCAGGGCTCCCCATGGTCGTCGCCGCCGCCGCACGTGAACGCACCCCACAGCGGCGAGTCCAACGGCGTCGTGCCGGTGTAGTTCACCACCACCGCGTGGTGGCTCAGCGGGTCCTGCCGCGCCTCGATCCTGCGGTAGCGAAAGGTATCGCCCCCAGGGCCGCGAAACTGCTCGGGCACCTGGTCGGTGATGTCGTAGTACGAGATGAAGCAAGCCTCGTTCTCGGTGCGCGCCGGCAATATCTGCATCGGCGCCTTGATCTGAACTCCAGTGCCCGGCAGCGGCGGATCGAGGGGCTTGGTCTCGAGCGGACGCGGCGGCGGCAGGCACGCGTCCAGAAGGTCCGCCGTTCCGGCGACGACCCCGTTCTCCGGGGCACCGCCTTCGATCCACAGGCGCACCACGTCCAGCTCGGCGAGGGTCAGCGGTGGCAGCCCGCCCAGCGGCATCGGCCGCAGCGGCGCCTGCCAGCTGGACGGCAGCGACGCCGCGGCGAGATTGAGCCACAACAGGCTGTTCTCCTTCTTCCCCGGCACGACGCGGCGGACGCTGGGACCAACCGCCACGCTCTCCACCCGGGCGTCGACGAGCTCGGCATAGGCGCCGGCGGCGGTCAGGTCGAGGCCGCCGACGGCGTCAGCGCTGCTATGGCAGGTGACACTGGTGCAGCCGTTGCGCTCGAAGATCGCGACCTGGATCAGCTCGAACGTCGACTCGAACGACTCGCCGCACTCCCCACCACGAGCCTGGGCGACACACGCGAAACTCGCGGCGGCACACAGAATCGCGATCCGGCAAATATGATGCATTCCTGTTCCCCCTTCTCCGATCCGCCTTGATATCGCAGCCGCGCCGGAATCTGAAGGCGAAAAGCAAGGCCCCGAGGCGCACCTCGGGGGGGCGGCAAGCGACTAATCGGGCGATTGGTCAGGGGACAAAGCAATTAGCGACTGACAACTCGCCTTTGAAGCGTACAATCCCCACGCTATGGCAATCGTAGATCAGATGCGTGTTAAACCGATCGGCGGGGCGACATCCGATGCGGAGGCCGCACTCGAGGAACGCGCGCAGGCCGCGCTCGACGAGATCGCAGCTCTCGGCGAGGACAATCTTTTCGATCGCGTGGACCTGTTGTGGAAGCTAGGTCGCCTCTACGAAACGCACGAGAAGGACGAGAAAGCCCTCGAAGCCTATCGCCGCGCGGTCGAAGACCTGCGCCAACTCGGCGAGGATGTCGCCCAGGGGCAGTTACTCCACGCCTGCGGCCTGATCGAGTCGAAACTCGGCCGCGCGCGCAACGCGCACAAGTGCCTCATCGGCGCGCAGGAGCTATTGGAGAAGGCCGGCGAAACGGACCTGCTCGGGATCGTTCACCTGGACCGCGGCGCGATGCTCGGTCGCTCCAACCAGCTCCCAGCCGCTCACGCCGCGTTGAACTCGGCCGCGAAGTGTTTTGCCGAGGTGGGCAATGCGCTGGCACAGGGCCACGCACATTTCTTCCTCGGTGAGTTCGAGGCGACTTTGAACCCCGATCGCGCCCGCTGGAAGATCGATCGCGCGCGCATGTTCTACCAACAGTGGGCGTCCGAGCATCCGCGCGAGGGGAGCATGCGCATCGCGACGCCGCAGGCGCCGACGTCGGTGGACGACCCGCGCACGTTCGAGGCCGACGAGATGGTGGCATACTGCGAAGTCCGGTGCGCGCAGTTGCAGGCCGAAGCCGCGCGCCGCAACTCCACGGAGGGTACCGAGCCGCCGAAGGCCGCCCCGGTGCCCGTGAACGAAGCGCTTCGCATCGCCGGTGTGCTGGCAGCCGTCAGCGCGATCGGCATCGCCATTCCGCTCATCTGGACGCTGTTGGGCGTACCGTTCATCGAACCGCAAATCTTCCACGTCGCGATCGCGGGCGCGGTGCTGATCACGGCCTTCGCGGGGATGCTCTACGTCGGCACCGATAGTCGGATGACGCAGTTTCTCGCGCCCGTATTGCCGTGCGTCTTCGTCTACCACGTGAACGCCAACGAGATCCTCATGGCGGCGCCGGCGGCCAGGACCGAGATGGCGGCTGCGCAGCAGGAGGACGAACCCGCGGCGGCCGATTCGCGCAAAACGCAACCGCTCGCGACCGCCGATCCACAAGAGATGATCGCCGCCGCCGAGAAGGCGGTCGCCGGTGAGCCCGAGGCGGCGCGCGACTGGCTGGTCGACGCGGCCGCGGAGTACGACAAGGCGAACGACCAGGTGGGACGCGCCGCAGCCCTGCTCAAGGCGGTCAACCTCGACGCGCAATTGGGAGACGTCGACGGACAGCGACGCCGCTTGATGGATCTGGCCGAGGCCCAGCGGCTGTCCGATCAACCAGCGGCCGAGTTGGCGGCGCTGCGCGATCTCGCGGGCGTGGAGGCGCTGCAGGGACGAAGCGCCGCGCGGGTCGACACCTTCACGCGCATCGCCGCGGCGGCGAACCGGAGCGGAGCGCGCGCGGACGAAGGCGCGGCGTATGTCGACTTGGCGCGGGCCGCCAGGAGCTCTGGTGCGATGGACAAGGCGATCGCGGCCCTCGCGAGCGCGGACGCGATCTACCATGAGATCGGCGACACCGTCGGACGTGGCGACGTCGAGATGGAGCGCGCCCGCAACCACTCCGCACAGGAGTTGGTGGCCGCGGCGAAATCGTACAACGAGGCGCTCAGCCACTACCGCGCTGGCGCCAGTCCGAGGAAAGAGGCGGAGGCTCTGCTCGAACTGGGGAACGTCGACGTCAAGTTGGGGCGCGCGAAGTCGGCGGAGCGTCACTTCGACGAGTCGGCGGCTGTGTGCCGCCGCGCGGCGGACGCGAGCTGCGAGGGACGCGCCCTCTTCGCCTTGGCGTCGGTTCCGGGCCGGGACACACGCGGTACTCTGGCGAGGGCGGTGGCGAGTTCGGAGACCTCGGGCGATCACGGCCTCAAGGTCGACGCGCTCATCAAGTTGGCTGACGCGGAGAGTCTCCACGGCGACGAGACGAGCGCTCGCGATGCCCAGGCGGACGCGTTCGCCGCTTGCGACGAAGTCGCCAACCCTCTGGAAAGAGCCGAGGCGTACTTGAAAGTGGGCAAGAAGGCCGAGGAGGTCACCCTGCCGGACCGCGCCAAAGAAGCGTACTCGGAGGCGTTGCGCACCTACGAACAGATCCACAATCGGCCGGGACAGATCGCGGCGCTCCGCCACATGCGGCAACTTTCGCACGGCGTCGACCCGGTGCTCGCCGAGCGCTACGCGAAGCGGATCACGCGCATCGAGGAGGAGCTACGCCGCGATAGCTGAGCGACAAGCGGAGGCGCCGGCGGCGGATCGCCGGGGACTTCTGCCGCAGTACCGGCCGTGATAGGCGGTGGGACGGTTTTCACCATGCCCAACGTCTATATCGAAACGTACGGCTGCCAGATGAATGTGGCCGACTCCGAGCTGATCCGCGGCCACCTCACCCGTTCGGGCTACGACAGTGTCGACAATCCGGACGCGGCCGACGTGATTCTGCTCAACACCTGCGCCATCCGCGAGCACGCCGAGGAGCGGATCTTCGGCCGCCTCGGCGCCCTGGTGAGCTACAAGAACCGGCGGCCGCACCTGCAGATCGGACTGGCCGGCTGCATGGCGCAGCATTTTCGCGACCATCTTCTCGACAAGACCCCACACCTCGATTTCGTCGCCGGCCCCGACGCCTATCGCCGGCTGCCCGAGCTGCTGGCCGGCGATCCGTTCGTCGACGTCCGCCTCGACAAAGAAGAAACCTACGCGGACTTGATGCCGGATCGCGGCGCGGGCGTGCGGGCCTGGATCACGGTGATGCGCGGCTGCGACAAGTTCTGCACGTTCTGCATCGTCCCGTACGTGCGCGGTCGCGAGCGCAGCCTGCCCGCGGCGGCGGTACTCGATCAGGTACGCGGCGCCGCGGAGGCGGGATATCGCGAGGTCGTCTTCCTCGGGCAGACGGTCAACGCCTACCGCGACGGCGACGTCGACTTCGGCGACCTGTTGCGGGAGACGGCCGCGGTCGACGGCATCGAGCGAATACGATTCACCTCACCGCACCCGAGCGACATGACCGACTCCGTCATCGAGGCGCTGGCCACCTGCGCCAAGGTTTGCCCGCAGGTACATTTGCCGGTTCAATCGGGATCGGACGATGTCCTGCGAGCGATGGAGCGCGGGTACACCGTTGCCGAGTACGTCGACCTCGTCGCGCGCCTGCGCAGCGCCATACCCGACCTCGCACTGTCGACCGACATGATCGTCGGTTTCCCGGGCGAGACGGCGGCCGACTTCGACCAGACACTCGAGCTGATGCGACTGGTGCGCTACGACAGCGCGTACATGTTCAAGTACTCACGCCGCTCGCACACCAAGGCCGGCAAGTGGGAGGAGACGGTCTCCGAAGAGGAGAAGGGGGAACGCCTGCGGCGGATGATCGCGCTGCAGGAGGAGCTCTCGGCGGAGATCAACCGCGCCGCGGTGGGATCGACGGTGGACGTTCTCGTCGAGGGACCGGCGCGCCGCCGCGACGACTGGCTGGCGGGCAAGACCCCACAATTCAAGACGGCGGTGTTTCCGTCGGACGGCTCGCCGGTGGGCGCGACGACGAGCGTGCGCATCGTCGATTCGACCGGCCACACTCTGATTGGCGCGCCGATCGCCGATACCGCGGCGGCGGTGTGATCAACGACCCGGCCCTCGCATCGCTCGTCGATCTGACGCTCGACCTGCGGCGTCGGCGCGTCTCCAGTCGCGAGCTGCTGGAGACCTACGCGAGGCGCGTCGAGCAGTTCAACCCGGAGATCAACGCCGTGGTGTCGCTCGATCTCGAGCGCGCCCGCGAGCGCGCCGACGCGGCCGACGCGGCGCTCGCCCGCGGAAACCTCTGGGGTCCTCTGCACGGCGTGCCTATGACGCTCAAGGACACGTACGAAGTCGCCGGACTGCGGACCACCTCTGGCGCGCCCCAGTACGCGGACCACGTTCCGGCCCACGACTCCGAGGTCGCG
>Ga0307505_10002409_pt1 | contig 13046 bp, 12 predicted proteins | sample 23_S_MG_FD_202183 | JGI IMG/M metagenome (GOLD analysis project Ga0307505, IMG submission 202183) | Soil microbial communities from Populus trichocarpa stands in riparian zone in the Pacific Northwest, United States - 23_S | ecosystem: Environmental > Terrestrial > Soil > Riparian zone > Trees...
ATGCCGATGTGGTGGATGAGGATGGTGTAGCCGTCGGGCCTGGCGCTCTTGACCGACTCGGCGCCGACCAGCCCGCCGGCGCTGCCCTTGTTCTCGACCACGACCGTGTGCCCCAGGGGCTTGGTCATGGCCTGCGCGAGGACCCGCGCCACGGTGTCGGTCGGGCCACCGGCGGCATACGGCACCACCATCGTGATGTTGCGGGTGGGATAGTCCTGGGCGACCGCGCCGAGCGCGGCGGTTGCGGCGACGGCGAGCGCGAACTTCTTCAACATGGTGGTTTCTCCTCTTGGGGGCCAAGGCTGATAACGTCGGACGATTATAATCGTTGACCACTCGCCCTAATTGACCGTGAGCATCCTCGCGCTGATCGCCGCCCTCGTGGCCCAGCATGCCCGCCCCATCGAGGGGCGCCAGGCGCTCCTCGCCTTCTACGGGCGCATGTGCCTGTCAGCCGCCAAGCGGCTGAACGCGGGCGACCGCAATTCCGGCATCCTCGCCTGGGTGGTGCTCGTGGGCGCGCTGCTGGTCCCCGTGGCGCTCGTCGCCGCGCTCGCCGCCGCGATCCACCCGATCGTGCTCTGGGTGCTCGAGGTGGCGTTCCTCTACGGCACGTTACGGTTCTTCTCCACCACCAGCAGCCTCGCCGCGATCGAGCGGGCGCTGCGCCAGGGCGACGCCAGCGCCGCGGCGAGCCAGCTCGGGCTCTGGCGCGCCGAGCCGCTCGAATCCGACGACCCCGCAACGATCGCGCGGATCGCCGCGGAGCACGGCCTGCGCGAGGGCCATCAGGGCACCTTCGCTCCGCTTTTCTGGTACCTCGTCCTGCCGGGGCCGCTGGGACTCGTGCTGTACCCGCTCGCGCTGCGCGCCGCGCGCAGCTGGGAGCACGTGGTCGAGTCCGAGGAGCGCGACTTCGGCTGGTTCGCCGCGCGCGCCTTCCAGGCGATCGACTGGATTCCGCAGCGCGTGAGCGCCTTCGTGTTCGCGCTCGCCGGCAACTTCGAGGACGCGCTCTACTGTTGGCGCTCGCAGGCGGCGCAATGGGCGCGGCCGGAGGAGGGCATTGTGCTTGCGAGCGGAGCCGGTGCGCTGGGCGTGAGGCTGGGCGAGGTCGGCGCGGGCGAAGCGCCGCGCGAGGATGCGCTCGCGAGCCTGGAGGGCATGCTGTGGCGCGTCCTGGTCGTCTGGATGATCTTCTTCCTGCTCGCCGCCGCGCTGCAGCTCGCCTGACCTTTGCGGTAAACTCGGCCGCAAACGAGCATCCGCGTCGCCACCGCGACGCCCACCAGAGGAGCTTCCCAAAATGTCCGCCATGATTCGCGCCCGCGTTGCCGCCGCAGCGGTGGCGCTTGCCGTGAGCATTCCCGTGCTCGCGGTCGATTCCGTGAAGATGATGATTCCCGCCAACCCCGGCGGCGGCTGGGATACGACCGGCCGCGAGCTCGGCAAGGCGATGCAGAGCTCGGGCGCGGTGAAGAACGTGCAGTACGACAACAAGGGCGGCGCCGCGGGCACGATCGGCCTCGCGCAGTTCGTGAACTCGGCCAAGGGCGATCCCAACGCTTTGCTGATGAGCGGCATGGTGATGGTGGGCGGCATCATCCAGAACAAGTCGGCGGTGAACCTCTCGCAGGTCACGCCGGTCGCGCGCCTCACCTCCGAATGGGAGGTGATCGTCGTCCCGGCCAACGGCCCGAAGACGCTCAAGGAGCTGCTCGACAAGTTCAAGGCGAACCCGGGCAGCGTTTCGTGGGGCGGCGGCAGCGCCGGCGGCACCGACCACATCCTCGCGGGCCTGGTCGCCAAGGCCGTCGGCGTCGAGCCGGCGAAGGTGAACTACATTCCGTTCAAGGGCGGCGGGGAGGCGGTCTCGGCGATCATCGGCGGCCATGTCACCGCGGGCATCTCGGGAATCTCGGAGTTCGCACAGCACATAAAGACCGGCAAGATGCGCGCGCTCGCGGTCTCCTCGCCCAAGGCGATCGACGGCATTGCCTCGCTCAAGGAGCAGGGCGTCGACGTGGAGCTGTCCAACTGGCGCGGCATCTTCGCGGCGCCCGGGATCACGAAGGCGCAGCGCGACGAGCTCATCCAGGCGGTGGAGAAGGCAGTAAAGAGCCCTGCGTGGCAGGAGACGCTCAAGCGCCAGGACTGGACCGACTTCTGGCTGGCGGGCGACGCCTACGGGCAGTACGTGGAGGAAGAGAACAAGCGCCTGGGCGAGATTCTCGGCGCGCTGTCGCTCGGCAAGAAGTAGGCGCGTGAAGGCGCCCGGGGGACAGGTCGCGGTCGCGGCGGGCGTGCTCGCCCTCGGCGCCGGCATCCTCCTGGGCTCGTTCTACCTGCCCACCGGCGGCGGCTATGCGCAGGTGGGCCCCGGCATGGCGCCGCGGGGGGTCGGCGCCGTCGTGCTGGTCCTCGGCGGCTTCCTCTTGCGCGAGGCGCTCACGGGGGGCTTTCGCGGCGTCGACGAGGACGCGGAGGCCCACCTTCCGATGAACTGGACGGCTTTCGCGTGGGTGAGCGGCGGTATCGTCGCCTACGGCCTTCTGGTCGAACCCGTCGGCTTCATCATCGCCTCGCTCATCCTCTTCGTGATGGTGGCCCGGAGCTTCAACAGCCGCCGGTGGCCGCTGAACGCCGCGGTCGGCGCGGTGCTCGCATCGTTCATCTTCGCGGTCTTCAATTACGGCCTCGGTCTCACGCTTCCTGCGGGAATCCTGAAGCCGCTGCTGCCCTGAGCATGGAAGTCTGGGAGCAGCTGGTTCAGGGGTTCCAGGTCGCGCTCACCATGCAGAACCTCATGTGGTGCCTGGTGGGCTGCATGCTCGGCACCGCGGTGGGCGTGCTTCCCGGCGTGGGGCCCGCGGTCACGGTCGCGCTGCTCCTGCCGATCACGACCAAGGTCGATGCCAGCGGCGCGCTCATCATGTTCGCCGGCATCTACTACGGCGCGATGTACGGCGGCTCGACCACCTCGATCCTGCTCAACACCCCGGGCGAGAGCGCCACCATCATCACGGCGATGGAGGGCAACCAGATGGCCAAGCGCGGGCGTGCGGGACCCGCGCTCGCGACCAGCGCGATCGGCTCGTTCATCGCCGGCACGATCGCCACCATCGGCCTCACGTTCCTGGCGCCGCTGGTGGTCGAGCTGGGGCTCAAGTTCGGCCCGCCCGAGTATTTCGCGCTGATGGTGCTCGCGTTCACCACGGTGTCGGCGGTGCTGGGACAATCGACGCTGCGCGGCCTGGCGAGCCTGTTCCTCGGGCTCGCCATCGGGCTTGTGGGCATCGACAACCAGACCGGGCAGGCGCGCTTCGCATTCGGCGTCCCGCAGCTGCTCGACGGCATCGAGGTGGTGACCGTGGCGGTGGGCCTGTTCGCGGTCGGTGAGACGCTCTACTTCGCCTCGAAGCTGAACCAGGTGCAGGAGAAGCTGGAGGCGATCCGGGGCTCGATCTGGATGAAGGCCGAGGACTGGAAGCGCTCCTTCTGGCCATGGATCCGCGGCACGCTCATCGGCTTCCCCTTCGGCACGATTCCCGCGGGCGGCGCCGAGATTCCCACGTTCCTGTCCTACGCCATCGAGAAGAAGCTCACCAAGCATCCCGAGCAGTTCGGCCAGGGCGCGATCGAGGGAGTCGCCGGCCCCGAGGCGGCCAACAACGCCTCGTCCACCGGCACGATGGTGCCGCTGCTCACCCTCGGCCTGCCGACATCGGCCACCGCGGCGATCCTGCTCTCCGCTTTCCAGCAATACGGCCTGCAGCCGGGACCGCTGCTGTTCGAGAGCAATTCGGCACTCGTCTGGGGCCTCATCGCGAGTTTCTACGTCGGCAACGTGATGCTGCTGGTGCTGAACCTTCCGCTCGTCGGCCTGTGGGTGAAGCTGCTGCAGATTCCGCGCCCCCAGCTCTACGCCGGCATCCTCGTCTTCGCGACCATGGGCGTGTACGGCATGCGCCAGTCTCCCTTCGACGTATTCCTGCTCTATGCCGTGGGCCTGCTGGGATTGCTCATGCGCCGCTATGGATTCCCGACGGCGCCGGTAGTCGTCGGCATGATCCTGGGCCCGCTTGCGGAGGAACAGATGCGGCGTTCGCTCTCGATCAGCCAGGGAAGCTGGAGCATTTTCGTCACCCATGGCATCTCCGCAGCCCTGCTCGGGATTACCGTGATCGTGCTGCTCGCGCCATTCGTCGCCTCGAAGCTGCGCGGGCGCAAAGCGGCGAGGTGATTTGGAACAGCGCTTCGACCGCTTCTACCGCCATGCGGAGCTGACCGGGATTCTCCAGGACCTGGCCATGCGCAAGCCGGGGCTCTTCGCCCTGGAGAGCATCGGCAAGAGCCACGAGGGGCGCGACATCTGGGTGGTCGCGGCCACCAACGCCGCGACGGGTGCGGCAGCGGACAAGCCCGCCTTCTGGGTCGACGGCAACATCCACGCCGCCGAGCTCGCCGCGTCGACCGCGTGCCTGCGCTTTCTCGACCACCTCGAGCTCGGCTACGGAGCCGATCCGGAGGTCACGCGCCTGCTCGACACGCGCGCGATCTACGTCTGTCCACGCATCAATCCCGACGGCGCGGAATGGGCGCTCGCGGACAAGCCGCGCTACATCCGCTCGTCCACGCGTCCCTATCCCTTCGACGAGGACCCGGTCGACGGGCTGAGCGTCCAGGACGTGGATGGCGACGGCCGCATCCTCTCGATGCGCATCCGCGATCCCAATGGCGCCTACAAGGCGCATGCGGCCGAGCCGCGCCTCATGACGCCGCGCGATCCGGTGGAGACCGGGGGCGAGTACTGGCGCGTGATCCCCGAGGGCACCCTCACCAACTTCGACGGCGTCGAGATGCGCGTGAACCGCGACAAGGAGGGCCTCGACCTCAACCGCAACTTCCCGTCGGGCTGGCGGCAGGAGTTCCAGCAGGTCGGCGCGGGACCCTATCCGACGTCGGAGCCGGAGGTGCGGGCGGTGGTCGACTTCATCACGCGCCACCCGAACATCGGCGCGGGGGTGAGCTTCCACACCCACAGCGGCGTGATCCTGCGGCCGTTCTCCACCGAGCCCGACGACAACATGGCGCCCGAGGACCTGTGGCTCTACAAGCTCTTCGGCAAAAAGTCGACCGAGCTCACCGGCTACCCGAACATCTCCATCTTCCACGACTTCAAGTACCACCCGAAGCAGATCATCACCGGCGGCTTCGACTGGATCTACGAGCACCTCGGCCAGTTCTTCTGGACGGTGGAGATCTGGGCACCGGCGCGCGAGGCCGGGATCGAGGGCTATCACTTCATCGACTGGTACCGCGAGCACCCCCCCGAGGACGACCTGAAGCTGATCGCGTGGAGCGATCGCGAGCTGGGCGGCGAGGGCTACGTCACCTGGTATCCGTTCGACCATCCGCAGCTGGGCCCGGTGGAGCTGGGCGGCTGGAACCGGCTCGGGGTGTTCCGCAACCCGCCCGCGAAGTATCTCGAGCGCGAGGTGGCGCGCTTTCCGAAGTGGCTCGCATGGCAGGCGCTCACGCTGCCGAAGCTCGAGCTGCTGCGCACCGAGGTGCAGCGCCTGGGCCCCGATACGTGGAAGGTGCGCCTCGCCGTCCACAACACCGGCTACCTGCCTTCGTACGTCACCAAGCGCGCGCTCGAGCGCAAGACCGTGCGTGGGGTGGTGTACGAGATCGCGCTTCCCGCGGGCGCCACGCTCGTCGCGGGAAAGCCGCGCTTCGAGGGCGGGCAGCTCGAGGGGCGCGCCAACAAGGTGACGCTGCAGGCATTCCTGCCGAACGCCGAGCTCACCGGCGATCGCGGACAGTGCGAGTGGACGGTGCGGGCCGCGGCCGGAAGCCGCCTTTCTGTCAGCGCGCGCCATGAGCGGGCCGGACGAGTGGCGGTCGAGGTGACCCTGGCGTAGGCTTTTGGAATCATCCGCTCGCGAGCGGAGGTCTCCCATGCCCGCAACCCGTCCCGCCGCCGTCGCCGGCAGCTTCTATCCCGGCGAGCCCGCCGTCCTCGCCGCCGACATCGCCGCCTTCCTCGCCGGCGTCGCGGCGCCCGCGGGCGCGCGCCCGCCCAAGGCGATCATCGCCCCGCACGCGGGCTACATCTATTCGGGCGCCATCGCGGCCTCGGCCTACGCGCGCATCGCGCCGCTGCGCGGGCGGGTGCGCCGCGTGGTGCTGGCGGGCCCTGCGCATCGCGTGTTCGTGCGAGGCGCCGCGGTCCCGGCGGCGCAGGCGTTCGATACGCCGCTCGGTCCGATCGAGATCGACGCGGAGTCCGTCGCCGCGTTGCTCGCACTGCCGTTCGTGGAGCGGAGCGACCGCGCGCACGCGCTCGAGCATTCGCTCGAGGTCCATCTGCCCTTCCTGCAGTCGGTGCTCGGTCGATTCCGCCTCGTGCCGGTCGTCGTGGGCGACGCCACGGCCGAAGAGGCCGCGCGCCTCCTCGACGCCGTCTGGGGCGGGCCCGAAACGCTCATCGTGGTGAGCTCCGACCTTTCGCACTACCTTCCATACGATGCGGCGCTTGCGCGTGACCGAGGCACGTCGAGCGCCATCCTCGAGCTCGATTCGACCCTCGTTCCCGAGGACGCCTGCGGCGCCGCCCCGATCAACGGGCTGCTCGTCGCCGCGCGGCGGCGTGGCCTCGCGGCCGAGCTCGTGGACCTGCGCAACTCGGGCGACACCGCAGGCGACCGCGATCGCGTCGTCGGTTACGCCGCCTTCGCATTCGGCGAGCCCGCCGGTGGCTGAGCCCGGCGGCCGCGGTCCCGTCCTGATCGCCATCGCGCGCGCGTCCATCGAGCAGGGGGGCGCCGAGCCGATGCCGTCGGCGTGGGGCCACGATTGGCTGGGCGCGTTGGGGGCGAGCTTCGTCACACTGCGCCTGGACGAGGACCTGCGCGGTTGCATCGGCTCCATCGACGCGCGCCGTGCCCTGGGCGAGGACGTCGCACGCAACGCGCGCGCTGCCGCCTATCGCGATCCGCGCTTCCCTCCGGTCTCGGCGCATGAGCGGCCGCGGCTCGCGATCGAGGTCTCGGTGCTGTCACCCCGCGAGCCCTTCGTCGCGGCGAGCGAGGCCGAGGCGCTCGCGCGGCTGCGCCCCGGCATCGACGGCATCGCGCTCGAGTATGGCCACGCCTCCGCCACCTTCCTGCCGCAAGTCTGGGAGAGCCTTCCCGGTCCCGACGAGTTCCTCGAGCAGCTGCGGCGCAAGGCGGGGCTGCCCGCGCGCTTCTGGCACGCGGACCTGCGCCTGTCGCGCTACACCGTGGAGAAGTTCGCGTGAGCGCGCACGATCGCGGCCTCGAGGGCGAGCATCATCCCGGGCGGTGGTGGCGGCGCCTGGACGACGGCCGCATCCAGTGCGACCTGTGCCCGCGCGAATGCCGGCTGCACGAAGGACAGCGGGGCGCGTGCTTCGTGCGCGCGCGCGTGGGCGACGCGATGGTGCTCACCACCTACGGGCGTTCCTCGGGATTCTGCGTCGACCCGATCGAGAAGAAGCCGCTCAACCATTTCCTTCCCGGCTCGGCGGTGCTCTCGTTCGGCACTGCCGGATGCAATCTTGCTTGCAAATTTTGTCAAAATTGGGACATCTCGAAGTCGCGCGACATGGACCGGCTGATGGACGCCGCGACACCCGAAGCGATTGCGCGTGCCGCGGCGCAAGCCGGTTGCCGCAGCGTCGCGTTCACGTACAACGACCCGGTGATCTTCGCCGAGTACGCCATCGACTCGGCCGATGCCGCGCGTGCCGCAGGCCTGGCGAGCGTCGCGGTGACCGCGGGCTACATCTCGCCCGGGGCGCGCGAGGAGTTCTATGCCCACATGGACGCGGCGAACGTGGACCTGAAGGGGTTCACCGACGAGTTCTACGTGAAGCTCACCGGCGCCAGGCTCGCCCCGGTGCTCGACACGCTTGCCTACCTCAAGCACGAGACCGACGTGTGGTTCGAGATCACGACGCTGCTGATCCCGACGAAGAACGACTCCGACGCCGAGAATCGCGCGATGGCACAGTGGATCTACCGCGAGCTGGGGCCCGACGTGCCGCTGCACTTCACCGCCTTCCACCCCGACTTCAAGATGACGGAGCTCCCGCCCACGCCGGCGGCGACCCTCAAGCGCATGCGCCGCATCGCCCTCGACGAGGGCCTGAACTACGTCTACACCGGCAACGTCCACGACGCCGAAGGCGGCACCACCTTCTGCCCCAAGTGCCGCGCCGCGCTCATCGTGCGCGACTGGTATCGGATCGAGAGCTACCGATTGACCGCCGACGGCAGATGTCCCGAGTGCTCGACGGCGATTCCGGGACGGTTCGAGGCGTTCGACGCGAAGCGGCAGTTCGGCCGGCGCAGGATCCCGGTGGCGATCGGCCGCTGACTAGCGGGTCCACTCCGGGTGCTGCTCGTGCAGGTCGCGGTGCTGCTCGATCAGGACCTGGTAGAACGAAAGGCGCTCGGGCGAGATCTCGCCGCGCTTGCCGGCCGCCATCACCTCGCAGCCCGGCTCGTTCAGGTGGGCGCAGTCGTTGAACTTGCAGCGCCCGAGGAACGGGCGGAACTCGCGCATCGCCTCGCCGATCTGGTCCTCGGTCAAGTGGAAGAGGCCGAACGACTGGAAGCCCGGCGTGTCGATGATCGCGGTGTCCCGGTCGAGGCGGTAGAAGCGCGAGAAGGTCGTCGTGTGCGCGCCGGCATCGCGGGATGCGGTGAGGTCGCCCACACGCGCCACGTCGGAGAGCACGAGCGCGTTCACCGTCCTCGACTTTCCCATGCCGCTCTGGCCGACGAGCAGCGTGAGCTTGTTCTCGAGGTGCGGGAGCAGCGGCGAGACGTCGAACTTGGCCGACATGGTGATCAGCGTGTAGCCGATCTTCACGTACGGCTCGAGCACCTTGCGGGCCTCGGCATGCTCCGGGAGGTCGGCCTTGTTGAGCGCGATCACCACCGGCAGGCGCGCGGCCTCGCAGGCGACCAGGCTCAGGTTGAGGAACGCCTCGCTCAGGGGCGGCTTCGGCGCGAGCAGGATCACGACCTGGTCGACGTTGGCCGCGAGCATCTTCTCGCGCCACTGGTCGGAGCGGAAGAGCAGGTTGCGCCGCGTGCCGACGCGCTCGATCGAGCCCTGCGCCGGCCCGTTGAGTCGCACCTCGACGAAGTCGCCGCAGGTCGCGTCCTGGCGCTTGCCCTTGCGCGTGCACACCACCTGGCGCCGGTCGGCGAACTCGACCAGGAACTCGCGGCCGAAGTCGGCGATGACGCGACCCTCGACCACCACCGACTCGCTGCGCTCCCGGCGGGTCGTCATGGGGGTGGGAACGCCATCGGGTCGTCGATCAGATCTCGAGGAGGGCGTCGAGCTTGGCCGCGCAGATGAAGTCGTTCTCGGACAAGCCGTTGATCGCGTGCGTCACGTAGCTCACCTTGCACTGGCCCCAGCCCACCAGCATGTCGGGGTGGTGGTCCTCGCGATGCGAGACCCAGGCCGCGGCGTTCACGAACGCCATCGTCTCGTAGTAGTTCTTGAACTTGTAGGTCTTGGCGATCATGCCGCCCTCGAGGTCCCAGCCGTCGAGCCCCTTCAGCAGGGGCGCCACCTGTGCCGCCGTGAGCGGCGCCACGCCGCCCTCGCAGGGCACGCATTTCTTGCGCGCGAGCTCGTTCATGGAATGTTTCCCGAACCGTGTGACGGCGCTTCGCCGCCACGCCTGAGGTGGTCGATGCGCAGCGCCGCCGGGGGATGCGAATCATACACCAGCGAATGCAGCGGATCGGGCGTGAGCGTCGAGGCGTTGTCGCGGTAGAGCTTGGCGAGCGCGCTCGCCAGGCTCGCCGAGGAGGCGTGCGCCGCGGCGAACGCGTCGGCCTCGAACTCCTGGCGCCGCGCCAAGAGGCTCGCCAGCGGCTGCAGCGGGAACATGAACACCGGCACCACCAGCGCGAAGCCCGCGAGCAGCGCCCCCACCTGCGGTGCGGGCAGGCCGAGCGCCTGGTGGAACGCGGGCTCGAGGTAGAGCCAGCCGAGCACGGCGAGGAGCGCGAGCGCGAGCGTGAAGCGCACCGCGAGCAGCCGTGGAATGTGGCCGCGTGCGAAGTGGCCCAGCTCGTGCGCGAGGACGGCCTCGATCTCCTCGGGGGTGAGCCGTTCGAGCAGGGTATCGAAGAAGACGATGCGCTTGGTGCGGCCGAAGCCGGTGAAGTACGCGTTGCCGTGGCTCGAGCGCTTCGAGCCGTCCATCACGTACAGGCCCGCGGCGGTGAAGCCGCAGCGCGCCATCAGCCGCTCGATGCGCGCGCGCAGCGGCGCGTCGTCGAGCGGCGTGAAGCGGTTGAAGAGCGGCGCGATCCAGCGCGGGAAGGCGACCACGAGCGCGAGGGTGAAGGCCATCCATGCGAGCCACGTGTAGAGCCACCAGAGCGCCCCGGCGTGCTCGAGCAGCCAGAAGACCGCGGCGAGCAGCGGCGCGCCCAACGCGATCGCCAGGGCGAGGCCCTTCAGGACGTCGAGCGCGAAGAGTTTCGGCGTCATGCGGTTGAACCCGTGGCGCTCCTCCACGACGAAGGTGCGCCAGAGGTCGAAGGGCAGGGCCGCCACCGCACCGGCGAGAAGCACGCCGAAGACCGTGGCCAGGTGGCGCGCGTACCCGTCGCCCAGCAGGTGCGCGGCCCCGGCGTCGATCGCGGCGATGCCGCCGCCGAGAGTGAGCGCGAGCAGCACCACGCCGTCGACGGCGAGCACCTCGGCGAGCCCGAGCCGCTGCTTGTCGAGCGTGTAGTCGGCCGCGCGGTGGTGCGACTCGAGCGGGATCAGCCCGGCGAAATCGTCGGGCACGGTGCCGCGATGCAGGGCCACGTGGCGCGACTGGCGCAGCCCCAGCCACACGCGCCACGCGAGCGCGGCGGCGACGAACGTGGCGAAGACTGCGGAGAAGGTGGCGGCGCTCACGGCGTTTGGACGATCATCGGTGCGCGTGACACAATCCACGCGGCACAAGGAATCGCAGGATCATGGCAGCAATCGACAAGACCCCGCTGGTCTGGGTAGACATGGAAATGTCGGGCCTCGTTCCCGAGCGCGATCGCGTGCTCGAGGTGGCGATGGTCGTGACCGACTCCGAGCTCAATACGGTCGCCGAGGCGCCGGTCTACGTGATCCACCAGTCCGACGAGGTGCTCGACGCCATGGACTCGTGGAACCGCTCGACCCACGGCAAGTCCGGCCTGGTGGACAAGGTCCGCGCCTCGACGTTCACCGAAGCCGAGGTGGAGGCGCGCCTGGTCGAGTTCCTGCGGCCGCTCGTGCCCGAGCGCACCGCGCCGCTTTGCGGCAACACGGTGCACCAGGATCGCCGCTTCATGGCCCGCTACCTGCCGCTCTTCGACGCCTACCTGCACTACCGCATCGTCGACGTCTCGACGTTGAAGGAGCTCGCCAAGCGCTGGCGTCCCGAGGTGCTCGCGGGCGTCGCCAAGGAAGGCAAGCACGAGGCGCTGGCCGACGTCCACGAGTCGATCGAGGAGCTGCGGCACTACCGCCGCCACTTCCTGGTGGCGCCCCCGGGAATCGATCAGACCGTCCCTTAGATCAGACCCTGCCTAGGGCTGCGCCCAGCGGCGCGAGCGCTCCACCGCGCGTTTCCAGCCCAGCACGCGCGTGCGCCCCTCGTCGCGCGACAGGTGCGGCTCGAACACGCGATCGCGTGACCAGAGCGCCGCGATCTCCTGCTCGTCGCGCCAGAAGCCGCTGGCGAGGCCCGCGAGGTAGGCGGCGCCGAGCGCGGTGGTCTCGGTGACGCGGGGCCGCACCACCGGCACGCCGAGGAGGTCGGCCTGCATCTGCATCAGCAGGTTCGAGGCCGTCGCCCCGCCGTCGACACGCAGCTCCGTAAGCGCGAGGCCCGAGTCCTGCGCCATCGCCTCGATCAGCTCGGCGCTCTGGAAGGCGATCGCCTCGAGCGTGGCGCGCGCCAGGTGGGCGCGGGTGGTCCCGCGCGTGATCCCGACGATCGTGCCGCGCGCATGGGGGTCCCAATAGGGCGCCCCGAGACCCGAGAGCGCGGGCACGAAGTAGACCCCGCCCGCATCGGGAACGCTCCCCGCGAGCGCGTCGATGTCGGAGGCGGCCGCGATCACGCCCAGGCCGTCGCGCAGCCACTGGATCGCCGCGCCCGCGATGAAGACGCCGCCTTCGAGCGCGTAGTCCGTTCGCCCGCCGCGCCGCCAGGCCACGGTAGCGAGGAGGCGATTGCCCGACGTGGCCGGCGTGTCGCCCGTGTTCATGAGGAGGAAGCAGCCCGTCCCGTAGGTGTTCTTGGCCATTCCGGGCCGGTGGCAGGCCTGGCCGAAGAGCGCCGCCTGCTGGTCGCCCGCGATCCCGGCCACCGCCATGCCCTTGGGCAGGCCCTCGCAGGCCGTCGTCGCTACGCGAGCGCTCGAGTCCACCACTTCGGGCAGCAGCGCGCGAGGGATGTCGAGGATCGCCAGCAGCTCCTCATCCCAACGCAGCTTGTGGATGTCGAACAGCAGCGTGCGCGAAGCGTTGCTCACGTCGGTGACGTGGGTCGCACCGCCGGAGAGCTGCCACACCAGCCAGCTGTCGACGGTTCCGAAGGCGAGCTCGCCCCGTCGTGCGCGCTCGCGGGCGCCCGGCACGTTGTCGAGCAGCCACGCGAGCTTGGTGGCGGAGAAGTAGGCGTCGAGCAGCAGGCCCGTCCGGGCCGCGAAGAGTGGCTCGTGGCCGGCCTGTCGCAGAGCGTCACATCGCGACGCGGTGCGGCGGTCCTGCCAAACGATCGCGTTGGCCACGGGGCGCCCGGTCGACCGTTCCCAGAGCACCGTGGTCTCGCGCTGGTTGGTGATTCCGATGGCGGCGATGTCCGTGGCCGGGATTGCCGCCTTCACCAGCGCCTGGGAGGCGACGTCGCGCTGCGTTTCCCAGATTTCCCCTGCGTCGTGCTCCACCCAGCCCGGGCGCGGGAAAATCTGGCGGAATTCTTGCTGGGCAGAGGCGAGGATCCGGCC
>Ga0307505_10002410_pt1 | contig 13046 bp, 10 predicted proteins | sample 23_S_MG_FD_202183 | JGI IMG/M metagenome (GOLD analysis project Ga0307505, IMG submission 202183) | Soil microbial communities from Populus trichocarpa stands in riparian zone in the Pacific Northwest, United States - 23_S | ecosystem: Environmental > Terrestrial > Soil > Riparian zone > Trees...
CTCGGCGGCCAGGCCAAGCTCCACGGCGGCGTCGGCTGTGGCGCCCCCGTCCAGCGCCGCGAGCCCCAGCATTCGGTGCGCCGCCCCGACGGCGATCGTGTCGCCCGCTCGCTCGGCGACGACCAGCGCCTGGCCGGCCGCCCTGGCCGCGCCAGCCGGATCCCCGGCCCGGCGCAGGAGCACGCTGCGATCCACCCAGATCCGCGCCAGCAGGGCATCGGTCACGGCCCCATCTGCCGCCGCGGCCTCCAGATGATGTGACCCGGCAACGAGGTCACCCCGGCGGAGGTGAGCACGGGCCAGGGTGAGCTCCAGGAGTGGGAGATCCCCAGGTGGCGCGATGGCGGCGGCCGTCTGCAGGTCGCCGATCGCCCCGGCGTAGTCACCCAACCTCGTGCGCAGGCGCCCCATCATCGTGTGTAGTCCCACCCGATCCGGATGCCCGGAGGCCAAGGCGGACGCCAGGAGGTCGATGGCCTCGCGGTTGGCGAAGACGGCCGCCGCCCGCTCCCCCGCGACCCGGAATGCCTCAGCCGCCTCCGGCGCGCGTCCGGCCGCCTGCTCGTGCCACGCCACGAGGGCGAGACGTCCAAGGTCGTCCCGTCCGATACCTGCCAGGTCCAGCCGAAGGGCCTCCGCGACCCGTCGATGCAGGAGCCGGCGTCGGGCGATGCTGGTGGAGCCGTAGGCAACGTCGCGGAGCGCTCCGTGGACGAAGTCGAAGTCGCCGCCCGACTCACGGATGAGGCCGCGGTGCAGGGCTTCGTCCAGGGCGTCGACCGTCTCGTCGTCGCTTCGCCCGCTGGCATGACGGACGGTGGCGAGGTCGAACGATCGACCGATGACCGACGCCGCAGCCACGACCTGGCTCGCGGTCTCGCCGATCGTCATCAGGCGCTCCCGCAGGACCGCCCGAACACCAGCCGGCAGCGACCCGGGAGCATCGCCGGCGCCGGAGGCGAGCGCCTCCACGACGTACAGCGGGAGCCCCTCCGAAGCGGCGACGAGTCGGTCCACGAAGTCACGGTCCGGCTCGGCGACACCGGTCGCTGAGATGACGAGTGCCTCGACGTCCTGGCGGCCGAGCCGCCCAAGCTGCATGACGATCGACTGCAGCGGCGCAGAGATGCGCTCGGCGAACGATCGCCCATCGGCATCGAGGTCCTCCGGCCGCCAACTCAGCCCCAGCAGGAGCTTCCGCCCCCCGATCCGCCGGATGAGGAACGAGAGCGCCTCGCGTGAGGCGTCATCCAGCCACTGGACATCGTCGATCCAGACGACGCCCGGGACCGCCCCGTCGACCAGTGCGGCGAGCCCATCGGCGATCGCGGCCACCAGCCGGGCATGCACTCCCGGCCCGTCGCCGATCGGGGCGGGCGCTCGATGGTCGTCGATGCCCGGCAGCAGCCGTCCTAGCTCGGTCCGGGTGGACGGGCCCAGCCGCTGGAGGCGCGCGGCCGCGTCAGGCAGGTCCAGGGCGGCGCGCAGCAGCTCCACGATGGGCCCGTAGGCGATCGACCGCTCTGCGGGGTACGCGGTGACGGTCAAGCCGACAGCGCCCGTTCCCCGGAGCCTTCCCACGACCTCAGCCGCAACACGCGTCTTGCCGATCCCTGGCTCGCCCGTGAGCACCACGACGCGACCCGTCCCGACTCGGATGGCCGCGTGCGCGGCAGTGACGGCGGCGATGACCGGACTCCGACCTACCAGCGGCAACTCCGCCGGGATGTCGGACGGACCCGGCGCCAGCAGGCGGTCGGCGGCTAGCGGTGCTTCGACTCCGTCACGAATCGCCTCGTAGCGCGCCGTCGTGACGGCCAGCGGGGCGACCCCGAGCTCACGCTCCAGGATCGCGACGCAGGCCCGGTACTGCTGGAGCGCTCCGGACCGATCGCCGGCGGCCGCCAGCAGGTCCATCAGGCGAACGTGACCGCTCTCGTCGAGGGGATCCAGGTCCAGCCGTCGGCTGGCCGTCGTGATCGCGGCGGGCAGGTCGCCGTCCGCCGTGGCGGCTGCGGCCAGCCGATCCAGCACGGCCAGGACGGACCGTTCCACCGAGACGGCCCGAGCCGCTCGCCAGTCGTCGAAGTCCGGGCTGTCGCGCAGGTTGAACCCGGCCAGGAACGTCCCGCGCACCAGCGCGGCCGCCCGTTCCAGCGTGGCGCGATCCGTGGTGCGCGCGGCCGCCTCCACGGCCTGGACGTCCACGCGAACGCGCCGTCGGTCCAGGTCCACGCGGGCGCGGTCGATCAGCAGCTGGCCGTCGCCGATGGCTGCGCGCATCGTGGACAGGGTCCGGCGCAGGGCTCCCCGGGCGGCGGCCTCGTCCGACTCCGGCCACAGGATGGCCGCCAGCTCGTCGCGCGCGTACGCGCGCCCGTCGGCGGCCAGCATCGCCAGGATCGCGACCGCCTTGCGCGTATCCACCCGGAGCGGACGCCCGGCCACGAGCACGTCCGGCGGGCCAAGCAGCCGGATGTCGAGTCCGGGGACGGCCCTGGGGCGCGGGCGAGTCGGCATGCCGTAACGGTACCCAACCGGACCGCTATCCCGTAACGTTCCGGTGACGAGGCTCGTGGAGGATGGCACGATGCACACCCGACGGTCCAACAAAGGTCGAGGTCGCGCGACGCGCGTCGCCCTGCTGATCCTTGCCTTCGCGTCCGCGATCGGCCTGCTGGCGTCGGGAAACCTCCTGGTACTCAGGGCGATGGGAGGGTGGGGGCAGGATGCGGAGTCGCTCCTGGCCTTCGTCAATGCCATCGGGGTCCTCGGCATGACCGGGACGATCGTGGGGATCGTGATCTGCTGGCGGGTGCCCGGGAATCCCATCGGCGTGCTCTTGATCACGGGATCCCTGATGGTCATGAGCATCTTCGTGGCCTGGCCCCTTGTGGTCGTCCGTGAGGCCGCGGGGGGGACGACGCTCGTCGACGGCATCATCGCCTGGTGGGGGATGGTGGCGCTCCTTCCGGCCATCTTCATCCTCGGCCCGTCAGTCGGGCTGCTCTTCCCGGACGGCCGACTCCCCGGGGCCGGCTGGCGCCCGCCGTTCGCCGCCCTGACCTGCGTGCTCGCGGCCAGCGTCCTCCTTCAGACGATCGCGCCCTGGGCGACGGGCGAGGAGTCCCAGCCCGTCCCGAACATGCTTGCGATCCCGGGTATGCCCATGGTCGTCTCGGAGATCGGGGGCGCCCTCGCCGCCGTCGCGGTGTTCTCGGGATTCGCCTTGTCAGTGGCGGGGATCCTCGCTCGTTGGCGGCGAGCGGCGGGAGTGGAGCGCGCGCAGCTGAAGTGGCTGGCGGCCGCCCTCGCGGTGGTCGCCATCGTCTTTCCGATCTCGTTCGCCACGGACGCCGGACCGGCAGACCTGATCGACCTCGCGAGCGTCCTGACGGCCGCCTGCATCCCGGTCGCCATCGGCATCGCGATCCTGCGCTACCGCCTGTACGACATCGATCGGATCATCAGCCGGGCGCTCGCGTGGGCCATCGTGAGTGGCTTGCTCGTCGCGGTCTTCGGTGGGGCGATCCTGGTACTGCAGGGCATCCTCGATACCGTGACGCGAGGCGACACGCTCGCGGTCGCGGCGTCCACGCTCCTCGCCTTCGCCCTCTTCCAACCGCTCCGCCAGCGGGTGCAGCGCGCGGTGGACCGCCGCTTCGACCGAGCGCGGTACGACGCAGAGCGCACCGCTGCCGCCTTCGCCGATCGGCTGCGCGATCAGGTCGACCTCGATGCGCTGGCGAGCGACATTCGGGCCACCGCGACCCAAGCCGTCCGCCCGACCTCGGCCTCCGTCTGGCTGCCGCCGCGAGACCCGTGATGAGCGCCGAAGAGACCCTGCGGTTGGCGCGACTCGTCGCCGAGAACGGGACACCGTAACGATTCGCGAACGGCGACCAGAGAGGATGCGTGTCATGACCGCCCTGACGAGCCCACTCCGACGCCTCCTCGGGCGGCAACGCGGTGTTGCCGCCCTGGAGCCGGCACGCGCCGACGCGGCCGATGCCGAGTTCGATGAGTTGGACCCCTCGGCGCCGTCGCTCGCCGTCGAGATCGCGGAACGTGACCCGCTCCTGACCTACCTCCAGTCGGCGCCAGGTCCGGTGGACATCGCTCGTCTCGAGCTTGACTCGCCGGCCGTCCTGGCGCTCCGTGAGGCGGGCGTCGCCCTGGTCGTCCCGCTCGTGTCACAAGGGGAGCTCATCGGAACGCTCAACCTGGGGCCACGGTTGAGCGAGCAGGAGTACTCCACGGACGACCGGCGCCTGCTGGCCACCCTCGCTGCGCAGGCGGCCCCGGCCATCCGCGTCGCCCAGCTCGTCCGGGAACAAGCCGCTGAAGCCGCCGAACGCGAGCGGATCTCCCAGGAACTCCGGGTCGCGACGCTGATCCAGCAGCAGTTCCTCCCGCGCCAGCTCCCGGAACTCCCGCAATGGCAGATCGCGGCCTACTACGGTCCGGCGCGCGAGGTGGGCGGCGACTTCTATGACTTCGTCGAGATGTCGGATGGACGGATCGGCATCGCCGTCGGGGACGTGACGGACAAGGGCGTGCCGGCGGCCCTGGTCATGGCCCGGACCCACAGCATCCTCCGCGCCGAGGCGTCCCGCAGCACATCACCCGGCGAGATCCTCTCGCGCGCCAACGACCTGCTCGTGCCGGAGATGCCGGCCAAGATGTTCGTGACCTGCCTGTTCGCGGTCCTGGACCCGGTCAGCGGACATATCGTCCTGGCCAATGCCGGGCACAACCTGCCATTCGTGCGCACCGGCGACGAGGTCACGGAGATCCGGGCCACCGGGATGCCGCTCGGGCTCCTGCCCGACATCCGCTACGAGGAGACGGAGGGCGACATCGCCCCGGACAGCGACGTCCTGCTCTACAGCGACGGCCTCATCGAAGCGCACGACGTCTCGCGTGAGATGTACGGATTCGATCGCCTTCGCGAGGCCCTGGCCACCGACGACGCGGGCAGCGAACTGCTTGATCGCCTCCTGGAGACGCTCAACACCTTCACGGGTCCGGACCACGAGCAGGAGGACGACATCACGCTCGTCACGCTCCACCGGTCGGCCGGTGTCCACGACGACGCCGTTGTGACCGCATCCTCCGCGCTGACCGCCTTCAGCCTGCCCGGAGTGCAGGGCAACGAACGCGAGGCGATGGACCGCGTTGCGGCCGCCGTGATGCAGCTCGGCCTGGCGCCCGATCGCCTAGAGCGGCTCAAGACGGCCGTGAGCGAGGCGGCCATGAACGCCATCGAATACGGCAGCCAGGGGCGTGCCGAGGTGCCAGTCGACATCACCGTGGAGGCGACCGCGGCGGAGATCGTCGTGCGCATCACCGATCGCGCCCTGTCTGGCGCCGTCCCGACGGATGCCGAGGCCCCCGACATCGAGCGCAAGCTCGCCGGCGAGCAGAAGCCCCGCGGCTGGGGCCTGTTCCTCATCGAGCACATGGTGGACGCGATGGACGTGTCCACCGACGCGGATACCGGCACCCAGACCGTGACCCTGCGGCTGGCCCGGGAGGAGACCAGCGATGGATGACCGCCGCTTCGGAGCCCAGGTCACCGAGGTCCCGGACGAGGTCCGCGTCCGGATGCGGGGCGACCTCGACAACCGCGCCGAGGAGGCCCTTGGTGGCGCGTACCGCGAGGTCGCGGAGCTCGGCTCAACCCGCCTCACGCTGGACTTCCGTGATATCGGCTACATCAACAGCACCGGGATCGCGCTCATCGTCCGCCTGCTGGCCGACGCCCGGCGCGATGGGCGCACGGTCCGGGCCATCGGCCTCACCCCCCATTACCGCGAGATCTTCCGGATCACCCGGCTCAGTGACTTCATGGACATCGTGGAAGGAGACGCCGCATGAGCACGACCACCATCGGCCTGGATCGCGTCGGATCCGCGGCGATCCTGCGCATCGGCGGCGACGTGACCAGCGCGAGCGAGGGCGACCTGATGGCCGGCTTCACCCGAGCGATCGACGACGGTGCCCGCGCCGTCATCCTCGACTTCGCGGGGATGGAGTACATGAACTCGGGTGGCATCGGGCTGCTCGTCACGCTGCTGGTCCGCGCCCAGCGGGGCGGCGCGCGCCTGCTCGCCACGGGCCTGTCCGCCCACTACCGCGAGATCCTGTCGCTGACCCGCCTGGACGAGGCGATCGACATCCACGACGACGAGACGGCCGCCGTCGCGGCCGCGGAGGGCTGATGCCATGACCAGCCACCAGGGACCCACACCATCGCGTGACGCCGGCAACTGGGCCAGGCCGGTCGATCGACTGAACGCCAGCGGCGTCAGCGGCGCGACGGTCGACTCCGTGTCCGGGAAGCGGGTGTCCGGACCGTTGCAGGGCTTCGGCCAGTTGTGGCAGAAGACCTTCCGGGTGGAGCTGGACGGCTCCGTGACGCCGCAGGAGGTCATCGCGATCTGGAAGGAGCGATTCCCCACGTTCTGGCCCAAGGGCTCGCGCTTCTACGCGCCGCTCGCGGGCATCGCGCCGGGCGAGGTCGCCCTGCTGGAAGTCGCGCCGGTTCCCGGGTCGCCGGTCAAGCTGAGCACCGGCGTCATGGTCCTGTACGCGGATGACGAGTCGTTCACGTTCATGACTCCCGAAGGGCATACCCTGTCGGCGTGGATCACGTTCTCCGCCCATCGCGAAGGCGATACGACGGTGGCCCAGGCTCAGGCGCTCGAGCGCACCTCGGACCCGATCGACGAGCTCGCCTACATGCTGGGCGGCAACAAGTTGAACGATCGGTTCTGGCGCGAGACCTTGGCCAACGTCGCGACGACGATGGGCGCGACGGAGCCGACGGTGGACGTCCAGGTCGTGTGCATCGACCGGCGTCGCCAGTGGCGCCACGCGGGCAACATCCGCAACAGCGCCACCCTTCGGACGGCGCGCCACACACTCACCGCACCCGTGCGCTGGCTGTCCCGACGCGGGTGACTCGACCGGCTGGGATCGAGCCGTGGACCGCCGGTTGATCCGCCACGCGCTGACGGTCCCCGTCCTGGTCGTCGCCGTCGGACTCGGCATCATCGCCGTGGTCGATGACCCGATCGCCGGTCTGTGGTATCTGACCTATCTGGCGACCGGCAGCATCCTTGTCATCCGGCGGCCGACGAACCCTGTCGGCTGGCTGCTGCTGCTCATCATGATCGGGTTCATGGGCACGACCGACCTGACCGCCGAGCAGATCGCGGCCATGGAGTCGTCGACGGCTGGGCCCATCCTGTCCTTCCAGACCTGGCTGGGCGCCATGTCGGGTGTGTGCGTGTTCGCCGGATTCGGGACGCTGGCGATGATCCTGCCCACCGGGCATCTGCCCGACGGCCGCTGGCGGCTGATCGCCGTCGCCCTGCTGGCGGTCAACGGCGCGCTGGCCATCCTCACGGGGATCGCCCCGCGGATCAGCGTCACCGTGGACGCCGGCGCCCGGACGCTCTTCGTGCCGAATCCGTTCGCCGTCGCGCGCGATTCGCCGATCTGGACCATCGTGCCCGATGCGGACGCTGCCTTCATCCCTGTCCTGGCCATCCTGACCGTCGGCGTCGCCTCGATCGTGGTGCGGTACCGTCGCTCAACGGGCCTGCTGCGCCTCCAGCTTCGGTGGCTCGTCGCGGCACTCACCTTCACAGTCCTCGCGGTGCTCGCCGGGTTCCTCATCATCCTCATCGGCGGCGAGAGCGTGGGCTGGTTCGCCTGGATCCCGGCCACTCTGGCGTTCCTGACGATCCCCGTGGCCATCCTGTTCGCCGTCCTGCGCTATCGACTCCTCGAGATCGACCGGATCGTCAGCCGGACGATCAGCTGGGCCCTCGCGACCGGCGTGCTGGCCGCGATCTTCGTCGCGGGCACGCTCGTCCTCCAGGCCGTGCTGGCAGGCCTGACCCAGGGCGGCACGATCGCCGTGGCCGCGTCCACCCTGGCAGCCGCCGCCCTGTTCCAGCCTGTCCGACGACGGATCCAGCGCGCCGTCGACCGACGGTTCGACCGCTCCAACTACGACCGCGAGCTGGTGGCGGCCACGTTCGGCAACCGGCTCCGCGACGAGCTCGACCTCGCGATGCTGAGCCAGGCGCTGGTCGAGACCTCGGATGCGGTCATCCGGCCGGTCGCCGCCGGACTGTGGCTGCGCCGGCACGCCAGGGCCGAGTGAGCGCCACGCAGCGGCCCCGCCTGGACGCCGTGGTCGTCGGGTCCGGGCCCAATGGTCTCGCTGCGGCCCTCACGCTCGCCCGGGCCGGTCGGTCCGTCCACGTCTACGAAGCCGCCCCGACGATCGGCGGTGGCACCCGGACGGAGGCGCTGACCCTGCCGGGCTTCCGCCACGATGTGTGCTCCACGATCCTGTCGCTGACCTCCGCGTCGCCGTTCTTCCGGACCGTGGATCTCGCCCGTCACGGCGTGGAGCTGATCCATCCGGACGCCCCGCTCGCGCACGCGCTGGACGGCGGTCGGGCCGTGGTGCTGGAACGGTCCGTGGCGGCGACGGCGGCCGCGTTCCAGGACACGCGCGACGGCCGGGCCTGGCGGCACTTGTTCGGGCCGCTCGTGCGCGACGCCGGCAAGCTGTCCGGTGAGCTGCTCCGTCCGGTCATCGCCCTGCCACGCCATCCACTGGCGCTCGCCCGCTTCGGGTTGCCCGCCCTGCGGTCCGCGGCCGGACTCGCCACCGGGTCGTTCCGCGGCGACGATGCGCGGGCCCTGTTCGCGGGACTCGCCGCGCACGCCATGCTGCCACTGACGGCCCCGCTGACCGCGTCGTTCGGGCTCGTCCTGGGCCTGTACGCCCACGCCGTGGGCTGGCCGATCGTCCGGGGTGGCTCGGCGGCCGTGGCCGACGCGCTGGCCGCGGAGATCCGGGCCCACGGCGGCGAGATCACGGTCGACCATCGCGTGGGGTCGCTCGCCGATGTCCCGGAATCGAGGGTCGTGGTCTTCGACACGACGCCCCAGGCCCTTGCCGCCATCGCCGGCGACCGACTCCCGGGGAGGACGCGTCGGGCGTACGAGCGCTTCCGCTATGGACCGGGAGCGTTCAAGGTGGACTGGGCGCTGGACGGGCCCATCCCGTGGACCGCCGACGGTCTCCACCGGGCCGCCACGATCCACCTGGGCGGCACGCTGGACGAACTGGTCGGGTCGGAGGCGGACGTCGCCGCCGGGCGCCACCCGGAACGACCGTTCACGCTCCTGGTCCAGTACGTGCCGTGGGATCCGTCCCGCGCGCCGGTCGGGCGGACGACCGCGTGGGCGTACTGCCACGTGCCCAACGGCTCGACGGTCGACATGACGGACCGCATCGAGGCGCAGGTGGAGCGCTTCGCCCCCGGCTTCCGGGACCGCATCCTTGCGCGGTCCACGCACGATCCATCCGCCCTGGAAGCCCACGACGCCAACTACGTCGGCGGCGACATCAACGCCGGCATCTCGGATCTGCGCCAGCTCATCTTCCGACCGATCCCCACCCTGGACCCCTACCACGCAGGCCCCGGCCTGTATCTCGGGTCGTCGTCCGCGCCTCCGGGCGGTGGGGTCCACGGGATGGCCGGCTATCTGGCCGCCCGGTCCGCCCTCCGCCGCGACCTCGCTGAGGCGTGACCGCAAGCCCGAACCGATCGCGAGCACAACACCGTCCCCGGGATACAGCCTCGCTGCGGTGAGAGGGGCAGCATCCTCAGGTTCCTTCGTCAAGGAAGGCGGCAAGGTGGCGGGATACCACAGCCGGTTCATCCCACCACAGGAGGTGCCCAGCGCCATTGACAAGCTGGAGTCGTCCGCCGGGTAGCACGTCAGTTAGCCGCCGCCACGTTTCCACCGAGCCAGTCGGATCAGCTGTCCCGAACAGCATCAGCACCGGCTGCGCGATACCGGCCAGCTCACCTTCCGTAAAGGTAACTCCCGGACGGAAGCCGTTGCCGTCCACGATCGCGCGCACCATGTCGCGTTCGTGGCGCATCGACGACGTCTCGCGCTGGAAGGCCATCCGCCAGTCGAAGAACGCGTCGAACCGGCCGGCTTCGACGCCCGGCCCGTGTCCCAGACCGATCAACTGCTTCTTGAGCATGCCGCGCCGCATCGGAAGTCGAACGAGTAGCGTGCCTATCGGCGAACGAAGCAGTCTGATGAAGGTTGGCACCTGGATCTGCTGAGTCGGCGATCCGCCGAGCAGGACCACCCGACGCACGCGATTCGGCTCTGCCTGCGCCAACCGCAGCCCCCACGCGCCGCCGAGCGATGCGCCCACCACGTCGAGCCGCTGGAGCCCGAGCTGGTCCAGCGTGCCACCGAGCACTGATGTGACCAGCGACCAATAGTCGCCGTCCCCGTATTCGATCGGCTCACTCAGTCCCCATCCTGGCCGGTCCAACATCATGCATCGGAAGCCGGCAGACAGCTCCCGCACGAGGGGGGCCCAGTACGGCCCCGTGCCACCACTACCGGGCAGGAAGAGAACGGGGGGGCCGGACCCGAGCTCCAGTAGGCGCAGGCTCGTCCGTGGCTGGTCGATCTCGAGCGAATGTTCTGCTGGATCCAGCCCATGAATCTGCCACAGGCGCCGCTCGGCAAGCCGATATCGATTGATGGCCGTCGCCCCGGCCACGGTCTCCGCTTTCATCGCCGAGTTCCTATCCTCGTCCATCAGTGCTGACTCGAGGGTCCCATCATCCTGGATCCCGGCCCGATGGCTAGGACGATAAATGGACTAGCCGGAGGACGGTGGAGCCGACACACTGAGGGCGTGAAGACGTACGGTCAGTACTGCCCCATCGCACGGGCGGCCGAGATCCTCGCGACGCGATGGACACCGATCGTCCTGCGTAATCTCCTGCTCGGCGCTACCACCTACACCGAGATCGCGACGGGAGCACCAGGCATCCCGCGCACACTGCTCACGACGCGCCTACGTGAACTGGAGCGCGCCGGCTTGGTGGAGCGACAAGCGCACCCCAGCCGTCGTGGCTGGAAATACCGCCTGACCAGCTCGGGGCTCGACCTGCACGACGTGATGCTCGCGCTCGGCACCTGGGGGGAACGCTGGCTTGAGTTGGCCCCTGAGCATTTGGACCCCGGCGTCGTGCTCGAGTCCTGGTGTCGGCACTACCTTGCCGTCGACCGCCTCCCCGACCGCCGAGTCGTTGCGCGCTTTGACTTCCCCGATCGCCCGAGGAAGGCGGCACAGCTGTGGGTCATCTTCCACCCCGATCGCGCCGAAGTCTGTCGCAGCAACCCAGGCTTCGAGGAGGACCTCGTCGTCACCGCAGGGGCGGAGGTGCTGGCGGAATGGCATCTGGGTCGGACTGGGTGGCACGATGCGATCGACTCTGGGCGGATCGTGATCGATGGCCCCGCCCGCCTGGGCCGCGACCTTCCGACGTGGAACCGACGCAGCGCGTGGTCGCGGGTCCAGGGACTCCACCCGGCCCACCCAACAGAGCGTGACGGTCACTGACGGTTGGATCGAGGACAGCACCGTCCGGGGAACGGACCGCCGACAAGGGCCTATCTCGAGGTGGGGACCACCCGCCGCAGCCACAGGCCGAGGGCCAGCGCCCCGGCGGCGGGAAGCGCCGCCCAAGCCACGAGCAGCAGGGCCAGGATCGTGAGCGTCCCGGGTAGGTCGGCCAGCCCGTCCTGGATCGTCCCGCGGTCCAGGTCCGCCGCGATGGCGTCGAGTCGGTCGCCAAGGGCGGCCAGGGACGTCGCGTTCGCGAGCAGCTTCGTCTTGTTCTCCTCGAGGTCCGTCGCGATCCCCTCGAGCCGGGTGTCCAGCCCGTCGAGATCCGCGGCCATCTGGCCGAACAGGCGCGCGACGTCAGCCAGCGGGCGCGTGCCCAGGATCGCGATGGATCCGAGCTGCGCTTCGACCGTCCGAAGGTTGCCCTGCAGGTTGCCCAGCGTCGCCGCGACCTGGCGGACGGACGGCGGTGTCCGTTCCAAGGTGACCGCGAACGAGATCGCGGACGAAGACGCGTCGCGCAGGACCAGCGAACTATCCTCAAGCGTCGCGACGAGCGACTCGACCTGTGTGCTGGTCCGGTCCACGGCGCTGGTCACGCGACCGCCCACCGAGATGAGCACGAGGAGACCGGCGACCGCCAGGATGAGGCCGATCACGCCGTAGCCGATGAGGCCAAGGCTCAGGCGGCGCAGGCCGGTCCGCAGGGCCACCGACTCGGCAGCGTTCACCGCCAGGCGCTGCGGGCGGCGTCCGGATAGAGCCGGACCCGGCGGTACGGCTCCCGGCCGCGCGAGCGCGACACCAGGTTGGCCCGCTCCGCCATCTGGTGCTGCAGGCGGCGGATGTACGCGTTCTGCGGGGACAGCTCCACGGCCTCCGACGACGAGAGCACGGCCTCGATGGCGTCCTCCGTCTCGCGCATGGCGGCATCCCGCGGGTCGATCTCCAGCGAGAAGATGGAGGTCAGGCTGGCCTGCATCTGGGGGACCGTGTTGCTCTTCAGGACGTAGATCGGCAGTGCCCGCTCCTCCGCCTCGCGCAGGAGCGGCGTCTTCTGCTTGTACTCGTTCTTGAGGGTCATGACCACGTCCGCCTCGTCCACCTCGCGGGCGATGATGGCGGGCAGTCCCAGGTCGCGGATGGCCTGCTCCAGGCGCTTGCGACTGACCCCCTGCGGGAGGACCCGCAGCGTCGGCAGCGGCGAACCACCGGGCACGAGCACGGTCTCGCCATGCGCACCTTCCTCCGCCCCGAGGGGCAGCGGCTCCAGGTCCTCAGCCGCGAGGTCGTCGGCGTTGATGGGCGCCGTGCCCTCGTCTGCCCGGAGGGTCTGGAGGGCCCTGGCCGCCTGATCGCGCCACGCCTTCTGGCGGTCCAGCTCGCGGGCCTCGCGGGCGCGCGTCTCCGCGGCGGTGGCGGCTGCGCTCGCGCCGCGCTCCAGCGGCCCGCGGTCGGCGATGTCGCCGGCGATGAACGGCGCCTCCGCGGACCGGGCGAATCGCTCTCCGGGCATCGAGCCGGGCATGGCACCTGTGGGACCGGGGGAGCCGCCCTCCGGGGT
>Ga0307505_10002411_pt1 | contig 13042 bp, 8 predicted proteins | sample 23_S_MG_FD_202183 | JGI IMG/M metagenome (GOLD analysis project Ga0307505, IMG submission 202183) | Soil microbial communities from Populus trichocarpa stands in riparian zone in the Pacific Northwest, United States - 23_S | ecosystem: Environmental > Terrestrial > Soil > Riparian zone > Trees...
CGTTCACCGTCAATCTCGTTCTGTGTTTGCTGCTAGTGGCGTGGCTCGGTGTGATCGGCGCGGCGATTTCAACGGCGACCGCCCTTGTCGTTGAATCCACGCTTTTGTTCTTCGTGGCTCGCCGGCGCCTTGGTCTCAACATCTTCTTCTGGCGGCGCTGAGTACGGGAGCGCGGCATGAGTCGAGCCGTCGGGTCATCGTCCTTGCCGCATGTACGCGGTGTCAAAAGGCCGTCTGCACGGTCGCGCAAGGCATCCGCGCGCGGGTCGCGGCTGTCGGCAAAATGGATGCCGCTCGCAAAGCTCGCCGCCGATCCCGCGGCATGGCGAGATCTTGCCGCTCGTGCAGTCGAACCGAACGTCTTTCTCGAACCGGAGTTCGCAGGCGCGGCGCTCGCAGCCGGACTGGGTGGTGCGAATGTCGGCGCCATCGTCGTGCGCGAGGGAACGCGTCTCGTCGGACTTCTCCCGGGCAGGGTGCGGGGATTGATATCCGCGCGGCCGGTATCGGAATTCGTGGCGTGGACGCACCCCTTCGCGCCACTCTCGACCCCGCTGATTGACCGCGACGCGGCTGCAGAGACGGTAGAGGCGATGTTCGCCTATTTGCCGCGTCTGCCCGGTGCACCGCGCGTCGCGAGCTTTCCGCTGGTCAGCGAGGATGGGCCGATCGCACGGCTCTTGGCGCAGCATGCACAGATTTACCGCTTCGGCGTGCATGAGCGGGCGGCGCTGATGGCGTGGCGCAGCGCGGCGCTCTCGGCGTCGTCCGGTAAACTCAAGGAATTGCGCCGTCAACGCCGCCGGCTCGGCGAGGCGGGGACGCTCACACACGAGACGATCACCGACATCCGCAACGCCGATGCCGCGATCCTCGATTATCTCAATGTCGAGGCATCAGGTTGGAAGGGGCGCGCGGGCAACGCTCTTCTCGGCGACGCTACGCTGACGCGTTTCTTCATGCAGACGGTGACGGCGCTTCTCGGAGAGGGAAGAGCGCGGATCGACCTGCTCAAGCTCGATGGCCGATCGCTTGCGGCTGCCATCACTCTCCTGTCCGGCGACCGGGCCTGGTTCTGGAAGACCGCCTATGACGAGGCATCCGCCCGTTTCTCTCCCGGAGTGCTGCTTGCGCTCGACCTGACCGAAGCTTTGTCACAAGACGAACGGATCAAGCTGGTCGATTCCTGCGCGGTTGCCGATCATCCGATGATCGATCATCTGTGGGGCGGCCGGATTGCAGTTGCGGATTGGCTGATGCCCCTTGCGGGCCAGGCTTCGTTCGCGGCCTCCATCGCCGCGGAGCAATTGCGCCGTGCGGTGATTTCCGGTGCCAAGGCGGTACGCGGCCGGCTGAGTCAGCATCAGGCCTGATCGCGAAGGAGGCGGCGTATCACCTTGCCGGTCGTCGTCATCGGCATCTCGTTGATGAATGCGACTTCGCGCGGATACTCGTGCGCCGAAAGATGCTTCCTGACAAAGGTCTGAATCTCGGTTGCGAGCGCTGGCGATGCCTGGTGCCCGGGTTTCAGTACGATGAATGCCTTGACGATTTCAGTGCGAAGTTCGTCCGGTTTGCCGACGGCCGCAGCGAGCGCGACCGCGGGATGGCGGATGAGGCAGTCTTCGATTTCGCTTGGACCGATGCGGTAACCCGCAGACGTGATCACATCGTCGTCGCGTCCGATGAAGCGAACGTAACCGTCGTCGTCGACGCTGCCCTGGTCGCCTGTCGTCATCCAGTCGCCGATGAACTTGTCGCGGGTAGCATCGGGCCGCTTCCAGTATTCAAGGAACATGACGGGATCGGGCCGCTTGATCGCGATCTGGCCGGTTTCGCCGGGCGCGCAGACCGAACCGTCGTGGCGGATCACCGCCACTTCGTGGCCCGGAACAGGCAGGCCGATCGCGCCGGGCTTTGTGACACCGATCGCGGCGCATGCGGACAGCACGATGTTGCATTCCGTCTGGCCGTAGAATTCGTTGATCGTGAGGCCCAAGGCCGAGCGGCCCCATTCATAGGTTTCGGCGCCGAGTGCTTCGCCGCCCGAGGCGACAGTGCGAAGCGCAAGCTTCTGCTTCGGCTTGCCGGCGCCGCGGAGCATGCGGAGCGCGGTCGGCGGAATGAACGTATTGCGCACGCCGGCTTCGGACATCAATGCAAACGCTTCCTCAGGGTCGAACTTCTCGGTCTTGCGCGCGACGACCGGTACGCCGAACGCGAGGCCGGGCAGCAGGATATTCAGAAGGCCGCCGGCCCAGGCCCAGTCGGCCGGCGTCCACATGCGGTCGCCCGGCTGCGGCAGGAATTCGTGATGAAATGCGACGCCGGGAAAATGCCCGAGCAGTACGCGATGGCCGTGCAGCGCGCCCTTGGGCGGACCGGTGGTACCAGACGTATAGACCATCAGCGCCGGGTCGTCGGCGCTGGTGTCGACTGGGGTGAACCGGTCCGACGCGCTTGTCAGCGTTTCATGGAAACCGAGCGCTCGGTCTCCCGCGCCATCGATGCAGAGTACGAGTTTGAGATCGGGAAGGCGGTCGCGCAGTTCGGCCAGCTTCGCGAGGCCGGCGGTGTTGGTCACCACGGCAGCCGCGCCGGAGTTCTCCAGGCGATAGGCGAGCGCATCGGCGCCGAAGAGGGCGGCGAGAGGAACAGCGATTGCGCCGAGCTTGTAGATCGCGAGGTGACTGATCGCCGTCTCCGGGGTCTGTGGCAGAATGATCGCAACGCGGTCCCCGCGCCCAACCCCATGGGCGACGAGCGTGTTCGCAAGCCGGTTCGATTGTGCGCGCAGATGTCCGTAGCTCACCGGATCGAGGCTCGTGCCCTGGCGGATCAGGAGGGCGGTACGTTCTGGATCCTGTGCCGCCCATTTATCGCAGGCGTCGACGCCGATGGTGTAGCGAGCCGGGATTTTCCAGCGAAAGGCCGCGCGCAGTTTCTGATAGTCGCGGATTTCCGGCAGCATCGGGGCGATTCCGGCTCGAGATCAGCGTGCCGGTTCAGCCAGCACGAGTGCCCAGAATACCTTGTATTTCGATCCCGGCGCATAGGCGGTCGCGATACCAAAACGCGTTGCGCCCGCGACAAGCATGTTCTTGTTGTGCGAAGGGGAATCGCGCCAGCCGGAGAAGGCTTCGGCAAGCGTGTGGTAGCCCGCGCCGACATTCTCGACCGCACGGGCGGCCTGGAAACCGCTGGCATTGAGGCGCTGGGTGAAACCGCGCCCGCCGGCGTCGTGGGAGAGGCGGTCGAGTTCCGACATGCGCCTAGCCTGATCCTTCGCCATCGCGTTGAGGGCCGCATCCGGCTCGACCGCAGGGAGCGCGTTGGCGCGGCGATAGTCTGAAAGAAGCGAAGCCGCGGCCGGGACGTTCACTTCCGTGCCGGGGCGCGCGAGGTTCTCGTAGAAAGCGGGCGCTTTCTCCGGCTCATAGGAGGCGCAGGCCGCGAGGAGCGTGGCGGCAAAAACGAACAGGAATGGGGGAGCGATTCGCAGCATGAAGGGTGCCGTTGCATAGCGCGCAATTCGGGCCGGATCGAGTCTTCGCTCAACGGGACTTTCTCGGCGGAACGGCCGCTTCCGGCTCGGCCTCCTCGGCATCCGGTGCGGAGCGGATATGGATGTCGCGCTGTGGATAGGGGATCTGAATCCCGGTTTCGCGGAAGCGGCGAAAGATTCCGAAATGAAGCTCGCTCATCGTGCCGAGGCGCTGATCGGTATCGGTGACCGAACCGCGCAATTCGAATTCAAGGGCGCTTTCACCGAACCTGACGAAGAGCACTGCGGGAGCGGGGTGCTTGGCGACCCTCGGATTGTCGCCGGCGACAGCGAGCAGGAGTTCCCTGACCGTGTCGGGATCTGCATCGTAAGATACGCCCACGGCGATCGTGAACTGGCGCAGCTTGTCCGCACTGATCCAGTTTTTCACCACGCCGGTGATGAGATCCGAGTTCGGCAGCACGACCTTGGCGCGCTCCGAGGTTTCGATCTCGGTGGATCGCACGCTGATCTTTCGCACATATCCTTCCTCGCCCTTGGCCAGGATCCAGTCGCCGACGCGGATTGGACGTTCGGTGAGGAGGATCAGGCCGGAGACGAAGTTCGAGACAACCGATTGCAGGCCAAAGCCGATGCCAATGGAGAGGGCGCCGGCGACGAGCGCGATATTCTCGAGGTTGACGCCGAGCCGCGCGAGCGCGAGTGCGACCGCGATGATGATGCCGGCGTAGCCGAAGATCGTCGCAATCGAGTTCTGCAGACTCGATTCGAGGTCGGTCCGCGGCAGCACTGTCGCCGATAGCCAGTGATAGAGAATCCGTGTGATCACAAGGCCGACGAGGAAGATCGTAACGGCGATGAGTATGTCGACGACCGAAACACGGGTTTGACCGACCGGGACGCCGAGCAATGCGCTGTCGAGAAGACCCGCAAGGTCGATCGTGGAGGTCGTGAGCGTGCCGATGACGATGAACAGCGCGATCAGCACGGATAGCGCGCGCAAGAGGCCGGCGAAGAGCGCGGCGAAGAGGTCGAGCGTCTTTGGGCGGAGGCCGACGGTGTTCGCGAGCGCGCGCCGGCGGGGCGAATCCCGTGTCAGACCTTCGCCGAGCACGGCGTCAACGATCGCGAGCACCAGATAGAGCGCGAGGAGCACGACGGCCGCTGTGATGAGACGTTCGGCGATGAGCGACGCGAGGCGTACGTAACCCGTGGCAAGCGCCGTAGTGATCGCGACGACGGCGACCCAGCCGGTCAGGCGCAGCCAGGGCGGCATGCCGTCCTCGCGTTCCTCGGAGGTGGTGCGGCTGACGATCAGCGAATAGGCGAGGATGATCGCGACGATCGCGGCATAGAGCGCGCTCGCCGAGATCGAGAGCGCCGCATCAATGCGGAGTGCCCGATTGACGCCGTTGACGAAGAGGAAAGCTCCGGTGAAAAGAACCGCGCTTGCGATCGGATTGTACAGGTACCGCGCGGCATCTTCGCCGAGTCGGGGCAGACGGCGGTGCGGGCGGCCGGGCGCGAGGATCGCGTTCGCGAGTGCGCGCCCGATGGCCACGAAGAAGACCGCCGAAACGAGCCGCGAGCCGATCACCTCCATGCGTTCGGTCAGGAGGCCGAGTGCGCCGAAGATCTGCACCACGGCGAACACCGCGGCGGGCGCTGTAAGCGCATCGAGCACGGTATCGCGCAGGGCAAAAAGCGCCTTGTTGGAGCGGGGCAGCAGCGGTGTTTCGCCCGTCGGAGGCGGCGCGGTGTAGATGCGCCGCCGGACGAACCGGCGGACGACGAGAATTGAGCCGATCGCGCCGAAGGTGAAGACAAACGCAAGGATGAGGAGCGACGTGGGGCGGCTCGCCAGATGCTCCTGCCACTCCATGAGGCGTGTCGCGACCTTGCCTGTCTCACTCGGAAGTACGGTGGCCGCCTGAAGCCAGAGGTCCGGATTGAACGGGCTGTCGGTGCGCGCGAAAAAACGGTTTGCGAATGACGTGCGACGCTGCTGATCGATGCGTTCGTCGATCTGATCGCCGCGCACGGCGAGAAGTCGCGCCTGCTTCAGCGCGGCGTCGACGTCGCGCAACTGCAAGGTCTGGGCCTGCCGGTCGGCTGTAACTTGGGATGCTTCAGGCGGCTGACCTTCCGCCGGGGCTGCGCCGAGCTGCTTTACGCGGCTGTCGATCTGCGCATGGAGCGGCTCGAGCGTGCCCACGATCTGACGCAACTCTGCTCGCAACGGCTCCGCCTGCTCGCGGAGAGCCGACAGACCGCGCGGCCGGTTATCAGTGCGGCCGAGAACGGCTTCGATGAGGTCGAACTGGCCGCGGATTGCGTCGAGCCGTTCGCGAGCGGTGCCCAGCGTGCCTTCAATGGCGAACGCCGCGCCGGCGGTTGCGATTAGAACGAGTGCGAACAACACGCCGATGAGGTTGGAGCGGCGAAGGTCGCGGCGTGTTGTCACGCGAGGGTCTTTGGCGGGGAAGGGGCAATCGATCATCAAAACGCTCGCGGCTAAAAAGGAAGCAAATCCGGACAGTTGGGTCTGTATCTGGCCATTCAAGCGGTCCGTCTAGGGACCGATTTCGGCGCGAACGTGAACATCCAAGGGCGCGAATCGCCACGGTCGATGCCGCGCGCTTATAAGGGGTTTCCATTGGTTTTCAGCAGGCCACACCGGTGCAGTCAGACAAACGAACTCGTGCGGCCGTTGTTGGCGGCGGGCCGGCGGGGTTGATGGCGTCAGAGGTGCTCGCGCGTGGCGGGGCCGAGGTCACCGTCTATGACACGATGCCGTCCGTCGGCCGAAAATTTTTGCTCGCCGGGCGTGGTGGACTGAACCTCACCCATAGTGAATCGCTTGAGCAATTCCTCACCCGATACGGTGAAGCGCAGTCCGACCTGCGCGCCGCGATCGAAGCATTCCCGCCGGACGCGTTGCGCGCCTGGGCCGAGGCGCTCGGGCAGGAGACGTTCGTTGGGTCGAGCGGACGCGTTTTTCCAAGAGCGATGAAGGCGTCACCGCTGCTGCGCGCGTGGCTCGAGAAGCTGCGCCAGCTCGGCGTGTCGTTCCGAACGCGGCACCGATGGCTCGGCTGGGACGGAGATGGACTGATCTTCGAGAACAACGAAGGGCGGACCGTTCAGCCGGTGGACGTGACGGTGCTGGCGCTCGGCGGCGCGAGCTGGCCGCGGCTCGGCTCGGACGGGGCGTGGAGCGGCTACCTGCAACAAAAGGGCATCGATCTCTCGACGCTCAAGCCTTCGAATTGCGGCTTCATAGCCGACTGGTCGGATGTCTTCGCTGAGCGCTTCGCCGGCGAGGCGCTGAAAGGCGTCGCACTCGCGTTCGGCGGACGCTCCCTGCGCGGAGAAGTCACCATCACGCGCCGTGGACTGGAAGGCGGCGGTATTTACGCGCTCTCGGCACCCTTGCGTGAAGCGATTGCTTCGACAGGGGAGGCGACGCTGATCATCGACCTGCGGCCTGACGTCGAGGATGCGACACTCGCGCGGAAGCTCAGCGCGCCACGTGGCAAGCAATCGCTTTCGACCTGGCTCCGAAAGGCGGCAGGGTTTTCTCCCCCCGCGATCGGTCTGCTCCAGGAGGCCGCGATGGCGGGCAAAATGCGGCTCTCGGAAATGTCCTCCGGCGAGCTCGCGCTCCTCGCCAAGGGCGTGCCGGTGCGGTTGATTGCGCCCGCGCGGATCGAGCGGGCGATATCGAGTGCCGGCGGCATTCCATTCGCCGAACTCGATCAGAACCTCATGCTCCGAAAGATGCCCGGTGTTTTCGCCGCCGGCGAAATGCTCGACTGGGAAGCGCCGACAGGTGGCTATCTCCTGCAAGCGTGCTTTGCGACCGGCGCCATCGCCGGGCACGGCGCGCTCGATTGGCGGCGGACGGGGAAAACCTGATCTAAGCGCGCTCGATCTCCTCGCGCAGGATCTCCAGTTCGAGCCATTTTTCTTCCGATTCAGCCAGCCTGTGCTGCGCGTCCGCGAGCGACGTCGATACTTCCGCGAACGCCTTGGGATCGCGCGCGTAGAGATCGGGATCGCCGAGACGCTTCTGGAGATCGAAGATTTTGGTTTTCAGGGATTCGATTTCCTTCGGCAACGTTTCGAGGGCGTGCTTCTCATGAAATTTCAGGCGGCGGCGTTCGGCCGACGGGCTAGCGGCGACGGGCGCTGGTTTGCCGGCCGCTGCCGTCTTCCCCTTCGGCGCCTGTTTGGCGCTGATGTCCGCGCCACGCTGCGCAAGCATGTCGCTGTAGCCGCCGGCATATTCCTGCCACTTCCCGTTGCTTTCCGGGACGATCACGGCGTTCACCACCCGGTCGAGGAAATCGCGGTCGTGGCTGATGAGGATCACGGTGCCACGATAGTCGCCGAGCATTTCCTCGATCACATCGAGCGTTTCGACATCGAGGTCGTTGGTCGGCTCGTCGAGGACGATGAGATTCGATGGCCGTGCGAGTGCGCGGGCGAGCGCCAGGCGCGCGCGTTCGCCACCCGAGAGCACCCGCAAGGGTGTGCGCACCTGCTCCGGCGAGAACAGGAAATCGCGCATGTAGCCGACCACATGGCGCTCCTCGCCACCGACGATCACCGTGTCGCCGCGTCCTTCGGTCAGGGCATGGCCGAGCGTCCATTCCGGATCGAGGCTCTCGCGGTTTTGCTCGAGCGTTGCCATTTGCAGGTTGGCGCCGAGACGGATTTCGCCTGCGTCGGGCGCAAGTACGCCGGTGAGAAGATTGACGAGCGTGGTCTTGCCGCTCCCGTTCGGGCCGACGATGCCCACGCGGTCTCCCCGCATGATGCGGGTGGAGAAATTTGAAACGATCGACCTCTCGCCAAAGGCTTTGGAAACACCCTTTGCCTCGATCACGAGCGCACCGGACTTTTCCGCCTGCGCCGCCTCGATTGCCGCCTTGCCGGCGGCGCCGCGATACTCGCGCCGCGCCTGGCGCAGGTCACCGAGTGCCTGAAGCCGCCGCACATTGCGCTTGCGGCGAGCGGTCACGCCGTAGCGCAGCCAGTGCTCTTCCTCGACAATCTTGCGCGCGAGCTTGTGCTGGTCTCGCTCCTCCTCGGCCAGCATTTCATCACGCCAGGTTTCGAATCTGGCAAATCCGGCTTCGAGCCGGCGCGTGCGGCCGCGGTCAAGCCACACGGTCGCGCGCGAAAGATTTTGCAGAAAGCGGCGATCGTGGCTGATCAGCACGAGCGCGGAGCGCATTTCCGCGAGCGTCTTCTCCAGCCACTCGATCGCGGGCAAGTCGAGATGGTTCGTGGGTTCGTCGAGCAGGAGAATGTCGGGTGAGGGCGCGATCACGCGGGCGAGCGCGGCACGGCGGGCTTCTCCGCCGGACAGGCTCTCCGGTTTTTCCTCGCCCGTCAGGCCCAACTGCTCGAGCAGATACCGCGCGCGGTAACGATCGTCGGCCGGCCCGCGGCCCGCCTCGACATAAGCCAGCGTGTTGGGAAAGCCCGCGAGATCGGGCTCCTGCGGCAGGTAGCGGACTGTTGCGCCCGGCTGGACGAAGTGCTGGCCGCGATCGGGCTCAACGAGGCCGGCCGCGATCTTGAGGAGTGTGGATTTGCCCGAGCCGTTGCGGCCGACGAGCGCGAGCCGATCGCCGGCCGATACGGACAGCTCCGCATCCTCGAGCAGCGGCGTGCCGCCAAAGGTCAGCGCAATACCGCTGAGCTGAATGAGAGGTGGGGCCATTCGTTCGTTGTTTCAGAAACGATCGGCCGCTCTATAGGCTGGAAATGCGAACGGCGCGACCCTCGCGAGAGGATCGCGCCGTTTCGTTGCGAGTGACTTCAGTTGGAGACCTGGTTGACCAGCGGCGTCACGCGACGAACCGCCGCGCGGCGGTTCTCGCGATCCGGCTCCTCGGTCGGCACCTTGAGGAACTGTTCGCCATAGCCCTGGGTGACGAGATTTTCTGGCGGAACGTCGTAATATTCCGAAAGTGCGACCGCGACGGCTTCGGCGCGGCGATCGGACAGCGCAAGATTATAGATGTCCGATCCCACCGCATCGGTATGACCTTCAATGAGGAAGGTCTCGCCCGGATTCTTGTCGACCAGATCATTGATGACGGAGGCGAGTTCTTCGAGCGCTTCGGCTTGGTCGGCCGTGATCATGGCAGAGTCAGTCTCGAAGGTGATGTCGCTTACGTCGATGCGGCGCATTTTGTCGCGAATGCGATCAAAGCTCCGCACCTCTTCCAACGAATAGACGCGCTCGACCGGCTCGACCGGCGGAGCGGAGAGAGCGATGTATATGTCTTGGCGCGACGCACGGCGGCTGTCGACGATGTATTGCTCGCGCGGGATGCGCAGCTGAAGCGGTCCGAGGTCGATCCGTGCCAAGGGCGGGCGGCTGACTTCGCGGATCAGTACGACCTCACGGCCGCCCCGATCGCGGCGCGCACGGTAGATCACTTCACCACGCGATCCGGTGACGGTTATGATTTCGTAGCCGCCCGGGTAGACCATGACCGTTCGGGTACGCCCGTTCGGCAGCCGCTCGACGCGCGGATCACCACGCCGGTCGTTACGACCCATGCGGAAGCGATCGTTGTCGTCGCTGCGGATGATGACGCGATTGCCCTCGCGGATCAGCGTGCGCGAGCCGCCATCGATGGTGACGCGGCGGCCCTCCTCGATGCGTGCGCGCGAAAGCTCGTCACGTGACGTACTTCCGGTATCGAGGCGCCGTGCGCGCTCACGAATCTCGTTGTCGTTGCGCGGATCACGTCCCGCGTCGCGCGGGCCAGCCTTGCGGTCGCGCCCGGCGTCACGGGGGTCGTCCTTGCGGTCGCGGCCGGTGTCGCGGGGGTCGTCCTTGCGGTCGCGGCCGGCGTCGCGGCGGTCGTCCGTCTGCGGTCGCTGGATCTGCTGTTGCTGCGTCGTTCCACGGCGATCGTCGACGGCTTTCGACTTCGATTCCGCTCCTTTCGGCTCAGCCGATTTCGGCTCGGGGCCTTTCGGCTCGGTGCGCGAACGCTGCACATCCGCCTTGGACTTCTGCTCGGTTGCCGACTTGGCGTCGCTTTCCTGCTTCGCTCTGCGTGCGGCTTCACCGGCATCCTGCCGGGCCTTCTCCGCTCCACGATCGACGGGTAGCGGTCCGCGCTCGGACTTTGCCGCTTCCGGCGCGCGGGGCGCGGCGCGATCCTTGACCTGTGCCGGCGGCACCTGCGCCGGCGGTGTGCTCTCCCTCGCTGCGGGGGGCGCTTTCGGCGCTTCGCTCTTCGCGGGAGGCTGCTCGCGGCTCGGGCGCTCGCCCTTCTTCTTGGCGTCGTCCTTGGATTTCTCGTCGGTTGCCTGCGCGAGCACGAAAGCGGACGTCGCGGTCGGCCGGTCGGCCAGGGTCAAAGCGGGCGCCACGGCGGGAATGAGAATGGCCCCGCCGAAGGTCACGGCGAGAAGAGTTTTGCTTCGCATGAACAGTATCCTTTTGATCGCTCTGACAGAGCGTGTGGAGCGCAGCGGATGAATTGGTGCTGAACGGAAGGTGGCGAAATTGCAGGCGGCCGCGCCGAACTTCGGACACGCCGTTTCTCAATCCGCCGGCCCGAGAAATGTTCCGGATTATTTGGTGGTCCCGACAGGAGTCGAACCTGTGACCTTCGGTTTAGGAAACCGCTGCTCTATCCGGCTGAGCTACGGGACCGCTCCGCCCCCTTAGCACAGCGGAAAAGCGCATGCATCGCAGCACCTTGAGGGCGGTGCGCGATTTCCCTTGGATAGCGGCGCGGCCCGCCGCAGATTTGCCCCCTTGGCGCCGTCCCTTTGGCGCCAATACCTTCGAGTGGGGACATGACGGGACGGCATCTCTGCCGCGTGCGGGTACTCGCGTGCACGTGGCTGGTCAGTACGATTGTCATCGCACCGGCGTCGGCGGCGGGAATCGTCGGCTGCAGCGGCTCGCAGGAGCCTTTTGCGGTGGCCGAAGCATCCGGCGCGCGCGACGCGCTGACGATTCGTCTCTCGGATGGGCGCGAGGTGAGGCTCGCCGGCGTAGCCGTGCCGACGGTTCCAGCGAAACAACAGAATCGACGCGACGCGCAGCCGGAACACTGGACGGCATGGTCGCCGGCCGTCGCGTTGCCCTGTATGGCGCGGCCGACCATGCAGATCGCTACGGACGGCTGACAGCGCAGGTGACGATCGTCGGACCGGACGTCTTGTGGCTGCAGGGCGAGCTCGTGCTGGCGGGGATGGTTCATGCGGCCCCGGACTCCGGGCCACTGGATTGCACGGCAGCATTGATCGGCCGCGAAACGGTCGCACGGCAGCGGCGGGCGGGCCTTTGGCGCGAGGGCACCCTGGCTGTGAGAAACGCGTCGGCGGTCCCGTTGCTGCTCGCCGGTGCGGGCAGTTTTGCTGTCGTCGAGGGAACCGTTCTCCGTATCGGAGAGGCGGGCGGCCGGGTGTTTATCGACTTTGGCCGCCGTTACAGCCGGGATTTCAGCATTATTGTGCCGCGCGAGGCGCAGGCGGGGTTTGCCAAAGCAGGGCTAGACCTGCATGGACTTTCCGGCAAACGTATACGCGCCCGTGGGGTATTGTTCGAGCAAGGCGGGCCGGCCATGGAGCTCATGAATCCGGCCGCGCTGGAGGTGATCGGGGCGAACGGGACATGAGCGCCGAACAACCGCAATTTGCAGACAGGCGTTGGCTGCGCGGCATTGCCGCCGCGGCCGTCGCAGGCCTTGTTGCAGCGGGTTGCAGCGTCGCCGATCTCGACCGTCTGACGCTCAAGAAGGACGCGGATGTTACCGATGAAGCGGCGGCGTCGCTTCCGCCGTCGCAGCGCAAGGAACATGAACGGCTGATCGCTAGCTATGGCGGCATCTATCGCGCGCCGGCGCTCGACAAGCTGATCAAGAAGACAGTCGAGCGGCTGTCGGCTTCCGCCGAAATTCCCGGCCTCGAGTATCGCGTGACCATTCTCAATTCGCCGGCGATCAACGCCTTCGCGTTGCCCGGAGGTTCGCTCTACATCACGCGCGGCCTCGTCGCCCTCGCCAATGATACGGCGGAGCTCGCTTCGGTGCTGTCGCACGAAATGGCGCACGTCGTCGCGCGCCACGCGGCGACGCGCGAGGACCAAATCCGCCAGGCCGTTACGGTCAGCCGGGTCATTTCCGACGTGCTGAGCGACCCCGATCTCGGTGCGCTCGCGCTTGCGCGCAGCAGGCTGTCGCTCGCGACCTTCTCGCGCGGCCAGGAACTGGAAGCGGATGCGATCGGCGTCGGCATTTCATCGCGTGCCGGGTTCGATTCGTTCGGCGCTTCGCGTTTTCTCAACGCAATGGGCCGTTACGCTGCGCTACGCGGCAATAATTCCGCCCAGCAGGGGATGGAGCGCCTCGACTTCCTGTCGAGCCATCCGTCAACGCCCGAGCGCATCTCGATCGCGCAGGCCAACGCCAAGCAATTGACGGCGCCTAAGCTGGAGACTGACCGCAGTGCGTTCCTCGATGCCATCGACGAACTGGTGTTCGGCGACGA
>Ga0307505_10002412_pt1 | contig 13042 bp, 12 predicted proteins | sample 23_S_MG_FD_202183 | JGI IMG/M metagenome (GOLD analysis project Ga0307505, IMG submission 202183) | Soil microbial communities from Populus trichocarpa stands in riparian zone in the Pacific Northwest, United States - 23_S | ecosystem: Environmental > Terrestrial > Soil > Riparian zone > Trees...
GCGCCTCGGCGGCGACGCCAGCGACCCGTGGTTCATCGCTCTCGAAAAGCCGGACATCTTCCCGCCGCCAGTGGCGTTCGGCATCGTCTGGCCGGTCCTCTATACGCTGATGGGCCTTGCGGCGGCGATGGTCTGCGCGGCGTGGGGCTCGCGCTACCGGTTGCCGGCGATCCTCGCCTTCGTGCTGCAACTGGCGGTCAACCTGGCCTGGTCGCCGGTGTTCTTCGGCGAGCACGAGATCACGCTGGCGCTTTACGTCATAGTAGTGCTCGATGTGGCGCTGCTGATCACCGTGGTGCTGTTCTGGAAAGTACGCCGCGCCGCCGCGTTGCTGCTGGTGCCGTACCTGGCCTGGATCCTGTTCGCCACCTTGCTCAACTACGAGTTCCTCCAGCTCAATCCCGACGCCGACGGGGCCGCTGGCTCGAATGCCGTCCAGCGGATCGAGTTGTAAGGCTTGCGCCAGGCGCGGGCCGGGACCAGATAGACGCCATGCAGAGCGAAAACCCCTTGATCGCCGACTTCGTCAAGCTGGCCAACTCGGCCGCCGGCACGCTTGCCGGGATGAGCCGCGAGGCCCGCCAGGGCGCGCGCGAGCGGATCAAGGAGGCTCTCGGCGGGCTCGACTTCGTCTGCCGCGAGGAATTCGACGCGGTCAAGGACATGGCCAGCCGCGCCCGCGAGGACTGTGCGAAGCTCGAAGCGCGGATTGCGGCGCTGGAAGCGAAGCAGGCCAAGTAAGGCTCCCCGTTCCCGGGCGGGTTCTGTAAATCCACCCCCATGCACCTGCGCGCGCCCGCTATCCTCATCGCCGCCCGACCGCACGGTGAGACCGCCGTGGTGGCGCGGATGCTGACAGCCGAGTTCGGCGTCGTCGCCGGCTATGTGGCGGGCGGACACGGGCGGCAGCTTCGGCCGGTGGTGATCCCGGGCAACCTGGTCGAGCTGCAGCTTTCGGCGCGCTCGGACAGCCAGTTGCCGTTCGCGAAATTGGAACTGGTCGAGAGTCGCGGGCCGTGGCTGGGTGAGCCGCTGGCGGCCGCCGCGATCGGCTGGGCCTGCGCGCTGACCGCCACCGCGCTGCCCGAACGCCAGCCCTTTCCGGCGCTCTACGAGGCGCTCGCCGGCCTGCTCGATGCGATCTGCCACGCTCCTTCGGCGCGCGGCTGGGCCGGCGCGCTGGTCGGCTACGAGGCGCTGCTGCTGCGCGAGCTCGGCTATGGCGGCGATGCGGCGCGGGCGCTCGGCGACTTCGAGTCCAACCTCATCGAGATGGACCGGCTCGCCGGGCCGCTCGACCACTACCTGCTTGCCGACCGGCGCGGCGATGTTATGGCCGCGCGCGCTCGCCTGAGGGAAATGCTGGGAAAGATGCTCGCATGAAGATCGCTTGCCTCGCCGGCGACGGGATCGGGCCCGAGATCATGGCCGAGGCGCGCCGCGTGCTCGCCGCGCTCGACTTGCCGGGGCTGACCGTGTGGGAAGGCGATGTCGGCGGGATCGGCTACCGGCGCCACGGCCACCCGCTGCCGCCCGAGACGCTCGAGATGGCGAAAGCCGCCGACGCAGTGCTGTTCGGCGCGGTCGGCGATCCGGAGTGCGATGGGCTTGAGCGCCACTTGCGGCCCGAGCAGGCGATCCTCGGGCTGCGACAGGCGCTGGGCCTGTTCGCCAACTTGCGGCCCGCCACGATGTTTCCGGGGCTCGAGGACTTGTCCGCGCTGCGCCCCGAAATCGCCCGCGCCATCGACCTCCTCATCGTCCGCGAGCTCAACGGCGACGTCTATTTCGGCGAGAAGGCGATCCGCACGCTGCCCGACGGCCGCCGCCAGGGCTTCGACCTGATGTCCTACGCCGAGGACGAAGTGCGCCGCATCGCCCATGTCGGTTTCCGCGCCGCACAGGGGCGCAGCAAACGCCTGTGCAGCGTCGATAAAGCCAACGTCCTCGAAACCAGCCAACTGTGGCGCGACGTGGTGATCGAAGTCGCGGCGGAATACCCAGACGTCGCGCTCAGCCATATGTACGTCGACAACGCGGCGATGCAGCTGGTGCGCGATCCGGGCCAGTTCGACGTCGTGGTCACCGGCAATCTGTTCGGCGACATCCTGTCGGATCAGGCGAGCATGTGCGTCGGTTCGATCGGGCTCCTCGCCAGCGCCTCGCTGGGAGAAGGAACAAAGGGGCTCTACGAGCCCATCCACGGATCGGCGCCCGATATCGCCGGGCAGGGTAAGGCCAACCCGCTGGCGATGATCCTCAGCCTGGCGATGATGCTGCGCCACAGCTTCGGCCGCGAGGCAGATGCAGTGCGGGTCGAGGCGGCGGTGGCGAAGACCCTGGCCGATGGGGTGAAAGGTGCCGATCTCGGCGGCAGCGCGGGCACGGCGGCGATCGGCGAGGCGGTTCTGGCGCGCCTCTGATGTCGCGCGCATCCTTCGACAGGCTCAGGACGAGCAGATCCTGTTACAGGCCGGATGTCCCACACCCGCTCATGCTGAGCCTGTCGAAGCACGCGCGATGAGTTCGCCAACCGTCCCCCTCGAGCTGGCGGTGGTCCTGCCGACCTACAACGAGCGTGAAAACGTCGCCGCGATGATCGCCCGGCTGGCAGCGGCGCTCGAGGGCGTGGGCTGGGAGGCCGTGTTCGTCGACGACGACAGCACCGACGGCACCGCCGACGAGCTGCGTCGCCTCGCCGCCGCCGACCGCCGCATCCGGGTGATCCAGCGGATCGGCCGGCGCGGCCTCGCCGGCGCGGCGATCGAGGGGATGTGCGCCACCGCCGCGCCGGTGGTGGCGGTGATGGACGCCGACCACCAGCACGATCCGGCGCTGTTGCCACAAATGCTGGCCGACGTGCGCTCGGGCGCCTGGGACATCGTCTATGCTTCGCGCTTCGCCGCCGGGGCCGACACCGCGCAGTGGAACGAACCGGGGCGCGAGCGCGCCTCCGGCCTCGCCAACGCGCTCGCCCGCAAGCTCACCGGTCGCGACTTGTCCGATCCGATGAGCGGCTATTTCATGATGCGCACGCAGATGCTGCGCGACAATGCGCATCGCCTGTCGGGCATCGGCTTCAAGATCCTCCTCGATATCCTCGCCACGGTCGAGGGGCCGGTCAGGATCAAGGAAGTGCCGCTCGATTTCGCCGCCCGCGCGCACGGCCACAGCAAGCTCGATCGCACGGTCGCATTCGAGTTTCTGGTCGGGCTCTACGACAAGTGGTTCGGGCGCGTTATCCCGACGCGGTTCGCGCTGTTCGGCACCATCGGCGCGCTCGGCGTGGTGGTTCATATGGCGGTGCTGAGCGCGTTCCTGGCGCTGTTCGGCGGGAGCTTCGAGGACCAGTTGGTGACCACCTTCGAGGCCGGGCAGACGCTCGCCGCGCTGGTGGCGATGACCGGCAACTTCGCGCTCAACAACGCGCTGACCTACGCCGACCAGCGGCTGCGCGGCGGCACCGCGCTGCTGCGCGGCTGGCTCGGGTTCGCGCTCACTTGTTCCGTCGGGCTCCTGGCTAACGTCGGCGTCGCCGCATTGCTGGTGCGCGAGGGCATGAACACCTACCTCGCCGCGCTCGCCGGCATCGTCATCGGCTCGGTGTGGAACTACGCGCTCTCCAGCCGCTTCGTCTGGGGCCGGTTCCGCTAGCGCCAGCTGTCGAGCCAGGTCCAGCGCGTGAAGGAGTCGGGGCCAACAAGGGCCGCGGCGGTGAGGATCGGCCAGAAGAACGCGAACAGCGCCGCCGAGGCCGCGAGCACGCCCAGCGGCAGCCAGCGCCGGCCGCGCTTCCACATCTCGTCGAGCGCCAGCGCCAGCGCGGCGATCAGGAACACGCTCGGCAGCAGGTAGTGGTAATAGAACTGCACTGGCTTGGGGGCGCCTAGCCAGAACCCGATGCTGATCGCGTAGAGTACGAACACCATGCCCGCGTCGTGCCGCTTTCGCGCCTGCCCGATCCACGCGCACCACGCCAGCGCGGGCAGGCCGAGCAGCATGGTCAGCGGATTGCCGATCAGCATCACGCCGCGCTGGGCGCCGTCGATCGGCTCCCACAGGTACCATATCGCCCGCCAGTTGGTGACCCAATGGTACCACACGCTCTGGTAGGTGTGCGGCTCGACCACCTGCTCCTGCAGGGCGAGCATCTGGCGGTGAAGGTCGACCAGGCCGGTCGGACCGACCGCGCCCTGATCGAGGAAGGCATAGGGCGCGAAGCTGAGCGCATAGACCGCGAGCGGCAGCGCACCGAGCCACACTGCCGCCTCGATCAGGCTCAAGCCGCGTATCGGCAGCTCGCGCGTGGCGGTCAGCACGCGCCAACCTGCGTATCGAGCGCGCATGACGAAGAAAATCGCCGCTGGCCACACCACCAGCGGGATCGCGTTCCACTTCGCCGCCATCGCGCAACCGAGCGCCACTCCGGCCAGCGCCAGCCGCCAGCGCGCGGTTTCCTGCTCGCGCATCGCCGCCGCGCACATCCACGCCGCGACCAGCACGAAGCTCGCCATGAACCCGTCGAGCATGGCGATGCGCGCCTGCACCAACAGCGGGAAGGCAGTCGCCAGCAGTACGCCGAACGCCAGCGTAGCGAAACGCGACAGCGAGGCGAACCACAGCGCGCGCATCGCCGCGAACAGCGCCAGCGCCCCGAACAGCGCCGGCATTATCCGCCAGCCGAGCGGCCCATCGCCGAAACCGGCGATGCCGAGCGCGGTCAGCTCCTTGCCGAGCGGCGGATGCTCGGAATTGGCCAGGTGCGACAGGTCGAGCAGCGCGCGGGCCGCGGGCAGGTAATGCACCTCGTCGAAGTACGGCGTCGACGGGATCGTCAGCCGCACCAGGATCATTGCCAGGAATGCCATCGCGAACGCCGCCGTCCAGCCGATCGGATCGCGCTGGTGGCGCGGCACAGGCTCGGGCGAGGCGCTCATTCCGGCGTGGGATAGGTGTCGCCCGAAACCGAGGCAAGGCGGCGCTTGCCCCTGCGCCGCGTCGCACCTAAACCGCGCCGACCATGAAGAAGACCACCGGAACCGACCGCTCGATCACGTCCAAATGGCGCCCGCAGACCCGTGCGGTGCGCGCCGGCACCTGGCGCTCAGAGCACGGCGAGACCAGCGAGGCGCTGTTCCTCACCTCGGGCTTTACTTACGACGATGCCCAGACGGTCGCCGATCGCTTCTCGGGTGAAGCGGCGGGCATGCAGTACTCGCGCTTCCAGAACCCGACCGTGGCCATGCTCGAGGCGCGCATCGCGGCCATGGAAGGCGCCGAGGCGTGCAAGGCGCAGGCGAGCGGCATGGCCTCGATGACCAGCGCGCTGCTGTGCATGCTCAGCGCCGGCGACCACGTCGTCGCCGGGCGCGCCGCGTTCGGCTCGTGCCGGTGGATATTCAACAACGTCCTGAACCGCTTCGGCATCACCCACACCGCAATCGACGGGCGCGACAACGCAGCCTGGGAAGCGGCTATCCAGCCGAACACCAGGGCGTTCTTCTTCGAGACCCCGGCCAACCCGACGATGGACGTCATCGACCTCGAATTCGTCTGCGGCCTGGCCAAGTCGCGCGGCATTACGACCATTGTCGATAACGCCTTCGCCACGCCTGCGCTGCAGCGGCCGCTCGAATTCGGCGCCGACGTGGTCGCCTACAGCGCCACCAAGCTGATGGACGGCCAAGGCCGAGTGCTCGCGGGCGCGATCTGCGGCTCGGACGAGTTCATCAACGGCGTGCTCTCGCCGTTCCAGCGCAATACCGGGCCGATATGTTCGCCGTTCAACGCCTGGGTGGTGCTCAAGGGCCTCGAGACGCTGAGCCTGCGCGCCCACAAGCAGAGCGAGAACGCGATGAAGGTCGGCGCCTTCGTCGAAAGCCGGGTGGCGAAAATTCTCCATCCCGGGCTGGCGAGCTTCCCGCAGCACAACCTGGCGATGAAGCAGATGGACGCGGCGGGGCCGGTGTTCAGCTTCGTGGTCGACGGCGGGCGGGCCAAGGCCTTCGCCGTGCTCGACGCGCTCGAGCTGATCGACATCTCGAACAACCTCGGTGATTCCAAGTCGCTCGCCTGCCACCCGGCCTCGACCACCCATCACAACATGGGCCTCGAAGGCCGCGCCGAAATGGGCGTCGAGGAAGGCATGATCCGGCTCAACATCGGCCTCGAGGATCCCGACGACCTGATCGAGGACCTCGACCAGGCACTGGCGCGGGCTGGGATTTAGTTCCTCCCCCTCGGGGGAGGGGGACCATGCGCAGCATGGTGGAGGGGCACAGGCGAGTAGTCCTGACCTCGATGTTGGGATCACTCGATGGTGCCCCTCCACCACCCTTCGGGTGGTCCCCCTCCCCGTGCCGGGGAGGAATACGGTCCAACAACTCGCCGCATCGGGTTTGCCCCGGCGCGGCTAGGCGGTTACGGTCGCTGGATGCAGGACGTTCTCTCCAGCCTGTTCCAGCACTCGGCCTCGACCGCGGGGGTCACCGTGCGGGTGGCGGTCAACTTCATGCCCGACCAGTCGCGCACCGAGGCGCGGCGCTGGTTCTGGGTCTATCACATCCGCATCGAGAACCGCCGCGACGACGTCATCCAGTTGCGCACCCGCCACTGGCGGATTACCGATTCGCGCGGCATGGTCAGCCTGGTCGACGGCGAAGGCGTGGTCGGCGAAACCCCGGTGCTGGTGCCGGGCCAGACCCACGATTACGTCTCGGGCTGCGAGCTGATGACCAACATCGGCTCGATGGAAGGCCACTATACCTTCGTCGACGAGGACGGCGCGCCGTTCGACGTGGCGATCCCGTTCTTCCCGCTCGCCGCCCCCGCCACCACGGCGGGCTAGGTTCACGGCCGCCAGATCGGCGGGGGTGCGGCTTCGACGCGGGCCTGGTCGGCGCGCCAGGCTTGCGGCGACTTGCCGAAATCTTCGGCGAACCAGCGCGTGAACGAGCTCGGCGAGGCATAGCCGACCAGCGAGGCCACCGAGGTCACCGGATGCGCAGAATTGGCCAGATAGGCGATGGCCAGTTCGCGCCGGACGCCGGCCAGCACTTCGGCGAATTGCTTGCCCTCGTCGTCGAGCCGGCGCTGCAGGCTGCGCGCGCTCATCCCGAGATGCGCTGCGACCTGCTCGATGGTCGCGCGTCCGCTCGGCAGCAGCAGGGTTATCGACCGGCGCACGCGCTCGTTCAGTCCATCCTCGGCGGATTCGACCTGGACCAGGTTGAGCAGCTGGCGGGCATGGCGGGCCATGGTCGCGTCGGCCTGGGGGTTCGGCGCCCGCATCGCTGCATTTGTGCTCGACAGGCCGTTGAAGGTGGCGCCGAATTCGATCGGCACCGGCATTACCTGGCGCCACGGTGACGGGTCGTCCGGCGCCTTGCGCACCAGATGCACGCAGTCGGGTTGCCAGTAGTGACCCGGGGCGCCGGTGAGCACGCGGTAGGCCACGGTCACCAGAAAATCGAACACCTGCACGCTCCAGTAACCCGGCGCCATGTCGAGCCGGATCACGGTGGACTCGCCGACGTCCTCCAGCGAGATCGCGAGGATGTCGTTCATGTGCCGCTGGAAGGCGATGGCCGCGTCAATCACCTCGCGCATGTTCGGCAGGCGCTCGAACAGCAGGCTCAATGGGCCGAGGCTGGCGAACGTGCGCGCCGCGGTCAACAGCAGCCCGAAGCTCTCGCAGCCCGACAGCTCGGCCGAGCGGTCGATCAGGCGGACCACCACGCTCGCGGGCAACCGTTCTTCCGGATTCACCAGCGATGCCGGCTCGATGCCGGCCTGGCGCAGCATGCGCGGTCCGTCGAGGCCGACCGAGGCGGCGACCTCGAGATATGAGCTGAGCGTAATGGCCCGCATCTTATGCATCGGCGTCCCCCCGAGGCAGGCCGGCACGAGTCTTTTGCAAACCCCGGACGTCCCGCCGCCCGCACGATGCGCCAGATCGGGATCGATTGCCAAGCCATTGCCGTTATCGGCAAGGCCGCGGTTCAGCGCCGCCAGGTCGGCGGTGGCCCGGCTTCTTCGCCGGCGGCCTGGTCGGCGCGCCACGCCTGTGGCGATTTGCCGAACTCTTCGGCGAACCAGCGGGTGAACGAGCTCGGCGAGGCATAGCCGAGCAACTCGGCGACCGTAGTGATCGGATGGGTCGAATTGGCGAGATAGGCGGTCGCCAACTCGCGCCGCACGCCGGCCAGCACTTCGGCGAATTGCTCGCCCTCGTCGTCGAGCCGGCGCTGCAGGCTGCGCGGGCTGAGCCCGAGCTGGGCGGCGATCTGGTCGATGGTCGCGCGTCCGCTCGGCAGCAGCAGGATGATCGAACGCCGCACACGATCGACCATTGTGTCGACGGATTCGACATGGACCAGGTTGAGCAGCTGGCGGGCATGGCGGGCCATGGTCGCATCGGCGTTGGGGTTGGCGCGCGCCATGGCCTCGGCCGTGCTCGACAGCCCGTTGAAGGTGGCGTCGAATTCGATCGGCACCGCGTAGGCGCGGCGCCATGGCGCGGGATCGTCCGGCGCCTTGCGAACGAGATGCACGCAATCCGGCATCCAGCCGTTGCTCGTTGCCTCGGTGAGGACGCGATAGGCCATCGCCACGTACTGGTCGAACATCTGCACGCTCCAGAATCCCGCCGCCACGTCGAGCCGGATCAGGCAGGTATCGCCGACGTCGTCCACCGACATCGAGATGATGTCGTTGATGTGGCTCTGGAAATCGATGGCCGCGCGCATGACCTCGCGCACGTTGGGCAGGCGCGCGAACAGCAGGGTGATCGGACCCAGGCTGGCGAACGTGCGGGCCTCGGCCAGCAGCAAGCCGAAGTTCTCGCAGCCCGAAACCTTGGCCGAACGCTCGAGCAGGCCGATCACCGTGCTGGCGGGAATCTGGTGCGCGGGCTTTTCCAGAATTTCCGGCGAAATGCCGGCCCGCCGCAGCATGCTTGGTCCGTCGAGGCCGACCGACGCGGCGACTTCGAGATAGGTCCCGAGCGTGACGGCCCGCATCTGGTGGGTTGGACTATTCACAACAGCCGGGCGCGTCAGCGCCGCCAGGTCGGCGGTGGCCCGCCTTCGTCAGGGGCGGCCTGGTCCGCGCGCCAGGCTTGCGGCGAGGTTCCGAACTCACCGGTAAACCAGCGGGAGAACGAGCTCGGCGAGGCATAGCCGACCAGCGAGGCCACCGCGGTCACCGGATGCGCCGAATTGGCCAGGTAGGCGATCGCCAGCTCGCGCCGCACGCCGGCCAGCAACTCGGCGAACTGCCGGCCCTCTTCGTCGAGATGGCGCTGCAGGCTGCGCGCGCTCAGCCCGAGATGCGCTGCGACCTGCTCGATGGTCGCGCGCCCGCTCGGCAGCAACACGATGATCGAACGCCGCACCCGCTCGCTCAGCCGGTCCTCGACGGCTTCGACCTGAACCAGGTTGAGCAGCAGGCGGGCATGGCGGGCCATCGTCGCGTCGGCCTGAGGATTGGGTGCCCGCACCGCCGCGTCGGTGCTCGACAGGCCGTTGAAGGTGGCGTCGAATTCGATCGGCACCGGCATCACCCGGCGCCACGGCGACGGGTCGTCCGGTGCCTTGCGCACCAGATGCACGCAGTCGGGCTGCCAGCGGTTGCTCGAGGCGGTCGCGAACACGCGGTAAGCCATGGCCACGGTATGATCGAACACTTGCGTGCTCCAGTAACCGGGCGCCAGATCGAGCCGGATCAGGCAGGTCTCGTCGACGTCCTCCAGCGAGACCGCGACGACGTCGTTCATGTGCTGCTGGAAGTCGATCGCCGCGCGCGCCATCTCGCGCACGTTGGGCAGGCGCTCGAACAGCAGCGTGAGCGGGCCCAGGCTGGCGAACGAGCGCGCTTCGGCCATCAGCACCCCGAAGCTCTCGCAGCCAGACAGCTCGGCCGAACGGTCGAACAGGCGGATTACCGCGCTGGCGGGCAGCCGCTGCTCCGGATCGGTGAGCGTTTCCGGCGCGATCCCGGCCTCGCGAAGCATGCGCGCTCCATCGAGGCCGACGGATTGGGCGACCTGGACATAACTACTAAGCGTAACCGCCCGCATCTGGTGCATCGGCTCATCCCGGGCCGAACGGCCCGAAATAACTTCGCTCGCCGTCATACCCCCGCGCGCACAATGCCCCAGATCGGGTTCGATTGCCAAGGGATTGGCGCCATCGGCAAGGCGATCGACGAATCGCGCGGCTAACCGGCACGTTCGATTTGTCCGCACGGAGGCGAGGGGGCCTCGGCAGAAAACGAAGCACGAGGGAATCATGTTCGAAGATGCGCCGCCGAGCGCCGGGGCCGTGCGCGCCCTGGCTCAACAGCTCCTGCACTGGGCCAATCACCTGACGGTGCAGCCCGAGATCGGGTCCGCGATGTCCGAGGAGGATCGGCACGACCTGCTGCTCAACCTCGCGCTGGTGGCGCGTGAAGTGCGCCGCCTTCGCGCCGGCCTGTTCCCCGGGGCGCCGTTCGCCAATCCGGCCTGGGACGTCATGCTCGACCTGTTCATCCAGGAAATGAACGGCTTTCGCACCTCGCTCGATCACCTGTCGCTGGGTGGCGAACTCCCGGCGATCACGATTTACGAGTGCGTCGATGCGCTGGTCGGGTTGGGCCTGATCGAGCGCACGAGCGACCGGTTCGACCATCGCGTGTTCTGGCTGTCGCTTTCGGTCAGGGGCCGGCAGGGCATGTTCGAACTGCTCGAACGGTCGGCCGAATACGCCCGGCCCGGCCCGCGCCGCGCGCCGGCGCGCGACGTGGACGCGACCGCGGCCTAGGCTCCTTGCTCAGGCGTGCTCGGGCGCGCGCTGGACGATCGTCTCGGCCGTCTTGCCGGTTACTTCGGCGAGGTGGTCGAACCTGGCCTCGTAAGTCGCCATGCCCTGGCTCAATGAGCGCACGTCGACCTGGAACCCGGCCAGCTCGGCCTCGGGGACTTGCGCCTCGATCGTGTCCCAGCGCGACCAGCCCTCGCGCGGCGCCATGCCGAGCACGCGCGCGCGCCGGCTCGGCAGCGCCGAAGTGATCCGCGAGGTCGCGGTGCCCGGGCACTGGATCGTGACATGCGCGATCGGCTCGAGCAGATAGGGCGCGCAGGCGGCCAGCGCTTCGCTCATGGCGATCCGCCCGGCGGTGCGGAACGCCAGCTCCGAGCTGTCGACGGCGTGGTAAGAGCCGTCGGTCAGCGTCACCGCCACGTCGACCACCTGGCACCCGAGCGGCCCCTTGAGCATCGCGTCCTTGATCCCGGCTTCGACCGCCGGGATGTATTGCCGCGGGATCACCCCGCCGGTGATCTTGTCGACGAACTGGAAGCCTTCGCCGCGCCGCAGCGGCTTCAATTCGATCACCACGTCGCCGTACTGGCCGTGGCCGCCGGACTGCTTCTTGTGCCGGCCGCGCTGGGTCACGCTCTTGCGGATCGATTCCTTGATCGCGACCGACGGCTGGCCGACGTTGACCTCGAGGCCGTAGCGCCGCTTGAGGCGGTCGAGCGCGAGCGCCAGGTGCTCGTCGTTGATTCCGCGCAGCAGCGTCTCGTGGGTGCCCTCGCTGGTCTCCCAGGACAGGCCGCGATCCTCTTCGGTCAGCTTGTTGAGCGAAGTCGACAGGCGGACCTCGTCCTTGTGGTCCTTGACCGAGATCGACAGCGCCGAATTGGCCACGCGCGGCTCGCTTGGCGTGCGGGCGGAGGGCCTGGCGCCGGCGATGCCGAGCCGGTCGCCGGCATGGACCTCGTCGGCCTTGGCGATGCCGATCACGTCGCCCGGGCTCGCCTGCTTGAGCCGCATGGTGGTGCCGCCCTGGACCCCGAACAGCGCCCCGGCGCGGTGGGTCTCGCCATCCGCGGCGGTCAGGTCGGAGCCTTCGAGCAACGGCTTGCCGAACACCCGGCCGAGCGCGAGGCGACCGACCGAAGTGTCGTTGGCGACCTTGAACACCTCGATCGCGGCGCCCGTGATGCCAAGGCGTTCAGCCGTCGAGGCGGGGCTCGGCGTATCGTGACGCAGCGCCTTCAACAGCCGGCGGATGCCGCCGCTGGTGGTCGCCGAGCCGAGCATGACCGGGACCACCAGGCCCTCGGCGGTCTCGCGCTTGAGGTCGCCCGACACGGTCTTGAGGTCGGGCTGCTCGTCGTTGAGCAATTGCTCGAGCAGGTAGTCGTCGTGGTCGGCCAGTTGCTCGAGCAGGTGGAAGCGCGCGGCGCTCTGGTCCTCGGGCATCGGCACCTGCTCGGACGGCTGGCCGGCGCGGAACTTGAACGCGCGGTCGAGCGCGAGATCGACGAAGCCGACCGCTTCCTCGCCCTCGTTGATCGGGACCTGGCGGTCGAGCACCGGCGCCACGCTCAACGGCTTCAGGGCCTCGAGCAGCTCGGCGATGGCGCCGCGGGCCTTGTCGATCTTGTTGATGAAGATGATGTGCGGCACGCCTCGGGCTTCGAGCTGGCGCAGCACCGGTTCGGCCAGCGCGGCGCGCTCGGCCTCGGGTGTGATGACCACTAGGGCCATGTCGGCGACATCGAGCGCGCAATCGCCGTCGGCGGCAAAGCCGACCGAGCCCGGGCAATCGAGCAGGGTGTAATCGTCCCCGGCCCAAGAAAAGCGCGTCAGGTTGAGTTCGGTCGAGCCGCCACGGCCGCGCGCTTCGGCGCTGGCGTCGCCTGTCGTGGTACCGGCGTCTACCGAGCCGAGCCGGGGAATCGCCCCGGCGGCGTGCAACAGGGCTTCGGCGACGCTGGTTTTACCAGAGCCGGCGGGCCCGACCAGCGCGATGGCTCTCGCACCGCTGCCGATGGCATCCATAATCCTCTCCTCGGTTGTCTCCCGTCCGGAAGTCCAAGGCGAACCCTGCGATCAGGATGCCGGAAGAAGAAGAAAAGGCAAGATTCGTTTGGGATTGCTCCAGCGGGCCGTTCCGCGCCGGGACACCGCGCGGCCTGGCTGGGCGGCTTGCACGAACCGGCCGAGGTTGCTCGCGGTGGGTCCGGGCCGACCCCAGTTCGTATTTTGTCCCC
>Ga0307505_10002413_pt1 | contig 13039 bp, 13 predicted proteins | sample 23_S_MG_FD_202183 | JGI IMG/M metagenome (GOLD analysis project Ga0307505, IMG submission 202183) | Soil microbial communities from Populus trichocarpa stands in riparian zone in the Pacific Northwest, United States - 23_S | ecosystem: Environmental > Terrestrial > Soil > Riparian zone > Trees...
CTGATCTACGAACGGGACGTCAACCCCGACGTGTTCTGGACCGGCAACTCGCCGCTGCTGAACGAGGGCAACTACGAGGCCAACCCGGATGGGACGCTGACCATCCGCATGCCCTGGGCGGCGGTCAACTACTTCGGCCCCACCCAGCTCACCATCACTGCCGTCGACGACGCCCTATTTCGCTTCCTCGAGGCGCAGGCGATCCAGACGATCCCGACGACGATCTCCCCGGGAGAAATACCGAACGTCGACACGAACGTGGTCAACGGCCACGGGGTCTTTGGCGCGGTGGCGCAGGTAGTGGCCATGGTGTTCGTGAGGCAGAATTGACCGACTCAACGATTCACCGAATGAGCGAATCGGCGAGTGTCCCTGAGCAATGGAATAGAAGGAGCGCGCTTGCGCCCGAGCGCTGACAGCTAACCGCTAATAGCCGGCAATCTCCTCCGCCTCCAGTAGGCGCCGGCCGGGATCGGCTCGGCGGGCGGTGGCGACCATCGCGCGCGCCAGGACGGTGGCGTTCGTGGGGCGGTAGCGGCGCAGCGGGCCCACGAGCGCCGGCCGCGCGAGTGCCATCGCGGCGAGCGCGACCACCTCACCCGGCCGGCGCACGGCGCGCCGGCCGGCGAGTTGCCCGGGGCGGAAGACGGACACGCTCTCGAAGCCGAGGTCGGTGACCGCCTGCTCCACCTCGCCCTTAACGCGCAGGTAGAAGAACCGGGAGCCGGCGTCGGCGCCGATCGAGGAGACGAGAAGGCACCGCCGCGCGCCGGCGTCGCGCGCGGCGCGGGCGGCCGCGAGCGTGAGGTCGTAGTCCACATGACGGAACGCCGCTTCGCTGCCCGCGTCGCGGATCGTCGTGCCGAGGGACAGGAACACGTCGTCGCAAGCCATCGCGCCGGCGTGCGCGGCCAGATCATCGAAATCGACGACGACCGGTTCGTGTCGGGGCCCCACGCGGGGCACGGGCCGGCGCGCCGGCGTGACCACGCGGTCCCAGCGCCCGTCGGTAGCGAGCAGCTTCACTAGCTCGCCGCCGACGAGGCCGGTGGCGCCGAAGAGCAGGGCGGTTGGCATAGGAATTGTATATGGTAAATGGTGTACGGTATATGGTATATGGTGAATAGGCTCGTGGCTCGTCGCTCGTGGATGAGCTCGCTGATAGTTGGCAGCCACTTGGGAGCGGTTGGCTCCTCATCGATCAGCTGACTGCCAGCGGACAACTCTTCAACGTGCAACGAGCAACGAGCAACGCAACCATTCACCCATCACCGTTCTCCTCGACGACCCTCAGCGACACCGCGCTCGCGTCGAAGCCGAAGAGGTCTTCCTCGGAAAAAACCAGCCTGAAGTCGGCGGGGGTGAAGACGGGCTCGAAGCGCTGGGCTGTCTGGTCGAGGCGGTCGAGGTAGTGGGCGGTACTCTCGTCGGGGTGCGTCGGGTCCCACTCCTGGGCGAAGCGCGCGGCCTCGAAGCCACGGGCGCCGGCGCCCCGGGCGACGTAGTACGCCACGCGTTCGCCCACGCGCACCGGCCGGCCGCCGGCCGCGGCGCGGCGCTTCGCCAGCTCGTACGCCGCCGCGCGGGCGCGCCGCCCGGCGGCGACGTCGCGCTCATAGTCCTCCAGCGGCGACTTCAGCGTCTCCGCGCGCTGGAAGCTCTCCACGCCCTCGTCCCACTGCCGCGCGTCGATCGCCCGGCGCTGCCGCAGGTACAGCTTATGGACGGCGTCCACGTCGCCCGCGAGCAGCAGCGCCGTGACCTCCCGAACGAAGCGCCGGCCGAAGCGCTCGGTCGACCGGGATACCAGGCTGGAGCCGCGGAATTTCAGGCTCCCGTCGTAACCCAGCAGGGCGTAGTTCTTCTTCTTCAGGGAGAGCATCGACCGGAAGCGCCCGTCGAACCCCACCCGGATGCCGGTAGGAAGGGTGTCCGTGATTCCGGAGACGAAACGCCGCTCCTCATCCTCGCCGGCGACATTCGGCGGCGGCACGAAGAACACGCCGTCGGTGTCTACCTCGATCACGCGCCCGCCGGCTGTGCGGATCGTCTCGATGATCCCGCGCAGCAGCTCCTGCCCGGTGCGTGCGACCCTGTCGGCCTCCGAGTGGTCATTGAAGAGCGCCTGGGAGAAACCGAGGCTCCCGTAGAACGAGTTGATCACGATCTTGAACGCCTGCTGGCGGGCGTCGAGCTCGGCGGCTTGCGCCGGCGCGGCCGCGGCCGCATCGGCCTTCGTCTGCAGCCTGAGGGCGGTCAGGGAGCGGAGGATCTCGGGGAACAGTCCCAGTGCGTCGCTCGCCGGCCGGACATCGTAGTGGAGCATGATCGACGGGTACAGGCTCTCCACGTCGGCATAGACGATCGGTCCAACGACGCCGGTCACGAACACGTCCGTGTAGCCACCGGACATCTGCCCCCCACGGCCCGGGCGCGGGAGACTCTGGCGTGCGTGGAGGTAGCCGCGAACCAGCAAGGCCTCGATCTTGGCCGCAGGACCGGTGCGCACGGCCGTGCCGTAGGCCATCGGCACCATCTGCGTCAGGTAGAAGGTCGACCCCGACAGGTGTTTGGCGATGCGGCCCGTCTCGAGCACGTCGTCCAGGGCGTACGCGACGAGCCTGTCGGGGTCCTCGCGCCACGTCCTCGCGATTGCACGGCCCTCTACATAGGTGCGGTCGGCCTCGGCGAAGCCGAAATAGCGGGCAACGCCCTTGAGCGTGTAGTTGGGCAGGTCGCGGCGGACGACGTCGTAGGCCTGCACCTGCAGCAGGGTGTCGACCACGTGGCGGCCGGCGATTTCCGCGACGTCGAAGGCCGATGTGCGCTCGGCGAAGCGCATAGCGGAAGGGAAGGAGCGCGGCTCCGTGCCGTCCCGGCCGATCGCGAAGCGCACGCCGGCGCGGCGGCAACGCTCGGAGAGGTACGGGAGGTCGAAACCGTAGATGTTGTGCCCCTCGATGACGTCCGGATCGCGCTCGACCAGGACGTCGACCATCTCCGCGAGCAGCTCCCGTTCGGTGCGTCCGCGCGAATCGAGTACGCGGTTCCAGCCCCTGTTGTCCGACATCGCGACTATGACGACGGCGTGGGCGGGGTTGCGTGCCGACGGGAAAGTGCCTTCGGCGGCGACCTCGATGTCGAGTTGCAGCCGGCGCAGATCGTCGAGGGCCATACCCTTGAAGAGGGTGCGCCCGGTCTGGGTGAGGTACTGCTGCTCGGGTCCGCCGGCGGTGTAGGCCGCGTCGCCCTCGCCGGAGGCGGCCCGCTCGACGTGGCGGAGGGCGTCCCAGTAGGCACCGCGCGATTCGAAGGCGAGCAGGTGGCGGTAGTGACCGTCGCCCTCGAGGGCCTGGCGGCGGTATCGCTCGCGCGGGAAGTCCTCGATGAGGCGCAGATCCGACAGGAAGAAGTACGGGTGCACGGGCTCGTCGTCCCAGGAAAGCGTGTCGTCCGACAGCCGCCGGTAGACGCGGACGCGGTCGCCGGCGCCGCCGAGCGTCTGTACGGCGACGATGCGCTCGGTCGCGTCGTGGCCGAAGAGGAGGGGATCCGGGAGCGCTGTATCGGGCACGGTAGGGGAATCGGAATCGCGCCGTCGCGTCGTGGCGTGCCGGGATTCTCTCGCGAGGGCGCGAAGTCCGGGAAAGTCGAAGCTGCAACCCGCCAGCTGTCAGCCTTCCTTCACCGTGAGGCCGTCACGTGATACACGGGCTGCCGGACCTCCCGGATGACGAGCAGGACACCGTCGTCCTCGAGCGTGACCAGCGTACGGCCGAGGGCGGCGTCCAGCGCTTCGGGCTCGGTCTCGGCGAGGCGGTCGAAGCGGCCGGCTGTTCGGCGCGCAGTCTCCTCCTCCACGTAGTGGCGCAGGAACGCTGGCAGGCGCTCCGACGGCGCCGGCAGCGTGAGGCCGCCGGGGTCGGCGTAGTCGAACCGCAAATAGGGGATGTCGAAGGTGGTGGCGTACTCGTGGCTCGAACGCCCCCGCACGGCGTTGACGTTCACCTGCGCCAGGTCCGCCTGGTCCTCACCGGAGCGCCAGACGGACGAGATCGTGATGCGGAACGCCGGAAGGCCGGCCTCAGTGAGTCGCCGGCGGAAGCGTGTGGTGATGGAGTCGAGGGCCGCCGCCGCCCCGGGCGTGACGTAGGGGACCGAGTAGCGGCTGTCGCGAACGATGCGCGTGGAGTCCGTCGAAAGGCGTACGAGGTCGCGCTCGATAGCGGCCCGCTCCAGGTCGTCGCGGGCGGTGACCGGTTCCGTACCCGCGGCCTGCGCCGCCTCTACGTGGGCCGTGTTGAGCGAGCGGCGCAGGGCGGCGGTCTCGGGGGACATCGCCGGGATGCGCCGGTACGCCGCCTCGGCGGAATCGAGCACCGTGTCGACCTCGTCCAGGTCCGCGGCGACCAGCTCCGCCCACGCCGTACCGGTGACGCCGATCCACGCGAGCAGTGGCAGGAGCACGACGAGCGCGAGCGTCGGCCACAAGTGGACGCGCCGGCGCGGCCGGAGGGTCGTCTCAGCCATCGCCGGCCAGCCGGCGTGCGACGGTCACGTGGAACACCGGCTGCTCCGCCTCCAGCAGCACGATGGCGTCGCCGTCGTGCTGGACGTCGATCAGCACGCGCGTGAGCACGCCGAAGAGGCGGTCGGCGTACTGCGCGCCGAGGGCGTCGAGGCGGTCGGCGAGGAGGGCGTCGAGGCGCTCCTGGTTCGGCAGGCCGCGCGCGAGCGAGTCGCCGGCGGCCGGCGCGTGCCGCCAGCGGGTGTAGACGAGGTCGAACGAGACGCCGTACTCGTGGCTGGAGGTGCCGGTGGTCGCGTTGCGGTTCGTCGAGCGGAGGTCCTCCTGGAAGGCCGGCGTGCGCGTCGCGGAGGAGACGGTGAGGCGGTAGTGCGGCAGGCTTTCCTCGTCCAGCGCCGCGCGGAAGCGCCGGCCGATGTCGTCGATTAGCGCCCGCGTGTCCGGCGTCACGAACGGGGCGGAGTGCTCCAGGATGCGGATCGTGTAGAACTCCGACTCGCCCAGCGGCACGAGCCGGCCGGCGGCGGCCAGCCTGTCGATCTCGGCGGCGGAGGTCACCGGCCCGACGCCGAGCGAGTCGGCCAGGTCGATGTGATCGCGGTAAGGCGCCGCGCGCGGCCGGCGCAGCGCGGCCTCCTCGGCCGGCAGCGGCTCGCGGACGCGCTCGAAGCGGGCGCGGACGGAGCGCACCCTGGCGGCGACGCTGTCGAGGGCGGCCATCATGGCAGCATCGGCCGGCGCGCCCGCCGGCGCCGGCGCTGGCGCGCGCGCGCCGCGGGCGAACCACCCGCCGGCGACGCCGAGCGCGAGGGCGAGGAGGAGTGCGAGTGCGAGGCGGGGGGTCATGGGGTATGCGGCGGAACCGAGCCGAGGCCGGCGGCCGAACGTCGTGCCGCGCCGTCGAACCGAGCGCCGACGCGTGTCAGCGGTCAGCGCCCGCCGTCGAGCCGCTGAGCGTGCGGCCTACCGACGCGTAGCGATCTCGTTCCAGACGCGGTGGCCAATGTCCGGGTACGCGGCGGTGCTCAACCAACTGGACACGCTCCTCGGCCGTGAGGCGGAGGTTCTTCACGAGGGACTCTTACAGATCGGCACGCACGTGCTGGCACTAGACGGAGGGTCGCTGGCAGACGGCGCGTACGTCGTACGCGCCGTCATCGCCGGCGCGGCGCCGGCGCTCGCGCGGTTCACCGTGCTGCGTTAGCGGCGCCGGCCGCGTCAGTTCTACGGGGCGAGCACGCCGCAGGCGAGCACGGCGTCGGCGTCACCGTCGCGCGACCAGGCGTCGTCACGGTCGGCGCGTACGACCACGGCGTGTCCTACCGCGGAGCGGGGTCCGGAAAGGGACAGCAGCGCGTCAAGCCGGTCATATCGGCCGCTGCCACCATAACCGCGGATGTTGCCCAGGTCGCCGGCATGCCGCGCGCCGGAGGGCGCGTCGAACGGTCCGTGCGGCGCGCCATCCGGGTCGAAGTGCGCCGGCGCGTCGCCGAGGGCGTCGCATGTGCCGGCGGCGAGGATCTGGAGCCCGTGGTAGTGGTCGCCGTCGTCCAGGCCGCGCACCTCCGCGGTGATGCGCACGCCGGCGCCGAGGTCGGCCAGTCGCACCGTACCCTCGACGCCCGACCCGCCCACTGGACTGAGCTGCGCCACCGCTGCCGGCGCCGTGCGGGGGTCGACGGCGGCGACCTGCTCGGCGGGGGGCAGGTCGGGCGTGGCCGGCGCGCCGGCGCGGCCGCAGCCGGCGAGGGCGAGCGCGGCGGCCAGGGCGGCCGTCGAAGGGGGGACACGTAACATGCGGAGGTAACGGCGGGCTCGCGCCCGGGTTCTGTGCAGGAAGCGCCCCGGGTGTAGCTTTTTCCATGCCGCCCGCCGCCCCGCCGCCCGCCGACGGCTCGCCGCTCGCCCTCGTCGTAAAGGACCTCGCGATGCGATTCGGGCGCCGGCGCCTGTTCGAGGGGCTGTCGTTCGAGGTGACGCCCGGCGTACCGCTGGCCATCGTCGGGCCGAACGGCTCCGGGAAGAGCACGCTCCTGAAACTGCTGGCCGGCGTCGTCGCTCCGGCCGCGGGGCGCGTCACGCTGACGGCCGGCGGGCGCGTGGTCCCGGATGAAGAGCGTCCCCGGCGCGTGGGCATGGTCGCGCCGTACCTGGAGCTGTACGAGCCGCTCACCGCGCGTGAGAACCTGGGCTTCCTCGCCCGCGCGCGCCGGCTTCCGCCGGCGCGGGTCGAAGAGGTGCTCGACCGCGTGGGCCTTGCGGATCGCGGCGACGAGCCGCTGTCGACGTACTCGACAGGGATGCGCCAGCGCGCACGAATCGCGGCCGCCCTGCTCCATGACCCGCCGGCGCTGCTGCTGGACGAGCCGTCCGCCTCGCTCGACCCGGCCGGGCGGGACCTCGTGCACGGGTTGCTGGACCCGGCACGCATCGTCGTGATCGCGACCAACGACGACGAAGAGGCTGCGTGGTGTGGGGGTCGCGTGGAGCTTGGTAGGTAGGGGTTGGTTGTTCTTGGTTGGTTGTTCGCTGTTGGTGGCTCGTGGGTCGTGGCTCGTGGATGATGGGCCTGACAGCCGAGAGTTCGGTTGCGGCCCGTTGCTGATGGCTCGTGGAGGGCGCGTCACGCACCACGCATCACCCACCGCGCATAGTCATCAACGAGCAGCGTGCTAGATGCATCCCATCAAACCAACAACTAACCGTCAACTAGGAACGACCAACGACCACGTCAATCCTCCACGCACGCCATCACCACCGCGTCGACGTCCGCGCCGGCAAGCAGCAGGGGTGCGCAGGCGGCCGAGAGAGTCGCGCCGGTCGTCAGGACGTCGTCGACCAGCAGCACGCGCCGGCCGGCGATGCGGGCGTCCGCGCCGGCGCCGAGAGCGAACGCGCCGGCGACGTTCGCCCGGCGGTCGGATCGTGAAAGGCGGGTTTGCGACGACGTGCTGCGGGCGCGGACCAGCATATCCGCAACGGGCGGCGACCGTGAGTGTCCCGGTGCTCGCTCCGCCACGCCCCGTGCGATCGCCTCGGCCTGGTTGTAGCCCCGCTCCAGCAGGCGCGAGCGCGCGAGGGGCACGGGTACGATGGCGGCGTACGCAGGCGCGCCCCACGCCTCCGCCAGCGCTCGCCCGACGAGCGCGCCGATGTCGACCCCTAGCGCCGGCCGCCCCCCGTACTTCAGCGCGTGCTGGACTCGCCGAATCGTGCCACCGGCATCGAACGACCACAGCGCGAGGGTCCGCTCCGGCCGCGGGGCCTCCGCTGGGAGCCTTGCGATGCGTAACCCGGCGGTCTCCGGGCCCGCGCGCGGGAGCCGCCGCAGGCACGACGGGCACAGCGGCAGCGCGCCGGCGGTGTGCTGCAGGCGGCGATCGCAACCCACGCAGATGAGCGGAAACGCCATCCCGAGTACGACGTCGGTGATGGTTCGCGCGAACGCGAGGGTGGGGTGCACGCGCTTCGGGAGGGTGGTATTCCCCTTAGACGCACCCCGGTCGGGCGTGTAACCGGATCTATCTTGAACGCCCCTTTCCCCCGGTCGCGCCGATGCCTCGACGCCGTGGTATGCTCGTCAAGAACGTTTGCGAGCAATCGCTCACCATCCGACTCAAGACCCGAACCATCGAGATGGATCCTGGCGACGAGGCGCTAGTGACACCCGAGGAGGTGCGCGACGCGACGATGCGCGAACACTTGCAGGTGCGCACGGTGGCGGTGGTCCGACCCGCGACCGAGGACGAAGACGCTACATGACGACTCCAACGGGAGCCGCGCTGTGACCGTCCTGGCGCTCGAGCCCTGGTACGGGGGCTCCCACCGCCGCTTCCTGGACGCACTGGTAGCGAACAGCAGTCACGACGTGCGGACGGTCACCATGGCCGACCGCTTCTGGAAGTGGCGCATGCAGGGCGGCGCGGTCACCCTCGCGTCGAAGGCCGCCGAGGTCTACGACGCCGGGCTCCGTCCCGACAGCCTGCTCGCCACCGACATGGTGAACTTGCCGGCGTTTCTCGCGCTGACCCGGCCACGGTTCGATCGCACGCCGGTAGCGCTGTTCTTCCACGAGAACCAGCTAACGTATCCCCTACGAGAGGGTGAGTCTCGCGACTACACGTACGCCTACATCAATTACCTCTCGGCACTGGTTGCCGATCGGCTGGTCTTCAACTCCCGCTACCACCACGACGAGTTCTTCGGCGCCCTGCCGGACCTCCTGCGGCGCTTCCCCGACTACACGCACCTCGACTCCATCGGCAAGCTGCGGACGAAGGCCGACGTAATCCATCTCGGGCTCGACCTCGAAGGCCTCGATCGCAACCGGCCCGACCCGGGGCCGCGTGAGCCTGGGCCGCCGATTATTCTCTGGAATCACCGCTGGGAGTACGACAAGCGGCCTGACGCCTTCTTCCGCGTCGTCAACAGGCTCGATGACGCCGGCGTGCGCTTCCGCCTGATCCTGGCGGGGCAGACGTTCGAGGAGCAGCCCGCGGAGTTCCGCGCCGGCTTCCATCGGTACGCCGAGCGCGTATTGCACTACGGCTTCGCGGAGGACTTCGACGAGTACGCCCGTCTCCTGCACCGCGCCGACATCGTGGTTTCGACCTCCTCCCACGAGTTCTTCGGCGTATCGATGCTCGAGGCGATCCACTGCGGCTGCCACCCGCTGCTACCGGACCGACTGACGTACCCGGAGCTGATCCCGGCGGAGCTGCACAGGCCGCTCCTCCACGCGCCGGTCCTCTACCGCGACGACGACGAGCTCTTCGAGGTCCTCCGGGGTCTACTTATCGGACGCGAGAAGCCGTTGCCGGTGAACGTCCTGCGCGGGATCACCGAGCCGCTCGCCTGGCCGAACCAGGGCCTGCGCTTCGATGACCTGTTCGAAGGGATGGCCGGCGCCTAGAACGACGCCGTCGAGTATTCGTCGATCTCGAAGAAGCGCCGCGTGATGGCGACGGCCTCTGCCTCGTCGAACGCCGCGCAGGTGTACAGGATGACCGACGCGAAGCGCGGGCCCGACCAGGCACAGACGTAAATGCCTGAGTCGATGAGCGGCACGAATGCGTCGTAGCCCTCGTTCTCGGGCCGGCCCTGACCGCTCGTCTTGTGCACGATCGGGTCGCCGTACGTGCGCAGGCCGAGGCCGGCGGTGATGGTGTCGAAATAGGCGCGGATGACTTCCTCGTCGACAGCCGGCCGCGCGTAGTACCCCTCGATGAGGAGCCGCTGGCGGAATATTTCGGGGGCGATGCGCGGCATCAGTCGCGCAGGCCGGCCGCGCGCTCGCTGGCCGCGCGGGTCTCCGCGAACGGCTCGCTCGGCCGCCAGGCCGGCCGCAGGTCCGTGGTCGCCAGGCGGTGGCCCAGGCGGAAGGCCACCCGCGTCTGCTGGATGAGGCCGCCCAGCGGCTCGGTGCCGGCCCACTCGTCGGCGGGTTGGTGGTACCGGTTCTGTCGGTAGTCGGCCTCCATCCGCGCCGCGTACTCGGGGCTCTGGCCCACGAAGTCGCGACCCGTCGAGAAGAAGACGGCCGGCACGCCGCCGCGCGCGAACGCGAGCTGGTCGCTCCGAAAGAACCTGCCCGTGCTTGGAGTGGTGTCGAACGAAACGGACAGGCCCTCCGCCGCCGCGGCGTCCCGGAAGTGGCGCAGCATCTCGCTGCGCTCGGCCCCGATGCCGACGACGTCGCGCGTCCTGCCCCGCAGGTTGCCGGAATCCACGTTGACGTTGGCCACGATCCGGGCCAGCGGCACCGGCGGATGCGCGGCAAGCACCTCCGCGCCGAGGAGGCCGGACTCCTCCGCGCTGAGCGTCGCGAAGTAGACGCTCCTGGCCGGCCGCTCTGGCAGCAAGGCCATTGCCTGGGCGATCTCGAGCAGCATGGCCACGCCCGACGCGTTGTCCGTCGCGCCGTTGTAGATGCCGTCGCGGCCGGCTGCTTGCAGGTCGGGGTCCACGCCGAGATGGTCGTGGTGCGCGGTGTAGATCACCGCCTCGCCCGGACGGCTGCGGCCTGCCAGCCGGCCGATGACGTTGGTGCCCGTGATCCCGCGTCGCCCGGTGAAGTCCACGTCGAGCGAGGCCGTCACAGGAAGCGTCCGCGGCTGGAAATCCCGGGACGCCGCCTCGGCGAACCAGGCGTCCACGGTGGTCTCGCTCATCGCCGCCAGGCGCTCGGCGGCCGGCCGCGTGATCCAGCCCCGCAGCGCCAACGCGCCCTCGGGCGTCTCCACCACGGAGAGCTGTTCGCCGCGGGCGTCCGCCGTCAGCACGCCGAACGGGTATCCGGCCGTCTCCTGGGTGTGGATCAGCAGCACTCCGAGCGCGCCCCGCCGGCGCGCCTCCTCGTTCTTGTACGTCCACCGGCCGTTGTACGTCATCGTGTCGGCCTGGAAGAGCGCCGGCTCCTGGGCCGTGGGCGGCGGGTCGTTGACGAACATCACGACCACCTTGCCGCTGACGTCCATCCCCTTGTAGTCGTCCCAGTCGTAGCCGGGGTTCGCTATGCCGTAGCCCACGAAGACCAGCTCCGTTGCGTCCCACGTCGCGGAAGACGTTTCCTGGTCCGTTGCCACGATGAACTCGTCGACGAACGCGAGTTCGACCGGCTCGCCGCCCGCGGCCGGCCGCAGCGTCAGGGGCGACGTGTTTGCCACGGTCGTGCCGCGCAACGGGACCTCTTGGAAAAAGGACGTCCGGCGCGCCGCCCTCGAGGCCCACGGCCCGCATCCGCGCGGAGATATACTCGATCGTCCGCTGCTCGCCCGGCGTGCCGGTGCCGCGGCCCTCGTAGGCGTCCGACGCGAGCTCGGCGATCATCGCGGCCAGGTCGGTGCTGTCGATGGCCGCCATGGCGGCCTCCACGGGGTCGGCCAGCGAGCCGGTCGCGGGGCGGGGCGTTCCGCACGCGGAGAGGAGAACGAGCGGGGCGGCGAGGGCAGCGAATCGGCGCATGGAGGGCGGATCAGTCGGACATCACAGAATAGTCTCCTCCGTCAGGGCACCGGGCCGGCGGGATCCCCGTCCGGCGGGTCGGGCGTGCGGAAGAGCGGGCCGGCCGCGGCGAATCTGGCGGCCTCGCCGATGAGCACCAGCCGGTCGCCGGCCTCCAGCTTGAAGTCGCCGGCCGGGTTGGCCCCCGTATGCGTGCCGCGCTGAACCGCCAGGACGCTCAGGCCGTGCGTCCGCCGAAGGGCGAGCTCCTCCAGCGTGCGGCCGGCCGCGGGCGTGCCCTCGCGGACCGCCACCGCGCGCGTATGCATTCCGTCCTCGTCGAGCCCCTGCAGCACCATCAGGTGAGCCTCCTGAATGCTGCCCCGCATCACCCCGTAGTCCTCACCGCGCAGCAGGCGTACCTGGCGATCGATCTCGTCCGGCGGGATGAAGTAGGCGGCCAGGACGTGCGAGAAGATCCGGACCGTGGTTTCCATCTCCTCGGCGACCACGATGTCCGCACCCACGGACGTGAGCCTCTCCACGTCTCCCATGAGGCGCGTCCGCGCAATTATCTCCACTGTCGGGTTCATGAAGCGCGCGCGCTGGATGACCCGCGGCGCGGCGTCGGGGTCGTTGATCACGACGACCACGAGTTTCGCGTGGTGCACGCCGGCGGTCTCCAGAAGTGGCCCGCGCGTCGCGTCGCCGGCTACCGCTCGCACGCCCCGCTTCTTCAGGGCGGCGATCGACGACGGGTTGGTGTCGATCACGACGAAGGGGAGGCCCTTCTGCTCGAGCACGCCCACGAGGCGCCGGCCGGCCGGGCCATGGCCGACAATGATGGCGTGGTCCTCGAGCTGCACGTCCGCGTCGGCTCCGTCCGATTCCACGCGGACACGCAGCCTCCCGAGCGCCGAGCGCTCGACGAACAGCCCGAAGCGGGGTCCGGCCTGGACAAGGAAAGGCGTGACAAGCATCAACAGCGCCGTTGCGGCGATGAACGTCTGGCTTCCGCCCGCGTCGAGCCCCATGGGTGAGAGGCCGGCCTCGCGGCCGGCGCGCTCCAGCACGAACGAGAACTCGCCGATCTGCGCGAGCGCCAGGGCGACCACGGTCGCCGTGCGGGCCGGGTACCCCAGTACCAGCGCGCTCGTCCCGGCCGCGAGGGCCTTGATGGCGAGGACGGCGACCGCCGCGCCCAGCACGAGGATCGGGTTATCGATCAGGAAGCGGACATCCAGCAGCATGCCCACCGAGACGAAGAACACGGCGCTGAAGAGCGTCCGCAGCGGCAGCACGTCGCTGAGCGCCAGCTCGGAGTACTGGCTCTCGCTAACGACGAGGCCGCCGAGGAACGCCCCGAGGGCGAGCGACACACCGAAGGACGCCGAGACCGCGGCCGTGCCGAAGCAGATGGCAACGACGGTGAGCAGGAAAAGCTGAAGAGCCGGGCTGATCCTTTACAGAGTAGACCGGGCTGATGGTTTACACTTTTTCATGGCACGAGCACGCCGGCGCGCTGGTTATAGCGGGCCAGCAGCACGTCGTAGAAGTACACGCTCCAGA
>Ga0307505_10002414_pt1 | contig 13036 bp, 13 predicted proteins | sample 23_S_MG_FD_202183 | JGI IMG/M metagenome (GOLD analysis project Ga0307505, IMG submission 202183) | Soil microbial communities from Populus trichocarpa stands in riparian zone in the Pacific Northwest, United States - 23_S | ecosystem: Environmental > Terrestrial > Soil > Riparian zone > Trees...
TTGCTCGGCCGAACGCTGGGCACGTTCGGCGCTCCTCAAATTCGAAAAGACCTAATAATCATACACTTAGGATTCTGAACTAGCCCGAGAGCTCACATGGCGACCGTCGCTGGAGAACGGCTGGATTGACGCGATTGGTGCCCCCAGCAGGAATGGAGTTTGCTTGAGAATTCCTACTTCGCCCTCGACGGCGCCCATCCCCTCGACATCAATCTGGTCACTGATCTATGCCTCAGGTCAATCGCCGCACTGAAGAAGAAGTAGGGCACCGAGAGTGCCATCGTCGCGAACATTAGTAGTCGCGCCAGAGGCAAGGAAGACAGAACGCCCTCGGTGGCTCTCTTGCGGGCGCCTCGTCACCTTCGAGTCCCCCCGCGTGGCCCTGCGATTGGCGCAGTGCCATAGGCGGAAAGCTTTCGCGCGACAGAGACGCCGTGAGTGAGAGCCGTGGGCACGGACACCAACGCCAACACGGCGGCGCATCAGGTGGCTGCTCCGTTCACTGTCCGAGCCACCCCTGTGCCGCCGCCCCAACCAGAAGCCCCGCTGTACCGTCGCTAGAGCTAAGGCCACCCCCACCATTCCCGCCCAGTTTTTCGGGCGCGTCGTGGGCGCCGCGATCGGAGGGAAAGGATGTAAGCATGTAGCTAGATGAAGTCTTGAAAACGCGATACAAAATCCCGCCCCTGTTCGATTGGGGGCGGCATTCGAACTGGTGCCCGAGGTCGGAGTCGAACCGACACGCTTTTTACGGCGGTGGATTTTCTTCCCACTTCAGCTTTCGCCGCCGCCACTTCCGAAGAAGCGCCGTTCGTGGTCTGGAGCACGCCTTCACCTTAGCCTTGCGGCCGTAGGTGCCCGCCGTCTGCTCTCTACACCTTCCCTGGTCCTATCGGTCCGGGCTTGGCTCGGCATTAGCTCGGACGTTCGTCCAGGGCCTTCGCCGAGTTTGACGGGCTTCACCTTCGAGGTTTCCCCCGGAGGGCTCAAATTCTGTCTGAGTCCACTGCGTCTACCAATTCCGCCACTCGGGCATGCTACAAATCTACTTCAACGACTCACTACGCTGTTGCATGAGCCCGCCTACGTCGCGCCGGCTCCTGCTTGGCCCCTGGGCCGAAAACTCGGCCCTGCGATCGAGAGCCTCTACCTTCCCGAAGTCCTTGTTTTCGCGCCGATTGACAGCGGCTGGCTTACTCGGGACCCACGTAGAAGTCCCTATTTTTGAGTCCCGTGCGTCTACCAGTTCCGCCACCCCGGCCGGGGCGCGAATTATCTATGAAAGGGCACGCGCGACCAAATGGACGCGAAAGGCGCGCCAACCAGACGGCCTCGCGCCTTCGGCACGGCTGCGCGGCGCTCAGATCTCGAGATTGTCGATGAGCCGCGTCGTTCCCAGCTTCGCGGCGGCCAGCGTGACCAGCGGCTCGCCGGCAGCCACCTGCTGCGCGTCGGGCTGCTTCAGGTCGCTGCGGCGGCGCACGGCCACGTAGTCGACCTTCCAGCCGGCAGCCGTCAGCGCGGCCATCGCTTCGCGCTCGATGGCCACGGGGTCGGTGGCGCCTGCACGGATGCGGTCGCGCACCGCGTTCAGCGTCGCGTACAGCCGCGGCGCCTCCTTGCGCTCCGCGTCGCTGAGAAAGCGGTTGCGCGAGGACAGCGCCAGTCCGTCAGCATCGCGCACGGTCTCGTGCGGCACGATCTCGGTGGGCAGCGCGAGCTGCCGGCACATGTTGCGCACGATCATCAGCTGCTGATAGTCCTTCTTGCCGAATATCGCGACGCGCGGCTGCACGCAGGAGAACAGTTTCAGCACCACGGTGCTGACGCCGACGAAGAAGCCCGGCCGGAACTCGCCTTCCAGGATGTCGCCCAGGTCGTGCGGCGGCTGCACTCGGTAGTTCTGCGGCTCCGGATACATCTGCTGTTCGTCGGGTGCGAACAGCGCGTACACGCGGTTCTGCTTCTGCAGCTTGGCTATGTCATCGGCCAGCGTGCGCGGGTATTTGTCGAAATCCTCGTTGGGGCCGAACTGCAACCGGTTCACGAAGATCGACGCGACCACAGGATCGCCGTGCTGGTGCGCCATCTCCATCAGCGACAGGTGCGCCGCGTGCAGGTTGCCCATCGTCGGCACGAAGGCGATGCGGTTCTGGCCGCGCAACTGGTCGCGCAGCTCTTCTATGGTGTGGACGACCTTCATCGATAGCCGGCCCCCGGGCCGGGTGCGCACGTCGGTGCGACGGGTGCAAGGGCGCGCATTGTAGAGGCAGGCGCAGCGGACGAATCCGCGCCGGTCATTTGAGCCTCCGCGCTGCGCGCTGCGGCGCTGAGCGCCTTCGGAGCGGCCGTGCGGCGCTCGTTTGAGCCTCCGCGCTGCGCGCTGCGGCGCTGAGCGCCTTCGGAACGGCCGTGCGGCGCTCAGTATCCGTGCTCGGGCGCCGGGAAGCTGCGATCCTTGACGGCGCGCACGTAGGCGCCGATGGCCGATCCGATGTCGGGCTGCCCCTGCATGAAGTTGCGTACGAAGCGCGGCTTGCGGCCCGGGTACACGTCCAGCATGTCGTGCAGCACCAGCACCTGCCCCGAGGTCCGTGTGCCGGCGCCGATGCCGATCGTCGGCATCGACACGGCTTGCGTGACGCGCTCGGCCACCGTCGCCGGGATCAGTTCCAGCACCAGCATCGCGGCGCCTGCGGCGTCCAGCGCCTGCGCATCGGCGACGAGCCGCGCCGCGGCATCCTCGCTCTTGCCCTGGATGCGGTAGCCGCCCAGCGCGTGCACCGACTGCGGCGTCAGCCCCAGGTGCGCGCACACCGGGATGCCGCGCTCGACCAGGAATGCGATGGTGGGCGCGAGCCACGCGCCGCCTTCGACCTTGACCATCTTCGCGCCCGCCTGCATCAGCGCGACGGCGTTGGCGAAGGCCTGCTCCGGGCCCTGCTGGTAGCTGCCGAACGGCATGTCGGTGATCAGCCACGTCGCACTCAGCCCGCGCGCGACGATGCGCGTGTGATAGGCCATCTCCTCGACGGTCACCGGCAGCGTCGAGTCCAGCCCCTGCACGACCATGCCCAGCGAATCGCCAACCAGCACGCAGTCCAGGCCCTGCGCCTCCAGCACGCGCGCGAAGCTCGCGTCGTAGCAGGTCAGCACGGCGATGGGCTCGCCGCTGGCGCGCATCTCGCGCAGGCGCGGCAGCGACACCGGCTTGCGGGCGGATTCTGCGGGAGGCTGGGGATGCGTGCTCATCGTGCGTGGCTCCGGGTCAGGCGGCCAGGTTGAAGTATTCGCGGCGGCCCTTCAGGCGCGCGATGCGGTCCAGCAGCAGCTGGAAGTCCGCGTCGCTGTCGATCGGATTGAAGTGCTCGGTGTTGACGATCAGCACCGGCGCTTCGTCATAGTCGTGGAAAAAACGCGTGTAGCTCGCCGCCAGCGCCGCAAGATACTCCTCCGTGATGCGCGCCTCGGCGGTATGGGCGCGGCGTGCGACGCGTTCGGCCAGCGTGCCGGGCGCGGCCTGCAGGTACAGCACCAGGTCCGGCGCGGGCGCCTGCGGCCGAAGCTGCGCGAGGATCTGCTCGTAGAGCTTCAGTTCATCATCGGCCAGCGTCAGCCGCGCGAACAGCGGGTCCTTCTCCATCATGAAGTCGGCGAACAGCACCGACTGGAACAGGTCGAGCTGACGTATCTCGGCGAGTTGCTGCACGCGCTGGAACAGGAAGAACAGCTGCGTGGCCAGCGCATGGCGCTTGCGGTCGCCGTAGAAGCGCTCGAGGAACGGGTTGGCCTCGGGCTTCTCGAGCAGCGTGTGCGCGTTGAAGTGCTGCGCCAGCCGGCGCGCGAGCGACGTCTTGCCGGCACCGATGGGACCTTCGATGGCGATGTGGCGGTAGCGGCCGGCGATCATCGTGAAAGGCTCGCGGGCGCCATCGTCGGCGTTGCAGCGGCGCGCACTGTCGAATCAGGAAGCGGCAGGGGCTTCGAAGGCTTCGATGCGCTGGTCTTCCACCGACGCCAGGAACGACGCCGCCGGGCCCTGGCCCGGCACGCGCAGGTCGGGCGCCAGGTCCAGCAGCGGCCGCAGCACGAACGCGCGCAGGTGCAGCCGCGGGTGCGGCAGCGTCAGCGGCGTGCTCTGGATGATGATGTCACCGACCAGCAGCAGGTCCAGGTCGACGTTGCGCGGCGCATTTTTCTTCAGGCCGCGGCGTTTGCGGCCCAGCATCAGTTCGATGTCCAGCAGATGCAGCAGCAGCGCGTACGGTTCCAGCGCCGTCTCGACCCTGGCCACCGCGTTCAGGTAGTCGGGGCCTGGCGCATCGATGGGCGCGGAGCGGTAGAACGGCGACACCGCGACGAAGGCTGTCTGCTCGATGGAGCGCAGCGAATCGATGGCGGAGTTGAGTGCGTCCTCGACGTCGCCCTGATTCGATCCCAGTCCGATGTAGGCGGTGCGCTTCAATGCTGAAAGCTGGCCGTCATGGCCGTTCAGGTTGATCGGATCTTTCGCGCGGCCGAACATTCAGGCCGCCTTCGTTTCGCTGGCTGCATCCGCACTCTCCCCGGCAGCCCGCTCGCCGCGGCCCTTGCCGCGGGAACGCCGCCGCCGCTTGCGCGCCGGTGGCTGTGACTCACCGGACGTGGCTGCTTCCTGCACCAGTCGTTCGCGCTCGGTCTCGTTCGCATGCGAGAAGCGTGTCCACCAGTCGGCCAGTTCCGCCGGCACCTCGTCGGCTGCGGCACGCAGCAGCAGGAAATCATAACCGGCGCGAAAGCGCAGGTGTTCCAGAAGACGGTAGGCCGAGCGGCCGTGGCGCCGCTCGAAGCGCGGCTGCAACCCCCAGATCTCCCGCATGTCCGCTACGAAGCGGCGTTGTATCGCGAGCTTCTCGGTCTGCAGGTCCAGCGTGTCGTCGATGGCGGCGGCCAGCGCCGGGATGCGGTGTTCGCCGCGCGCCAGCCGCGCATTCCACTTGACCAGCACGTCGTGCCACAGCAGCGTCGCGAACAGGAAGCCCGGCGAAATGGACTTGCCCGCGCGCACGCGCTCGTCGGTGCGCGCCAGCGCCAGCAGCACGAAGCGCTCGCCGGCCGGCTGCTCGAGGATCACGTCCAGCAGCGGCAGCAGGCCCCGATGCAGCCCCTCGGTGCGCAGCCGCGTGATACATGCCACCGAGTGGCCGCTGGTCAGCAGCTTCAGCATCTCGTCGAACAGCCGCGCGGCCGGCACATTCTCGATCAGCGGCGCCAGCCGCAGGATCGGCTCGCGCGTGGCCTCGTCGATGTCGAAGCCCAGCTTCGCCGCGAAGCGCACCGCGCGCAGCATGCGCACCGGGTCTTCCCGGTAGCGCGCTTCGGCAGCGCCGATGATGCGCAGCCGCTTGCGGCGCACGTCCTTCACGCCGTCGTGGTAGTCGATGACTTCCTGCGTCGTGGGGTCGTAGTACAGCGCGTTGACACTGAAGTCGCGGCGCGCGGCGTCGTCGTGCTGCGAGCCGAACAGGTTGTCGGCCAGCACGCGGCCGTGCTCGTCGGTCTCGCGGTCCGGATTGTCCAGCGCGCGGAACGTGGACACCTCGATGGTTTCCTGCCCGAACATCACGTGCACCAGGCGGAAGCGGCGGCCGATGATGATCGCGCGCCGGAAGTGCGCCTTCACCTGCTCCGGCGTCGCGTTGGTGGCGACGTCGAAGTCCTTGGGTGCCACGCCCAGCAGCAGGTCGCGCACCGCGCCGCCGACGAGGTAGGCCTCGTAGCCGGCCTTCTGCAGCGTCTCGCACACGCGCAGCGCAGGCTTCGCGACCAGTTGCGGATCGATGCCGTGCTCGGCGGCCGGCACACGCCGCGGCGCGCGGGGCTTGGCGACGCGTGGCTTGCGCTTGAACAGCGTGGAGACGCGCTCGATGACGCGCTTGATCATTCGGTCTGCAGTGAAGTGAGGGACATCGCCGCGGAAGACCGATCAGGCGTGAGCAGTCTCGAAAAGCTGCAGCGTCGGCCAGCCGCGCTCGCGCGCGATCGCCTGCAGCCGCGCGTCGCCGTTGGTTACCACCGGGTGCGTGACGCGCTCCAGCAGCGGCAGGTCGTTGATCGAATCGCTGTAGAACGTGGTGGTCGTGTCCGCCAGCGAGCGGCCGCGCGCCGCCAGCCACTCTTCCACCTTGCGCACCTTGCCGTCCTGGTAGGTGTGCGTGCCCTCGTGGCCGCCGGTGAAGCGGCCATCGTGCTCCTCGGGCTGCACGGCCAGCACGTGCGGCAGTCCGAAGGCCTGCGCGATGGGCGTGACCACGTACGCGTTGGTGCCGGTGACCAGCGCCAGTTCATGGCCCTGGCGCCGGTGCTTGTCGATCAGTTGCAGCGCCGGCTCGTGGATCGCCGGCTGCACGTGCTGCCGCATGAAGTCGCGATGCCAGGCGTCCAGCGTGGTGCGCGGGAACGCCGCCAGCAACTCCATCTGGAAGGCCACGTAGGCGTTCACGTCGAAGGTGCCGGCGCGGTATTCCTCGGCGAAGCGGCGGATGCGTGCGCCCCAGTTTTCGGCATCCAGGCCGCCGTGCGCAACGACGAAGTGGGACCAGGTGTCGGCGCTGTCGATGGGCAGCAGCGTGTGGTCGAGATCGAACAGTGCCAGATGCATTGGCGGCATTCTACGCACCCGACTGTCCGCTGGTGCTCATCCGGCGGGGAGCGACTGACCAGGATCAGGCTGCAGCCACTGGCGCACCAGCGGCAGCGTGATCGCGCGCTTGGCCGCCAGCGCATGCGCGTCCAGCGCGTCCACGACCGCGACCAGCGTGCGCATGTCGCGCGGCAGGTGCGTCAGCAGCCATGCGATGACCTCGTCGGGCAGCGTGATGCCGCGCGATGCGGCATGCGTGCGCAGTGCAGCCTCCTTGGCCGCATCGTCCAGCGCGTGCAGCGGATAGGCGAGGCCCCACGCGAGGCGCGTGCGCACGTCGTCGCGCAGCGGCAGCAGCGCCGGTGCGGCGCTGCCGGCGGCCAGCAGCACTGCGTCGCGCGACGCGCGCACTTCGTTCTGGAGCACGAAGAGCTGCTGCTGGCGCGCGGCGTCATAGCGCTCGACGTCGTCGGCGAGGTACAGGCGCACGGTCGAATCGAAGACGACTGGATCGCTCGCTGCATCGAGCCAGCGCGACGGTCCCAGCGCCGCGACTGCGCGGAGCAGGTGCGTACGCCCGCTGCCTGGCTCTCCGAACAGGTAAAGAAAGCGCTCGCCGCGGCCTTCGACCAATGCGCGCACGGCCGCCAGCGCCTCGGCGTTGCGGCCAGGCACGTAGTTGGCGAGCGTCGGCTGCAGCGGTTGCAGCAGATCGAGTGCGAGCTGGGGGGAGGGGTTCATCGGCGGCGACGCGCGGCGCGGTCGCGGCAGGCGTGCGCCTTGTCCTTACAATGCGTGCCGCGCTCGCGCGATGCAAGCGAGCGACGAAGTCTACCCGGCGGCACTCCATGAACCCACTCGACTACAAGCAGGCGGGCGTCGACTACGCGAGCATCGATCCGCTGAAGGTGCGTGCACAGCAGGCTGCCGCCGCCACCGCCGGCAACCTCGCGCGTCACGGGCTCACCGAGGTCGCGGCCTCGCGCGGCGAGTCGGCCTACGTCGTCGACTGCGGCGACTTCTACCTCGCGTCGATTACCGAGTGCCTGGGCACCAAGGCGCTGGTCGCCGACGCGGTGCGTGTCTACACCAGCCGCAGCCACTACGACCAGATCGCACAGGACACGCTGGCGATGGCTCTCAACGACATCATCACCGTCGGCGCGACGCCGGTGTCAGTGCACGCGTACTGGGCGAGCGGCGGCAGCGACTGGTTCAACGACGCCGAACGCGCGCGCGACCTCGTCGACGGCTGGCGCACCGCCTGCGACCGCAGCGGCGTGAGCTGGGGCGGCGGCGAGACGCCGGCGCTGGCGGGCGTGGTCGAGGCGGGACGCATCGATCTGGCGGCCTCCTGCGTCGGCATCGTGCGGCCGAAGCTGCGACTGACGCTGGGCGAACGGCTGGCGCCGGGCGATGCGATCGTGCTGCTCGCCTCCAGCGGCATTCACGCCAACGGCGTGTCGCTGGCGCGCAAGCTGGCCGAGCGGCTGCCCGACGGGTATCGGACGAAGATCGACGACGGCACGACCTTCGGCGAGGCGCTGCTCGCACCGACGCTGCTGTACTCGCCGGTGACCGAGGCGCTGGCCGCCGCCGGCATCGTTCCGCACTACAGCGCCAACGTCACGGGCCACGGCTGGCGCAAGCTGATGCGCCATCCGGGCGCCTTCACGTATCGCCTGCACACGCTGCCGCCGCTGCCGCCGGTGCTGCGCTTCATGCAGGCCGAAGCGCAGCTCGACGCGCGCGAGGCCTACGGCACGCTGAACATGGGCGCGGGCTTTGCGCTGTACGTCGCGCCGCAGGATGCCGAGCGTTGCGTGCAGATCGCCGCGCAATGCGGTGTGGCTGCATGGCACGCCGGAGCCGTCGAAGCCGGGCCGCGGCAGGTGATCGTCGAACCGCTGGACCTGGTGTTCCGCGGCGACGACCTGCACCTGCGCGCCTGAGCGGCACGCCCCGATCTACAGCACAGCGTTCTCCAGTCCTGAGACGGTCTGCGGCGTCGCCGGCAGTGCGCGCCGCACGTCGTTGGCGTCCAGCAGCGCATGATCGGGCACCGCCGAGGCCCTGCGATCCGCGAACACCGAAGCGTCGGGTGCCGGCCGACCCTCGCCGGCTTCGTCCGCCAGCAGCCCGACGTGCATGACGACCTCTTCGCGCAGCGGCGCGTTGACCAGCACGCCCAGCAGCGGCACGGCCAGCAGCGCGGCCGCGAAGGCGGCGCGCTGCAACGCGCGGGCGCGCGCAGCATCCGCTGCCGAAGCGCCTGTCTCGTATGACCGCTCGTCCATGTCGCTCTCCGTCGGGTCCGTCGCTGCCGCGCGGGTGCGCGGGTCACGCCCTCCAGAGCGCAGCGTCAGTGTCGGCGCTCGCGCGGCGCGCTTCAGCGGCCCAGTACGAACAGGCGATGCGGAGTAAGCGGCGGCACGCGTGCCGAATATTCACGCAACTTCGCCGTCATCCGGCGATCAGCACTTTTCACGGCTTGCGGCAGATGATCTGCACCGGATGCGTCCGCCCTTCCTCGATGTTGCGCGCGGCATTGCGCATCTTCTGCCACGCCGTATCGCCCAGCAGCAGGTGAGTCCCCAGCGGCGGCACCGCGCCTTTCTCCACATTGGTGATCGCTGCCTTGTACCCGGCGACGTACTTGGCGCCGGTGTCCTCGACGGCGATATCCGAGAAGCCGGCATCTGTGAGCAGACGGAGGGTCCGGTCGGGCGGGATCAGCCAGGCGCCGCTGCCGTCGGCGGACCAGGGCACCGGGTGGTGCGGCTCGCCGATCGGGCCCAGGCCGTGTTCGGTGAGCGCGAAGAAGGCGCCGGGCTTCAGCACGCGAAACGCTTCGGCGAAGAAACGCGGCCGGTCGGCGACGTTCATCGTGACGTGCTGCGCATAGGCGCCATCGAAGGCGGCGTTCGCGTAGGGCAGCGACTGGCCATCGCCGTGCTCCATCGTGACCTGCTGCTCCATGTGCAGCAGTGCCGTAAGGCGGTTGCCCGCGTCGACGAAAGGAAGGGTGATGTCGATGCCGCTGACGCGGCACTCGAAACGCCGTGCGATGTAGCGTGCCGGGCCGCCAAGCCCGCTGCCGATGTCCAGCAGGTGATGACCCCGCTGCACGGGTAACCGGTCAGCGAGTGCGACCGTGGCCGGGAATCCGCGCGCGTGGAAGTGATCGATCGGTGCCAGGTCCTCGATGGTCAATGCGTCCAGCGACTTGCCGGCCCGCTGCAGCGCTGCCACGACGAGTCCGTAGATGTCGCCGCGTCCCCAGTGGTCGGCGATGGTCCGCGCGTCGGTCACGCCGGCTCCTCAAGCGTCATCAGTGGCCTCGTTCAAGGGACTTTCACGGTGAGCAGCACGTTCACCGCGAACAGCACCAGTCCGATCAGCAGCGTGCTCGCACCGACCACGATGACCGGCATCACGCCCTGGGTGCCGGTCAGCATCAGTGCGAGTCCGACCATGAACACCGGCAGCCCGATGTTGTGCAGCCAGAAATGGGCCTTGGCCAGGCGCGTCTGCGCGGACTGCGGGTAGAGGTGGTAGACGAGGCCGGCGACCGCCAGCGTCAGCCAGCCGGCGAGCGTCACGTGTGCGTGCACTGGCGCGAGCGCGAACTTGCCGGACAGACCCATGTAGAAGCCCAGTGCTGCGCCGATGACCAGGTAGACGACGGCGATGCGGATGAAGCGCTGTGACATGGAGCCTCCGTTGCGGCGGCAGTAGCGGAGGGGATGGCCGCCAGGGGCGGCATCGTACGGCCAGTCGATACCGGCATCAATGGCTCGGCGAGCGCGTGGCCGGCCCGCTGAATCCCAGCCGCACGCGGCCCGTGCGCGTCAGCGGCCCAGTATCTCGTGCGCTGCGGCCGTCAGTACGGGCAGGGCGTCGCCCGCCAGCGGATCCATCATCTGATGCAACTGGAACGAACGCAGCCAAGTGAGCTGCCGCTTTGCGAGGCGGCGCGTCGCGGCGACGGCAGCGGCGCGGAAGGCGTCGTGCGTGCCCTGGCCGCCCAGAAAGTCCCACGCCTGGCGGTAGCCGACGCTGCGCAAAGCGGGCAGGTCGGGCGTCAGGTCGCCGCGCGCGCGCAGCGCGCGCACCTCGTCGAGGAAGCCGGCTGCAAGCATTGCGTCGAAGCGCCGCTCGATGCGTACATGCAGCGCGGCGCGATCGGCCGGCACCAGTGCTACGACGCGCAGCGCAGGCCCTTCGTGCCGTACGGCGGCCGCGGTGGCCAGCGATTGCGACATCGGCCGGCCGGTCAGCACAATGACTTCCAGCGCGCGCTGAATGCGCTGCGCATCGTTCGGCGCGATGCGTGCAGCGGTGACCGGATCCTGTTGCGCGAGGCGCGCATGCAGCGCCGGCCAGCCGCGTTCGGCGGCCTCGCATTCCAACTCCGCGCGCACGCCGGCATCGGCCGACGGCAGTTCGGCCAGACCCTCGCGCAGCGCCTTCGCGTACAGCATCGTGCCGCCGACCAGCAGCGGCAGACGGCCGCGCACGCGGATGCCGGCGATCGCCGCGGCGGCGTCGCGTGCGAACTCGGCGGCCGAATAACGCTGCGTGGGGTCGCGGATGTCGATCAGGTGGTGCGGAATGGCCTCGCGCTCGTCGGGCGAGGGTTTGGCCGATCCGATGTCCAGGCCGCGATAGACCTGCGCGGAGTCGACGCTGACGATCTCCAGCGGCACGTGCAGCGCCAGGGCCAGCGCGAGCGCGCTCTTGCCGCTGCCGGTGGGCCCCAGCAGCATCAGCGCGACCGCCTGCGGTTCAGTCATGGTGCGAGACGTCGCCATCGCGCCGGACCCACGTGAAGGCGACGAGCCAGCTCAGCGTCGCGGTGGCGGCGATGGTCAGCGTCAACGGATAGACGCTGCCGTCGAAGCTCACGCCGATCCACAGTCCCACGGCGGCCGCGCAGGCCATCATCAGGAAGCCCAGCAGGGCGGCGGCCGCGCCCGCTGCGTGCGGAAAGGGCGCGACCGCGCCGGACTGTGCGGGCGGCTGCACGATGCCGTGCGAGATGCCGTAGGCGACCATCGGCGCGATGATCGCCGCCGGCGCATGCCATCCGGCCAGCGCGGCGATCGCCAGCGCCAGCCCCGCGGCAAGCTGCAGCGTCGCGCCGATCTGGATCGTGCGCTGCAGGCCGCGCCGCACCAGGCGGCGGCAGATCAGCGTGCCGGTCATGTAGCCGGCGACCATCGACGAGAACGCGAAGGCGAACTGCGTGGGCGTCAGCCCCAGCACGCGCATCAGCACGAAGGACGACCCCGAGATGTACGCGAACAGCCCCGCGTAGGTGGTGGCGGCCGCTGCCGTGTACGCGCGGAACGCCGGCGAGCGCGCGATGGTTGCGTAGCGCGCGAGCATCGGCCGCCAGTGGATCGAATGCGCGGGACCGCGCCGCGTCTCGCGCAGCTGCAGCAGCGTGAACAGCAGCATCACGGCGGCGAAGGCCGCCATCGCGGCGAAAGCCGAGCGCCAGCCGAACACTGCGTACAGTGCTGCGCCCACCAGCGGGCCTACCAGCGGTGCCAGGCTCATCAGCGTGGCGGCGCTGGCCAGCAGGTGCGCCCCCGGCACCGGCGCATAGAGATCGCGCACCATGCCGCGCGCGCCGACCAGGCAGGTGCAGGCACCGATCGCCTGGCCGACGCGGGCTGCGCTCAGCACCGCGATGCTGGGCGCGAGCATGCACAGCACGCTGGCTCCGAGGTAGACGGCGGCGCCGCCAATGATCAGCAGGCGGCGGCCATACCGGTCCGACAGCGGCCCGGCAACGAGCTGCCACGCGCCGAATGCGGCGATGAACAGCGACAGCGTCCACTGCACGTCCGCCGCACTGGCATCGAAGGCGCCGGCAATACCCGGCAGCGTCGGCAGATACAGGTCCGTGGACAGCGGCTGGAACATCGACAGCCCGGCGACCAGCCACAGGATAGTGGCGCGCGGGAGCGCAGGGGGGGCGCTGATGGCGGCGGTCATCGATGTGCGAGAGGAGTCAAGTTGGATCCCCGCTTTCGCGGGGATGACAGCAGTGTGCGGTGTCATTCCCGCGAAAGCGGGAATCCATTTTGCGGCGCATCGCGGGACGCGCCGATGGCTAGCGCCCTCGCATGAACAGCCGGTCCAGATCGCCGATCGTGAGCTGAATCCACGTCGGCCGGCCGTGGTTGCACTGATCGGCGCGCTCGGTGGCTTCCATCTCGCGCAGCAGCGCGTTCATCTCGTCGATGGTCAGCCGGCGGTTGGCGCGCACCGCACCATGGCAGGCGAGCGTGGCCAGCAGCTCGTTGCGATGCTCGGTCAGCACGCGCGTGCCGCCGAACTCGCGCAGGTCGCGCAGCACGTCGCGCGCCAGCGATGCGCCGTCGGCCTGCGCCAGCAGCGCCG